>Ga0129299_1000079_pt1 | contig 49168 bp, 47 predicted proteins | sample ConPoolayeCmetaG_FD_94477 | JGI IMG/M metagenome (GOLD analysis project Ga0129299, IMG submission 94477) | Hot spring microbial mat communities from California, USA to study Microbial Dark Matter (Phase II) - Cone Pool mat layer C metaG ...
CGCATTCCAGGGTTAAGCAAAGAAGCGCTCATCACGCGGGTGATGCGCCACCTCTCCGCAGATCAGATGGCTGCCCTGGAGGCAGATCTGATCGCCGCACGATATGGCTCGTATACAGTGGGAGGGTTGGTTCGACTGGCGCTGGCGCGTGACACGATGCGCGGCAGGCGACCCGCACCCCGGCTAGACCAAGTTTCTTCGGATCAGGCAATCCTGGTCGAGGGCAAGGCCCCGCGATGGGTCTTCACGATACGGGGGCACGATGTCGTGCTCGATCTGGGGCGGCGTACGCTCTCGTGTGACTGTTCATACTTTGCCTTTGCCGCTCAGAGACAGGCCCTGTGCAAACATCTGGCAATGGCCCTCGAGTTAATTCCGGCAGCCTACGCTCGCGAAGCTCTGATCGATCTATTGGTCTCACGTGAGTATGGAGACCGGAATACACAGCGCTGGCGTTTTCATACCACGCACCGCGCCGACCGCGACTGAGTGACTCTCTCCCTATCCGCCGCCGGTCTTTCTCCTAGTAGGGGAAAGGCCCTTTTGCCATCCAGACCACGCACCCTTTTTGAAGCGCGGAAGGCACACGGTATAATGAGTCTGCTTCCGCTCCGCCGACCTTCCTGAGTGGTCATTCCCATAAAGGTCACGCAATTAAGAGGGAAGACGCGGTCCTACGGAGCCTCTTCTCGAACACAAAAACCTATTCACCAGGAGTGACACCTAGTCTCATCATAATGGGATGTGCCTCCCTGTTCTCATAACTACGAGGAGATACCCACCGATGGAGTTCTTTGGCCGTCCAGAATTCGAAGCTGCTGCACAGATCATTCGTGGGCGCACTCGCCACCGCCCACGAGTTGGGTTGGTGCTCGGTTCCGGTCTGGGCAGCCTGGCGGGGAGCATTGCAGATGCCGATGTGATTCCCTATCAGGATATCCTCTACTGGCCACACTCAACGGTTGTGGGGCATATAGGCCAACTTCACATTGGCCGACTGGAAGGCCAAGTTGTACTGGCAATGCAGGGGCGCGCTCACTACTATGAGGGGTACCCGCTTTCCCAGGTGACTCTGCCTATCCGTGTCATGCAGCTCTTGGGGTTGGAAATCCTGATCCTGACGAACGCGGCAGGCGGCATCAACCAGAGTTTTAGAGTGGCTGATCTGATGCTGATCACCGATCATATCAACTTGGCTGGGATGGCTGGCGCGAATCCGCTGCGTGGTCCCAACGATGAGACACTCGGCCCGCGCTTTCCGAGTATGACGCGGGTGTATGACCCGGAATTGGCCCAACTGGCAGTGAATGCCGCCCGCGAACATAACGTGCCGCTGCACCAGGGTGTGTACGCCGGGCTGTCAGGCCCTTCGTTCGAAACGCCTGCGGAGATTCGCTTCTTGCGGCTGATCGGGGCAGATGCGGTGGGGATGTCCACTGTGGCCGAGGCCGTTGTTGCGCGCCATGCCCCATATGAGCCCGGGGGGCTAGATCGGCGGCTGCGGGTGCTGGGCATCTCAGGTATTACCAATATGGCGATTGACGATCCTTCCAGCTCTGCCGAAGCTGCCCATGAAGAAGTGCTCGATACTAGCAAGATTATCGCGCCTCGGCTAGAGGCGGTTGTGCGGGGTATATTGCGCCATTTGACTACCCGCGATTGACTCCAGCAATTGGCCCACCGATCATACAGCGTACATGGTCACGCTGATCCAGTTCATTGCCCGCATAGCGCCGATTCTGTACGGCCTGGCTGCCATCGGCATCTTTTTCTCGATCCGGGGTCTGTTTCAGGCACGACAAGCTCGGAGAAACGCCGTCTTCGGGCTTGAGCGAGAGGCCGCCAACGAAAGACAGCGTCGATCCCTCAGCACCATCCTTTCCCTCAGCCTGATGGTTGGGGCAGTATATGCTATCGCCAACATCGTGGTCCCAAACCTAGGCGAGCCGGAAGCAGAACCGACCTCCACCCCGGTGGTCTTCGTTACCCAGCAGCCCACTGCAACACAATCCCTTCTGCTCTATCCAACTGTGACGCCAACCGCCGCTGTCCCTCCTGCTGGAGTATCGGGAGCCGCAATACCTACGCCTGATCCCACCATCAATGGCTGTGAAATCTTGGGTGCAAACATCTCCAACCCTGCCCCGGGCCAGGTTGTCTCAGGGCAGGTGGTAGTCGAGGGGCAGGCTAATATCCTGGACTTTGCTCAATACAAGTTCGAAGTCAGCGGCGCACCAACGGGCGGTGTATGGGTGGTAGTAGGGACGTTCTCTTCCCCGGTTCCGGATGGCTACTTGGGGAGCTGGGATAGCACCTCCCTTGAGCCAGGCAACTACACGCTGAGGCTGGTGGTTTTGCGGAGTAATGGAACCTACCCCACCCCCTGCGAGGTTCCGATCACGATTGCCGGGCCGGGCGGCGGTGGCAACACACCGAGCGGGCCCTAATAGGCCCCTTCCCATTATGGCATATCCTGCTGCGACGGATCCCGTTGAAGAATGGTCGAGGAAAATCCTGTTTGCTGACGAGGATGCGATCCCTTCCTACTTACCGCAGACCCGCCCAAATGCGATATGATCAGTGGCAAGCATCACGCAGACGCCATGAGGTGAACAGCATGTCCAACACAGCCGAGAAAGAAGCACAGATTCGCGATGCGCTACGCGGCGTAGTTGATCCAGAGATCGGGCTAAATGTTATCGAGCTGGGGCTGGTGCGTAAGCTAGAGGTTGGCCCTCAGAGCATCCATCTGACGATGATCCTGACAACGCCCTTCTGTCCCTATGGACCGCAATTGCTGGAGCAGGCCCGGCGTGTTGCCGAGCAAACGGGCGGTCTCCCTGCCACCATTGAGCTTGGCTCTGAGATGTGGGATCCCAGTTTGATGGAGGAAGGAGCAGGTGGGGACTGGGGTCTATTTTAGAGCTGGCTCAAGCCTGCGGGCACGGCGAAACGAACGGCGCGGGCTATTTGCCCGCGCTTGCTATCTGTGAACATAGTTGCGCGCCCCGAGAGAAACAATCGGTTTGCCGAGAATCTGCTCTGCTACAGCGCGTCCTTCCTCGGTAAGCAGATAGCTGGCGGCAGGAAACTTCTTGTTGCTGTCGATCAGCTTCCAGGCCTTGAGTTCAGCCATTGTCACTGCTTCTACCTCGCTGTGGAGGCTGCCATCCAGGGCGTGGAGGCGATATATCTTGGTGCCATCCAAGGTGCGGTGCGCCTTCAAGACGAGACCCTCGGCCAGAGCGAATAGAACGCGCCTATGGGATGGAAGCAGTTGCATGGCTGTCCCCCCTCTCCGGTTATGCACGGGGAAATCACCCGCGTTCCTATCCTAGCTCGTGAACGTACTTCTGAATCTCGCGCTGGCTGATACGCACATATCGGTCGCGGATGATCTCGCTCATTTCCTCTGGCGTCAGGCGATAGCTGAGAATCTCCAGGGCATTCTCCGGTGATGCGCCATAGGCCAGCTTCTTCTTGCCGCTCTTGAGATCGAACAAGTACATGAAGTGAGGGTTACTGAAACTGCTCATCCTATATTGCCTTGTGAGGGAAACTCATGCCTTGGTCAAGGCGGCCATGCCTGCCGCGGCGCGCTGACGCTCCGTCTCCGTCAGGCCGCGATTGATCTCGTCGTCATACTTCCCGGCCAGCAATTCGCGGTAGAAGGGATAGTCGATGCCTTTCACCTTCTCATCATCCGGGTAGCGGTGGTAGTTTTCCTTGGACATCAGGCTTTTGCCTTCAGCAATGAGTTGATGGCCCAGCGCGGAACCGGGGTAGGGCGCATAGAAAGAGATCGAAGGGAAGACGCGCTTCATGCGCTTGAGCATCCGCATGGTTTTGAAGGCGTCCTCGCGAGTTTCACCGGGAATGCCCAGCATGATATTCGACCAGAAAACTGGCGGCTTGCGGCCCTCGGCTTCCATCTGGTCACCAATGCGGTTGACAAGATCAATCGTGAAGTCGTTATCCTCTTCGGTACATTCCTTGTTGAGCAGCGCTAGCATCCGGTCGCTGCCTGTCTCGAAGCCGATAGAGATGGTATCCCAGTTGGTCTCGCGTACCAGGGCCTCAAACAGATCGGGCCACTGGCGAACAGTATCAGCACGGGCGGCAGCCCAGTACGGCCAGACCTTCCTGGCACGGCGCGGGTACTTCTCCAGCCATTCGCGCAGCCAAGATGGGTTCTGGAAGAACATTGAGTCATGGATCACCACCGACCCGATAGGGCCGAACATTTCGTCGAGGGCGTTTAGCTCATCGATCACGGCATCTACCGGGCGGCGGCCCATATTTGGAATATAGGAAGATTCGTTGCAGAACACACATTGCCAGGGGCACACGCGGCTGGTAAGGATGGTCACCACCGGGGCGGGCCCCCAGCCACACTCTGGCTCCAGTGGCCAGTTGAAGGTCTTTTCCAGCTTCTTGCTGGCGGGCCTCGGCCACAGGGTACGGTCGATCATCGGCCACTCGGCCATAGACCTGGCACCAACCCCCGTCACCACGCGCGGGAAAGCACGGGGATCGGTGACAAGATCGGTAATAATGTTTTCCCCTGGCCCCTGGCAGATATAGTCAAACTCCGGTACAGCCTCCATCTCATCCAGAGCGACTGTGGCATGCATCCCACCAGTCAGGACAAGGCCCTGTGGGTTAGCTTCCTTGAACAGCTTGGCTGACTTCAGAGCAACCGGATATGTGTAGCTCCGGACGTTCATGATCATCATCTGGTAGCCCCTCAGGTCCTTTTGGAGCTGCCCCCAGGAAGTGACCGCACGGGTCGAGAGGATATCCGTCTGGATGCCGCTGCGATGCATAATAGTACGCAGCAACCCCAAGCCGTGATCTTGCCATTGCTCGTGCGGGCCGTCAGGGTCGACTAGATCGCCCAGATCGCCTAAATCCAGCCACAGGATGTTAGACCGTTGGGTGCTGCGTGACTTGGGCCACAGAGATGGCATGTTCTGACCTCCAGAGGTGGCAGCGTGGGTGAATCACGCGGGGCTGGGTTTAAGCGCAGGGGATCGCTAAGACAGGCCGAGCAAGGCTAACAACCATGAATAGGAACATCTGCTTCCAAAATTGTAGGATGGAAGACGATTGTAACCGACTCCCAGCCTACGATCCAGTTCTTCCCGTTGTCTCCGGAGTCGAGAGGGTAAAAGGCATCGTCAGTGGCAGCTACAACCACCGCCACTGGTGTGGCCTGCTGTCTCGCCCGAGGTACGAAACGAGTGACCACAACCGCAGGTAGACACTGCGTTGGGGTTATCAATGCGGAAGCCCCCGCCCATCAAGCTATCAACGAAATCGATCTCCGACCCCTGGATGTATGGCAGACTGATCGGGTCCACGATTACTGTAATGCCATCGATCTCCACAATGTGATCGGTGGGTTGGGGGTTGCCTTCGAGGGCCATGCCGTACTGCATCCCTGAGCAGCCACCACCAGCCACGAATACGCGCAGGCCATGATCCGTCAGGTTCCGCTCGGCCATCAGCCCTCTGATCTTCTCGATGGCGGTCGGCGTTACGGACAGGATCGGGGTCTGTGTCTTGGTTGCACCAGGAATATGGTCGGTCATGGGTCGGAATACTCCTTTTTCATGGGCGCTAAATTGATCCCTGCCTGTGCTTATTCTAACATTATGATAGGGAGCTGTCAATAAAGACGATTTGCGTCTGCTTTACTGAGCCTGGCATTCACACACGGCTTGCCTGGGGCCGCATGATCAGATATGAGCAGCTTTCCGCACCGTCTTGAAGATGGGTCAGACGGCGTGGAACTGTGCCAAGCAATCGGCTGAGATACTTCATATCGAGCAGGCACACATCCTGGTGGCCTCCCACCACGCTGCTGTATGGACAGTTGCGGGTATGCAATACATAGCCCTCGGGGTGGGATTCCCAATGAGCCTCGTAGCCATGTTCGCTCAGGTGGGCGGCTACCCGATCTAGCCGCTCCTCAAGCGTCTCCCCATCGCGCCCTGGTTCTAGTTCGGAGGCCATCCGGGAGGCCACCCCGTCGAAGATCACGTTGATTTGATCAGGGCTGAGGGAATGTTGTAACTCGGCCAGCATGTGCTGGGTCAACGCATTGATATTCTTAGGGAAGAATGCCTCCGCCTTCTCGGTCAACATGTACACGTAGCGGGGGCGGCCCGGTGAAGCACGATGCTGGGCCACCGGCGTGTCAATCAGGCCCTGACTGCGCAACACATCGAGGTGATGGCGTACCGTCACCGGCGTCAGGCTATCCAGCGCCCGGCTCAGGTCATCCACTGTGGCTTCCCCATGCCGCTTCAAGTATTCGAGGATTTTCTGGCGTGTCCTCTGCATCTGGCACCAGCCCGTGATTTCCCGCTGGGAGTCGATACCGGACTCATATACGTGATTGTGCTTGCATTCTAGCGGGGCGGGGAATTAATGTCAAATTGACCTACTTTAATGATCGCCATCTCCACGGCGGGTATTCCGATCTTTTGCTGACACCAGCGCGCCAACGTGGGATGGTCCTCATCAGAGCTTGCTGAGGTATGATAATCCGGTTAGGATCGGGCCGGTTCAAACGATCAGGAGCGGGATCGGCCATGAACCAGCGACAGGTTTTCCCTGCTGCGCCAGATGTTAAGCGCGACATCTCGCGCACGGCGTATCAGTTCTTCGTCGGCGGCACGGGCGTTCTGATCATCGATGTTATTGTCCTGGCTGGGTTTGGCGGCGTCGCCTGATGCGCCCGCGCCAGTGCCAATGACGACTGCAGCCGGAGGCTTGATATGCGCTGGCAGTGTGGGAGTTGTGATCGACATTAATATGCTGCCGCGCCTGCGGCAGCCGATTCAGGTCGAAGTAACCTCCGACCGCCTCGTCTGGCGCGAGGGAACGCGATCTGCGACGCTTGAATATGCTAAGGTGGAGCGTGTGGAGTTGGTCAAGGATCGAGAACATCACCCCGGTGGACTGGTGTTGGAATTCCCTATGGTGCGCTTTGTTGAGGACGACGGCGAGATGATGGGATTCGAGATCAGCTTCGAGGATAGGGGGCTGGTCCATCGCGCCCGCTTTGATGGACGGGGAATCGCTGCCGCTGTGCTGCCCTTTGTTCACCCACATGCTGTAATCGCACCCGCAGTTGATGAATCCCTCAGCACCGGCCTCGTGGATATCGATGGCCTCCCGGAACGGTAGCGAATGCTGGCCCGGCGACGGATCGAGCTAGCAGGAGGGGTCTTAGCCATCCTGCTTATAATAATGGGCCTAGCCACTCTGTTTCTGGATCGCCACCTAGATCGCAACTTCAACACCTACCACATTGTACAAAATCTGCTGTCCGGCAGTGGCCTATCCTACAACCCCGGGCACCCCCCCTTGTTGTACGTTGCAGCCAGCCCGCTATACACGCTTCTGCTAAGCCTATTGGCACGCCTTGTGCCAGATCTGCCCTTGCTGGGGAATCTGACCAGTGTGGGTGGAATTGCTGCCGGCGGGCTAATTCTTGGGGTTCTAGCCCTGCACACGGGCGATGCGCCCCTCACCAGGGTGAGGGCCCTCCTGGGTGCGATGTGGTACGTCACCTCCCCCTTGGTGTGGACGACACTAGGACTCGATGTACATCTCTGGCTGGCGTTGTGCTTGCTTGCTGTATTATGCCATGTCCAGGGATGGGCGGCCCCGACCGCCCTGGCGGCGGCGCTTGCGCTGCTGATGCACCCAGAAACAGGGGGGCTGATAGCCATCTTGCTGGCCGATTGGATCGCAGGGGGGCGCCCCTTTAGACCTTCCGCAACAGCAACCTTTGGGGTGCTGGTAGGTTCCGGCTGGATGGGGATGATTGCGGTCTATGGCAGTATCGGCCCAGTGGCTGGTGCGTCAGCTCCGATCACGCCTGCCGATGCTATAGGAGAGAGTGCTCTTAGCGGGCTGGCCGCGCTGGCGGAAGCACTGGCGGAAGAATCACCACTGTGGCTGATGTTTCCTCTACTGGCAATTATGGGCTTGCTCGAAGTGCGGCATCACCGGTGGGCATTGCTCCTTGTCGGATGGGCTGCGCTCCACGTCCTGACCCTGGCTTTACTGCGAGCCGTCGTTTATGTGTGGGATTTCTTCCCTCTGATCCCCGCCTTAGGCTCCTTGGGCACACTCGGGATCAGTTGGGCAGCGGCCCGAATCAAAACGGAAGGTCCATCATGGGCTTTGGCCGGGCTGCTGGCTCTGATCGCTCTAGCCCCTCCGGCTGACTCACTAGTCAATCTTGCTTCAAAAAGAGAAGGCGAGCACAGTGCGTTACAACCCACACTGGCCAACTCTGATTCCCAACAGGCTGGGGTATGGCTAAATGAGAACCTTCCCCCGGATGCATGGGTAGGCGTGATCGGACCAACAGGCTTACTTGGTTACGAGGCCCACCGCCTGTTGCGCGACTTTCAGGCTCAATTGCAACCCGCTGATCCCTCCATCACCCTGGCGCCGAACGATGTCTTTTCCTGGTTGGCACACTATCGACCGGACGCAGCAGTGCTGTTTGAGGACGAAGTCAGGCGTCTGGGTCACGCAGACCTGATAAACGATCCCTGGTTTGAAGTAACTTATGCTGAGGCCACCCACTTCACGCCCATTGAGGGCCCGAGCACGCCGATCCTGATCTATCAGCGTACTGTTGATCCCCTTCCCATGATCGACATACTGTCTGGCATGGTCGTGATAGCTCCAGACCTGATACTCAACCGCATAGCCACCGATTTTTCGCTTGATCCGTTGGAAGGAGGACGACGTGGACTGGTGCGCCTGGAATGGCTAAGCGGGCCGCTGATGGACGGGGTGCAACACGTAGCAATTCGCATTCGGGGCAGGGATGGATCCGTGATGGGGCTGGGCGGGCGCGATCTGGATTTTAGCGGCTGGCCGCCCCGCAGGCTAGTCACGTCGTACCACTGGATCGATCTGTCTCCCGTCCCGGCCCCTGGTGCATATCATGTCGAGGTGGGTCTCGGTTCCGATCCCTTCAACCTGACATGGCATACCGTAGCCACCGCCAAAGTGCCATTCGAGAGCGGGGTATTTGTGGGGGGCTTCTCTGGAGTGCGAGCCGTCTTCGGCGACATTGCCCTCAGCGGTTACCGGATCAACCGTACCGAAGGCGGGCTGGAAGTGCTTTTGCTCTGGCAGGCGATTCGGCCCCCGCTGGTGGACTACCGTATCCTCATTCAGGTGCGTGATGCAGCCGGCAATGTTACATTGCAGAGAGAGAGCGAGCCACATGAGGGTGCATACCCGACCTCAGTCTGGTCATCCGGCGAGCAGGTTCCTGATACTATCCGTATTGACACGGCTGGTCTGCCGCCTGGCAGCTATGAGGTTTATGTAGGGGTAGTTGCCCCAGACGGCGTGCGTCTCCGCACGGAAGAGGGCCAGGAGAACGTGCCAGTGGGCCATGTCAGCCTTGATGAGCCGTAGGGTGTCTTGCCTTTCGAGGGCACTTCCACACATAATTGATCACAGAGGAGGCACTTCATATGCTCCCCCCGATTGTCCAGGATATTATCGTTCTGTTGCTAGTCACCGGCCTGATCGGCGCAGGGGTATACTCGTTTATGATGTTGCCGCGCCAACGCCAGATGAAGCAGCGCCTGGAGTTCGTCAGCACGCTTAAGCCAGGCACGATGGTGCTCACCTTCGGTGGGGTCGTTGGTATGGTTAAACGAGTTGATAAGCACAGCGGTCTGGTGACAGTCGAGATCGCTCCCGGCGTGGAGGCGCAGCACATCGCTGCTGCGATTACCGGTGAGTTTGATGCTGAGAAGTACGCTGAGGAAGCCCGCCGAGTCATAAGGTGATCTCCCTCTTTTTCCCCCCGCCATTACGCGAGTGACCGGCCCAGCGATCATGAGGGGGTAGAGCAGGGGTATGCAAATCCAGATCGCCGTTGCCAAGATCGAGAAATACGCTAGCAGCGAGAGCGGTGACACGCTGGAGATGGTGGAGCGTCCCGGCGGCGGCCTATCCGTGGTGCTTGTCGACGGGCAGCGCTCCGGCAAATCCGCCAAGGCGATCAGCAATCTTGTGGCGGGCAAAGCTATTGCGCTGCTTTCAGAAGGCGTCCGCGACGGCGCTGTCGCCCGCGCCGTGCATGACTATCTGTACATGCAACGCAACGGCAAAGTCTCGGCGACTCTGAACATCGTCTCAGTAGACATGGTGACTAAGACGCTGGTGCTGTCCCGTAATAGTCACTGCCCGGCTATTGTCCAGACCGCGCCGGGAGTGCAGATCATCCTTGACGAACTAACCACGCCGCTCGGCGTCCAGCGCATTACACGCCCACAGATCAGCGAGTTCCCGATTCAGATAGGGATAACGGCGGTGATTTTCACCGATGGCGTGCTCACGGCTGGGCAGCGGCGCGGCACAGCGCTGGATGTCGCCCAGCGGGTGGATGAGCTGTATTGCGAATATGAACACAGCGGCCAGCTTGCTCAGCCCCTTGCTGATTCGCTGCTTGCCGCTGCGTTGGGCCTGGATGAGGGCCGCCCGCTGGATGATATCTCTGTGCTGGTGCTGTCCGTCGTAAGCGGTGACTCGGACGGGGTGAGACGGCTTCAGGCCAGCCTGCCCATCCCACCTTTGCTGAGACCCTGACCTTGCTCTCTGGCTCACTTGGCCAACTATCATCTTAAGATCAGCGATGCAGGGGCCGGTTTAGACGGTAGGAGGCTATGGCTGCTCCCGCTCTGAAACGCCCCAGGCTGTGGAATCGCAGGCTGAGGGCAGGCCTGCGTGATACCTGGGTGCTGATCCGCGAGTTCCGCCAGCCCTTGATCCTGTTTCTGGCCGCGCTGCTGGTGGGTGCGGTCAGCTTCCGGGCCTTGTGGAACGCCTCGCACCCGGATCGCATTCGCCTGGTGGAAGCTCTATACGATGTGCTGGCTATGACGTTCTTCCAGCCCACTTTGGAGTTCCCTCAACAGTGGTATCTAGACCTCTACTTCTTCTTGATGCCCGCGCTGGGACTGTTCTTTCTCGCGCGAGGGGCAGCGGACTTTGTGACCCTGCTGTTCAACCGGAGTTCCCGGCTAGCCCAGTGGGAGGAAGCAGTGACATCGGTATTGAAGGATCACATCATCGTGGCCGGGCTGGGCCACCTGGGGCTGCGCGTCGTGCGCGAACTGGTTTCGCTCGACGAGGACATCGTTGTCATCGAGCAGCGAGCTGACTCGCCGCGCTTTAATGAGGTGCGAGCATTGGGCATCCCGATCATTGTTGGGGACGCTCGTGATCTGACGGTGTTGGAGCGCGCCGGGCTGGATCGGGCCAGTGCGATCATCGTCTGCACCAATGACGACCTGGCGAATCTCCAGATTGCCAGCCGCATCCGTGAGCACAACAAGCACATCCGAATGGTCATGCGGATGTTCGACGATGAATTCGCCCGCAGTATGGCCGACCGCTTCGACATCAGCGCAGTGATGAGTGCTTCCATGTTGGCTGCGCCCGCCTTCGCCGGGGCCGCTACCCGCGTCGAGGTTGTTCAGACATTCAGGGTACAGGATCGGGTGTTGGCAATGGGGCGCGTTGAGGTACAGGCAGCGTCGAAGCTGGACGGGGCGCGGATCGATGCCGTGGAGGGGGCTTTGGACTTGTCTGTCGTGTTGCACCAGTCGGGCGATCTGGTGGATGTGCGTCCCCTTCCAGAGATCGTACTCCAAGCCGGTGACGTGATCGCGGTGGTGGCCGCACTCCCGGCGATCAAGAAACTGGCCTCCGAGTGGAACCGTCCAAGAAAGCATTGATCGGGTCGGGGAAATTGCTCAAGGTAGGGGTTGTTGGGCCGTGTGCAGCGGGCAAATCCGCGCTGGTTACTGCCCTGAAAGCAGCAGGGTACGAGGCCCACCACATTGCCCAGGAGCATTCCTATGTGCCCGATATGTGGCAACGCATTAGCCGGCCCGACGTGCTAATCTACCTCGATGTTCAGTATAGCACCGCCCGCCAACGTCGCCCTGCGGACTGGGGGGTAGAGTGGCTGCAACGGCAGCGGGCGCGGCTGGCTCACGCACGTATGCACTGCGATCTGTACATTGCGACCGACGATCTGAGTGCTGAGGAAGTTCAAGCGCAAGTGCTGACTTTCCTTGACACACAACAGAAGAAGGAGAGAAAAAAGGCGAAGTGACTCGGTGGAAACCACTCAGACCTATTCGGCGGTATGAGAGCAACCATCGCATCGTTCTCTTGCACCCGAAATCATAAGGGGAAACTCGCATGATAGAGAGACAGCTACTTTACCTGTCGCAGGCTGATGTCGCGGCGGCAGAGGTTACCATGTCCGAGATCATTGACCTATTGGAGCTTGCCTTCAAGGAGAAAGGCGGCGGGCGTGTTGAGATGCCCCCCAAGCCGGGTATTCACCCCGGCGGGGGCGATAACTTCATACATGCCATGCCGGCATACATCCCTGCGTTACGCTCTGCTGGCATCAAATGGGTCAGTGGATACCCCGGCAACAAACAGCAGGGTTTGCCCTATATTGCCGGACTGCTCATACTCAACGATCCTGATACCGGCCTGCCGCTAGCTGTGATGGATTGCGTATGGATCACCGCTAAGCGCACTGGCGCAGCCACCGCCATTGCTGCGAAGTACCTGGCCCGTCCTGAATCATCAACGGTGGGTGTGCTGGGTTGCGGTGTGCAGGGCCGCAGCAATGTTGAGGCTCTCAACGTTCTCTTCCCCCTGAAGCGCGTGAAGGCTTTCGACACTCACCATGACACCAGTGTAGCCTACGCGGAGGAAATGAGCCGGCGTTTTGGGCTGGATGTGACGCCAGTTGCCACCCCCCGTGAAGCAGTAACGGGCTGCGATATCGTGATCACAGCGGGGCCAATCTTGAAGAAGCCGCACGCTACGATCCTGCCGGGTTGGTTGGACGCGGGCGCATTTGCCTCACTGGTGGACTTTGACTCATACTGGCACCCGGACGCCATGCGCGAAGCCGACAAATTCTGCACGGATGACACACCGCAGTTGCGCCATTACCAGACGATGGGCTATTTCCAGGACATCCCTCCAGTCCATGCCGATCTGGGTGAGCTAGCGACGGGCCAGAAAGCCGGGCGCGAGAGGCCGGAGGAACGTACCCTAACCGCCAACCTGGGGCTGGCGATGGACGATATGGCCGTCGCGCCGCTCGTTTACCGCCGCGCCATTGAGAAGGGCCTTGGGACGTGGCTACCGCTGTGAGTGAGTCTACCAGATATCACCGACGGTAAAGCCCTCGGGGAATGGATCGGCAGCGTCGACGAGATAGCTGGCAAACCCCGTGATCCACGCCTGCCCGCTGATAGTCGGGATGACTGCCGGGTACGGGCCGACGCGCGTTTCTTCCAGCAGCCGCCCGGTGAAGATCGTGCCCAGGATGCCTTCGTGCCGGAAATCCTCGTTCAGCCTCAGCTTGCCCTTTGCATAGAGGGCAGCCATCCGTGCGCAGGTTCCGGTGCCGCAGGGCGACCTGTCCAAGGCGCCAGCAAATGAGGAAGGTTTACTCCAGTCCGGTTGACCTGTAGCTACTGTAACCGCGTTCTTGGCATGGGCCTGCGGATGGGTAGGCGGGGCCGTTAACTGCGAGATGGTGATCCCGCGAAACTCGGCCACTTCAGGATGCTGCACCTCAAGCTGCTCGTTAGCTGCCAGGCGAATCATCTCGCTGATGCGGGTGATGTCACGGCCCTCGTCGGGCGTCAGGCGCAGCCCGAACTGCGTCGCCTCGGCGATCACATAGAACATCCCGCCGTAGGCTACATCCACCCTAACTCTTCCCAACTGAGGAACCTCAATCTCGGCATCAAGATGGACTGCGAATGCGGGGACGTTGCGGAATGTCACCTGGGTGACCTTGCCGCCCTCGCAAGTGGCCTGGACTTTGATCAACCCCGCCGGAGCTTCCAGGGTCAATTCGGTGACCGGTTCCTGCATGGGGATCATGCCGGTCTCCAGCAGCACCGTCGCCACACAGATAGTGTTCGTGCCGGACATGCCGGGATATTCGGTGTGTTCCATGATGATAAAGCCAGCATCCGCCTCGGGATGGGTGGGTGGTAGCACCAGATTGCAGCACAGGGCGGGATAGCCGCGCGGCTCGCGCAGCATGAGCTTACGCAGCCCATCGGCGTGTTGCTCAAGGTAGAGCTTCTTCTCCAACATAGTTGCGCCAGGCACATTGGCAATTCCACCAATGATCACCCGACCTGGCTCACCAGCGGCATAAGCATCAACGGCGCTGATCATCCTTGCGATACGCATAGCAGCTTCCTCCCATCTATATTGATTATCCCATCATGATAGGCTCACTCTTTGCAAGATCAAAACAGCGCGCGGTTGGTTGACACGGTATGAAAACAAGCCCACAATGGCGGTATCTCGCTTGCCACAGGAGAAGTTTCATGCCCCACCCTGTCACCCAACAGATCGAGGCCACCTACCGCGAGCGCACGTCGCGCTCTGCCAAGCTTCACCAAGAAGCGCTGCGCCACCTTCCCGGCGGGGATTCGCGTACGATCACCTACTTCGATCCCTACCCACTGTACTTCGCGGAAGCAAGAGGCCCATCCGTGATAGACGTGGACGGGAATGCCTATCTCGACTTCCTCGGCAACTACACCTCGATCATCCACGGCCATGGCCATCCTGAGATCGTGCGTGCCATCGCTGAGCAGGCTGCGAGGGGGACGGCCTTCGGGGCGTGTTCCCCACTTCAGGTGGCGCTGGCCGAAGAAATCTGCCGCCGCGTGGCCTCGGTTGATCAGGTACGGTTCTGCAACTCTGGCACCGAGGCAACGATGAATGCCCTCCGGACGGCGCGTGCCTTCACCGGGCGGAACAAGATTCTGAAGATGGAGGGAGGCTATCACGGCAGCCACGACGTGGTGGAAGTCAGCGTCGCGCCGCCTCTCGACGCTGCTGGTCCTGCCGAGGCCCCCACCGCCATCGCCGAGGGGCCAGGGATTCCGGACGAGGTCATCCAGGAAGTCGTGATCGTGCCGTATAACGACGCGAGCGCGCTACAGGCGGCGTTCGCCCGCTACGGTGATGAGTTAGCCGCCGCCATTGTTGAGCCTATGCTGGGCGCAACCGGTACGATCCCGGCTGAGAGAGACTTTCTCATGCTGCTCCGCGAGCTATGCGACCGGCACGGCGCATTGCTGATCTTCGACGAGGTAATCACGTTCCGGCTCGACGAGGGCGGCCTGCAGGCCGTGTACGGAGTGCGGCCCGACCTGACCGCGTTCGGCAAGATCATTGGTGGAGGGCTGCCCGTCGGGGCGTTCGGGGGGCGGGCTGAGGTCATGGCCCTGTTCGCCCCGCCCAACCCGCGCATGATCCAGTCCGGGACGTACAACGCCAATCCGCTGACGATGGCGGCGGGCCTGACGGCGCTCCAACTGCTGACAGTTGACGAGATTGCCCGCATCAATGCGCTGGGCGAGTCGCTGGCGGAAGGGATCCGCCATGCCCTGCTCGAAGTGGGGATCGCCGGGCAGGTCACGGGGATAGGTTCGCTGCATACAGTACATCTGACATCCCAGCCAGTGCGGGACTACCGCAGTATGGCAACCAGCCATAAGGAAGCACACAGATTGCTCCATCTGGGTTTGTTAAACCGAGGAGTTCTTAGCGCTAAGCGCGGGATGTTGGTGGTCAGCACACCCATGTCGCACTCCGATATTGACAGGTGTGTCGCCGCTTTCGCCGACGCGCTGGCTGAGCTGAAACCCCTCATCCAGGATGAAGCTCCACACCTGCTACTGTCGGGGTAGAGGCGGGACGGCTCCCCACACGATCACCGCTGGGGCCGGGGATTGTCGAGGGAATTCTTGTAAGGGCTGGTTTGCACGAGGCGTCACTGTACCAACCGTCCATGTGAGGCAGTGCGGAGACCCCTCATGCCCCATGCCCCTGTTCCCCAACTGATCAAGACCCTGGCCGCTGCCTCCCTGATCGGGCTGTTGACAGGCTGCCAGCCATCGCAAGCTCCCTCCAACGCCACGCCGCTGCTCGACGACGAGGCCACGGCCCTGATGGTCGCCCTATCTGAGAGCGAGCCAGCCGAGGCCCGGCGGGCGCTGGACGCGGTCGTCCAGTCCGGCGACCAGCGGTTCGTGGCTGTGCTGATCGAGCTGCTGCGCTTCAACCAGCTCGACGTGGTGCAGGGGGCCGGGTTCGAGGCGCACGTCGAGGCGCTGGAGCGGCTCAGCGGCGAGCACTTCGGCGGCGACTGGCCAGCCTGGGTCGAGTGGTACGGGGCGACCGACCTCACCCCGCCCCCCGGCTTCACTGCCTGGAAGGGCGAGCTGCTGGCCCGCATCGACCCGCTGTTCGCAGAATTCCTGCGGGACGAGTACCCGTCCCGCATCCGGGCCGAAGAGATCCAATGGGGCGGCGTGCTGGTGGACGGGATACCCCCCCTGGACTATCCCCAGCATGTCAGGCCGGAAGAGGCCACCTACCTGCGCCCAGAGGACGCCGTGTTCGGTATTGCAGTGAGAGACGAAGCGCGCGCCTACCCCCTGCGGATCGTCGATTGGCACGAGATGGTCAACGACGTGATCGCGGGCCAGTTCTTCTCGCTGGCCTACTGCACGCTGTGCGGGGCGGCCATCCCATACGTGGGCCGCACCCCCGACACGATCTACACGTTCGGCACGTCGGGTCTGCTGTATCGCAGCAACAAGCTGATGTACGACCGGCAGACCCGTACCTTGTGGAATCAACTGACCGGCGAGCCAGTGCTGGGCGAGTTGGCTGATAGCGACCTCCAGCTTGAGTTCCTGCCGGTGGTGCTGACCACCTGGGCGGACTGGCTGGAGCAACACCCCGAAACTTACGTGCTGAGCATCGACACCGGCTACCAACGCCCCTACGAGGCAGGGGCAGCCTACGGCGACTACTTCACTTCACCGGATACGATGTTCCCGGTGTGGCAGCGCAGCGACCTGCTGGACGACAAGAACCAGGTGTACGCCCTCACCCTCGACGGGGTTCCCAGGGCGTACCCGGTCGATGTGCTGGCGCGAGCAGGCGTCGTGAACGACACGGTCGGCGCGACGGCGGTGGTTCTGGTCGCGGGTCGGGGCGCCGTCACCATCCGGGGCGCGAACCGCTTCGGGGAGGAAGTCACTTACTCCTCCGGGGCGGAAGTCCGCGCCTACGAGCGCGGGGACCACTCGTTCCGCCCTGGCCCGACCCCCGATAGCGTGATCGACGAGGAAGGCCGGGCTTGGCAGGTCACAGAGGGGGCGCTGATCGGGCCGGGCGGCGAGACGGCCCCGCGCGTTAGCGGACACCTGGCGTACTGGTTTGGCTGGTACGCGATGTTTCCACAAACGCAGGTTTACGGGGTTGACTAGCCGCCATCGGGTTACCTATCCGGGCTGGTGATCTCGACGACCTTCCCGCCTTGCAAGTAGATGCGAGGTACGCGGGACAGCAGGCCGGTCGTGACCTCGTAGTTGATCGTCCCGGCCAATGCAGCGACTTCTTCGGCGCTGATGCGGGCACTCCCCTGCTCGCCGATCAGGGTCACGGCGTCACCCTCCTCCACACCCTCAATGCCCGTCACGTCTACACTGAGCTGATCCATCGACACACGCCCGATGACGGGGACGCGCTGCCCCCGGATCAGCACGTAGCCCTTGTTGGATAGGGCGCGGCGATAGCCGTCACCATAACCAACCGGGATGAGCGCCACTGGCGTCGGACGTGAAGTAATATACGTACGGCCATAACCAATACTTGAGCCTGTAGGCAGAGTTCGCAGGCGCGCCACGCAGCTCTTCAGAGACAACGCGGGACGGAGCGTGACCGGTGGCTCGACTTCGTCCGAGGGGCGCAGCCCATACAACGCTATGCCTACCCGTACCGCATCGAGGTGCATGTGGGGCAAAGCCAATGTAGCGGCGCTGTTGGCCACATGTCGCAGCCGGAACGAGAACCCAGAAGCGTCAAGCGAAGTCAGCACACCCAAGAAGGTAAGAAACTGCCGCTCGGTGTAGGATGAGTCGGCCAAGTCGGCTACGGCGAAGTGGGTGTAGATGCCCTCCAATTCAAGACCATCCAGCCGGGCCATTTGGTCAACGAATGGCACCACTTCCTCTGGCAGAAGGCCAAAGCGCCCCATGCCAGTATCAACCTTGATGTGGACCTTGACCTGTCTACCGTGCGAGACGGCCCAATCCGATAGGGCGCGGGCGAGGGAAGATGTGGTAATGGTCGCAGTCAGATCGTGTGCTACGATACCTGCGATCTCCCCCTCAGCAAAGTATCCCATCACCAGGATGGGGGCGGTGATACCTGCGCGGCGCAAGGCTATTCCCTCTACAACTCTGGCGACAGCCAGGCGCGTTGCGCCGCTTCCCAGAGCGGCGCGCGCCACCGGGGTTGCCCCGTGGCCGTAAGCATTGGCTTTGACCACCGCAAACATCTGCACCTGCGGCCCAATGTGGCTGGTGATCCGGCGTACATTGCCAGCAATGGCATCGAGATCAATGGCGGCATAGGTGGTGTAGTTGTGAGGTTTCATGACTTGACTCTGGGCGCGCATTACTTTAGACTGAGATAGTTAGTCTGCTTCGTTTTGCTAGCTCACGCAACCATATCTTCGATCCCCACATGGCAGGTTCTTTTGGCGAAGGGAGGTGATCATTTTCCCCTAACATGAATCCAGGCTGTGACAAGTCCATCACAACGGCAAATCCCAACTAACGCAACAACGACTGCTACCACTCCATACTACGGGAGGAGAGTCCAATGGCTAAGGTTCACAAAGGGTGGCTCTTGCTGATCAGCCTGCTCGTGATGGCTGCACTTCTGTCTGCTTGCGCCGGGGCAACGCCTGCTCCAGAGGCAGAGGAGGCGGCGGGTGTCATCCGCATTTATGCCTCATGGCCCCTGCAAGGCGCTATGCTGCCCATTGGAGAAGGGATGCGCAACGCAGCCAACCTAGCGCTGGCGCACTACCTGGAAGATCACGATGGCCAGGGCCCTGGTGGCTACACCGTTGAGCTGGTGTTCAACGACGATGCCTCACCGGTGACTGGCTCCTGGGATGGCACTGTCGAGGCCGAGAACGCCCAGAAGTGCGTCAACGACCCACAATGCATGGTCTACTTCGGCACTTACAACAGCGGTGCGGCCAAAGTGAGCATCCCGATCACCAACGCGGCGGGCATCGCTCAAATCACGCCAGCTAATACCTACCCCGGCCTGACCTGGCCGTGCCCGACCTGCGAGGAGAATGAGCCGGACATTTATCGCCCCAGCGGCGAACAAAACTACTTCCGCACCAACACCAACGACTATTTCCAGGGCCTGGCGGCAGCTTCCTGGGCTTACTGCCTGGGCTACCGGAAGGCGTTCGTGCTGGATGACCGCCAGCTCTACGGTAAGGGCATCGCTGATGTGTTCGAGACCCACGCGAACGAGATCGGCATCGAAGTCGTTGGTCACGAGGGTGTGGAAAGCACCGACATCGACTTCCGCACCCTGATGGGCCTCATCCAGGAGTCAGGCGCTGAAGTGGTGTTTGGCGGCTTCGTGATCGACTCCGGCGGCGTCCAGATCATCCAGCAGATGGCTGCGGCTGGCCTGTTCGATGCGGGCGTCAAGTTCATCGGCCCGGATGGCCTGGTGGATGCCGCGCTGATCGAGCAGGTGGGTGGCCCGGATGTTATCGGCGACGGTAATGTCCTGCTCACCTTCCCTGGCCTCGCTCCTGAGCAGGTGCGCGACCTGAGCGAGAAGGGCGCACGCTTCTACAACGACTACGTGGAAGAATATGGCGACGCGCCTGATGCCTGGGACAGCTATGCTTACCAGTCCACGCTGGTCATCCTCGACTCCATCGAGCGCGCTGCGGCAGCGGGTGAAGTGACCCGCGCTAGCATTCTGCAGGCCATGCGCGAGACCGATTTCGAGGGTGTGACGGGGCGGATCCAGTTCGATGAGAACGGCGACCCACTTGAAAGCTCAATGGGTGGCTTCGAAGTTCGGGGTGGAGCGATCGTCCCGCTGCAGCCGATCAGCGGCACGATGCATGAGTCTTGCCCGTAACCAGCGCTCAGAGACAGAGATGGGAGAGGGGTTCACCCTCCCCCATCTCTTCCATGCGGCACTTCAATAAGAGGCCAGACTGACTGGCAGACATGAACCGAACATGGTCCGGTTGTCTGGTGGTTTCACACACCCGTACCTCCGTCCCAACTCAGCTTACACAAGATGGGCAATTGAGTGCCCGGCAGCTTATCCCTTTTCTGGAGAGAGCTGATGACACCTCTTGAGTTCTTTCTGCAACAATCGTTTGTCGGCCTTACCATCGGCTCCTATCTGGCCCTGATCGCATTGGGCTATACGATGGTGTATGGGATCATCGAACTGATCAACTTCGCCCACGGTGATCTGTTTGCGCTTGGCTTCCTGGTGTCGCTGACGATCTTCCCACTGTTTGGGGCCACCGCTCCCCTCACGCCGGGGCAGGCTATCGTCCTTGTGCCAGTGGTGATGTTGCTTACCATGCTGGCAGCGGGGCTGCTAAACGTGGTGATCGACCGCGTCGCCTATCGCCCTCTGCGTAACGCGCCGCGCCTGGCTCCTCTGATCACGGCGGTTGGAGTGTCTTTCATGTTGGAGAACATCTTCGCCATCTGGAAGACCCCTGGTCAGATTTTCTACCCGGCCTACCTGCCCAGCATCCTGATCTTGCAGGACTGGTTGGGCATCGAGACTGCCGTCCGCATCCGCAGCATTGACTTGCTGCCCCTGGTTGTCACCATCCCGTTGATGATCGCTCTGACACTGTTCGTGGGACGAACCAAGCTAGGTAAAGCAATGCGCGCTGCTGCCCAGGATCGTGACGCCGCGCGCATGGTAGGCATCGACGTGGAACGGATTATCATGTTGACGTTCTTCATCGGAGGGTCACTGGCTGGTGCAGCGGGAATGGTGGTGGGCCTGTTTCTCAATACAGGCCGCTATTTGATGGGTTTTGAGGCGGGTCTGTTCGCCTTCACTGCTGCTGTGCTAGGCGGGATCGGCAACATCCGGGGCGCGGTAGTCGGCGGCTTCCTGATCGGGATGATCCGGGCCTACAGCGATGCCTATCTGGCCCCGGAATGGACACGGTCTGTCATTTTCGCTGCGCTGATTCTGGTCCTGGTGTTCGCGCCGTCCGGGCTGCTCGGCTCGACCAAGACGGTTGAGAAGGCTTAGGGGAACCGTGCTATGACGAATACCACGCTTACCACAAACAATGCCCTGATACGCCGGTGGCAGGCAGTTCCTCAGCGCGTGCGGCAGATGGTGATATATTTGCTGGTTGGTGCAATCCTGATTGCGCTGCCATTTGGTGTTCGGTCTATTGAGAGGCAGCACACTCTTTCGCTGCTCTTCTCGCTGAATGTAGCTCTGTTGTACGTGGTTCTGGCCTTAGGATTGAATATCGTCGTTGGCTTTGCCGGCCTGCTTGACCTAGGCTATGCGGCATTCTTTGCGTTGGGCGCGTACACCTTCGGGATTCTGACTTGGCCCGCGCATGGTCTGGAGTGGAGCTTCTGGATCGCGATCCTGTTCGTAGCCCCCGTGGCCGCGTTTTTCGGCATTGTCATCGGGACACCCACGCTGCGGCTGCGCGGTGACTACCTGGCCATTGTCACGCTGGCCTTCGGCGAGATCGTCCCGAATGCCCTACGCAACATGAGCAACATCCATATTCCCTGGCTGGGGCTATACCACTTCAACCTGACAAATGGCACACAGGGTCTGAACCCGGTTGGCAAGCCGGTCATCGATCTGCGCTGGATATTCCCGAATATGGAACCGTTTGTGGTCGGGCAGAACTCCAATCAGATCCACTGGTACTTCCTGGTTGTGGCCATCGGCTTTCTGGTTCTGTTTGGTTCGCGCCGCCTGGATGAATCACGGCTGGGGCGCGCCTGGAAGGCTATCCGCGAGGATGAAACCGCTGCTGACTGCATGGGGGTCAATCCCATCACCACCAAGCTGCTGGCTTTTGCGCTGGGTGCGTCGTTTTCGGGGATCGCTGGAGCGGTCTTCGCTTCGATGAGCCAAGCTGTGTTCCCAGAGCTGTTCCGCTTCAACGTGTCGATCTTCATCCTGATCATCGTCATCATCAGTGGGATGGGCAACGTGTGGGGCGTGTTGGTGGGTGCGTTGATCCTGACTCTGTTTGACCGTGTGCTATTGGCTCAGATCGCCCCGCCGCTGATTCAGAATCTCGGCAATCAGCTCAACTCGAACTTTCTACGCACGCTCGATCTCCAACTCTACCGCTGGGTGATGTTTGGCACCGGCTTGCTGATCATCATGCTGCTGAGGCCAGAGGGGCTATTCCCGTCACGAGTTCGTAGAGCGGAGCTACATGAAGCTGAAGAGAAAGGAGAGGCCTGATGGCCGTCCTATTGGAAGCGCAGAACGTCAGCATGCACTTCGGCGGCCTGAAGGCAGTTGACGAGGTCGATTTTGTCGTCGAGGAACATGCTATCGCTGGGTTGATCGGCCCAAACGGGGCCGGTAAGACGACCTTCTTCAACATGATCACGGGGCTGCACAAACCCACCTATGGCCGCATCATATTCGATGGGCATGATTTGGTCGGCAAACGCCCTAACCGGGTCACCGCGATGGGTATCGCACGCACATTCCAGACTATTCGCCTGTTCAACAACATGTCCAGTCTGGAGAATGTGCTGGTGGGCATGAACACCCGCCTGCGTAGCACCTGGTATGGCGCTCTGCTCAGGACGCCTGGTGTGATGGCTGAAGAACGGCGCGCTTACAGACAAGCCATGGCAATGTTGGAATACGTCGGCATTGCCGAATACGCCCACGAGTTTGCAAAAAACCTGCCGTACGGGCTTCAGCGACGGCTGGAAATCGCGCGGGCTCTGGCGACAGAACCCAAGCTGCTGCTGCTGGACGAGCCAACCGCCGGGATGAATCCGCAGGAAACGCACGAGACAACGCGCTTCATCCGCAAGCTGCGCGACGAGCGGGGCCTGACCATCCTATTAATCGAGCACGACATGCGGGTTGTGATGGGCATCTCAGATCGGGTCACCGTGCTGGACTATGGCAGGAAGATATCGGAGGGAACACCGGAGGAAGTGCAGAAGGACCCCCGTGTCATTGAAGCGTACCTCGGGCGGCGCGCAGTGGAGGCGTTTACACAATGAGCAGCCAGAACGGACAAGCGATGCTGGTGCTGGAGAACGTGCATTCGTACTATGGCAACATCCATGCGCTTAAGGGCATCAGCCTGTACGTCAACGAGGGCGAGATCGTCACGCTCATCGGCTCCAATGGGGCAGGGAAAAGCACCACGATCCGCACCGTCAGTGGCATCATGCACCCCCGTGAGGGGAGCATCCGCCTGTTTGGGGAGGAGATCAGCCGGACACCGGCGCACAAACTGGTTGCGAGGGGCATTGCGCAAGCCCCTGAGGGGCGGCGCATCTTCCCGCGCCTGACGGTCATGGAAAACCTGGAAATGGGTGCGTTTGCTCGCACAGACCGGGCTGCCATTCGGGACGACCTTACAATGGTCTTTGACCTGTTCCCACGTCTGAAGGAGCGTGCCAATCAGTTGGGTGGGACGCTATCCGGGGGGGAGCAGCAAATGCTGGCTATTGGGCGTGCTCTGATGGGCAGGCCGCGTCTGCTGCTGCTCGACGAGCCTTCGATGGGGCTGGCGCCGATCCTGGTAGAGGCCATTTTCGAGACCATTCAGACGATCAACAAGGCAGGTACCACCATTCTGCTAGTTGAGCAGAATGCGCTCATCGCGCTGGAGGTTGCACAGCGGGGTTACGTGCTGCAAACGGGTGAGATCATTCTGCACGAAACAGCGGAGGGTTTGCTGAAGAACGAAATGGTGCGTAAGGCTTATCTGGGAGAGTAACGGCTTCTCTTCAAATAATAGCGAAGACCTCACAGCCCAACGGAGCAAGTCAATACCGGCAGCGCTATGCCTCCAAAGCTGGCTGTGAGGTCGTCAGAGATAGCAGTACTCCCCCCACGATCAGGGTACTTCCGACCCACAGGCCAGGAGTCATGCGCTGCCCGAGAAAGAGGGCGCTAAGCAACGCACCCACGAGCGGCTGGGCAAAGAAAAACAGGGCCGCAATTGAGGCGTCCACCAGCGCGAACGCCCGATTCCATAGCCACATGGCAACGGCGGTTGAGATAATGCCCAGATAGAGTACTCCCAGCAGCACGCCAGGGGTGATAGCCCCAATGGGCCGCGTCGCGTGTTCGACCACCATGGCTGACCCGGCAAAGATCATCCCCCCAAGGAAAGCGCATAAGGTCACGATCCGCGTATCAAAATCCTTACTGACCTGACGTACGAGCACCGAGTACAGGCCCCATGTAAGGGCAGCAAGGGCTAGCGCCAGATCACCCACAAATGTGTCGGAACTGAAATTGGCTTGAAGGGGGTTGATAATGACCACTACCCCCAGGGAGGCCAGTGCAACCGCGCTGATCCGCCTGAGGGTCAGTTTCTCACGCAAAATCAGCGCAGCGAAGACAAGGATGAATGCAGGGGAGGCACTGGTTACCAACGCACCATTGACCGCTGTTGACTTGTCGGTGCCAACGAATTGTAAGCCAACGCTGATACCAAAGCCCACAACTCCAACACCTAACAGGCGCAGGATATCCTGCCGGGCCGGAAAACGCAATTCTGGATTGCGCCACACAATGAGCCCAAGTACGAGGCTGCCAATGACAAGACGCACGGTTAGCAGAGCAAAAGGTGGGATAGTCAGGAGGATGACGTCCGAGATGACATACATACTACCCCATATGGCTGCGGCACTCAGCCCGTAAATGGCACCCCGAATCATAAATTGCTCCTTTCCCCCCAACCAGATCTTGCTCGGCGGCGCTCATATTATCACCCAGCGCGAGCCCGTCAGCACACTCACTCAGTTTGCGTAGGTTGACTCCGCCCGGTCACATGCAATAGTAGCTACTTTAGTTTACCGCGAGAATGAACTCTGTTTGATCGGCCTACCCCTGTTCTGGAGCGCGGGAACGGGTAACTGATAGGCGCATGAAATCTTTGGCGTGGGCAGCATAGGTTGGGTGTGATACTTGCACGTCTGGCTCCAACAGCGTGTCCTAGCAGGATGAACAAGTAGGTTTTGGGATGTGGGCGTTAGGGAAGTATTCCCGGCATCGCATGTCATCTGAAAAACGTGATATTGTTCACTATCGCACAAACCTAGAGCACCTTATTCTATTAGGTGAATGTACATTCGATTAGCTGAATGGGGTTTAAGCACGCAATGGAGGGTTACGAATATCTGGCGGCTTTGCTAAAAGCGTTGGGGCATCCGGTTCGATTGCAAATTCTATCGGTGCTCCGGCAGGGCGAAGCCTGTGTCTGCCACCTGGAAGCAGTCCTGGGACAGCGGCAGGCCTATATCTCTCAACATCTCATGCGTTTACGTGAGGACCAACTGGTTACCGATCGGCGTGAAGGGATGAACGTCTTCTATGCGCTGGCGGACAAGTCGATTGAAAGATTGCTGGATGTCGCGCAAGAGACGGCCACCACACTGACTCAGGCAAAGGGCAGACATGTGCCGTTTTCCCTGCCTAATGTGGACACCTCCCTGACTTGTACGTGCCCAAAGTGCCTGCCACGAGTTGCGGATGCCCAGTTGGCTTATCACCCTTGAAGTGCCGCCAGACATATTGCAGGCCCGCCCAGGTACTTGGCTCGGCTATGGCAAATATAACCTCCTGGGATGCATAACTGTCGAGGTTGCCATTTTTTTGAGTGAGGGAAACAGTGATGTCGGATACGGGCAAATCCCCTATATCAGTCTGTTCATGTATCGCCGACCCGTTTGCCGATCTTCCTCCTGAACTCCGCCCCACAAGGGATGGCGAGGCGAGCAAGGAACAGCGTTTCGGATTCAGAAAAGTCACCTGTCCTGGCTGCGGCCTGGTCTATACCACCAACCGTGCTACCGACCTGTGTGTGGACTGCGAGCGCAAGGGGGTGAAGATACCCTCCCAAACTATCGAAAAAGGAGAAACGAGCCGTATGTTAAGCATCAAAGTGCTTGGCCCCGGCTGCTCGAAGTGCAACTTCCTTGAGGAACGCGCCCGGCTGGCCCTGGAAGAGATCAAAGCCGAATATCCGGGCATAGAGGCCACTATTGAAAAGATAGGCGACGTAGACGTGTTCATGGAATACGGTCTGATGATGACGCCAGGGCTGGTGATCAACGACAAGCTGGTGTGCGCCGGTAGAGTGGCGACGGCCAGCACCATCGCGGACTGGCTGCGGGAAGCCCTCAACGGTAGTGCGTAGGCTGGCCCGAGAATCGAGCGCCCGCAAGGCGCTCTTCTTAGGGCACGAGATATTCAAAAATCTAAATATTGTCTGGAGAGAATGAGATGAATCTTCCCGAATTCTTGCTTCGTCTGGTTCAGGGCGGTCTGGGAAACCTGGCTGCTTACTTGGCTGCACATGTTCTGTTGTGCCTGGTGCCGGCGTTTTATATCGCTGGCGCAATGACGGCGCTGATCCCCAAGGAGTCGGTGACGCGCTTCCTGGGGCGCAATACCCCCCGCTTCATCTCCTATCCGGCGGCGGCGCTGGCTGGATCGGTGCTGGCGGTTTGCTCATGCACCATCGTGCCGTTGTTCGCCGGCATCTATAAGAAAGGAGCGGGCCTCGGCCCAGCCATCACATTCCTGTTCTTCGCCCCGGCGGCCAACATCCTGGCGCTGGTCTACACCGGGGGGGTCATCGGCGTGGACCTGGCTGTCGCTCGGCTGTTCCTGTCGCTGGCCTTTGGGATCGGCATCGGCCTGATCATGGCCCTTATCTTCCGCAAGGAGGATATGGCACACGATAAAGCAACCGATGTGATATTCGCCAGCCAGAGCAAGAAGGGGATGAAGCGCGCGGCGCTGGCGTTCCTACTGGTGCTGGTATTCTTGCTGCTCTCTGGCACTGTCAAGATTAGCCTGCTGACCCATTCCTATGGGCAGGCAACCCTCCGCATGGGCGGGGTGGATAGCTTCCAGGCCGTCCTCGACCGGCTTGTACCGCATGACGCCAGCCGGGGCGAAGAGGGCCTGGCCGTGCAGGGTGTCATCCTGATCAGCCTGCTGGCGCTGATTGGTCTATCCGCCTGGAGGGGCCTGGAAAACGTCTTTGAGGGCTTCAATGCCTGGTCGTGGATCGCGCTAGGGCTGACGGGTCTCACGCTGTTGGTTGCTGCGCTCGGTATGCAGGCGCAGCCAGAGGGGCTGCTTGTCCAGTTCACCGGCAAGTTCTTCGGGGTGATGCTGGCCCTGCTGGCGCTGGTGTATATCGGATGGAAGTACCTGAATGAGGACGAGCTGCGCGACTGGTTGTGGGAAAGCTGGCGCTTCGTCAAGCAGATCTTCCCGCTGCTGGTCGTGGGTGTGTTCGCCGTGGGCGTGATCCGGGTGCTGATCCGACCGGAGTGGATCGAGACGCTGGCTGGGCAGAACACGCTGTTGGGCAACTTCGCTGGGGTGGTGTTCGGGGTGTTCATGTACTTCCCCACGCTGGTCGAGGTGCCCATCGCCAACATGTTCTTGAGCCTGGGAATGCACCGCGGGCCGCTGCTGGCTTACCTGATGGCCGATCCGGAGCTGAGCCTGCAAAGCATCCTGATCATCTCGCCTATCATTGGGCGGCTCAAAGCCTGGACCTACGTGGGTTGGGTGGCGCTGTTCAGCACGCTGGCCGGGCTGATCTACGGCTCCTGGATTGACGGCGCGAGCATCTGGCTGATCACAGGCTACGTGATCGGGCTGATTGCCCTGCTGGCAGCCGGGTTATGGCTGGTCAGTCGGCGCAGCATGGTAGCTGTCAAACAGACCGCTTCCGGCGACTGATCCGGATCGTGGAGGAGAGACTCGGATGGGCAGAGATATACCAGGTGGCGGGGCCTGTTGCCTTCCGCAGTCAGATGGCCTCACCTATCTCAAAGTTGGGGAGCGCAGTGTGGTGGTTGGAATGCAGAATCTCGAAACCGTATTCCGGCAACTGCTTGCTCTGGGTCGGCACCCAGAAGAAATCGCCGACGAGGAGATAGTTGGCATGGCGCGGAAGTTCAACTACATCCCAGACCGCGCGGCGGTGGAGGCCGACTACGCGCACGCACTTCGGAGAGCATACGCCCGCTTCTGTGCGGAGGGCCAGCGGCAGGTAGGGGAAGACAACCATGCTGATTGAGCATTATGACCTGGAGGTGTTCACCCCACCCTGCGAACCCGGCGCGGAGCGGTACAGCGCCATAGCGCGGCTGGTCGTGGATATCAGCAAGGCGCTGCCCTATCTCAACGCCACGCTGAAGGGCGCGATTTACAGCCCTGAGGCAAGCGCGCTGACCTGGGCGCATGGCGGGCGGAAAGTGGTATTCAGCGCCTACCAGATCGCGGTCAGTAACGTGGAGGACCGTGAAGAAGCGATCCGGGTGCTGGAAAGCGAGATAGAGCGCGTCAACCGGACATGGGAGCGGCGGGATGAGATTACGCCCAGCACGCACGTCCGCCAGCGCCCCACACCGCTGGCCGTGTACAAGCTGCTGCCGCAGACCAACTGCAAGCAGTGCGGCGAGCCGACTTGCTACGTGTTTGCGACCAAGCTGGCCGCCGGGCAGCGCCAGATCGATGATTGTCCTGCGCTGGCTGAACCTATGAATGCCGATCAACTGGTTGCTCTCCGGGATCTTCTGGGTAATGTGGCTGGATGAGGGAAAAGAAACCGAGGTTGTTATGAGCGCCAATACGAACAACAATGCTTGGCACGGTGTTCCGCGAGAGGAGATCGATTGGCACCCCACCATCGTCGCCGACCGCTGTGTAGGCTGCGGGATGTGCGTGACCTCGTGTGGTCGTGGCGTCTACGCCTTTGACTACGAGCAAAACAGGCCGGTGGTTGCACAACCGCTGATGTGTATGGTCGGCTGCACTACCTGCGCCACGATCTGCATGCAGGATGCCATCGAGTTTCCCTCACAGGGCTATATCCGGCAGGTCATCCGGGAGCACAAGCTCTTGCGGCAGTCGAAGGATATGTTGCGGGACAACCCGGAGAAATATGACATCCGGCAGCGCGAGCCTGCCGGTGACTGAGAGACAGGTTGCTGTCCAAGCACACTCTGCTCGTCGTTTTAGCCCATCCAGATGATGAGAGCTTCCCGATGAGCGGCTCCCTGGTAAAAATATGCCGCCGGAGGAGCGCGGGTTGTGCTGGCATCAGCCACGCACGGCGAAGCCGGCTGTTGCGCTGATGAACGAAGGGGTCACCAGTGTCGGTGAGAAGATACCCCTTCTTGCTATCCATATTCCCAGCAGGTGGAGTTATTCGGCATTCAACCCATTGAACACAGGGCCACGGTTGCCATGCGTGACAGAACGGAATACGTGTCTTGCCGGATAAAGTTCGCCAGTGCGGCCGACTAGGCCAGCAACGCTTGCGCTGTTACTGGCGATTGTCGCGATTCGGATGTCTGTTTGTGTCTGTTTGTTGCTCTCGCGGTCTGAGCTGTACAGACAGCATATAGCAGAATCCACGCCGGATGTTTGATTATTGCCCTAGTGTCACGGTGATCCAGGTGGTTGGATCGGGGGTTTCCAGCTTTATGCAATGGCTCACCATCGAGTCCTGCTGGGACTCGTTCACATGATCGTTGTCACTGATTGCCACGCATAAGCCGTAGCCGATCCCAAGCTGCGGTGTGACACCGAGGATCGGCCAGGGTGCAGACGCCTCCAGAGTATAGTTGCCGCCACTTTCGATGGGCCGCCGCGCGGCCACTTCCAGCGGCACACTGTCATCGAGGATGGGCCGGTACTGTACGGCTGCCGGGGGGATATCGGCAAAGTTGCCTGGCGAGAAGCCAAGCTGCACATCGTCCTCATTAGGATTGGTTTCGTAGAAGTCCCCGCGCAGATCGCCATCGAAGAGCAGCTCGATCTCGTCACCCCGCCATTGCCGGATGCCCCTCTCGATTTGCACATGGATGTCGTCTACGATGTCGGCGATCAGGAACAGAGCGGCTTCTGCCCAGCACAGCCGTGCTTGCCCGGAAAGATCGCTGGTGCCCTGCCATTCCTCCTCCCCGAAAGTGACGGTGGTCATCCCGACTACCGTCCCCCGGTAGGAATTCCAATCGGAGTCGTCAGCGTCTACCGCCATTGCGTTCTGGCAGCGAGGGATGATGAAGCTGACGCCATTACCCGCACGGGCCTCTGGCGGTGTCGGGCTGGCAGATGGAGTGATGCTAGGGGGTGGGGTTGAAGAAGGGCCGGAAGTGCCCGTGACCTCGCGTGTAGGGAATGGGCTGCCCGATGCTGCCTGTGCAGTGATGGTGGCATAAAAGGCCCGTACGGTCGCCTGGGTGTCCGGTTCTTGCGGCATATTGCCACAAGCCAGCCCAGCTAGCACTAGGATCGCAGGCATCGCCAGCAGCCCTTTAACCGTGCGAGACAATAGGGGTTGCATCGTTGCTCTCTCCGATCCCATTCAGTGCCGATTCTGCCGCAGCAATAGCACCCCCAGGGCCATCACCGCCGCTACTAGGCACACTGATCCGCCGCAGATGAAGCAGGTGAGTCCCCCCAGGCCAGCCAGCAAGGCGCTGTCGCCCGTCCCAGAGTTGGATCCAATGCTAGGTACAGGTGTGAATAGATCGGGAGGAATGTCGGTAATGAAGGGGGTGAGTGTTGGGAGAGGGGTCGGTTGGGCAGCCGTGTTGGCCGCGTCAATCAACCCCTGCACGAGCGCGATTACGTGCTCAGACGAGTGATCCCCATCCACCACAATGAACAACCCGTCCAGGATCAAGGTGGCGCTATACCAGATTTCGCTACCTTCACTGAGGTCTTCCAATAGCACTTCTACGCCGGAAACGCTGATGATCTCGCCCGGGGTGTCGTACTGAACGTCGTCCAGCCATGCTTGGATGGTGATGTAAGGGCTGGGGCTTTCAGCAATGCTCAACCAGTTTCCCTCATCGTCGAGGTAGTCATAATTCGCTGCCGGGCCACCGCCAGGGACGTAATAGGGTGCGCTCGCCCCAAAGTCCTCGTCGGTCATGATATATGCGTAATCAAAAGCATAGCCAGCAGGCAAGCTGGCGGGCAGCAGCGTCTGGAAGTCCACGTTGAGTTCAGCGGGGTTGCTAGAGAACTCTGACCCACTGCCTGTGAATGGCTGGCCGCTGGGCGGAGCTTGCTGTTCGGGCTGGGGCTGTGGAAGCCCAGCAGAAGCCGGGCCAAAGTGGGCTGCCTGCCACACCGCTACCACTGGTGAGGGCGTGCCTCCCCCCGCTACTTCCAGTGAGTAGCCTGCATAAAAGCAATTTTCTTCTTCGCTCGTGCGCTCATCGTTGTGAACGACCACAAACACATCACTGTAGGCGTCCATGTTGACAACCAGCGTGTTTCCCTGTGCGTCGATCACATCGGCTTCTGTGCCACGCACTCCAACCGCCCTCAAACTCAGTGAGGAGTTGAAGGCTTGCAACGTGACCGTCAGCACCCCGGATCCAGATAGACGCACGAAGTCGCGGCCTAGCCCTTGCACGCCAGTGGCCGGATCGAACACGCCTGCCGGGGCTGTTCCCTCGATGAACACGGGTGGGTAGGCATCCCCTTCGGAGTAACTACGGAGCAACATGGCTACACCGTAATCGCGTGACTCGGCAACCAGACTGCTGCCGAGCGGTTCCAGTGCCCGGTCGATGGAATTGAAGCCATCGAAGTCACGCGAGTGTTCCCAGATTTGCCTCACTACATCGCCTCCGTAGCGTTCGGAGATCAGACGCAGGAACAGCCAGTTGGCATACCACCCGCTCTCAGCTACCAGACAGATGTCCGGTTGGTTGAAAGTGCTTTCGAGGTAGAAGACGCCGTCGTTCACGTCATCGTAGACTTCGTCCTCCATCCAGGTTGCCGTTGCCTCATAGAGCCAGAAATGTGGCTCAAAGGCATCATACCCGGCCTGGACCACGTGGTTGAACTCGTGGGCAACAGTGGCCTGCATAAGCTCAAGAGGTGTCTCGCCCTGACCGGGGTCCAGTTCTGCATAATCGTCATCGAGGGATAGGTAGCTGAAGGCTGCACGACGCTCCATCTCGGGTGTGTTCGGGTTGTCGCCAACGAATCCGCCATCGGAGTCAGCATAGCCAGCATAGCCGCCCTGCATGTTTTCTTCGAGGTATACGTCAATGCGGTCATCACCACCCAGGCCACCGTCAGAAGGTGGGGCAGCCCAACCGAAGGTGTCGATCTCGATCTGCCAGGTGTATTCCAATGCCTCCGCTACCTGCTCTACGTAATCGGGCACACCGCTCCCGTCCGCATCCGTATTGGAGATCGCCTGGTTGCCACTGAGGGTGTAATGAATCAGGAAGTGGGTTGTACCATGAGTTTGTTCGTTGGGTAGGGAGGGCCGGAAGCTAGGGCTGCGGGCACTGTGCGCTTGGGCCGGGGTCGTCGTCAGGCCAAGCGTTATCATGGCCATCACCCCCGCCAGGCTGAGGATAATCCAGCATCGTCGCATACGCATCGGATAGGTGTTCCTCACATTGTCGTAAAGGGTGACGCTCATTATGCGACAGTTGGTGGCAAAATACCACCCTCGTTGGACGAAGTTCGGATTGCTGAAGTCCAGGCGTTGTGGGACAATCCAAGCATCCATTCCAATCGTCCTGGTCACAGGGAGGATAGCTCGTGTCTACCCCTCATCTCATGATTCCTGGGCCTGTTGAATCTGAGGATGATATTCTGGCAGCGTTGAGTCAGCCGACAATGCCGCACTACGGCCCGCTGTGGATGCCGCTGTTCAACGAGACCACCGACTTGCTCAAACGGCTGTTTCGCACCTCCTACGACATGTTGATAATCCCCGGCCCCGGCTCAGGAGCGCTCGATGCTGCTATTGGCAGCATGATCCCTCCTGGTAAGGGGGTGGTGGTCATCAACAACGGCCACTTCGGAAAGCGGTTGACACAGATTGTTGAATCCTACGGGTTGCAACCCTGGGTCGCTGAGTTTCCCCAGGGCTTGGTAGCCAACCCCGAGCGGATTCGGGAACAGTTGAAGCAGTGGGTGGCCCAGGCGCAGCGTACTGGCAGCAGCATTGAGGCGCTGGCTCTTGTTCAGAGTGAGACCAGCACTGGCGTGCTCAACCCGGTGGCGGAGATCGCGCGGGTGGCGCACGAATTCGGTCTGGCGGTGATCGTGGATGCGGTCTCGTCCCTGGGCGGTGTAGAGCTGGATGTGGATAACTGGGGAATTGATATATGCGTTGGCGTACCCAACAAATGCCTGGCTGCTGTCCCTGGCGTGGCGCTGATGTCGGTCAGCCCACGCGCATGGGAGATGGCCCACCGGAATCCCGCCCGGCATGGCTGGTATCATGACCTCCGTACTTGGGCGTATTTCCGCGAGGCATGGGGAGCCTGGCATCCCTACCCAACCACCTTGCCAACTAATGTGATCGTGGCGTTACACCGGGCGCTGGTCAATGTGTTCGAAGTTGGGCTGGAGACATGGTTTAGCAGCTTCGCAAAAACTGCCCGTCACGTGCGCGAGGCCCTTGCTCTGATGGGGTTCAATCTATTCCCTGACCCTGCCTACGCCGCACCTATGATCAGCGCCTTCCGCGTCCGCGAGGATGTCGTATGCAGCGATCTGATCCGCTATCTTCTCATTGAACGGAACATCATGATCGGTGGCGGCTTGGACGAACTTCAGGGGCGCATCTTCCGCATCGGGCACATGGGCCGCGCCCGGTTGCCGGAGATGGCCGAGGCAGTGCTCGACGGAATCCACTCTTTCCTGATTTCGGCTGGGTTGCCGGTTGGTGCAGCAAGGGCGCAATAGCCCAGCGAGTAAGGACACACTAACGACTTGCGCCGGGGTCTGCCGAAGGCTGCGGCTTCCGGCGCTGTTAGGCTAAGCCCTTGCCGGCTGGCTGGTGATGGTCAATCCCATCTTGACTTTTCCTGCAGATGAGACCACACGGGCTGCAGCAGCCTAGAGCAGCAGCCGATACTGTCGATGGCGCCGGTACACCACCGCGCCCAGGCGGGTCGCCAGCTTGTTGGTCTGGGGGTTATTGGTACTCGTCAGCGAAGCGTCAACCCACTGGTAGCCCCGCCGGATCATGGCCCGGCCCATCTCTAGAAACAGGATCGCCTCCAGCCCATAACCCCAGTAGTCTGGATCGATGGCGAGGATTTTGAAACTCACGCTGGTGATACGTCGCCGTGCCCACATGAACCGGGCGTACCCCCACGGGTTGCGCAGACCGCCCGCGTGGATCAACGCCTCGTTGATGTTCGGCAACCCCAGCGCGAAGCCGACGGTCATTCCCCCTACCTCGGCGATCAGAGCCAGTTCAGGGTCAATCATGGGCCTGAGCGAGCCAGCCAGAGCACGGAACTCTACGAGATCAAGTGGTGAGAACTCTGGCAGCACCAGCAGCGAGCGATTGTATACTCCATGCAATCGTTCGACTTCTTGATCCCACTCATTCAACCGAACGGGCCGAACAACATCAGGGCCGTGCCGACTGCGGGCGCGGGCAGCGATGGCATGGACGATCTGTGGGGCGTTGGCAATATCATAGTTGATCTGAGCTAGGTCGAAGCGGTAGGCGACATGCTCCAGTAGCGTCTGGAACCCATATTGCTGCGCGTACTCCGCATAGGTGGGCGGGGTGTGGCCCATCAGAATCGCCGGAGGATATTCGAATCCTTGCACCAGGAAGCCTGGATCATCCGAACCGGAAAAGTTATACGGGCCTTGAAGCTCGTTCAGGCCCCGCCGTCGCGCCTGTTCGCAGGCCACATCCCACATGGCACTGGCTGCCTCGTAATCGTCCGGCAGCGCTTCAAAGAAACCAAACAGCCCGGCTCTCCAGCCCATGTGCCGGTTGCGAGCATGGTCAACCGCTGTGCCGATAGTGCCGACGATCTCGTTCCCGCGCCGCGCCAACCAGAACTCACCCTCGCCGTACTTAAAGAAGGGAGCCTTTCCGTCGAGATACTCCTTGCGTTGCGGCCACAGATGAGGAACCCAACAAGGATCGTTACGGTACACGCGGAAGGCGAAGGCATAGAATGCACGCTTATCGGCAGCAGTGCGAACTGGGGCCAGCGAAACAGCCATCGGACGTTCCTTGTGGTGCAGGGAGCATACCTTCCGATAGTACCTTATGAGAGGGTGGGTTGACGATCAGCCAACATGCGTGTAGGATTGCGCGCCAGAATGCCCGACATTGAAGACCAGCACAAAACTGCTTAGCGCTTTCGGGGTGGAGGTGAAAGCGACCAGTGACTTACGTTTTTGATGTTGTCCGCACCACGCGCGCTGTGCGGCAGTTCCGTGATGCATCTCTTCCCGAAGACGTGGTCCGTCAGATCCTTGAAGCGGGTCGCCTATCCGGGAGTGCCAAGAACAGCCAGCCTTGGCACTTCATCGCAGTACAGGATCGGGAAACCCTGCGTGCTCTCTCAACCTGTGGGGCGTATGCAGGCCATCTGGCTGGAGCCGCGTTGGGCATTGCCCTGGCGACTGAGGACCCCTTTGTGCGTTTGACGGTTCCTTTCGACTTGGGCCGTGCCTCCCAGAATATGATGATCACCGCATGGTCGCTGGGCGTAGGCTCTGTCGTAGCAACCCTGTATCAGCCGGATAGGGCGCGGGAGATTCTGCAAGTTCCCGCAGCCTTTACTATCCCCTGGTGTATCTCATTCGGCTATCCGGTACAAGAGGTAGACCGCCCACCTCGCAGAGGCGGGCGCAGGCCCCGCGAGGAAGTGATTCACTGGGAACGGTGGTGATCAGCGCGGCAAAGAGGTTTGGTTTGGCATGGCACATGTCGAGGCGGGCTTTGCTCGCCAGCATGGCAAAATATAACGCATCGATCATCAGGAGGAGGAGGGAAAGCAAGGATGGGCATCCGAAAGGGATATCTGGTTATTTTGATTGGGGTAATGGTTACCACAGTTCTGGCTGCCTGTGGAGGGGGTGCTGCCCCGCCCCCGGCTGAGAGTGGTGGAACAGGCGGCGAGGCTGGGGAAGGCGGTGGTACTACTGAGGAGCCAACCCCCGTCCCCACACTGGGCGCTCAGGGCGCGGCAGGCAAACTCTACTTGGGTGAAATCCTACCCCCGCATTCCGGGCCAGCGGCGCTCTATATCTATCAGGACAACTCCATCGAGATGATCATTGCCACTGAGGACGTGGCCGCCTCCATGCACTTCAACGGAACGCTGGAAGGGCAGCGGGTCAACCTTGAGTCAGAGGTTGGCGCCATCCGAGCCACTGGACGGGTATCGGAGGGTCGGCTCGACCTCAATATCACGATCCCGGGGCAGGGCTTCTGGCGCGCTATGCTGAATGAGGCGACTGAAGGCGGGGCACTCTACTTGGGCACACTCAATGACCTTACTGCTGGCCTGATCGTGCTGCCAGATGGTAGCATGGCGGGCTTTGCGCCTGTTGAGGGTGGGGATGAGCCAGTCTATGAGGCGCTATGCGTTGAGGGTGGTGAGAGCCTGCCCCCAGAACTGACAGCAACCACCTGCGATACAGGCGAGGAGGTCAGCCTGACGATTGTGACCGATTAGGGCTTCCCAACCGAGCGCCCACCATCTGCGGGTGACCGGCCAGGAACGCTTGGCCGGTCATTTGTTTCTTGCCAGCGGGCTGGACAACACCCAATCGGTAGAGACCCTCACCGGTCTGGACGGCCAGGCTGCCCGCATGGAGCACTAGGGTGCCGGGCGGCACACCATAAGAGGCGGCTAGGGGGGAACCATTGATGATCTTAAGAATCTCATCGTTGAGCGTCGTGAACGTACCCGGCCAGGGTGTGAAGGCACGGACATGCCTATCAATGATGGTGGCTGGTTGACCCCAGTTAATCTGGCCGTCGGCCTTCTGGAGGGTGGGGGCATAGGTGATACCCTCTTGGGGCTGGGGCCGGGGCACGATATCGCCTGCCAGATACGCAACCAGTGCCTCTGGGAGAATCGATGCTCCTAGTGTGGCCAGTTTGTCGTGCAACGATGCGCCCGTCTCATCGGGTGCGATGGGAATCGCTTGCTGGACCAGGATCGGGCCGGTATCCAGCCCGGTATCCAGCTTCATGATGGTGATTCCGGTTTCCACATCGCCTGCCCAGATAGCATACTGGATTGGGGCCGCGCCACGCCAGCGGGGCAGCAGTGAGGCGTGGACATTGACGCAGCCGAACGGGGCCAATTCCAGCACAGAAGAGCGGAGAATCTGGCCGAAGGCGGCCACGACCAGTACATCGGGCATCCAACTGTGCAGGCGTTCGACTGCTGCTGCGTCGCGCAATGTCTCCGGTTGGAACACAGGCAATCCCAGGCTTAGCGCCCGCTGTTTGGCCGGGGGGGCAGTCAGTGGTCGGCCTCGTCCGGCTGGACGATCCGGCTGGGTGACCACACCCACCACCTCTAGATCGGGATGATCTACCAGACTTTGCAGGCTGGCAACGGCAAAATCGGGCGTGCCAAGAAACACGATGCGGGCCATAATGGCTCCTATTCGCACAAAGCGGTGGGGACTCGTATGATTAGGATAGATCGTTGGATAGTGAGCAACAAGCCATTGCTTCCGCTTCTGAGTTTGATCCTGTGCAGCAGGAGTGGCCTATGCAAGATGAGTTCGTTATTCGCCCTTTGGAAACCCATGACGATTATTACCAGGCCGAAGGCGTTCAGCGCGTCGCGTGGGGCATGTCTGATGACAGCGCGATGGTCCCCTTGCATCTGTTGATCACGGTCGAGCATAACGGCGGGTTGGTGCTGGGCGCATTTGCCCCTGACGGCAGTATGGTGGGTTTCCTGTTCGGCTTCATGGGGCGCACCGAGGGAGAACGTGCTGCGCTGATGGGCACACCCTACTATCACTGCTCGCATATGATGGGCGTGCGTCCGGAGTTCCAGGGACGTTCGGTGGGCTATCGGCTCAAGTGCGCCCAACGGGATTTTGTGTTGAAGCAGGGGTTGCGGCTCGCTGTCTGGACATACGATCCGCTAATGAGCCTTAATGCCTGGCTGAACGTGGGGCGATTGGGAGTCACCTGTCGCCATTACATCGTCGACCTATATGGGGAAATTCGTGAGGAACTGAACACCGGCTTGCCCACTGATCGCTTTGAGGTTGAGTGGTGGTTGACGAGCGACCGGGTCGCGACATATCTTGATCCTACATCCCCCCGTCATTATCCCACCCCCGTTGAATGGCGAATGTCTGGCGCAGAGATGGTCAGCCAGACAGCGATATGGCGCGATGAGCTGCGTGCCCCTACCGGGTGGCGGCGTGTACATAGTGACGAGATCATGGTGGAGATTCCCGCCGATTTCCAGGCTATCCGCCGCGCCGATATGGCCTGCGCTCTGGAGTGGCGGCTGTTTACTCGGGAAATCTTCCAGTGGGCTTTTGCGGAGGGATACGTTGTGGGATGGTTTGCCCGCGAGCAAACGACTGAGGGGCGGCGCAGCTACTATGTTCTCAGTCGCAACATGGACATCGCAGCTTTGGCAGGAGGCCCCCATGCAGGTTGAGCGCGTCGAGCAGTTCCACATCCAGATGCCGCTGAAATCGCACTTCGAGACGAGCTTCAGCAGGGTGACGGCCCTTGATAAGATCATTATCGCTATTTACGCGGAGGGACTGGTTGGCTGGGGCGAGTCACCAGTCGATAGCGATCCCTACTACTCCTACGAGACTATCGAAACATGCTGGCACATCCAGCGCGACTTCTTAATTCCGCTGTTGCTGAAGCACAACCTATCCAGCGCCGCTGACCTGCCGGCGCGGTTTGCTCGCGTACGCGGCCACCCCATGGCAAAGGCCGGTTTGGAAGCGGCGATCTGGGACCTTGAGGCGCAGCAGGCAGGTGTCTCTGTTGCCACGCTACTAGGCGGAACGCGGTCTGCCATCGAGAGCGGAGTCAGCATCGGCGTACAGGACTCAGTTGGGGAACTGCTTGACCGCATCGCTGCTTATCTGACAGAGGGCTACCGGCGCATCAAGATCAAGATCAAGCCAGGCTGGGATGTGGAGATTGTCCGGGCGGTGCGGGAACGCTTCCCCGCTGTGCCGCTGATGGTCGATGCCAATTCTGCCTACACGCTCGATGATGCTTCGATGCTTCGGGCGCTCGATGGTTACGACCTGCTGATGATCGAGCAGCCGCTGGCCTACGATGACATTATTGAGCACGCTGAATTGCAGCGCCAGCTTCAGACGCGCCTCTGCCTAGACGAGAGCATCTACAGTGTGGGGCGTGCTCGTGAGGCGCTGGCGATGGGAAGCTGCCAGATCATCAATATCAAGCCCGCACGGGTGGGCGGCATGACGCAGGCCCTTGCCATCCACGATCTGTGCCAGGCAGCAGAGGTACCGGTCTGGTGCGGTGGAATGCTGGAGTCAGGCATTGGCCGGGCACACAATGTCGCCGTGGCTTCGCTGCCTAACTTCACCCTACCCGGTGACATTTCCGCCTCCGACCGCTATTGGCACGAGGACATCACTGAGCCACCGTTTGTTCTGAACCCGGATGGCACACTAACCGTCCCAACTGGGCCGGGGATTGGGGTAGCAGTTCAGCGAGATCGGCTGGAGAAGGTCACCCTTCGAAGAGCAACCTATCCAAGCTGAACTCTCCCTTACTACTGACCGGTGGCTGATGGAGCGCCAAGAGCGCCACTTGTGCGAGATAGTGCAGAACAGCCACAGGCGAGTCACGGCTGCGGGTTGGCGAAATACGACTCAAACAGAGGAGACAGATCGGCAGCAGAGTGGTCCATCGCCATGCGCTTGAAGTCCGCACCGGTGGCAAAGTCGCCGGAGTAGGTCGTGTAATAATCCCGCAGAAAGGCGAAGAAAGCGCGATCCCCCATCAGGTCACGCAGGTCTTGAATGAACCGCGCTGACTGTCCGTACATCGACGTGATAAACGCCGAGCTTTCGTCGTAGCTGTAAATCGTGGCATCTACCGGGCCATGGGGGTTGTATACATTGACTCGTCTTTCCCACCACCAATCCGTTGAGCCTGGATCGTACCGTTCAAAGTACAGCAGTTCGCTATAGAAGGCCAGTGCTTCATCGAGCCAGGGTTCATGGGGCTGGTCGTTGCCCACTGCCCCATACCACCATTGGTGTGCCGTTTCATGCGCGACCAGGGCAGCTAGCAGGGACGGAGACCGGTCGTAATAGGTTGCGTAGGCGTAGTCGGTGATCGTGATCAGCGCCGAGTATTCCATCGCGCCGAAGAAGCCGTTTTCGGCCACGGTCAGGCTGGTGTAGGGATAGGGGCCATATAGCTCCTCCCACAGCTCGATTGATTGCCTAGCAATCTCCAGCGCCGCCCGGCCTGCCGCGTCATGAGCGGGCAGATAAAAGCTGGAAATCGGGATACCGTTGGCCTCCCCCTCAATTGATCGGTACATGTCGCTTGCCATGAAGGCGATCCCTCGCCCCGCAGGCACAGCGAAGCGCCACACCCCATTCTCGCTGCCTCCCAATGCTCCTCCGCTGGCGACCGTGACCCCTTCCCTGGCAGTCACAGTTAACCCCGTATTCACCAGTGGGTAGATCGTTGGATCACCGACCGGACGGTACTCCCAGGTTTGCCAGCCCTCGCCATCTATATAGGGAACCAGTGCCGGATACCACTCGCCTGCCTGGATCAGACCTTCGCGCCAGCCCGTCGTGCCGACCGGAGGCCAGTCCGTTGGCGCGAGGGGTGGGATTACCACCCGATAGCTCATCTGAATATGGACAGCCTCACCTGGCGCGGCGGATCGGGGCAACGGCACGCGCAGGACCGTCTCAGTGCCAAACAACGGTGGTGTTCCTTCCTGAACAGTATCGCCCATCGTCACAACCACCCGGTCGAGGTAAAACGCATCGGGCACGGCGTTGATGGGTGCATTGAACACCACCTCATCCCAAGTATCGGGTGATGTGTTGTCCAAGGATACTGTTTGCCGGACGCGCATCCAGCGCTCGTCGTAGAACAATTCCACATCAAGAGTCATGTCTGGCAGGCTGCCGGTGACTCTGGGATCTTGGCTGAGACGCAGGAATGGCGTGGCGGATGCGGTCGGGGTTGGCGTGGGGGTTGGGAGCAGAGGCGGCGCGGAAGGTTCTGGCGTGCTGTTAACCGACCAAGAACTGCTTGGCGGCGGGGCGTCGGCAGCAGAGTGAGCAAGGAGAGCACACCCACTTGCCAGCATCACTATCCATGAAGCTGAGATGATTGCCCAGACAGCCCTTATCACAATCCCGCCTCCCTAAGACGGCGGGAAGCACGTCGCAGGTAACAGACTGACGGCTGCGCCGTCACCCGCGTCCCGGCGGACGGTGCTTGGTAACAAAGGCGCGCGGATCGTGGTAATGGTTCAACACCCCATTGAGATTGCTGCCGGGCCAGTGCGCTGGATTCCGTTCCAGCACATCAGTCTTGGCGATATCAAAGTGCAGATGCCAAGCCAGCTTGCCTTCGGCGTTGCCCACGTTGGCGACCTGCTGCCCACGCTCAACACGGTCCCCCTCGCGCACTATAGGGCTGGTGATATGTGCCAAGCGACTCCACACAACGGTTCCATCAGGCAGGGGATCGTGGCGGATCACGATCAGCCGCCCCCATGTCCCGGTGCTGCGTCCGGAGAATGTGACCACCCCGTCAGCGGGAGCATAGACTGGTGCATTGCGGTCGAGGTCGCCCGGCAGGTTGAGGTCGGCCCCAGTGTGGTATGCCCCACCGACCGTCGTGTAGTATGTGGCGTACCCCGTGGCATCGTACCATCGGCCCGGCCACACTTGGCTGCTGAGCCGTTCCTCGGCAGTGCCGATAGGCGGATCGAAGCCATTGCCCTCTGGCGGCTGGGTCTGCTCGATCACCTGTCGCCAGCGGATGGCTGTGAAGGCGATCTCCCTGCCGGATTCGCCGGTCAAGTCGGTCAGGTTAACCCGCCCGCTGCCTTGTTCCCCAGTAAACTCGTAGGCAACCAATGGAACCCACTGGTTGTTGTAAATCGACTGATCAAGCTTGACCAACAGCTCAGAGGCTGCCCCGCTGACGCCGTGAATGTGGTAGCGCGCCTGGCGAGTGGTGGCATGGCGGCTTGGTACATAGACAGAGATTTCGTAGACGCCAGGGCCGGGCAATCCTGGCGTCCACTGCGCCCAGACCTCGTCCTGCGTGGCTTGCGTGCTCTTGTACTTGATGACCTGCCCACGTACGCTGGTGAACTCCCTGAACACCGCATCAGTGGACATGCCGATCTGTGTGCCATCCATGTACCCACTCTCGCGGGGGCTGATGATCCGCTCCCAGCCATATCGTCGCAGCACGCGGTCAGGGCCGATCTCCTCGTCCACCGCTTCCTCGTTGATCACCGGGAATTGCATAGGGCCAATCGTTCCCAGCCGGAAGTAGGAAAGCCCCGTCGCACCGCGCACGCTGCGGGCGTAATTCTGGGCTGCCCGGATGCCTGTCGGGTTACCCCCGGCCTGAATGACAGGATAGATCGGAAGGCCATAGGCTCCCCATGTTACATAAGCCTCAGTCAGCACTTCGTCGGGGTCTTTTTTCATCGCCTCCCAATCGATCAGGGGGTGAATGCTGTTGATATAAGGCCGCCACACATCGGGGAAGATTGTATCGTAGTAGCGCTGGCGCGGGTCGACCCGCAGGCCAATGTGGAACCCGCTGCCTAGCTGATTGCGCACCCCGCTGATCAGCCTCAGCACGTCATCGCGGCGGGGACTCCACACCTGGGGATAGGGTTCGACACCGATAATCATTGAGCGAACGCCCTGTACCCTTGCCGTCTCGACCATACGGGCGATCTCACCGTCCACGTTCGCGCCGCGGGCCTCGCACCAGGCATGAAATTCCAGCCCGGCGTTTTCCAGCGCAGTAATCCAGCGCACGATGTCCGCGGCGCTGCGGACAGCCATTGCTAGCTTATTGTCCGATGCGCCCTGCCAGCTTGGCCCATCGCTGGTCTTGACATAGATCGCATCAACAACCGGGGCATATCGTCTGATCGTCGCCACGACGGCCTCGATAGTCGGTTCGCCAACCACGTCGCCTTCCAGATGCCACAAGGCAATCTTTCCCTCATAAGGTGTGGTCATTACTCTATCCCTTCACATGGTCGGGATGCGCATCATGGCACGCCCCTTATACGGCAGCTCAACTAGGCTGCTACCCCCGAATGGGACGATAGCGCTGGATAAACGGGAGTGGATCGGTGTAGTGCTGCAAGACGAGATCTTGCCGGTTCCCCGGCCAATGGTTCGGGTTGATTTCCAGGATGTTCGTTTTGGCGATGTCGAAGTGTAGGTGGGGGTCAAAGCGCCCCTCCGAATCGCCTACTGTGCCGATCTGCTGGCCACGCGCGACGCGGTCTCCTGCGTTCACCAGACGCCGTTGCAGGTGTGCCAATCGACTCCACACAACCGTGCCGTCCGGCAGGGTATCGTGGCGAATAACTATCATGTTGCCCCACGTCCCGGAGCCAACGCCGGAGAAAGTCACTACGCCCGGCGCAGGCGCGTAAACTGGCTGGCCCAGGTCCTCACCTGCCCGCAGGTTCAGATCAACACCGGTGTGGTAGGCTGGGCCTATGATCGGTGGGTTGTAGGGCACAGCGAATCCAGTGGCATCGTACCAGCTTGAAGGCCACACTGTCATGCTCCACCGTTCGCTCTCCGTGCCGACAGGCGAATCGAAGCCGGGACCTTCGTCCGGTTCCAGATGGCGTTGTTCCAGCACCTCGCGCCAGCGGATCGGGCCAAACGCGATCTGCTTGTCGCTCTCGCCTGTTAGATCGGTAAGGTTCACCCTGCCACTGCCCGGCTTGCCGTCGAACTCGTACACGACAGCGGGAACCCATTCGTCGTAGTACAGCGACTGATCGATCCGCACCAGCAGCTCCGAGGCAACCCCAGTGATACCATGTATGTGATAGCGCGCCTGACGGGTGGTGGCACGACGGCCTGGGATATACATCGATATCTCATACAGGCCGGGACGAGGAAGTTGCGGTGTCCATTGCGCCCAAACCGTGTCGCGGCTCGCCCCAGTCTGCTTCCACTTGATCCTGTGGCCGGTGGCGGCGTTGATCTCATTGAACACTGCCGCGCTGGGTTGGCCGGTGTGCGTCCCATCCACATAGCCGGGGTCGTACGGGGCCAGAACCTGCTGGAAGCCATATCGCCGCCAGGTCATGTCTGGCCCAATCTCTTCCTCGATCCGTGTGCGGTTCATCACTGGGATCACATCTGGCTCCTCAGCCCCCACCCGGAAATAGGATAGGCCGCGCGCCCCTCGCTTGCTTAGCACAATGTCTTGTGCTTCTTTAACGCTCTCCGGCGTGACCTTCCACGTCTGGAGCACGGGATAGAGGGGCAGGCCATAGGCGGCCCACACCTGATAAGTCTCTTCTAAGATGCTCTTGGGGGAGCGACCCATCTCACCCCAATAGCATTGTGGGTGGATACTTCCGATGAACGGTCGCCAGGCATTGGGAGAGATCGTCAGGTAGTGCTGGCGGCGCGGATCAACGCTCATGCCAATGTGAAATGCCAACCCAAGCTGGTTGCGGATTCCTTCCATCAGCCGAGTAGCATCGGCAGCCGTGCCCTTCCAGTAGGACTGATATGGTTCCACATCCAGGATCATGGACTTGATGCCCGGTACACGGCACGCCTCCACAATCAGAGCGATCTCAGCGTTAATATCTAGCCCTTCCACTACCGCCCAGGCGTGGCACTCGATGCCAACAGCGTTCATCGCGGTGACCCACTTGGCGATGTCTGCCGGGCCGTTGATCTCCATCGCAGTCTTGGTGTCTCGTGTTCCCTGCCAGCGGCTACCGTTGCTTGTCTTGATAAAAATGGCACTGACAGCAGGTGTCTGCTGCTTGATGCGTTGGGCTAGTGCCTCGATAGTGCTGACTCCGGCGACCCAATCACCTTGGACGTGCCACACCGCGACCTTACCGTCATAGGGAGTAGGCATCCCATCTCTCCTCAATATTGCATATCGACCGGTGGACTTTCTCTCAGCCTGCTGGATGCTGTTATCGCAGAACTTGCTGCAGGTGTCAAGTAGCTCGAACGGGGGATTAGGCTACGAAATCCAGCAAGATTGCAGTGGGGTGGTGTAGTAGCCTCGGATTATAGTGGCGACAGCAGGAATGCCGCTGCGGTGCTCGCCCCGGCAGCCAGTAGGAACAGCGGCAAAATAAGGCGGCGCACTGCGCCTCCACCCAACCACACAGCGATAATTCCCTTGAATACCATATTTGACGCTGCACCCAACGTCACCGCCCGCATCGGAATCAGCACTGCCCCAGACAAGCTGGCGAGCTTCGACATGGACAACGTCACTGCGTCCAGACCCGGGATCCCGCCGATCAACCCGGATAGATAGGTGCCTGTCTCACCAAATACCACTTCAGCCGCCTTTGACAGCCACAATATAATGGCAAAGCCCAGTGCAAACTGGAGGGCCGGGCGCAATGCAAAAGGACTGCGCACCACCCGCCTATCTGATGTATCAATCCCTTCCTCGCTGGCCTGTCGTACTCGCCAAGCCAGTACCACCACCCCCAGAATCATCACAATCGCTCCAGCCAGCATCGGCGTAATCAGCGCAAAGCCCAGCGACAGGTTGGTAATCAGCGCGATCAGGAGCACTCGGAAGAACATCCCAGTCGAGGCAATCGCAATCGCCAGGGCAAATAGCCCGGCGTAATGTTCCTGGCCCTGCTGGCGGCTGCGGCGCGCAAAGTCGAACGTGACCACAGTGCTGGACACGAGGCCCCCCAGCACTCCAGCGAGACGGATTCCACGTTGCGCTCCATAGATCTGCGAGAATACATAGCTCGCCAGGTTGATCGCCGACACCAACACCACCATGACCCAGATTTCACGTGGGTTCAACACATCCAGCGGGCCATAAGTGCGGTCGGGCAGGATTGGCAGCACGACAACCCATACAATAGCGAATTCCAACCCGGCCCAGATGTCTTCCCGGTTGACTCGCGCTGCGAAGCTCTGCAGGTTCGGCTTGAAGGTTAGTACAAGCACTACCACCACCGTGATCGCGGCGGCAAGCTCCAGCAAATCCCAGTACGCCATCGCCCCGATCACGAACGACACCATGGAAACCACCTCGGTAGTGATCCCGGTGTGTCCTACTTCGTAGCCCTGGAAGTACGAGACCAGCCCAAACCCGGAGATGATCAGGAACCCAACCACGAATAGTAAAGGCCCGCTGAATTGCTCGCTGATGAAAGCCAACGTTGCTCCCAGCAGGCTGATCAATGCGAAGGTGCGCATCCCAGCAAAGACGGTTGTCTTCTCACGCTCCCGCTCCAGGCCGATCAGGAATCCCAGAAAGAGAGCCAATCCGAATCGAACAAACAGGATCTCGAGCGGTGGAATATCAGACATACAGACGTCCTTAAGTGCTTGGCCGAAAGAGCTTTCGGCCAAACCGGCTTATGCCTGGATCAGGGTCCGGCCCCTCCGGTGAGGCAACGGTATAACATGGACACCTCGAATCTGCCAAAAGGGTTCCCCTCTTTGAGCCTAATGCGGTATCCTCGGCGCATAACAGTAACCTGCATTGAATGGCCCAATTCGGTCCACTATGTCTCGACTATCTCTCCCTCGCACCAAGCCTTTGCGTGTGTTGATGATCTCCAAGGCGCTGGTAGTGGGCGCCTATCAACGCAAGCTGGAAGCCATTGCCGCCCACCCCAACATTGAGCTGATGGCTATCGCACCGCCAGCTTGGCGTGACGAGCGTGGCTGGTTGCGCCTTGAGAAGGCTCATACGAACGGATATATCCTCGCAGTAGAGCCAGTGTTGCTTAATGGGAACTTTCATTTGTATACCTATCCCAGCCTGGCTAGACGCATCAATGCCTATCGGCCACACCTTGTCCATGTAGATGAGGAACCATACAACCTCGCTACCTATCAGGCAGTGCGGTTAGCGCGGCGGATCGGGGCAAAGACATTGTTCTTTTCCTGGCAGAACATCGCGCGGCGTTACCCACCCCCTTTCTCGTGGATGGAGCGCTGGGTGCTCCGGCACGTTGACTACGGCATCGTGGGTAATCGTGAGGCAGTGGACGTCTGGCGCAGCAAGGGCTATGCCGGCCCGCTAGCGATCATTCCTCAGTTTGGAGTCGATCCAACTCTCTTCTCGCCCACACCCACCCCGCACCACGACGATGTGTTCACCATCGGCTATGCAGGGCGATTGGTTGAGGAGAAGGGGCTGGAGGTGCTGATCCGGGCACTAGCCCGCGTGCCAGGCCGGATACATCTATCGATAGCCGGGGATGGCCCGCTGCGCGACGATCTGCTGCGGCTGGCCGGGCTGCACAACATAGGCGGCAGCGTGAGCATGGTTGGCCCGTTGCCCTCGGCGGCCATGCCGGATTTCTACCGCCGTCTCGACGCTCTGGTCTTGCCCTCCCTGACGCGCCCCAACTGGAAGGAGCAGTTCGGGCGGGTGCTGATCGAAGCCATGGCCTGCGGTGTGCCGGTCATCGGCTCGGACTCGGGCGCGATCCCGGAGGTGATCGGCGACGCAGGGATCATCGTGCCAGAAGGGAACCTGGAGGCGTTGCAGGCTGCACTGTCTTCCCTCATCGAGCGCCCCCGACTGCGCCAGCAACTCGCTGAGGCAGGCCGCCGCCGCGTCCTGGAGCGCTACACCCAGGCGCACATCGCCGCCCAAACCGTCGTCGTGTACCGGGAGATGGCAGGAGAGGCAGCCGTGGGTGGTTAGTGATTGGTTCTTGGTGACGGGTGATGGCAGCCAACCAATTGCCAATTACCAAGAACCAAGAACTAACAACCTAGGGTGATTGCACTTGGAGGTCTACCAGGGCGGAATGTCCTGGCTGTCGGCGTCGATAGCCGAGGCATTTAGATTCGGGTGGGGGTGAGGCTGGCGAACGGGATCGCTTACCAACACTCAAGCGGGAGACTACCCTGACCTGTGGGGAGGAAAAAGAGCCGCGCAGATCATAGCGACCTGCGCGGTCGATTCGGTCCAGCCCGTTGGGTTTAGGTGTGCCGGATGACTGCTACAACACGCCCCTGAACCTGCACGGTTGACGGATCATCAATAATGATAGGTTGCATGGTGGGATTGGCTGGTTGAAGTCGGATGTGGTCCCCTTCGCGGTAGATCCGCTTCAGCGTTGTCTCTTCTTTATCTGAGAGCCAGACGGCCACCAGGTCGCCGTTCTGAACATCCTTATGTGGGCGCAGGATCACGATGTCACCATCGTGGATCATTGCATCGACCATCGAATCGCCCTGAACCTGAAGGGCGTAAAGGTCGGAGGCATCTTCTACAATATCGCGGGTCAGCTCGATAACCTCATCGTTACCGAACAACGAAAAATCGCTACCGGGCACAGGACATGGCTCGCTGGCGACAATACGGCCCACGAGAGGCACACGGATCAGAGCGCTGAGGCCCTCCCGCAGGTTCTCAGCGGCCAGCCTCAACCCGCGCGATACTTCGCGGTCGCGCACCAGATAGCCCTCGCGCTCCAGCTTGGCAAGGTTGTAGTTGACCACCGAGGTGGATGAGATTCCACACGCCTTGCCGATCTCACGAATGGTGGGCGGATAGCCATTTTCTTCGATAAACTTTGCGATAAAGTCCACAATGGCCTGCTGCCGCGCAGACAGTTTGATGTCTGGCATCGAATTGCCTCCTGGGAATCATCCCTGCGCCAGCACCCATCCTACCTGAACGTCCGTTCGCTAGCACATGGGTTCGATTTATAGCCATTATAGCGCGAACGCGCGTTCTAAGTCAAGCACCCCCCACGTAGGTTATCCACTCCCCACACACGCACACACGGGGGAGTGTCCAACATTATGGACTAACGAATTGAAACAAATGAGCTGGATAGCCAGGATAGCGATGCCGATAGAGCTGACGACGGTTCCAACAGAAAACGAACAGCCGAACCGCACAGGTCAA
>Ga0129299_1000080_pt1 | contig 49053 bp, 41 predicted proteins | sample ConPoolayeCmetaG_FD_94477 | JGI IMG/M metagenome (GOLD analysis project Ga0129299, IMG submission 94477) | Hot spring microbial mat communities from California, USA to study Microbial Dark Matter (Phase II) - Cone Pool mat layer C metaG ...
CGACCCGCTCCGAGAATAACGTGGGCGGGCGTCGGTTCGTGTCGCACCGCCGCCCGCCCTTCGGCGTTGTTACTGTTCGGTTCAGAACTCCGAGAGATTCGCGGTGTCCTTGTCGAAGGAAGGCTCGGTGGCCGCCGCCACAGGCTCCGCCGGAGTGGCAGTTGTCTTCGGGGGGGCGAGCTTCTTCTTGGAGGAACCAATGGGCCGCTGGTTCGCCCGCCCCGGTCCCGTCTTGGCGGTCGTGGTCGGGGGTCGGCGACCGGTGGTCGCCGCGGAGTTGTAGCGGCCGCCGACGAGAGCAACCAGTTCCGCGACCATTCCCTTCACGGTTTCGGCCTGCGCCGAGAGCTGTTCTGCGGCCGAGGCCGATTCCTCCGCTCCGGCGGCGTTTTGCTGCGTCACTTTGTCCATCTGGTTGACGGCCGTGCTGATCTGGTCCACGCCCTGGGCCTGCTCCTCGGACGCCTTGGTGATACCGCTCACCAGGTTGGCAACCTGCGTCACATTGGTGACGATCGCCGTCAGGACTTTGCCCACCTCGCCGGCGACGTTGGTGCCCTCGCGGACCTTGGTCACGGAGTTCTCGATCAGGCCGGTGATTTCGCGGGAGGCCTTCGCGGCCCGCTGGGCCAGGTTGCGGACCTCGTCGGCGACGACGGCGAAGCCCTTGCCGTGCTCGCCGGCGCGGGCCGCTTCCACGGCGGCGTTGAGGGCCAGCAGGTTGGTCTGGAAGGCGATCTCCTCGATGACCTTGATGATCTTGCTGATTTCGTTGGAGGACTCGTTGATCGCGCCCATGGCGTTGTTGAGGGCGTGCATGGTCTGGTCGCCGTTTTCCGCCGCGGCTTTGGCCTCGGTGGTCAGATCGCGGGCTTGTCGGGCGTTCTCCGCGTTGGTCCGCGTCATGGCCGACATCTCCTCCAGGGCGCTGGAGGTTTCCTCCAGCGAGGAAGCCTGTTCGCTGGCGCCCTCGGCCAGGAGCTGCGACGCGCCGGAAACCTGGCCGGCAGCGTCGGTGACCTGGTCGGCCCCTTCGTTGAGGTTGGCGATGATGCGGTTGATCGGCTTGACGATGCTCCGCGTGATCAGCACCGCCAGGAGCGTCCCGACGATGACCACGCAGATCCCGGCGATGGTCAGCAACAGACTGGTGCGGGCGGAGATGGTTTCCAGCTCGGTCCGCATGCCGGCCTGTAGTTCGTGAATGGTCTTGACGATGTCCGCGGCCACGCTCGCGAGTTGGGTTTCCGCCTGACGGCCCGCGGTGATCCCCTGATAGTACTGCTTGCCGGCGGCTTCGTATTGCGTGAAGTGGCCGGCGATGTCGGCCGCGACTTTCTCCAATTGCGGATCGCCTTTGACCAGTTCAGTCCACGCGCTCAAGCCCGCCTGCACTTTCTTGTACTGTTCCTGGAAGGCGGTCCACTGCTCATCCGCCTGCGTGGTCATGAGGTAAACGCCGCAGACCCGCAGCAGCAGGAACGGTTCAAACACCTCCTTGTGCAGGCGATCGGCGACCTGGGCCCAGCGGATCACCTCATCGAGCTGCTCGGACTCCTGCGCCGCCTTGGCGGCCGGCTCGATGATGGTGGTGACCGCCTTGTTGACTTCTTCCGTGACGCTCCAGCCGGTCTTGCGCCAGATCTCGAAGGCGGCGTCCTTGGTCTTGCGGGCCTCCGCCAGGTTGTCGAAGGCCGCTTTGTAGTCCTCGCTTTTGGCGATCGCGGCCTGGAGAAGCTTATGGTCTTCCGGATTCAATCCCTCCACGGCCTGCGTGCCGCGAAGCCGATTAACCAGCTCCTCAAACGCCGCCTGCCATTGTTCGGCGGCGTTCTGGGCCTGCCCCTCGACCTTGGCGAAGCCGCGGGCGGCGAAGTCTCGCCGCAGGGTAGCGCACCGGTTCAACGATTCCAGGCATTCACTGCCTTTCTGATCCATCGCGACCGTCTTGTTTATCTCGTTCACGCCCAGCCAGCCGATGACCCCGAGCGCTGCCGCGATGACCACCAAAGTGCCGAAGCCCAGCCCCATGCGTGTCCCGAGTTTTGCGTCTTTGAGCATTAACCTGACTCCTCTGGTCCTCCCCGTTGTCTGGGTCCTTGCAGCCCGCTGCGGTGGGGGCGGCCCGGATGCCGGCCGGAATGGCGCGGAGGACTGAACACCATCCCGGCCGAGTGCATCGCGGCGGCCGGCCGAAGGAGGCAGCGGTTTCGGACTGGAACCTCCGCCGCGGCGGTGGGGCGGTTTGGCGGGAACCGGCTTGGACGACACCGGTGCCGGCAACTGTAATTCCCCGACGCCTTCGGACTGCCGTTTGGCCAGACATTGTCGGCAAGCAGGGACAGCGGCTTCAGGTGATTCGAACGGCTTCTCCGGGGCCGTCGTCATCATCGTAATATTTTGCTATGTAGTCGATGATGAATAACGACCGGTGTCTGGCATAATTACGCAAGCGTCTATTTGCCATTCCGCGAGTGTGGAACTACCGGTCTGATGATCCGCCGCGCCCCTAGGGCGAGACATAGAAACGAATGACAGGAGCCGCAGGCTGCCGCGATCGTCTGAGACCATCGCCGCATCGACTCACCTGGACACGGCAGGGGCCGGACCGGCGGTTTCGCCCAGTATCCGCTGGGCAATGTCAAAGGCCGCCCGTGGTCGGCCCAGCCGTTGGGCGTTCCGCTTGAGGGTGGCCAGCCGCCGGGGGTCGGCCAGCAGGGCCGAGAGCTTGTGCGTCAGGGTGGCCACGTTATTGATTTTGATCGCGGCACCGTTCTCCAGCAGGAAATCACTGTTGCGGCTTTCCTGGCCCGGCACGGGGTTGACGATCGCCACGGCGCCGCCGCGGGCGAGGACTTCCGACGTGGTCAGGCCGCCGGGCTTCGAGACGACCACGTCCGCCAGCAGCATCAGCTCGTCGATCTGGTCCGTGAAGCCCCGCACCTTCGCCCGATGATGCGCGGGCACGCTGCACTGTTCCAACCGGGCTTGTAGCTTCTGGTTGCGGCCGGCGACCACGACCAACTCGATCGGCGTCTCGATCCGCAGGATCGCCTGGTACAACACCTCCACCGGCCCGACGCCAAAGCCGCCGGCGAGCTGGAGGATGATCGGGCGGTCGCCGACCAATCCTTGCCGTCGCAGGCAGGCGGCACGGTCCTTGTTTTCGGCGAAGACGGAGTGGACGGGGATGCCGGTGGCGGTCGCGGCGCCGGGCGGGACGCCCCAGTGTTCCAGGTACAGCGCTCCCTCCTCCGTTGCCGTGAAGTAGTGCTCGCAGGGCTGGTTTACCCACAGGCGGTGCGTCTCGAAGTCGGTCGTGACGATGTACTGCGGAAGGTCCAGCCGCCCCTTGCGACGGAGGGAGGAGATGATTTCCGCGGGCAGGAAGTGCGTGTTCACGACCAGGTCCGGCGGGTCCTCTTTCAGGAATTTGATGAGGGCTGCCAGGTTCAGCTTCTGGACGAGCACCCGCAATCGGTCACTGCGGCGCTGGGGCGAACGCGGTCGGTCCATCAGGTCGTACAGGTAGCCGAGGATGTGCGGGGCCTTGTTCACGAGGTCGAGGTAGGTCTTCGCGTAGAGGCGGCGGAAGGCGGCGTTGGTGAAGGTGAGCACGTCGAGGTTGCTCACCTTGGCGTCGGGGACGAGCCGGCGGAAGGCCAACTCCATCGCCTGGGCCGCCCGCAGGTGGCCCGCTCCGACGGAGGCGGACAGGATGAGAATGTGCATGAGGGTCTCCTCGCTGGGTTTTGCCTTGCTCGCCGCTCCTGCGGTGAGGGGTTGCTACGCCTGTTCCACCTTCCCGCGTCGTTGCAGCCACCGGGCCAGCAGCCAGCACAGCAAGGCCCAGGTCGCCCCCGCGGTCCAGCCGGCGAGGACGTCCGTCGGCCAATGTACACCCATGTACACGCGACTGACGCCGACACCGCCCGTCAGCAACACGGCGAGCAACAGGACGTAGGCCTTGAGGCCGGGTCGCGGGTCCACCCGGGCCACCAGTGCCCCGAGCGTCAGGTAGGTCACGGCGGACATCATCGAGTGCCCGCTGGGGAAGCTGGTGGTGTGGACGTAGGAACCGTGGGGCACGAGGGTCGGGCGATCGCGTTCGAAGCCGCCTTTGAGAGTGAGGCTCAGCAACAGCCCGCCCGCCACGGCGGCCAGGACGAATAACGCGGCATGGCGTTTGCCACCCAGCCACAGATAGCCCGCGACGGCGAGAGTGATGAAGGTCAGCACGACCATCCCGCCCAGGGCGGTCAGGTCGCGGCCGATTTCCTCCAGCCACTCGGGCCCGCGGGGGTCGGCGCGATCGGCGGGATTGCGCATGGCCAGGAGAACTCGCTCGTCGAAAGAGGACGTCTCGCCCTCCATGACTTCGTCGGCTAATTCGGCGAATCCCCAAACGCCGCCGGCGATCAGCGCGAGAAGGACGAGGGAGGCCAATTCGTGCCGGCCGAGCCAGGCGAAGGGGCTATACATGGATACTGAGCGTCCTTTCTGACCCCTTGTGATGCTGAGGGCCGCGGCGCGCTATTTTTCTCCGCGTTCGTTCAAATGAATCAGGTCGCTCTGGTCTTTCGACCGACCGGCGGCCCGCTCGTTCACGATCAGATCCGCGGGCGAGATGAGCCGGACCGGGCGCCGTCAAGAACAGCCTGCACACCGCGGGCGTAATTGTTGCAAACTCCAGGTTACCCGTCGGACGCGGGTGGCCGTGAAAGCTGACCGCGTGGCCTCCGACGAGCAAGTACTCAATCTTCTCCGAGTTCAGCAACGCTAAGAACTCTTTGAAGTCTGGCGGTAGCGGCGTCTCCATAGGCCATCCGTCGAAGATATTCCAGTGCGCGCATGCGCTCCTCCGGCGTCTTGGTTTGCCAATAGGCGCCTTCGTCGTCCTGCTCGTCGAGGGGGACGACGGAGAAGGCGGAGCGGTCCAGGCGGTACCAGTCGCGGGCGTCGGTCATCGGACACCATCGAGATTATGCCACGAGCGCCGCTCCGGTGCCTCCGTACTTCGACATTTCGGCGTTCAGTCCAGCCACTTCGAACGCTGCTTCAGCCGCTCCGGGACGTAGGTCTCCGTCACGAAGCTGATGCTCTTGGTCAGCAGCGACTCGACCTCCATCTTGAACCCGTGTTTGAGCAGGGCGTTGATTTCTTTCTCCCACTCCTTCTTTCCCTTGAACCACGGGTAGGCCAGGATCTGCTTGCAGCGCTTCACGTCCTTGTCGTCGACGGCGATCTTCACGTCGTCGGACAGGTCGTAGTCCTCGTAGTCGCCGCTGCGGATGCCGATGAACTTCGCGTCCGGCACGGCCATCCGCTGCGACTCGAAGGCCAGGTTGATCGAGCCTTGCTTGATCACGCTGTAGATGTAGTACCCCCAGGGGTCGTTGTCGAGCAGGCAATAGACCGGCAGGCCCAATTCCTCGTGCATCCGGCGCAGCAGCCGGCGGACGCCGCGCGGGGGCTGTCCTCCTCCGTGGGTCAGTATGCAGTGGTGTTTCTGCCAGAACTTGTCCTCGTTGAAGCGGGCCCACACGGTGCCTTTTTCGACGTGGAGGATGAACTTGGCGTCGCATTTCTTGAACTGGAAGACATCCGGTTCGACGATGCTGGGGATGGAGAATCCGCCCGCGCCCATGCGCCGCAGATCGATCACGTCGCCGCGGCTGGCGACGGTGAGGTTGCCGGCGATGCTGCCGCGGCTGTCGGCGAAGACGTGCAGTTCCTCGCGGAGCGCCTCCAGGGCGACCTCCAGGTCCTCGATGATCGGGTCGCTTTCCTCCTGGTCCTTGAAGGTCTTCTCATTGGTGCCGGGAATGGTGTGCTTGCTCAGGTAGTACAGTCCGCGGATGCTGACGGTCTTTTGTTCGTCGATCAGCTTCTTGCAGCCGCTGGCGATCAGCAGGGTCTGCATGAAGCTCTTGGCCTTGTTCAGGTCGAAAAAGTTCCGCGTGGCGGTCTTGTCGCCCATCTCGATGATCCGTCGGCGGGCGTTGTACTCGGCATTGGACAGAGTCCGCAGCGGGATCTCGATCGCCGGGTCCCGCTTCTTCGCGGCGGCGGCGACCACGCTCTCGGCGAGGGCGACGATCTTGTCGGCAGCGGACCCGCGGCCGCGGCGTCCGGCGGCGGTGGGCGGTCGAATGGCGGTCTTGCGAGGCATGAACGGTCTTTCCTCCAACTCGGCAGGCGGTGGCTGGTCGCGTAACATACCGCTCCTGGGCGTGAGAAGCGAGGCGGGCGAGGCCGGCGACCCCTGCTCCGGCGACCGAAGCACGGGCCTTCCTCCAGCGGCCTGCCTCGCCGGCTTGAGGAGGGAGTGATCCGGACCGATGCCCGACGGCGCTTTGGTGCAGATGATCGTCAACCCCACTGCCGGCCGGCGGGCCGCCGGGTCTCTGATCCCGGAATTGGCCGAGCGGTTTCGACGGGACGGCCACTGCGTGCGGATCGCGGTGACGCAGCGGCCCGGCCATGCCCGCCATCTCGCCGAGCAGGCCGCTCGCGATCGGGCGGATACCGTGATCACGGTCGGCGGCGACGGGACCGTGCGGGAGACCGCGGCCGGCCTCGCGGATTCGGGTATTCGCCTGCTGGTGGTGCCGTGCGGCACGGAGAACATCATGGGTCGTTATCTCGGCCTGCGGGCCGAGGCGGCGGCGCTGTACGCGGCTTGGTCGGCAGGCCGGAATCGCCTGGTGGACCAGCCCACGATGAACGGGCGGCACTTCCTGCTGATGGCCGGGGTTGGTTTTGATGCGGAGGCGGTGCATCGTTTATCGCGGCAGCGACGGCGACACATCTCGTACTGGTCCTATGTTCCGCCGGTTGGGCGGGCCTTGCTGGAACGCCCGGCGGCGGCGGTCGAAGTCAAAGCCGACGGGGAACTCGTCTTCAGGGGAAAATGTCTGTTGTTTGTCGGGAATGTGCCCCGATACGCGCTCGGTTTACGGCTGTTTCCTGGGGCGGTGTCGGATGACGGCCTGCTCGATGTGTGCGTCCTTCCGTGCCGGTGGCCCGGTGACGTGCTCCGCTGGGGATGGGAAATATGGCGGGGCCGTCATTGGCGTCAGCCCGGCGTGGTCTACCGACAGGCTCGGGCGGTTGCCGCTCGCGGCATCGACGGCCGAGCGGCGCCGGTTCAGACGGATGGTGATCCTGCCGGATACCTGCCGATCGAATGTGAGGCGGGCTGCCGGCAGGTTCGATTTGTCTGCGGGTGTGACGGAGGAGCCGATGTTGCGAGTCGCCAATCACACTGAGAAGTCGGGACACACACGCCGGCTGCGGCATGTTCCGCGGACACGCTCGGTGGACAGCCGCCGGAATAGTCGTTTTTGTCTTATCGTCACCATGTGTTTAGGGCTGTCGGCCGCGTTGATCGTCTCTGCCTCGGCGGTGGTATTGCCCGCCTCGCCAGAACACGACTCAGGGAAGCCGGCGGGAGGACGGACGACAACCTCGCCTAGCATTCGGCCCGCTATTCCCGAGACCGCTGCGGCGTCTGATGAGATCTCCTATCCCGACCTGGTGTTGCTGGTGAAGACGGCTAGGCGGGCCTTCCGGGAGAAGATCACCAAGGGGACGGAGTTGCCCGCTCGGTATCGACCGCCCGCTTTGGCTGGCGTGCAAGGCCGGGTGCGTCTTGCCCTCCGGAACGATGGGGCCATCCTCGCCGAGGCCGAATCGGCGGAGATGAGCGTGCTGGATGCGGCGCTGGCCGGGGGCACACGTCTTGCCGACGAGGCCCGCCGGTTGGCGGGACTCGGCCGCGAGGAACGGAGGCCGGGCGGTCTGCGGGCGGATGAACTTCGCGACGGAGGTGACAGCCTCGGTCTTGAATTCGAGTTGATGACCTCTTGGGTTCCGGTGGAATACCAGTACGGTGAGAACGGAACCTGGCCGGAGTCGCTTCTGCACGCCTTTGAGCCGGCGGTAGAAGGGATCGGAGTTGAGTTCCGGGGCCGTCGGGGTTGGACATGGCCCAGCGAGGTGGTGAGCAAAGGATTCTCGGCAGACCTGGCCATCCAGGCGGCGGAAGCTTCGGTGGAATTGAAGCATGCTGATAAGCTTCGTTTCGAAAGAGAGATAAGGTACTTTCGCATACCGGCGTACCATCTGTGGCAGGCGGCGGCTCATGAATCACCCATTCGTCTCTGGCGGGGGGATTCGCTCGTGCCGGAGGTGGCGACGGCCGCGGATCTGGATGCCGCCATCCAACGGCTAGGCGATTATCTGGCCTATCGCCAGAACAGCACAGGCTGGTTCGCGCACGAGTACATTCCCGCCGAGGATCGATACACGGAAGGCAACTCCGCCGTCGTGCAGTTGGTCGCCTTGCACGGTCTAGCGGTCTATGCCGGATGGAGCGGCGACCGCGACCTCCTGAGCAAAGCCCGCCGCGGGATTCGCCGGAATGCGGAATTCCTACAACCTTTATCGGCAGAAAGGGTTAGCGAAGACGGGCGGATCGAGGTGTTGGGCCGCGGCTTGGCGCTGTCTTTTCCTGGTCACGAGGACCAACTCGAGCTGTCAGCCCGCCTGCTCCTTGCCATGACGGCGGTGGGTGCCTCGTCCCTGGAGCCTACGACGCAGCCGGCAGGAGGACCGGCCACAACCCAGCCGGCACTTTCCGGCAAGCAGCAGGTGGACGGCTTGCGTGACGGCTTGCTTTCGGTCCAACAGGAGAACGGTCGCCTAGCCATCATCCTGCCGGAACAACCCGACGCTGCCACGGGTGGGGGAAAAGCGGCCGGGTGGGCCTTGGCGGCCCTTTGCGGACTGCCGGAGGCCGGCCGAGATCCGCGAATTCAGCGGGCCGCTCAGCGGGCTTTGCAGTACTACTCAAGAGATGAGGAGACTCTCTCGCAGCCGCAGGCGGCGGCTGCCCTGGCGAGGGCGTTCTCATTGGCTTATGCAGCGACGAATGATGCGCGAGCCAGCGACCTGGTCTTCGCGATCCTCGACCGCTTCGCGGCCTTGCAGGTGACGGCGGCGGTCTGTCCCTGGCCCGACCTGGTGGGTGCGATCAACGTTCGCGAGTTGGGTGTGGTCGGGGCGGATACGGCCCTGTATCTGGCGGCCATGGCGGATGGTGCTCTGTTGGCGGATCGCATCGGAGATCGTGTGCGAGCCGCGAAGTACCGGGAAACGGTGCGGGCGGCAGCTCGCTTCGTTATGCAGCTTGAGGTGCGTGAGGCGGGTTGCTACTACATCCGGAGTCCCCGCGACGCATTGGGGGGCGTCCGAGCGGCCCCGTGGGATCACCGCATTCGGGTTGACCGCTGTGGCGAGGCCGTGATGGCCCTGATCCGTGCCCGCGAGGCATTGCACGGCCCAAGACCGCCCCGCAGCCGCTAGGGCCGGGAGAGTCGGGCTTTTCCGGTTCTCAATGAGGGGGATTCGAGCGAGGGGCCCGCGTTTCGGGTGGTTCCTCTGCGGGAGAATTTTTCATCAACGAATTGGGGCGTGATTCAAGTTTTTTTCGGGGATGGGAGAGCGCAGGTTTTGCCAGTATTGGCAAGGCTTGCGCGAGGCCGGTCGGTAGTTGATCGGCGGGGGAATTGCCCTGCGCCGGACGCGCATGTATCGCCGATAAAGGACTCGGGGAAGAAGCCGAGGCTGCGGTCATCGGGTTTTTAGGCGCAGTTTCGGCAGCTTTGGGGCTCCTGGGCAGCGACGGCTTGCCCAAGGGGCGGTAGGTCAGGATGACCGTCGCCGCGGCCGAAGCGTGCGGCCGCGGCGGGCGAGGCTCAGGATGAGCGCGGTCGAGCCACAAGTAGACGTGCGGAATCCGCCCGCGTCGGAGCCCCCGACCGCCGGTGGCAATCCTCCGGCCTCGCGTCCCGGCCTGGGGACTTGTTGGCAGATTCCCGCACTGCTGGTTGGGTTGCTCTTGCTGGGCGGCGGAGTCGTCCGGATGGCGGCTCGGCATCATCCCGTCACTTTCGAGGACCGGTTGAGAAATGTTCGGACGCTTCGGGACGCCGGCGCTCTGCTGCGTGCCGATGCTTATCTCCGCGATCTGCTCCAACGGCCGGATCTGGCCCCTGCGGAGCGAGCGGAACTCCATCGGCAGCTCATGGGCGTCATCCACCAGGCGGAACGCCCTCTGCGGGTTCACACCCCGCAGAACGCTCGCGCCATCGTTCACAACTTCGAAAAAGCGATCCAGTTCGGCTCGACGCCGTCGGCGGAAGACTGGCTGATCGTGGCGGATGCATATTCCTGGATGGAGGGATGGACGGAAGCGGCGACCGCGTATCGGAAGGCCCTGGATGCAGGGGTGGCCCGTCCTGATCACGTTCGCCGACAATTGCTCCAGGCTCATCTGGAACAGGGCAAGCCGATCACCGCGACCGAGGCGGAGGATCTGGGGAAGATCCTCGATGACCCGCAGGCAGCGCCGCGGATTTACCTCTGGGCGCTGGATCACCAGGTGCGATGGTTGCTCGAGGAGGGCCGGGCGGCGGAAGCATTGGGGTTGGTCAAGTCCGCCGAGGAGCGGCTGACCGGGACGGCGGACCGCCTGGCGCTGCCCTATTACGAGGCACTGTGTCACACGGTCGATGGGTCGCGGTACTCGGAGGAGGCGGAGACGCGGTTGCGTTCGCTGCTGAACGAGTGGCCGGTGCGGGACGACTTGTGGGGGGAGGCGATGTGGCTGCTGGGGCGTCTTCAGCAAATCGATGAGCGGCCCCAGGAGGCCCTCCACTACTTCGACGGCGTCCTGGAGTCTTTCCAGTCGGGCGAGCTGGCCGACGCTTGCCGACTGGCGAGGGCGGAATGCCTGGCGGCCTTGGAACGCTACCAAAGCGCTTACCGGGAGTTCGCCGGCCTGAAGGATCGCCTGCTTCAGCCCCGCGTTCATCCCCATCTGGACCGGCGTGCGGTTCGGGTAACGATCGCGGGGATCGGAGCCAACCTGCTCCACGACGGCGTGCTGCCGCTGGCCGTTGACTACCTGCGGCTGGCCCTGGACCTGGCTTCGGCGGAGGAAGCGGAGGATCGCCTTCAGTACCAGATGCAGATCGCGACCGGCCTGATGAAGCTGGGCCGGCGTATTCTGGCGGAGTCGACAACCCCTGACGACCGCTCCCGCGGGGAAGCGATGCTGCTGGATGCCGCCGAGGCGTTCCTGGCGATGGCGCAATACCAGCGGCAGGATGAGCCGTCCTTCGCGCAGTCGGTCGAGGCGGCGGTCGGAATATTCGATCAACTCGGCCGGACGGATCAGGTCGTGGAGGTCCTGGCCAAGTTCGTGGTCGCCCATCCCTCGAATGAGCGGCGGGCCTGGGGGCTGCTCCGTCTCGGCGAAGCTTATCAGGCGCTGGGGCAGCACGAGCGGGCGGTCGACACCTATCGGGAGTTGATCAAGGCTCATTCCCGCCTGCTGGAGGCGCAGGCGGCGATGGTGCCGCTGGCCGAGTGCCTGCTGGCGCTGGGTGGCGAGGCGGCGCGCGAGGGCGTTGATCTGCTGCTGGCCATCGTGGACGACCGCGGCCCCGATCTGCTGTTTGAACCGCAGGCCCGCGAGTATCGCGAGGCCCTCTTCCGCCTGGCTCGCTACTACCTGGAGTCGGATCAGCCCGGTCACCTGGAGCAGGCGATCGGCCGGCTGGAGGACGCCTTGGCGCTCTACCCCGATGATCCGGAGAGTCCGCGGCTGACGTTCCAGTTGGCGGACGCCTACCGCCGCAGCGCGGCCGAGCTGCGGCGGATCGCGGCGGAGGCGGTGGAGGAGAACGAACGGCGACGTCTGGAGGAGCAGTGGCGAGAGCGGACCCGCAAGGCGCTGGTCGGCTTCCAGAGCGTCATCGCGGCGTTGGCCGGCCAGGACGAGGCCGCGCTGGATGATTTGCAGCAGTTGTACTTGCGCATGAGCTATCTGTTTCGGGGCGATGCGCTGGTCGATCTGGGGGAAACAGCGGCGGCGATCGAGGCCTACCAGGAGGCCGTGTGGCGTTATGAGCGGCGTCCGGAGGCGGTGACCGCGTCCTTGCAGATCGTGCGGTGTCATCAACGGCTGGGCCAGTCCGCCGAAGCCGCCGCGGCGCTCGAACGGCTCAAGTGGCTGGTGGAGACGATTCCCGATTCGGCCTTCGCGGAAGAACGCGGCATGTCTTCCAAGGAATACTGGCAGAACACGGTCGCCCGGTGGCAGGAGGCCGGTCTGGACTGATGGTTAGGAAAGGCGAGGTGCGGACCATGGATGCAAGCCCGAGCTTGGCCGACGAAGGACCGCTGCTGGCCCTGCTGCGGAGGCAGAACGACGTGTATCGCCGCTTGCGGGTGCTGGCCGACCGTCAGAAGGCGCTGGTGGCGGAGGATGACGTTCAGCCTCTGCTGGCGTTGCTGGCGGAGCGGCAGAAGCTGGTCGACAGTCTGGTGGAGCTGAATCGGCAACTGGCTCCATACCGGGCGGACTGGACCGCGCGGTACAGCCGCCTCGACGCGGCAACGCGCAAGGAAGTCGCCGCCCTCCTGGAAGAGGCGAACGCCGCCCTGGGGGCGGTGTTGCTGGGTGATCAACGGGACAGCGCCGCCCTGGAAGCGCGGAAGCGGGATTTGGGAGGGCGGCTGTCGACGACGGACGCCGCCAGTCGCGCCAGCCACGCTTACGCCGTCGCCGGCGGGGCCGGCCGGCCGAGTCTGACGGACGCCCAGGTGTGAACATGACCCTGACCGTGGAAACCAGCCAGGTGGAGTTGACCCAGCGGGAGCGTGAGCTGGGGGCCATCATCTCCGCGTACAACGAGGTGACCGAGCGTCTGAAGGTCTCCCACGAGCGGCTTCAGAAAGAGGTCGCCGGCCTGCGGGAGGAGCTGCGCGAGAAGAGCGCGGAACTGGCCCGCCGCGAACGCCTGGCGGCGCTGGGCACCATGGCCGCCGGCCTGGCTCACGAGATCCGTAACCCGCTGGGCGGCATCGCGCTGTACGCCTCGATGTTGCAGAAGCAGAGCGGGAGCGTGCCTACGGCTCGGCAGGCGGCGGAACGGATCAATCAGGCGGTGCGGGCGTTGGAGCGGCTGGTGGCGGACATCCTCGACTTCGCCCAGGAATACCACTTGCAGCGGCAATGGTGTTCGCTCGGCTCCATATTGGAGGTCGTGGAGCACAACGCCCAGACGTGGCTCGCCGAGCACCGCGCGGAGTTGCGCATCGACGAAGCCGCGCGGAGCGTGAGGGTGTACGCGGATCCGCTGCGATTGCAACAGGTGTTGCTGAACCTGGTCATGAACGGCTTGCAGGCGGCGGGCACGGGCGGGGTGGTGGGCTTGCGGGCGGAGCCGGCGGCGACCGGCGAACGGGATGGCGGCGGCCCGCTCTCCCGCGGTCTGGAAATCGAAATCTGGGACAACGGCCCCGGCATTCCCGAGGCCCAACTGGAGCGGATCTTCAACCCTTTCTATACGACTCGGCCGACGGGCACGGGTCTGGGACTGGCGATTGTGCATCGCATCGTGGAGGCCCACGGCGGCGTCATTCGGGCGGGGAATCGCCCGGAAGGCGGGGCGCGTTTTGTCGTTCGTCTGCCCAGCCATGACGCCGCGACGACGGGAACGGACGACGCTAAGGAAGACGGCGGTCTGGTCGGCCTGACGGGAGGATCCGGGCGGCCGGCGAGGCCCGAGATGGAGCGATAGACATGGCGCGCGTATGCATTGTCGACGACAAGGAAGTCATGCGAAGTTCCCTGACCGACATACTCACGGCCCAGGGCCATGAGGTGACGGCGTTCGCGGACCCGCGGCACGCCCTGGGGGGGATCGCCCCCGTGCAGTATGAGGTGATTGTGAGCGACTTGAAGATGCCGGAAATGGACGGCATTGAACTGCTGCGGCAGCTTCGCAACCGCGGGGTGGAGACGCCGTTCATCTTGATGACCGCCTATGCCAGCGTGCCGACCGCCGTCGAGGCCATGAAGCAGGGCGCTTTCGACTACATCCAGAAGCCGTTCGAGGCCGACCAGATCGCGCTGGTCGTGGACCGGGCCGTGACGATGGGCCGGCTTCGCGGCGAGAACGAGGCTTTGCGCGCGACCGTGCGGGATCTCGAAGGGCCGGCGGAACTGGTCGGCTCAGGGCGGGCGCTGCGGCTGGTCCGCACGCAGATCGATCGCATCGCCCGCAGCCAGGCGACGGTCCTGATCCAGGGGGAGAGCGGCACCGGTAAGGAGCTGGTGGCCCGGGCGATCCATGCCGCGTCGCTGCGGAGCGGCGGGCCGATGATGTGCGTCAATTGCGCGGCCTTGTCGCCCACGCTTCTGGAGAGCGAGCTGTTCGGGCACGAACGGGGCGCGTTCACCGGCGCGGACAAGCTGCGCAAGGGCCGCTTCGAACTGGCTTCCGGCGGCACGCTGCTGCTGGATGAAATCAGCGAGGTGCCGTTGCCCGTGCAGGCCAAGCTGCTGCGGGTGCTTCAGGAACGCGAGTTCGAGCGGGTCGGCAGCAGCGCCACCTTGAGAACCGACGTACGGGTCATCGCCACGACCAACCGCGACCTGGGCGACTGGGTGGCGCGGCGGCGGTTTCGGGAGGATCTCTTCTTCCGGGTGAGCGTGCTGCCGCTGACCCTCCCGCCGCTGCGGGAACGCCGGGAGGATGTGCCGGAGCTGGCGGCTCACTTCCTCCGTCGGATTGCCCTGCGCGAGGGCCGCGAGCCGAAGGTGCTGACACCCGCCGCCGTCGGCCTGTTGCAGACCTATCACTGGCCGGGGAACGTCCGCGAGTTGCAAAACATCTGCGAGCGGGCCGTCGTGCTCTGCCAGGATGAGCAGATCGACGCGGGGCTGATCGAGCCGTGGCTCTCCGCGGAGCCGAGGCTGGAGAACGGCGCCCGGCCGATGCGCCCGGGGCATTTGATGGAGGACATGGAACGGGCGTTGATCGAGCAGACCCTGCTGCGGTTCAACGGTCACCGGGAGAAGACCGCCAAGGCGCTGGGCATCGGCGTGCGGACGCTGGGCATGAAGCTGAAGGCCTGGCGCGAGGAGGCGGCGGCAGCAGCGGCCGCCACGCCCACCGCACCGGCAGGCGAGTCCGAGCTTCAGAGACGGGCGGGATGATCTAGCTCCGTCGTCGTCCCCGCGCAGGATTTGCGCGGTTCGGCAGGATTCGCCCGTCTCGGGACGCCGGTTCAGATAACAAGCGGGTTCACGGGGCCGTCGGTGGCGTCGGCGGGATGGCATAAGGGTTGCAATTGGGCGACCGGGCGGCAGCACCGCCGCGACGAGGGAGGTGCCTGGTGCTGGTGTCGGATATCACAAGCGGCGGTTCGATCCCGCTCCTGGAGAAGACTCTGGCCTTCACCGAGGCCCGGCACCGGATGCTGGCGACCAACATCGCCAATGTGACCACGCCGGGCTATCGAATGCAGCAGTTGGATCCGGGCGGCTTCCAGGCCGCGCTCAAGAAGGCCGCCGAACAGCGGGCGGCGGGCGGGGCCTTCGAAATGCCTCGAACCGACCAGGTGGACGTTGACGACGCCGGGTTCCTGCAAGTGACGCCGACCGAGGAGCCGGCGGAGAACGTGCTTTTTCATGACGGCACCAACGCCCGGATTGAGCGGCAGATGGCCATGCTGGCGGAGAACACGATGATGCATCGAGCGGCTTCGGAGTTGTTGCAGAACCGCTTCGAGCGGCTGGCCAGTGCGATCCGCGGCCGGATGCGGTAGCGGGTTGCTTCGCGGTCCGCGGCCGAGTTCGCGTTGAGGGAGGTGAGACGACGTGTTTGGATCCCTGGACATCAGCACTTCGGGCCTGATCGCCCAGCGGGTGCAGATCGACACCATCGCCGGAAACATCGCCAACGCCCAGACGACGCGGCGGGCCGACGGCCGCCCGGGACCCTATCTGCGGCGGGTGGCGCTGATGTCGCCGGGCGACGGCGCCGGCAAGCCGGGCGTGCACGTCACCCAGGTGGTGGAAGACACGCAGGGCCGGCCGCGGCTGGTGAAGGATCCCAGTCACCCCGACGCGGACGCCAACGGGATGGTCGCCTATCCCAACGTGGAGATGTCCACGGAGATGATCAACGCCCTGGTGGCCGTTCGGGCCTATGAGGCGAACCTGACGGCGATCGAGGCGACCAAGTCCATCATGGCCAGCACGATGCGGATTCTGGCGTGATGGGCGATGACGCATCGGCCGAGGCCGAACGAACCGAACGAGGAGCAGACCGGGAATGGCGGAACCAACGATTCAGCAGGCGGGGTTGACGCCGCTTCGGCCCGTGCCGCCGGCGGCCTCGTCGCCGGCGACGCGACCCGCGGCACCCGTGGCCGGCAAGGACTTCAGCGCCTACCTCCTGGAGAGCCTGGAAAAGGTGAACCAGTTGCAGCAGGAGGCGGACGCCGGGGTGCAGAAACTCCTCACCGGCGAGACGGACAACGTGGCGGAAGTCTTCACCGCCACCCGCAAGGCCGGGATCGCGTTCGATCTGCTGATGGAGATACGCAACAAGCTGATGGACGCCTACACCGAGCTGCGGCAGTTGCGGGTGTAGCGGGAGCCGAGTCGAGGACGGCGGGGCGGCAGCCGCGGCCCGCGCGGCGGATGACGAGCGACCATGGAATTCCTGAACGCACAGTACAAGTACATCTCCGCGCAGCTTCGCAGCATGTCGGCGTCGCAGCGGGCGGCGATGGCCCTGTTGCTGGTGGTCATGCTCGGGGGCTTGTACGGGATCATCCAGTGGGGCCGACAGGCGGAATGGACCGACCTGCTCAACCAGTCGCTGACCGCCGAGGAAATGCAGCGGGTCGAAGCCCAGCTTCGGCTGCTGGGCGTGGATACGCGGGTGGAGGGCGACCGCCTGCTGCTCCGCGGCGACGACAACGAGCGGCGGCGGGTGATGGCCGTCCTGGCCCAGAGCAACACCCTTCCCAAGGATCTCTCGCTGGGTTTCGCGGCGCTGGTCAAGAGCGAGAACGTCTGGGAAAGCGACCAGACCAAGGTCTGGAAGCACCATCGGGCCTTGGAAGCGGAGTTGTCCGCCGTGCTCAGCCGATTTCGCGGCGTGAAGGACGCCCGCGTATTCATCGTTGTGCCGGAGCGGCGCGGACTGGCCCGGACGGCCTCGACGTCGTCGGCCAGCGTGAATCTGGTGTTGCAGCCGGGAGAGTCGCTGGACAAGCAGCGGATTCTCGCGGTGGCCAACTACGTGGCTGGCGCCGTGCCGGGGTTGGACGCCCAAAACGTCAAGATCACCGACGGCAGCCGCTCCTATGCGGTGCCGGCCGGGGAGGATGTGGCCGGCAACCTTCTGGAGTTGCAGCAGCAACTGGAGGAGTACTACACCCGGAAGATCTACGATCAGTTGCGGCACATCAAGGGCGTGGTCGTGAACGTTCAGGCCGAGCTGCGCCAGGATGAGGCCCAGATGGTGGAGAAGAAGCTGGGGCCGGCCGTGGCCAGCAGCGTCAAGGAGCGAACTGAGGAGACCGTCAGCGGTTCGACGGCGGCGGGTCCGGGCGTGCGGCCGAATCAGGGCCGGGCCCTCACCGACGGCGGCGTTGGATCCTCTTCCAACAAGACGGAGACGGAGGAAGCGCTGCAAGGCGAGCGGGACCGCACGGACACCCAGGTGGTGCGTCGCCCCGGGGCCGTGGAGCGGCTGAAGGCCTCGATCAACGTGCCGGCCAGCTACCTTCAACGCATTCTCGCCGTCCAGCAGCCGGAGGCGTCGGACGTGTCTCCGGCCGCGTTGCAGAAGGCGGCCGACGCCGAGCTGCCGAAGATACAGGCCCAGGTGAAGCCGTTGATCGAGCGATCTGTCGGCGAAGCCGCCGCGCCGGAGAGCGTGGTGGCGGTGAATTGGTTCTACGATGAACCCGCCGACGAGGCTTCCGCGGCCGCCGAGATGGCTTCGCTCGACTTCCTGGGGCTGGCCAAACACTACGGTCCGCAGGCCGGTCTGGGTCTGTTGGCCCTCTTCAGCCTGTTCATGATGGTGCGGATCGCCCGCCAGGCGCAGGTGACCCTCAGCGGCGGCGGGGCCGCGGCCGGCGGGTCCGGCGGCATGGGCGGCTCCTATTTCGGCGGCGGGGCGGGTGCTCCGTACCTGTCCCCGCTCAGCAGCGGCGTCGAGCCGGTGGGCGAGGCGCAGGAGATGGAAGGGGTTCTGGTCGGCCATGAGGTAGACGAAGAGACGGTGCGGACGCACCAGTTGGTGCGCCAGATCGGGCAGATGGTCAAGGACGACCCGGCCACGGTGGCCACGGTGGTGGACCACTGGTTGAAGGAAGAGAGCTAGGAGGCCCGCCGCATGCCGCCCGCGTCCGCAACTCGCAGCAAGCAGGCCCCTCAGGAAGAAGGGCTGACCGGGCCCCGCAAGGTGGCCATTCTGATGGTCAGCCTGGACAAGGACTCGGCGGCCGCCATCATCAAGCAACTGCCGGAGGAGAAGGTCGAAGCGGTCACGCGGGAAATCGCCCACCTGACGGCGGTGTCCGAGGAGCAGCGTCGCCAGGTGATTGAAGAATTCCACTCCCTGCTGCTGGCCAGGGCCTACGCGGACACCGGAGGGCTGGCCTACGCCAAGACCCTTCTTTCCAAGTCCCTGCCCAAGGAAGACGCCGAGCGTATCATGGCCCAGATCGAGCGGCAGTATTACAGCCGCCCGTTCACGTTCCTCCAGAAGGCCGAAGCGGAAAGCCTGTTGACTTTCATCCAGGACGAGCATCCCCAGACCATCGCCCTGATCATGGCCCACCTGCCGCCGGACAAGGCCAGCGAAATACTGGTCGGTCTGTCGGAAGAGAAGCGGGTGGAGGTGGTCGCGCGGATCTCGCGGATGGAGCAGACCAGCCCGGAAGTCATCAAGGAGGTCGAGCGCGGTCTCGAGCACCGGCTCAGCGGCATGATGGCGGATCTCCAGCGGGTCGGCGGGGTCGAGTCCGTGGCGGAGATTCTGAATCTGACGGATCGGACCACGGAGAAGGGCATCATGGAAGCCCTCGGCGAGGACGATCCGGAGCTGGTCGAGCAGATTCGGCGGCTGATGTTCGTCTTCGAGGACATCCTGCTCGTCAACGACAAGGGCATCCAGGCGGTGTTGAAAGAGGTGGAGACCAGCGACCTGACGCTGGCGCTGCGGACGGCGACGGACGAGCTGAAGCAGAAGATCTTCTCCAACATGTCGGATCGCGCCGTGCAGATGATCAAGGAGGAGATGGAGTACATGGGTCCGGTCCGCCTGAGTGACGTGGAGATGGCCCAGCAGAAGATCGTGGACGTGGTTCGGCGGCTGGAGGACGCGGGAGAAATCATCATCGCCGGTCGCGGCGGGGAGAAGGAACTGATCGTATGAGCGGGGTGATCATCAAAGCCGGCGAGGCCCGGGTACTGAGCCGGGGGTTGCGGAGCCTGGATCTCCGCGACATCGCTCGCCAGGCGGAGGGCCTGCTGGACCGCGCTCGGGCCGAAGCGGCGGCCATTCGCGAGGCCGCGGGCCGCGAGGCCGAGGCGGAGCGTGAACTGATTCGGCAAACAGCGCATCGACGGGGCTACGAGGAAGGTCTGGCCCAGGGTCGCGAGGCGGGAACGGCCCAGGCCCTGGCGGAGGCCCGGCAGCAATTCGCCGAACAGCAGGCTTCCCTGGCGGCCCAGTTGCGGGCGATGCTGGCGGGGTTCGGCGAGCAGCGGGAGCGGATGTACATCGCCGCTCGTCGCGACGTGATCGTGCTGGCGATCGCCGTGGCCCGGCGTCTGGCGGGGCATCTGGCCTCGTGGGAGGCCGCCGCCAATGCCGCTGCCGCCCAGGCGTGTCGCGAGGCGCTGGACCTGATCGGATCAGCCACGGAGGCGACCATCCGGGTCCATCCGGCGGACTGGCAGACCGTATCGATGCTGTCGCGGGAACTTGGTGAGCAAATGCAGATCCCCGGCGCGGTCCGGGTGGTGGAGGACGAGACCGTGGGCCGCGGTGGAGTGGTCGTTGGCACCGCCGACAGCGTCGTGGACGGCCGGGCCGCGGCCCGGGTGGAACGGATCGCTGATGAGCTGGTCACGGATTGGCGGAACCGCGCCGCCTTCCTCGGCCTGGGGGAAGTTGAGCGCGGCCCGATCGGGGCCGAAGAGAATAAACCCGAGGAGCCTTCTTGAGGCCTCCTGCGATGGTCCGGCCGCAAGGGCCGTGGGCGGTTCAAAGAGGGCCGAACCCGCGGTGACCCGCGGCGGAATGAGGCGAAACGGCGAATGAGCCTGTTGGCCGAACAGATCGAGACGGCGCGGACGGTCAACACGCTGGGCGTGACCGGGCGGGTGCGGTCCGCCGCGGGCCTGACGATCGAAGCGGTCGGCCTGCCGGTCCCGGTGGGGGCGCTGTGTGAGGTGGAGGTGGGCCGTGGCCGGTTCCTGGCGGCCGAGGTGATTGGATTCCGGCCGGAGACGACGCTGCTCATGCCCCTGGAGAACGCCGAGGGCCTGACGCGGGGGCAGCGGATACGGCACGTCACCAGCAGGCAGAAGGTGCCGGTGGGGCCGGCGTTGCTGGGTCGCGTGGTGGATGCGATGGGCCGGGCCTGCGACGGCGGGTCGCCGGTGGCGGCGGATACCTGGTATCCGCTGCATCGCTCCGCGCCGGATGCGGTCTCTCGTCCCCGGATCGACCGCCCGATCAGCGTGGGGATCCGGTCGGTCAACGCCCTCCTGACCATCGGCAGCGGGCAGCGCATGGGCGTTTTCGCGGGGACCGGCGTGGGCAAGAGCGTCCTCCTGGGCATGATGGCGCGGTACACCAGCGCGGATGTGGCCGTGATCGCCCTGGTGGGCGAGCGGGGCCGCGAAGTGGCGGATTTCATCGCCAAGGACCTCGGTCGGGAGGGCCTCAAGCGGTCGGTCCTGGTGGTCAGCACGTCCGACCAGTCTCCGCCGCTGCGGGTGCGGGCGGGATTCGTGGCCACGGCCATCGCCGAGTACTTCCGCGACCAGGGCGCCGACGTGTTGTTGCTCATGGACTCCGTGACCCGCATGGCCATGGCCGGACGTCAGATCGGCCTGGCCGCCGGCGAACCGCCCGCCACCAAAGGATACCCGCCCAGCGTGTTTGCGATGCTTCCGCGTCTGCTGGAGCGAAGCGGCCGCACGCTCACCGGTTCCGTGACCGGCCTGTACACCGTGCTGGTCGAGGGCGACGACCTGAACGAGCCGATCTCCGACGCGGTGCGCGGCATCCTCGACGGGCACATCTGGTTGTCTCGGCGGTTGGCGAACCGCGGGCAGTATCCGGCGGTGGACGTGCTCGAGAGCATCAGCCGCGTGATGCCCGACGTCGTGAGTGCCGAGCAGGTGAACGCCGCGCAGCGGGTCAAACGGTTGCTCTCGCTGTGGGCGGAGATCGAAGACCTGGTGAATATCGGGGCCTACGCCGCGGGCAGCAATTCGGAGTATGACACGGTGATCCAGATGCGGCCGGCGGTGGAGGCCTTCCTGCGGCAGTCGATCGAAGAAGGCGTCAGCCTGGAGGCAGCCCAGGCGTCCTTGTGGGAACTGATGGGCCTGCTGGATCGCACGGAAGCCGCGGTTCGTCAGGGAGGGCGAACCGCCGGCCCGGTGCCGCCGCGAGGCAATCGGGCCGAATCGCCGCGGCCCGCTCCGCGGACCACCTTGCGGCCGCCCGCGGGCGTCGCGGCCCGCCCCGCGGCGGCGCGTTGACCATGTTGGGGCGATGAAGAATGGCCAAAGGATTTGCCTATCGCCTGGAGCCGTTGCTGAAGCTGCGGCGACGGTATGAGGACGAGCAGAAGCGAGTGGTCGCCGCCCGCTTGCGGGAGATCTCGGTGCTGGAGCAGCGGCAGCAGGTGCTGGAGCAGGAAATCGTCCGTCAGGCGGAAGCGATGCGTCGGGCGCTGGGCGCCGGCGAGGTCGAGATGGAACACCTGCGGATGAGCCGCCACTGGATGCTGCGTCTGCGTCGCGGCGTGTTGGAAACCGACGCCGCGCTTTCAGCCGAACGGGCCTTGCTGGCGGCGGAACGTCAGGCGCTGGCCGAAGCCCGGAAGAACACGAAGGTGCTGGAGCGTCTGAAAGAACGCAGGCGGGAGGAATGGTGGACGGCGTGGCAGCGGCGCGAGCAGGCGGAACTTGACGAGATGAACACCCTGCGGTTTGCCCATGTTAACCTGACGGAGGATCGGCAGTCATCGTGAGGCGGTTGTGGACAGTCCTGTCGGTCACGGCGGTGTTGAACCTCACGGCGCTGGGGGCCGCCGTCGGTTACGCCGCCATGCAGGGCTGGCTGGCCCGCGATCGGGTGTTGGCCGCCGTGGCGGCGTTGCGCGGCGAAGCGGCCGCCGCCGACCCGGCGACGACCCAGCCGACCCGGGCGGCCGACCGGCCGCGGCCCGCCGGCGAGCGGATTCAGGAGATGGCGGAGTTTCAGGAGCGTGCGCGAATCGAGCTGGCCCGGCGTGAGCGGGAGGTGCAGGACCAGTGGCAACTGCTGGAGGCCCGCCAACTGGCCCTCTTGCAGGAGAAAGAGCGGTTTGAGGAGGAAAAGAAGCGCTATGCCGCCGCCGTGGCGGAACAGGCTCGGCTGGCGGGCAGCAGCGGACAACAGAAGGAGCTGGAGATTCTCTCGGGCCTGAAGGCCAAGGAGGCGAAAGATCTCCTGCTCCAGAAGGATGATGCGGAAGTCGTCCGCATGCTGATGGGCATGGAGTTGCGGCAGGCACGGAAGATCGTCTCGGCCTGCCGGACGGAAGAGGAGCGCCTGTGGATCGGGCGCGTGTTGAGGAAGTTGCATGAGCAAGATGCCGCACAGGCGGAGGCCCTGGGCGCAGGCTCCTGATCGACCGGGAGTGCCTGGTTCATGGGTCTGGGTCTGTATGCCGGCGGTCTGGCGTCGCAGCTAGCCGCGGATTGGTCATCGCCACGGCCTCGTGCATGCGGGCCGGATCCCAGGAGCGGCGGTTTCGAGGATTACCTCGCCCAAGCCGCCGCGGTGGCGGCACCGTCGCGCCGGGAGTCCATTGGGTCCACCGCGACGTCGTTCTCCGATGCTCACCCCGACGACCCGTATGAAGGTCAGGGGCAGGGGGACGAGATCCGCGGGGCCGATGAAGCCACGGCGGTCTTGGCAACGCCTCTCGCGGCGGATCAGGCCAGCGGTGATGTCCCCGCTGCGGTCCGGGAAGAACTGCCGCCGGTCCCCTCCACGCCGTCATTCACCACCCCGGTCGAGTCTGACTCCGTGCCGCCACCGAGTGGCCAGGCCGGTGCGGGCGTTCCCAGGGATGGGGCCGACGCGGTTGGTGGGTCGGCCGAACAACCGGCCTTGCCCCGAATTGATCAGACCTCCGGTCTGACGCCTGACCTTCCGGTGCGGAAGTCCGTATCCCGTCACACCGCAGGTGTTCAGCCCGAAGGTGAGGCAAGGCTTCTGGCGGCCCCTCCACCGGCGGAGAATTCGCAACTGGCGGCCGCTTTGCGGCTTGCCTACTCGCCGGGCCGATTTGAGGAAGAGCAGTCCTCCGCCGCCCAGCCCACCAAGACAGGCGATGGTGAGTCCGCTTCCCAACGCTCCGCGGGGGGCAGCTCAGCAAACGAGAGAAACAACGCCCAGACATTCGGTGCGGGAGCGTCCGGCGGTGATGCCGCGTCGGTGCCGCCATCCTTGAACGAGACTGCGGTTCTGCCCAAGGCGCCGCCGCCCCCGGTCGAGACCGAGCCTGCCCGACCGTCGGTGCAGGAGCGTAAAGCGCGGCGCGCCCTTGAGCAGGTGGCGACGGGCACGGTCGATGAATCGACCAATGATCCGGCTGCCGCGTTCCGGCCGTCGACTGCGGCGGGGCGCCGCGGTCCTGACCACTTCAATGTTCTCCAGGGAGCAGACCGTGAAGGTGAGCGGGCCGGAAGCGACGCCGAGATGCTGCGAACCTTCCTGGAGGCGAAGGGCGGCGATCCGAGCGCCGGCGGAGATCGGCTTGCTTCGCGGAGTCACGCGGCGCTGGGATCGACCTCGCCGACACGAGCAGCCGACCCCGCAACCGCGACGAGCGGTGCCCGCCTCGGCAGCATCGCCGTGCGACTGGGTGAGGCCATCGCTGCCGAAATCGCGGGTCCGGACGGCCCCGCGGAGGCCGCGCGGGTGGTAGCCGCCTCCAGTGGCGGCAATCGGTTCCAGCTCACCATGCGTCTGGAACCGCCAGAATTGGGGGCATTGCGGCTGCAATTGCAGATGCAGGGGGCGGTCCTGAATCTTCGCGTCGAGGCGGAGACCGGGCAGGTGGCCCGACTCATCGAATCGCGACTAGCCCATCTTCGTGAGACCCTGGCCGCGCACGGCATACAGATCGAGCGAACCGACATTGTGGTGCGGTCGTCCGGATCCCAGGAGGCAGCCTGGCAGCAGCAGGGAGGGGACCGGGGCGAAGGGGGCCGCGGTGAGTCCGCCGGCGCCTCAGCGGAACAGCTCGCCGGAGATCCGGACCACCGCCGCTCCGAGCATCAGGACGACGCGGAATCCTCCTCTCGCTCGAGCACGCCGAGGTCGGAAGAACCGGAAAAACGGCCGTGGCTGCCGAACGTAGCGGTGCCGACGAGTGCCGACGCAATGACGGAGTCATTGCTGGATCTGGTGGCGTGAAGGGCTTCGTGGAGCGAAGCCCTCCACTCATGGCAGAAGGAAGACGACGATGGAAACGTCAACCGTCAGCGGCGCCGGCTCGGTGCTGACCACCCAGAAGCCCAGCAGCCGCGGGTTCCAGGACCTCAGCGGCGAGGATTTCCTGTTGCTGCTGATTCAGGAACTCCAGATGCAGGATCCCATGAACCCGACGGACAACAAGGAAATTGTCGCCCAGATGGCCGGGGTTCGGCAGATGGAGCAGTCGGCGAAGCTGAACAAGACGCTCGAGGCTCTCGCGGCGGAGCAGCGGTTCGGATCGACCTCGGGCTTGATTGGTCATTATGTGGCCGGGCGGGTGACCGACGGTTCCGGACGCAGCTACGAGATCCAGGGGCTGGTCATCGGGGTCCGCTATGAGCAGGGCAACGCGATTCTGGAGCTGCACAACGGCAAGCAACTGCCCGCTACCAAGGTCGAGCAGGTCACGCTGGTGGAGAACCTCCCGCCGGAGATCCGGGCTCAGTTGCGGCAGGAGTTGGGCGGCGCCCTCCCCGGTGGGACCGACGGCTCCGCCGGTTCAGGAGCTGACGAGGGCGAAGACGGCGGGGAAGGCGAGGGCGATGACGGCGGCACCGCCGCGCGGGCGATCCGAGCCGACCCAGCGGCCCGGGACACTCGCCTGACGGCGGGAGCTTATGCGTCGGTGAAAAGCTCGAACCGGTTGACGACGGGGCCAGCCGCGGAGCCCTGGTCTTTGCGGGCACTGAACAACTGGTGGAACGGCCTGCTCGCCGCGACGCCGTGAGGCGCAATGGGAACAGCGGAGGATAGGGCGGCCGACGGGAAGGCCGTTGGCCGCGGATCACCGGAAACAGGAAATCTCGCCAACAAGGGAGTGTGAGTACCATGGGGTTGACATCGGCTTTGTACACGGGTCTTTCGGGGCTGAACAGCAGCCAGTTCTCGCTGGACGTGATCGGCGACAACATCGCCAACCTGAATACCACCGGGTTCAAAGGGTCGCGGACGCTCTTTCAGACGCAGTTCGCCCGGACCTTGTCCGCCGGCACCAAGCCCAGCAACGGCCAGGGCGGTACCAATCCGGTGCAGGTGGGTCTAGGCTCGTCGGTGGGCGCGATCCAGCGGAGCATGTTGCCCGGATCGGTCGAGACCACGGCCGTGCCGAGCGACCTGGCCATCGAAGGCAACGGCTTCTTCGTTCTGCGGACGCCGGAAAACGAGGAGGTCTTCACGCGGGACGGGGCCTTCACGCTCAGCGCCGACAATCGGCTGATCTCCGCCGACGGGTTCTTCGTGCAGGGCTACGGGATCAACAGCAATTTCGAGTTGATCCCCGGCAACCTGGTTGACGTGAGCATTCCGGTGGGCACCCTGACCACGGCCCGGGCCACCCAATCGCTGCAACTGGACGGCATCCTCAACACCTCCGGAACCGTCGCCACGCAAGGGACCATCCTCCGTTCGCAGGTCCTCCACGATGCCGGTGGCAATCCGATCACGGGAGCGACGGCCCTGACGGCGGTGCGGAATCCCGGCGGCGCGCCGCTGTTCGCCAACGGCGACGTGATCACGATCAACGGAGTCAAGCGGGGTGGCCGCGACATCCCGGGCGAGTCTTTCGTGGTCGGCACGACGGGCGTGACGGTGGCCGACTTCCTCGCGTGGATGGACGATGTCATCGGCATCGAGACCACCGCGGGCGTGGCTGGAAACCCCGGCGTGGCCGTCACCGCCGACGGGCGGCTGGAGATCCGCGGCAATGCGGGCACCCAGAACGCGCTGTCGATCCAGCCGGGCACGCTGCTCAGCAGCGGCGCTGAGCAGATCCCCTTCAGTTTTTCGGAGATTCAATCGGCCAACGGCGAGAGCGCCCACACGTCGTTCATCGTGTATGACAGCATCGGCACGCCGTTGCGGGTGGACCTGACCATGGTGCTGGAGACCCGCACGACCGGGCAGAGCATCTGGCGGTTCTATGCCACGGCCGCGGACGACTCCGACATCAAGTTCGACGTCGGCACGGGCACCGTGGAGTTTGATTCCGCGGGCCAGTACGTCCAGTCGCCGCAAAACACCTTTGTGATCAACCGGGTCGGCTCGGGCGCGGTCGACCCTCTGCCGATTCAGATCCAGTTCAACCGACTGAGCGGCCTGACCGCCCAGGAATCCTCCATGGTGATGAGCTTCCAGGACGGATTTTCGACCGGCACCCTGATCGACTACTCCATCGGTCAGGACGGCATCATCACGGGGACGTTCACCAACGGTCTGAATCAGACGATCGGGCAGATCGCCATGGCCACGTTTTCCAATCCCGCCGGGCTTCTGGCTCGCTCCAACAACGTGTTTTTCATCGGGCCGAACAGCGGCGAGGCTCGCATCACGGCCCCTCTGACCCTCGGTGCCGGGAAGGTGACATCCGGGGCATTGGAAATCAGCAACGTCGATCTGTCGCGGGAGTTCATCAACCTGATTACCTCGTCCACGGCGTTTTCCGCTTCGAGCCGGGTCATTTCGACTTCGGACAGTCTGTTGCAGGAGCTGCTGCTGATCGCCCGGAGGTAGGCCGAAGTGATCGCGGACTGAATCGCCGGAAAAGGAGGTCGCGGCAGTGGGTGAGGCGTAGCCGTCGCGCCGTTATCGGACGGGCATGCCGCCGGGTGCCCCATTCGGCAATTACTGCGCGGCGACCGCCGTTTTCTGCGGCAACCCCGTCCGGCGAAGCCGCGGCGGGGTGCAGCCGAGGCAAGAATCGACCGATAAGAATACATGTGGGCGTCCCGTCGCTTCAGGGCGGCGGGAGGGAGCGGTTTTCATGGCCGAGCAACCAAAGCAGAAACCGAGGGAGAGCGACGAGGCCCCGCCCCCTGCCGCAAAGAGCCGGTCCTTGGTCACGTTGGGCCTCTTCGGCGGGGTGATGCTGATTGAAGGCCTGGCGATCTTCTTCTGCATGAAGTTCTTCGGCAATGAACCGGATCCGACCCTCGGCGCGGAAGGACTGACCCCGGCGACCCAGCCCTGGACGGAGACGGTGGAACTGACCGTGGCCGACCTCCGGGTGCATAACCGCAATGCCTCGCGGCCCATGCTCTACAGCGTCAAGATCGTCGTCACCGTCCATCATTCCAACAAACAGAAGATGGAAGACTTCCTCAAGAACCGGGCCAGCACGATTGAAGATGCGATGAGCCGTGTTCTCCGGAGCGCTGATGAAACGCTGATGAACGAACCGGGCCTGGAGAGCCTTCGTCGCCAGCTGCGTTTCGAGTTGAACACTCTGATCGGAGACGACAACACGATTGAAAAAGTGCTGGTGCCGAGTTTCACCCCCTTGCCCGCCGGGTTCTGAGCGGTTTCACGGTGGTGTGCGAGCCTCCGCGGTTGTCGATTGGAGCGGCTTCATCGGATGAAGTGAGCAGAGATGCCTGGGGAGCCCCCGAACAACCCGAATGAACTGTCCCAGGCCGACATCGACGCCATGATGAGCGGCGGCGGAGGAGAGGCCGCGCCGGCGGGGCAGTCGCCGGACGATACGCCGCCGCAACCTGCGGCGGCAGGGGAGAGCGGCGAGCTTTCGCAGGCGGACATCGATGCCATGATGGGTGGGGCCGCCGCGGATTCATCCCAGGCGGGTACGCTTGCAGCCGGTGCCGCAGAGAAGGACGGGGGCGCCGGGTTCTCGCCGACAGACCTCGACACGGGCGTGGCCGCCGCTGGGGCGGCGGCGGAAGCCACGGCTGAGGCCCCCGAAACCACGGCCGCGGCAGCCAACCCGGAAGACGGAGATTTCGGTCAAAGCGGTTTCAGTCAGGCGGACATCGACGCCGTACTGGGCGGGGTCGAAGCCGCGCCGGCTGCGGGCTCGCCCGCTCTCAGCACGGTCAACCCCGACGGCACGCCCAAGCTGGACTCCACCGGCAAGCCGTTCGACGAGGCCGCCGCCATGATGGAGGCGGCCATCGCGGAGGAGCGGGCTGCCGCCGCCGCTCGTCAAGCGGCCGCACCGCCGGCGGAGGCTCAATCGCCGCCTCCGCCTCCGGCCGGATCGGTGCCGTTGGAGTTGCCCAGCTTCGCCGGTGCGGTGGAGGAGTGTAGCGAGAACAGCCTCGATCTCCTCCACGATGTGGAATTGGACGTGAAGATCGAGCTGGGGCGTGCCCAGATGCTTATTGAGGATGTGCTCAAACTGGGCGAAGGCTCGGTCGTGGAGCTGGACAAGCTGGCTGGCGATCCGGTGGATGTTCTGGTGAACGAGCGGCTGGTGGCCCGCGGCGAAGTCCTGATTCTGAATGACAGCTTCTGCGTGCGGATCAGCGAGATTGTCGCCGGCGTGGGAGAGGAACAAGAGGTCGTTTGAGCGGCGGAGCCGCGGGTGCATCATGCGAAAACGTGCGGAGCCACGTGGGGTCAGGTCATGGTGGCTGGGGGTGGCGGCGTGGCTGGTCTGCGGGTTGCCTGCGGGTCCGGTTCGGGCCGATCCGCCGGCCGCCGTCGCCGCAAACGGAACGGCGTCAGTGGCCGGCGACGGCAGGGCGGAGTCGGCGGCCGTTTCCGCCGCGGAAGTTGACGCCGTAGACGAATGGTTTAGCGAAACCACCGGGTCGACTGCTTCCGGCTCGTCGGTCATTCGGCGGCCGCGGGCGGATCGAACCAGCGGCCGTCCCGGCCTTCCCGCCGCGACCGGATCGCAGGCGTGGGAAACCTGGCGGATGGCCTGGCCGCTGGGGGTCATCTTGGGGATTATCGGGTTGATCGCCTGGGCGGTGCGACGCTGGATGCCAAAGTCCACCGGGCTGGGAGGCGGGGGGCTGATCACCGTCCTGGCGAGGCACTATCTATCCCCCAAGCAGAGTCTGTGCCTGATACGTCTCGGCCGCCGGGTCCTGCTGATCGGCGTGACTCCGGAAACGATACGGGCCGTGGCGGAGATTGACCGCGAGGACGAGGCCGCCGCCTTGATCGCCGCGGCGGAGCGCGGCAAACCCGGTTCGTTCTCATCGGTGTTTGCCCGACTGTCGGAACGGGATCTCGAACCCCAGTCGGCCGGACCGGAGACTCCGGTCCCTGACCGTGATCTGGCGAGCGTCGGATCGGAGGTGCGCGGGCTGGTCCAGAAGGCTCGCGGACTCGGATCTCGTTCGGAAGCGTCGGTGGAACCGACGTGAACTGTCGCCCGCGGCGGCTCGCCCGGCGGGCCGTCGGCGGGTCTCCTGACGCCGCAAAGGAGTTGCGCGATGTTCAGGTGCCGGCACATCCTGACCGGGCTGCGTCTGGCCTGCCCCCTGTTGGCGGCTTGGGCCTGCGTCACGGCGCCAACGCCGGTCCTCGGCCAGGCCGCCGCGGAAGCCCGGCCGCTGGGCTTCGATAATCCGCTGGGCATTCCCGATCTCAATCAGGTCGTGCCGCCCGCCCGGGATGCCGCGGGGGTCAGCAGTTCGCTCAAGATCCTGGTGCTGCTGACCGTTTTGTCGCTGGCCCCCTCCATCCTCATCATGATGACCAGCTTCACCCGGATCGTGGTGGTGCTGGCGCTGCTCCGGCAAGCCATGGGCACACAGCAGCTTCCGCCCGGCCAGGTGCTGATCGGCCTGGCCCTCATCATGACCATGATCGTCATGGCGCCGACCTGGCAGCGGATGAAAACCGAGGCCGTGGAACCGTACCTGGATGGCCGCATGGGGCAGGCCGAGGCCTTCGAGCGCGGGGCAGCGCCACTGCGGGACTTCATGTTTCGCCAGATCCAGGCGGCGGGCAACGAGGAGAACATCTACCTCTTCGCCGAATACGCCCGCGGGCCGGTGCCGGAGAACACGCTGTTGGAAAAGGACGAGGTTCGTCTGGCGGAACTGATCCCCGCCTTCGTCTTGAGCGAGCTGGAGACGGCCTTCGTGATGGGGTTTCGCATTTACCTGCCGTTTCTGGTCATTGACATGGTGATTTCGGCGATCCTGATCAGCATGGGCATGATGATGCTGCCGCCCGTGCTGATCTCGCTGCCCTTCAAGCTGATGCTGTTCGTGTTGGCGGACGGCTGGGGTCTGGTGGTGGGATCGCTGCTGCACAGTTTCGGCTGAGCCTGGAGGTCGAGGACCCATGGATCCCGGTTCCGCGGTGGACTTGAGCAATGGTGCGTTGTTCCTGGCCCTGAAGCTGTGTGCCCCGATCCTGCTGATCGGCATGGCCGTCGGGCTGCTGGTCAGTCTGATGCAGGCGGTGACGCAGCTTCAGGAGCAGAGCCTGAGCTTCGTGCCGAAGATCGTCGGCATGGCCCTGGCGGCGGTGATGTTCATGCCGTGGCTGGTCACACGGATGGTGGAATACACGCACCGTTTGTGGGACGGCGGCCCCTAGAGTGGAAACCGGGGGCGGGCGCGCAAAACAGGACCGGACGAGATGATCGGCCAATCGGAACTACCCATCGAACTGCTCCGCTACGAGCTGCTGCTGCCGGCGTTCGCGCTGGTGCTGGCGCGCGTGGCCGGCCTGGTGCTGGCGGTGCCGATGCTGACCAGCCAGGAGATACCTTCCGTGGTAAAAGCCTGGCTGGTGGTCACGCTCTCGCTCATGGTGTTTCCGGTGGTGGCCCCGCAGCTGCCGACCGAGTTGCCGCTCAGCCGCGCCGTCGCCGGTATGGTGGGGGAGTTCATCATCGGCGAGCTGCTCGGCCTGACGGTGGGGCTGGTCTTCATGGCCGTGCAGATCGCCGGCAAGGCCGTCAGCCATCAGTCGGGCATGTCGGTTGGGGAATCCTACAACCCGATCATGGACGAATCCACCACGGTGCTGGACCAGGTCTGGTTCTTCGCCGTGCTGATGTTCTTCCTCGCTCTCCGCGGGCATATCGCCGCGGTGACCGCCCTGTTGGGCAGTTTCGAGATGGTGCCGCCGCTCTCGGCGACGATGGACGCCGCCCTGATCGACAGCGTGGTGGGCGTGTTGCGGAGCATGTTCGACATCGCCCTTCGGCTTTGCGGGCCGATCGTGCTGGCCCTGCTGCTGACCTCGCTCATCCTCGGGTTCCTGACCAAGACAATGCCGCAGTTGAACGTCCTGTCGGTGGGTTTCGCCTTCAAGGTCGCCGCCGCGCTGTTCATGCTGGCGATTACGGTTCCGCTTTCGGAGGGCGTCGTGGCGGACGGTTTGGCCGACGGTTTTGACCAGCTCGGGCGTCTGTTTGAGCAGATGGCCGACCGGGTCGGCGGGGCCGTTGGGCCGCCCGCCGTCCTCAACCTGAACGGAGTGAGCATCCATGCCGGGTGACGCCGGGGAAAAGACCGAACCCGCGACTCCGCGACGGCGACAGGAGGCCCGCGAACGAGGCCAGATTGCCCGCAGCACGGATCTCGGCGCTGCCCTGTTGCTGCTCGGCGGCCTGCTGTGCCTGCGGTGGTTCGCCCCGCGGATGATCGCGGCGTTGATGCAAGTCATGCGCGACAATCTGTCGCTGCCCGAGGCCGCGGCGGGGCCGGGGCTGGATGTCATCGCGGTGCTCACGTCCGTCGGACTCCTGGCCTTGGCCGCGGCCGGGCCGATCCTGGCGGGACTGGTCGTCGTCAGTCTGCTGGCCGGATTCATGCAGGTCGGGTTTCTGTTCACCTGGCATCCCGTGCAGCCGAAGCTCGACAAACTGAACCCGATCAACGGATTTCGCCGGCTGTTCAGCACGCGGACGCTCGTGCAGGCCGGCATGAACGTGCTGAAGCTGGCCCTGGTGGGGCTGGTCGCCTGGTCGGCCATCCGCGGCCGGCGGGACGAGATCATGCTGGCCCTGGGCGTCGGCGGGTGGCAGCAACTGGTGGTGTACTCGCGGGTGCTCTACGACGTGGGTCTGCAACTCGCCGTCGTCCTCCTGCTGATTGCCTTGCTGGATTACGCTTGGCACCGCTACAAGCACGAGCGGGACCTGCGGATGACCCGGGAGGAAGTCAAGGAAGAGCTGCGCCGCATGGAGGGCGACCCGGTCATCAAGCAGCGTCGTCGGCGGATGCAGTTTGCCGCGGCCCTTCAGCGGATTCGCAGCGCCGTGCCCACCGCGGACGTGGTGGTGACCAACCCCACGGAGTACGCCGTGGCCATCAAGTACGACCCGGACCAGATGGCGGCGCCCCGGGTGGTGGCCAAGGGGCGGAACTTCATGGCCCGGAAGATCCGCGAGATCGCCATCGCCCACCAGGTGCCGATCGTCGAGCGGCCGCCGTTGGCCCAGGCGCTGTTTCGGTTGGTTGAAGTGGGGCAGGAAGTGCCCGAGCAGTTGTATCGAGCCGTCGCGGAGATCCTGGCCTACGTTTACGAGTTGTCCGGACGGGTTCCGAAGCGGCGTTCGGCCTCCGCCGCCTGAGCGGGTGTTCGCCGTCGCCGGGAGCGGGCCGCAAGCCCGCCTGACTGAGGATGAACATGGCCTCCGCCTGGAGCATATCCCGAGCCGCCGCCCTGGCCTACGAGTATCGCGGGCTGGCGCTGCCGCTGCTGGCCATGTCGCTCATCCTCGTCATCCTCATCCCGCTGCCGACGCTGATGCTGGATGTCCTGCTGGTGGCGAACATCACGCTGAGCGCCGTCGTGCTCCTCACGGTCATGTACATGGGCGGGCCGCTGGAGTTTTCCTCCTTTCCCTCCCTGCTGCTCTCCATGACGCTGTTGCGGCTGGTGTTGAACACCGCGACCACGCGGCTGATCCTCAGCAACGGCGCTCAGGGCACCGCCGCCGCCGGCCACGTCATCGAGGAGTTCAGCGGGTTCGTGGCGGGCGGTTCGCTGGTGGTCGGCGTCATCATCTTTCTGATCATCACGGTGATCCAGTTCGTGGTCATCACCAAGGGCGCCACGCGGATCGCCGAGGTGGCGGCCCGCTTCACCCTGGACGCCATGCCCGGCAAGCAGATGGCCATTGACGCCGACCTGTCGGCCGGGCTGATCGACGAGGCCGAAGCCCGCCGCCGCCGCGAGAACATCACCCGGGAGGCCGATTTCTACGGGGCCATGGACGGCGCCAGCAAGTTCGTTCGCGGCGACGCCATCGCCGGCGTGATCATCACCCTGATCAACGTCCTCGGCGGCATCGCCATCGGCGTGCTCCAGATGGGCATGCCCGTCGGGCAATGCCTGGAGGTGTTCACCAAGCTGACCATCGGGGACGGTCTGGTCACGCAGATCCCCGCTTTTTTGATCTCGGTGTCGGCGGGCATGTTGATCAGCCGGTCGGCGGCCAAGACCAACATGGGCGAGGAGTTGCTGGGCCAGCTCACCGCCCGGCCCATCGCCCTCCTGTTGACGGGCGGGTTCCTGGCGGTGTTGTTGCTGACGCCGCTGCCGAAGGTGCCCTTGTTGGTGATGGGCGTGGGCGTGGGCGGGATCGGGTATCTGCTGTTTGGGCGGGAGCGGAAGGCGGGAGAGGTGGCCGCCAAGGCCAAGGCGGCCAAGCCGAAAGAACCGGAGAAGATCGAATCGCTGCTGAACGTGGACGTGTTGGAACTGGAGGTGGGTTACGGATTGATCCGCCTGGTGGACCGCAAGCAGGGCGGCGATCTGCTCGACCGCATCTCCAACATCCGTCGGCAGATCGCCGTGGAGTTGGGCATCATCGTTCCCCCCATCCGCATTCGCGATAATGTGCAGCTTGAGCCGCAACATTATGTCATCAAGCTGCGCGGGGCGGCGCTGGCCCGGGCCGAGCTGATGCCGGGGCACCTCCTGGCCATCAACTCCGGCGCCGTGACGCAGCCGATCGACGGCATCGAAACCAGGGAGCCGGCCTTCGGGTTGTCGGCGCTGTGGATTCCCGAGAGTGAGCGGGCGACGGCGGAGCACCGCAACTACACCGTAGTGGAACCGACCAGCGTGCTGGCGACGCATCTGACGGAGGTTCTCCGGGCGAACGCCGCGGAATTACTCACCCGCCAGGATGTCAGCCGCCTGGTGGACAACCTCAAGGAGCGGAGTCCCAAGTTGGTGGAGGAGGTCATTCCCGAGCAGCTCAAGATCGGCGAGGTGCAGGCCGTCCTTCAGAACCTCCTTCGCGAGCGGGTGCCGATCCGCGATCTGGAGACCATCGTCGAGACGCTCGGCGACTGGGCCGGCCGCACCAAGGACCCCGAGGTGCTGTGCGAATACGTCCGCAACGCGCTGGCCCGGACCCTCTGCGAGCAACACCGCGACGGGCACAACACGATCCACGGCATCACGCTCGATCCGGCGCTGGAGGACACGATCAACGCCCACGTGGAGCGGACCGAGCGCGGCTCGTATCTGACGTTGCCGCCTGCCCTGGCCAATCGGGTGATCACCGCGATCCGCACGGAGCTGGAAAACGCGTCGGTGAAGGCCGGCGGACGGCATCCCGTGATTCTGACGTCGCCGCAGGTCCGCCAATGGGTGCGGCGGCTGATCGAGACGACACTGCCGAACACGGCAGTGCTGGGTTACAACGAGGTCGTCCGCGGCGTGAACGTGCGGACGCATGGCATGGTGACGGTATCCGATGGAGCTAAGAACATTCCAAGCCCGGTCCATGTCTGACGCCCTGGCCCAGGTCAAGCGTGAACTGGGCCGCGACGCAGTCATATTGCATACCCGCAACATCCGCCGCGGCGGCTTGTTCGGCATCGGCTCCCGCTGGCTGGTCGAGATCACCGCCACGGCCGATGCTCGACTGGCCGAGTTGCGGGCTGCCGCCGGGAGGACTCCCCCGCGTCCGGCGATGCAGGCGGAAGAGACGGCCACGCCGCCGCCCTCCAGCGCTTACGACCTGCGGCCCCTGCCGCCTCCACGAAGACGACCCGCGGCTTCCCAGTCGCCGCCGGCCGTCGCCGCAGGCCCGCGAGTGGAGTCGGGCCTCAGCGGTCCGGGTCGCGGGACTTCTTGTCAGCCCCTCCCCTCGCGGGCGGACGCGGCCTCCGGCCCCGCCGACGATGGAACCGCCGGGCCTAGCCGGCCGGCGGCCGCCGCCGCGGTGGCGGCGGATTCCTCGCTCCACCCGGTGGTGGCCCTCTCCCCGGCGGTCGCCCAGGCGGGACCGGTGGGGTCGTCCGCCCCGGTGGACCGCGGGCCTTTCGCCGTGGGGCGGACTGATCCGGCGTTGCGGGCCGAAGTCATGGAGATCCGCACCATGGTGAAGGATCTCCTCCGGCAGAACGAAGCCGCCCAGCGGCCCGCCGTGCCGGCCGAGCTGGTCGACTTCTACACGCAGCTCATCGGACAGGATGTGGCCCGCGAGCTGGTCGGGCAGATCATCGAGCGCGTGGCGCGGCTGCTGAACGAGCGCCGCACGGTGCATTGGGATGAACACGGTCGGCCGGTGGGCCATGGCCGGGTTTCGCCCGCCTGGATCCGTGAGCAGTTGCAGCGGGAATTGGCGGCGGTGCTGCCTACGGCGGAGCCGTTGACGCTGCGGAACGACGGGACTCCGACGGTTGTGGCCCTCGTTGGGCCGACGGGCGTCGGCAAGACCACGACGATCGCCAAGCTCGCGGCGAACATGAAGCTGCGGGAAGGGCGGAGCGTCGGTCTGATCACCATCGACACCTACCGCATCGCCGCGGTCGAACAGCTCAAGACCTATGCGGAGATCCTGCAAGTGCCGCTGATGGCGGTCAACACGCCGGAGGAGATGGCCCAGGCCGTGGCCCGTCTGTCGCAGGTCGACCTGATTCTGATCGACACCGCCGGCCGCAGCCAGAAGGACGAGCTGCGGATCGCGGATCTGAATCGGTTCCTGGCGGCGGCTCGTCCGCACCAGGTGCATCTGGTGTTGTCCAGCACCAGTCGGGAAGAGACGATCCGGGAGGCCGTCCGTAACTTCGGCGTTCTCAACGTGGATCATGTGATCTTCACCAAGCTCGATGAGGCCGTCGGTTGCGGGGTGATTCTCAACGTGTTGCGGTCGGTCAATCTCCGGCTTTCCTATCTGACGCACGGCCAGGCGGTGCCGTCCGACATCGAGCCGGGCGACCCGCGACGGGTCGCACAATTGCTGTTGGGTGGGGCGGGCGCGACGCCGGAAGAGGCGCCTGAAGGTTCGCCAACGGGCGGGACGGGGAGGAGGGAGGCGGTGTCATGAGCGTTGCCCCCAGGGACCAGGCCGCCGAACTGCGGAGTCTGATGGCCGCTCGGCTGGCGCGAGCGACGACTTCCGTCGCCGAGCCGGCGGCAGGCCCGCGGCCGCCGACGGCCGGGTTTGCGTCGTTGCCCTCCGCCCCGCGGGCCGCGGCGACCGTGATCGCCATCGCCAGCGGCAAAGGCGGCGTGGGCAAGACGAACATCGCGGTGAATCTCGCCCTGTGCCTGGCCCGCCGAGGACGGCGCGTGGTGCTGGTGGACGCCGACCTGGGCACCGCCAACGTGGACGTGGTCATGAACGTGCGGTCCCCGTATGACCTCTCCCACGTCGTGCGCGGCGAGCGGACCATCGAGGAGATTGCCGTGCCGATCGAACGCGGCCTGCGGCTGATCGTCGGGGCCTCCGGCGTGGCCGGCGTCGCCGACCTCAGCCCGCTGCAACGGCAGGAGCTGGTCGGCGAACTGGCCCGGTTGGAGGCGGAAGCCGACGTGATCCTGCTGGATTGCGGAGCGGGCATTTCCCAAAACGTCCTGGCCTTCGCCCATTCGGCGGATGAACTGCTGATCGTCACCACCCCGGAGCCGACGGCGCTCACCGACGCGTATGCCTTGGTCAAGGTGCTCAGCCGGGCCCCACGGATTCCGCCGATGGGCCTGGTCGTCAGCCAGACGCAAAGCCTCCGCGAGGGGCGGGTGGTGGCCGAGCGGATTGCTTCGGTGGCGGCGAGGTTCCTGGGCGTCTCGCTGGAGTGCGCCGGGCAGGTCTTGCGCGACGAGCATGTCTCCCGGGCGGTCCGGCAGCGGGTTCCGTTCGTGATCCGTTTTCCCACCTGTCCGGCCTCATCCTGTCTGGCAGCACTGGCATCGCGGGTGGACCAGTCGGCGGCCGAACGGCCGCCCCGGTCCGGCTTTTTCCGCCGGGTGTTGCGCTTTTTCTGCTAAATCAGGGCGTCCGCGGCGTCGATTCCAAGGGCAGGTGCGGCCCGAGAACACGGCCGGGAGACGGAAGACGTGGCGCGAGTGTGTGGTGCCTGTTGTGGGTTGCTCGTCTTCAGTGCGATCATCCTATGCGGCATGCTGGCGGGCAATTCCGTCGAGCACATCATCCTTCGCGCCGTCTTCGGCCTCGTGGCCGGGTACTTGCTCGGGGCGCTCTCTGGATGGATCGGAACCTGCATTGTGCGGGATGACGCCGCCAAGGCCATTGCGGGAACGGCCGTGGAGCCGACGGCCGCCGCGGAGCAGACCGAGGCCGCCGCGCCGAAGGACGCCGCCTGAAACGGGTCCCGCCGCCGAGCCGATGGGAGCGGTCGTCCCGCACGGGAGTAACGCCTGATGCCCTCGACCGAGACGGATATCGAGCGAGTGTGGGCCAAATACCGGAAGCAGCCGACCCAGGAGCTGCGGAATCGCCTGATCGAGCATTACATGCACATCGTGCGTTTCAACGCCGAGCGGATCCACGCCAAACTGCCGGGAGAGGTGGAGCTGGACGACCTGATCTCGGCCGGGATGTTCGGCCTGATCGACGCCATCGAGGCCTTCGACGTGAAACGCGGCGTGAAGTTCGAGACCTACTGCTCTCCGCGGATTCGCGGGGCGATCCTCGACGAGCTGCGTTCCATGGACTGGGTTCCCCGTCTGGTGCGGACGCGGTCGCAGAAGATCCAGGCGGCCACCAAGGAACTACAGAGCCAGTTGGGTCGGATCCCGACCAATCGCGAGATCGCCGAGCGGATCGGCGTCAGCCCGGCGGAATTCACGCGGATGTCGCGGGACGCGAATGCCGTCACCGTGACGTCGTTGTCCCGCAAGGCTTACGGCAACGATTCTTCCCGCGAGGTTTCCGAGGTTGATCTGCTGAAGGACGAGCGGTCGCTCAACCCCGTCCAGGAGATGCAGAAAGCCGATCTGAAGCAACTTATTCAGAAGGGGCTCACCGCCACCGAGCGGCTCATTCTGATGCTCTACTACTACGAGCAGATGACCATGAAGGAGATCGGCCTCACCCTGGATCTCTCCGAGAGCCGGGTCAGCCAGATGCACTCCGCCATCGTCGAACGCCTCAGGTTCCAGTTGAAACAGCGGCACCGGGAATTTCGGGTGTGACCATGTCAGGCATTCCTCCCGCCGCCATCGGATCGGTGCTCCAATCGGGCGCGGCCCAGAACGAACAGAATCGCCGGATCGACGCCGGCCGAAACGCCGACCTGGACCGCGCCCGAGCGCTGGCCGCCGCCGCGGACGCCATCGTCGAAATAGAGGAGACCGACGCCGACACCCGCGTCCACACCGACTCCGGCGGCGCCGGCAGCCAAGGCCGCCAGGACTCTCCTGCGGATCAAGAGGAATCCGCCGGAGAGGAAGAAACGGGCATCACCGTGGACGACGGTGGGCAATGCCATCTCGATGTGTCGGCCTGAGCGGCGGCGGCGCGGCGGCGCAGGGCTACGCCTTCTTCTCGATCTTCGCCCAGGTGTCCTTCAGCGTCACCGTCCGGTTGAACACCAGGGCTCCCGGCCGTGAGTCGGGATCCACACAAAAGTAGCCGTGCCGCTCGAACTGGTAGCGGGTGCCGACGGCGGCGTCCGCGACGCTTGGTTCCAGGTAGGCCGGTTTGACGATTTCGAGCGAGGCGGGGTTCAGGTTGGCCTTCCAGTCGGCGGCGGCGGGCGGCGGCGCGGGTGCGCCGGGCTCTCCTTCGCCCGCCGCCTTGAGGGCGTCGTCGCTGATGTCGTCCGGATCCGGCTTCATGAACAAGTGGTCATACAGCCGCACCTCCACCGGCAGGGCGTGCGCGGCCGAGACCCAGTGCATGGTGCTCTTCACCTTGCGGCCGTCGGGTGAGTCTCCGCCTCGGGTCGCCGGGTCGTAAGTCGCGTGCACTTCAAGGAGGTTGCCGGCCGCGTCTTTCACGCATCCGGTGCATTTCACGAAGTAGGCATAGCGGAGGCGGACCTCGTTGCCGGGGTACAGCCGCCAGTACTTCGGCGGCGGCGTCTCGCGGAAGTCCTCCTGCTCGATGTAGAGCACCTTGCCGAACGGCACCTTCCTCGTCCCGGCGGCGGGATCCTCGGGGTTGTTCACCGCTTCCATCCATTCGACCTGCCCGTCGGGGTAATTGTCGATGACCAGCTTCAGCGGCCGCAGGACGCCCATGACCCGCGGGGCGGTCTTGTTGAGGTAATCGCGAATGCAGTGCTCGAGCAGAGCGATGTCGATTACGCTCTCGTTCTTGGCCACGCCGATCCGGGTGCAGAAGTTGCGAATCGCCTCCGCCGGGTAGCCCCGCCGTCGCAGCCCGGCAATGGTCGGCATCCGCGGGTCGTCCCAGCCGCGGACATGGCCTTCCTGCACGAGCTGGAGCAGGCGCCGCTTGCTCATCACCGTGTAGGTCAGGTTCAGCCGGGCGAATTCGATCTGTTGCGGGTGGTGGATCTTCTTGTCCCACGGCCCGCTGCCGTCGTCGGTGCGGCCGTCGTTGACGGCGTCGATGAACCAGTCGTAAAGCGGGCGGTGGTTTTCGAACTCGAGCGTGCAGATGCTGTGGGTGATGCCTTCGATCGAGTCCTCCAGGCCGTGGGCCCAGTCGTACATCGGGTAGATGCACCAGGCGTCGCCGGTGTTGTGGTGGGTGGCGTGCAGGATCCGGTACATCACCGGGTCCCGCAGGTTCAGGTTCGGATGGGCCATGTCGATCTTGGCCCGCAGGGTCTTGCTGCCGTCGGGAAACTCGCCCTTCCGCATCCGCTCGAACAGGTCGAGGTTTTCCTCGATCGAGCGGTTGCGGAAGGGGCTTTCCCTGCCGGGCGAAGTCAGTGTGCCGCGGCTGCGACTGACCTCCTCGGCCGTCATGTCGCAGACGAACGCCTTGCCCTTCTTGATCAGTTCGACGGCCCAGGCGTGCATCTGGCCGAAGTAGTCGCTGGACCAGATGACCCCGGCCCGCGGGTCGTCATCGCGCATGCCGACCCACCTGGCCCCAAGCCAGCGGACGTCCTCGATGATGGCGTCAACGTACTCCTGCTCCTCTTTGACCGGGTTGGTGTCGTCCATCCGCAGGTTGAACTTGCCGCCGTAACTCTGGGCGATGCCGTAATTCAGATTGATGCTCTTGGCATGCCCGATGTGCAGGTAGCCGTTCGGCTCGGGCGGAAAGCGGGTGTGCACCCTCCCGTTGAAACGGCCGGTGCGGTTGTGTTCGTCGATGATGTCGCGGATGAAGTCGCGGGGGCCGTCGGCCGAGGAAGACGGCGTTTGCTCCTGTCGTTTGGAGTCGTGATCGGTTCGGTCCTGGTCCGGCGTGGTCATGTCGTTCTGCCCTACACCCGCGTCGCGGAAGGGCCTTTCCGCGAGGAACTGAGGTCGCGGCTCGCACTCGGAGGCCTCCTCCGCGGTCGCGGTTACACTGCCGCGCATTGTATCGAATGGAATGGGCTTGCGGGAATGCCTCCGAACGCAGTCACGGGCGTCGGCTGCGGGAGTTTCCGGCGGCCTGGTCCAGATACCAGCGGATGGTGGCGGGGATTCCCTCGCGATAGCCGACGGTAGACTTCCAGCCCAACTCCCGACGGGCCTTCTCGGCGGAGAAAAAGGTATCCCGCCCCATCAGCCAGACAGCGTAACGGGTGATCAGCGGCGGTTTTTTCATGCGGAACAAGTGGCCGATGCATTCCAGCACGAAGGCCGCGGCATAGGCGACCTTGAAGGGCACCCGCTTCTCCACCCGCGGGGCGCCGATCGTATCGGCGACCAGGTTGAAATACTCCCGCTGGGTCAGCTCTCCGTCGTTGCTGCAATTGTAGGCCTGCCCCACGGCGATCGGGTTGTCGGCAGCCAGGATGCACGCTTCGGCCACGTTGCCCGCATAGACCACGTTGAGGCGATTGTCCCCGCTGCCCAGCAGCTTGGCCTTGCCGTCCCGCACCATGGCCACCAGGCGGGCGATGGTGGCCCGGTCTCGCGGGCCGTAGAGCCAGCTCGGGCGGATCACGGTGTATTTGACTTTGCTGCCTGCCGCCATCCGCCGGCGGAGCTCCTCCTCGACGGCGACTTTGGCCCGGGTGTAGTAGGACCAGCGGTGGACGTTGACTCCCAGCGGCGCTGTCTCGTCCAGCACCAGACCCGGCGCGTTGACGTGCCCATAGGCGCTGATGCTGCTGATGTGAATGAACCGTGGCACGCCCGCCTTCTCGGCGGCATCGAACAGGTTGACGGAGCCGTCGATGGTGACCCGCACGAAGTCCTGCCAGGGGCCCCAGTCTCCGACGCGGGCGGCAGAGTGGTAGATGCATTGGACGCCTTCGCAGGCGCGACTCAGAGAAGCGGGATCCAGTATGTCGCCTTCCGCCAGTTCCACGCCTTGGGTCTGCAACCACGAAGTATCTGCTCCCCGCCGCACCAGGGCACGGACCGGCCGGCCCCGCCGACGAAGTTGCTCGACGATGTGGCTGCCCAAGAGACCCGTGCCGCCCGTGACCAGGTTCATCGTTCAGCGAGGCTCCTCAAGTCATACCGCCCGCGGCGGCCGCTTTCGATGCGTCTCAACCCTAGATGCTCACTGTTCGGCCGTCAAGCGGGGCCGTTGTGCTCCGCAGTGCTGGAGCGGTCCGCGGGAAACCGCAACTCCGGGGGGGGGCAGACCTCCCCGTGGCCCCGGCGCGTCCGCGAGGCGAGTTCCTCCGCCCACTCCGCCGCCAGGGCGACATAGCTCTCCGGCACCAGGGGCGCCGCGGTGAGGCCCAGCTCGTCGAGCGTGGCCTTGATGGCTTCTTCATTGGGTCCTTCGACTTCGACGAAGCAGCCGAGGTGCGGCAATTCGTCCAGTTCCACCCGGCAGTCGCCGAATTGCCAGCTCTCGCGGAGTTTCTCGTAGGCCAGGGTTTCGTGGTAATCCAGGGCCGTCAGGATTTCCATCATGCCCTGGGCGTCGCTGACCGCCACCTCAAGCTCGCGGCGGCGTTTGTAGGGGCCGGACTCCCTGGCGCCCTTGAAGGTGACGGTGGCCGGCTGGGCGGGTCCGTCCAGGGTCTTGACGGTGCGAAGGCGAAGGCCGCAGCCGGTTCCGCGGAGCCGCCCATCAGGACGGTCCAGCATCCGGTTGCTCTCCAGGACTCTGGAAACGAATCGGGCTCCCAGCGTTTGCAGCCGCGCCCGCACCGGCTGGTGTTCTTCAACGCGGACCTTGGCTTCTATCTCAACGTGCATCTCTGGCCGTCCCACGGGCGGCGCCCCCGTATCAAGGCGAATTCACTTCTTCACCACGAAGTTGAGGAGGCGACCGGGCACGTAGATCTTCTTCAACACCGTTTGCCCGACAAGACGCGGCGCCAGTTTCGCCTCGGCGTGAACGGCGGCTTCCACCGCCTCCTGCGACGCGTCCGGGGCGACCTGCACCCGGCCGATGAGCTTGCCGTTGATCTGCACCGGCACGGTAACCTGCTCATCCTCGACCAGGGCGGGATCGTAAGTGGGCCAGCGTTCGTGGAGGATGCTGCCCCGCCACTCCTCGCCGCGGAGCCGTTGCCACAATTCCTCGCCGATGAAGGGCGCAAAGGCCGAAAGCACCAGCACGAACCGCTCCGCCTGACTCTTGTGCAGGCCCCCTGCCCGGTAGGCCTCGTTGACAAACTCCATCATCGCGGAAATGGCCGTGTTGAAGGCCATGCGGGTGATGTCGTCGCTGACTTTGCGAATGGTCTTGTGCAGCAGCCGCTCCAGAGCGGCGTTCGGCTCGCCGGTGGTGACGCCGGCGGCCGGACCACCCGACCCGTCGCCGACGATCAGCCGCCAGGTTCGCTGCAAGAAGCGGAACACGCCGGGAACATCGCGGGGATTCCACGGCTTGCTGGCCTCGAGTGGCCCCATGAACATCTCATAGAGCCGCAGCGCGTCAGCGCCGTATTCGTTCACGACCGTTTCCGGATTGATGACGTTCTTGAGGCTTTTCGACATCTTCTCGATGCCGCCGTTCAGCTTCTCGCCGTCGGCCCGGCGGTAGGCGCCGTCCTCGCGAAAATCGATCTCGTCGTAACCGACGTACATCCCCCGGCTGTCCTTGTACGCGAAAGCGCGGATCATCCCCTGGTTGAACAGTTTCGCGAACGGTTCCGGCGTGGAGACATGGCCCAGGTCGTAGAGCACCTTGTGCCAGAATCGGGCGTAAAGCAAGTGCAGCACGGCGTGCTCGGCCCCGCCGAGGTAGAGGTCGATTCCACCGCGGCGGGCGGCCGCGTCGACTTCCTGGTCCGGGGAAGGCGGCGACAAGGCGCCGGTCATCCAGTACCGCTCGGCCTCCCGCGAGCAGAAGCGCTCGGCGTTTCGCGGGTCGGTGAACCGCAGGTAGTACCAGCAGGAGCCGGCCCACTGCGGCATGGTGTTCAGTTCGCGGCGCCAGGTTTTGCCGTCACGTTGAACCGTGCTCCACTCCGCGGCCCGCGCCAGGGGCGGCTCCGGCATCATGTCGCTGTCCTCCGCCATGGCCGTCGGGCGATAGTCGTCGATGTCCGGCAGGGTCAGCGGCAGCTCGGACTCTTGTAGCGCCGCGATCTCGCCGTCGGGACCATGCAGGATGGGGAACGGCTCGCCCCAATACCGCTGCCGGCTGAACAGCCAATCGCGGAGTTTGTAGTTGACCGTGCCTCGGCCGAGGCGGCGTTCCTCCAGCCAGGCGGTGATCCGCCGCTTGAACTCCGCGGTGGTCAGGCCGTCGAACGGCCCGGACTGGACGGCCCGGCCCTCGCCGGTGAAAGCCTCCGCGAATCCGCCGGGGTTGGCGAGGTAAGCCTCGCGAAGCTCGTTCAATTCACTGGGCAGACCCGTCGACGGGCCGGTGTCGCCGAGAGCGCGAGCCTGGGCGCGAAGCCAGTCGTCGTCCGGCATCACCACGGCGACGATCGGCAGCTTGAACCGTCGGGCGAATTCGAAGTCGCGGGTGTCGTGGGCCGGCACGCACATGATGGCCCCCGTGCCGTAGCCCATGAGGACGTAGTCGGCCACCCAGATCGGGATTCGGCCTCGCGGGTCGCCCTCCGGCCACACCGGGTTCACCGCGTAGCCGCCGGTGAAGACGCCGGTCTTGTCCTTGGTCTCCGCGGTGCGGGCCAGGTCCGATCGGCGAGCCGCGGCCGCGCAGTAGGCCCGCACGGCCTCCCGCTGCTCCATCGTCGTGATTTTCTCCACCAGCGGATGCTCCGGGGCCAGGACCATGTAGGTCGCGCCGAAGAGCGTGTCCGGCCGCGTGGTGTAAATTCGCAGCGGCTCGCCGCCGCCTTCGAGCCGGAACTCGACCTCGGCGCCTTCGCTCCGCCCGATCCAGTTCCGCTGCATTAGCTTGATCGACTCGGGCCAGTCCAGCGTGTCCAGGTCCGACTCCAGTCGGTCGGCGTACTTGGTGATCCGGAGCATCCATTGCCGCAGGGGACGGCGAAAGACCGGGTGGTTTCCCCGATTGCTGCGGCCTTCGTTCGTGACCTCCTCGTTGGCCAGCACTGTGCCCAGCGCCGGGCACCAGTTCACCGGCACCTCCGCCAGGTAGGCCAGCCGCTGAGAGTCGATGTACGCCCGCACCGCCCGCTCGCCGCCTGACTCCACCTCCGGTGGGATCGGCAACTCGGCGATGGGGCGGGCCTTGCGGGCCGTTTCGTCATACCAGCTGTTGAAGATTTGCAGGAAGATCCACTGTGTCCACCGGTAATATTCCGGGTCCGTCGTGGAAACCTCGCGATCCCAGTCGTAGCTGAAGCCCAGCATCTTGAGCTGTCGCCGGAACGTGTCGATGTTCCGCCGCGTGGTCTCAGCCGGGTGCTGGCCGGTCTCGACGGCGTGTTGCTCGGCGGGAAGCCCGAAGGCGTCCCAGCCCATCGGGTGCAGCACGTTGTATCCCCGCATGCGGTGGTAGCGGGCCAGGATGTCGGTGGCGGTGTACCCCTCAGGATGCCCCACATGCAGGCCCGCTCCGCTCGGGTAGGGGAACATGTCCAGCACGAAGTACTTGGGTCGGGCCGGGTCAAAGTCCGGATCGCCAGGGTTGGGCTGGCGAAAGGTCTTCTGCTCCTCCCAGTAGGTCTGCCACTTCTCGTGCAGGGCCTGCGGCGTGTAGTCGGATTCCATAGGTCTGATTCCTCTTGCGTGGTCCGCCGATTATTGAGGCAGGTCAAGCCGGCCTTCCGGGCGATGGCCGGGTGAAATCGTGGCAGTCTACGGTCGATTCGCCCGCAGGCCAAACAGCCGGGCAACCAGGAATCCGTCGCAACGGTCGGGGACTGGGGTCCTGGCCGAGATCGGGACTCCGACCTGCGGCAGAGAAGGCTGGATGCCCGTGACAAGATTGCCCGACCGATAATCAAACCACCTGACCTCATGACGGCCACCGAATCCGCCATCCCGATGCGGCATGGGCAGGTCTGTTGCCAGATTTCGACAATTGTTCGTAAGCAATTTCTTGGCCTGTTGTTATGAATGAAACGCCACCTTCATATCAAACCCGGCGTTGCTTTTCCGCATCATGCCCGCACCACCGAGCATGCCAAGCTCAATAGGCCCGCGCGGACTAGTAATACATAAATATATGCTATAAAAGCATTTATGGAAAGCATTGGCGTGCGGTTACCCGGCTGCGGTTCGGGCACCGGAGTTGCCCCCTGACCGGCGTGCTCAGTCGCGGCAAGGCGATGACCGGGCCGCGAAGGGATGACCAAGAAGCCGTCAGCCACCGAGGAGCGAGCGCATGGACGAGGCCACCTTCCAGAAAAAACTCGCGGAGCTGGTCGAGGAGATCGGCGGCCTGCCGCCTGCGGAGCGGGGTAAGTTGGCGGCTCTCGCCGAGGAGACGCGAGAGCGGCACAAGAAGCTGAAGGCCACCGTCAGCAACCTGCAAAGCTCCATTGACTATCTGCGGTTGTCTATCAAATACTTGCTCTTCGACCTCGAGGCGACGCGCCGCGAAAACAACTATCTGCGGAAAATGCTGGAGGAAGGACCAGAAGCTTGAGTGCCCGGCCCGGAACCAGACGGCACGAATCAGACATCTTCGATCGACCCTGAAGGGAACAGGGTAATCGATCTCGAAAGGCAAGGCGGGTTTCGTTGGGGAGCGAGACCCGCATCCGCCGAGGCGGGGGGAAAACACGGCGGGCCCGAGGGATCGACGACACCCGGTCGCTGATGGCCGAATGCTCTCCGGCCGCGACCTCCTGACAGGGGGAAAAGAAAGACGCAGGCCGCCTCGCCTGCGTCTTTCTTGTTGCGCGACGCTTGCGGGACGCTGCGGATCCTTGCTTACGGTCTCGTCTTCCATCGGATGCGATTCAGAAGACGACCCTTTGCCGGCAAGTGATGGATCCCTTATATTGGCTACAAGCCATGATAGGTCGCGTCTCTTCCGCAGCCACGACGTACGTGATACTTCCTGACTCATCACATCTCACTATTTAAATGGGACGACCATGAATCCGATCGTCATGACTCTCCTCCTCGTTCTGGCGGTGGGCCTGTTTGTCTGGCAGGCTGTCCGACGCTGGCGGCTGATGACGCTGGGGCCGGCCGAGGCCCGGTTTGACCACATCGGCGAGCGGCTTCGGCGGACCTGGCAGTTTGCCTTCGCCCAGGAGCGGATGCGGCGGTACTGGTGGGCCGGCGTCGCTCATATGCTGATCTTCTTCGGGTTCCTCGTGCTGCTTTTCCGGTCGCTGATCCTCTTCGGGCGGGGCTACTCTGCGGAGTTCGATTTCTGGGGTCTGTTCGCCACCAGCCACGCCTTCGGGGCAGCTTACTCGTTCCTGAAAGACCTGTTCATCGTTCTGGTCATGATCGGCGTTCTGGTTTTCGTGTACTACCGGGTCGTGAAGCGGCTGCCGCGGATGACGCTCTCCGGGGAGGGGCTGCTCATCCTGCTGATCATCTTCACGATGATGGTCGCCGATGTGCTGTATGACGGGGCGCATCTGGCGGCTGCCGCGAACGAAGCCGAGTCGCTGGCGGTGTTTTCCTGGGCGGAGCCGGCCGGGTCGAGCATCGCTCCGGCCTTACAGACGCTCGGCCCCGGCGTCCTCGCCGGGCTGGAGCACCTGGGGTTCTGGATGCACAGCGGCCTGGTGCTGCTGTTCCTGAACCTGCTGCCCAACACCAAGCACTTCCACGTCATCACCGCGATCCCCAACGTGTTTTTCCAGAACCTCGGGCCGCGGGGCCGCCTGCCGAATGTGCCCGACATCGAGGGCAAGATCGAGCGCGAGGAGCCGTTGGGCCTTTCGCGGGTCGAGCAGTTGTCCTGGAAGGGGGTGCTGGACCTCTACACCTGCACGGAATGCGGCCGCTGCACGGACCAGTGCCCGGCCAACCGCACGGGCAAGCTGCTCAGCCCGAAACAGCTTACGCTGGACTTGCGCAACCATCTGTATCGCAACGAGCAGGCGCTGGTGGCGGCGCGAGGCACGGCGGCGGCAACCGCGGGCGAGGAGTCGGCCGCACCGGGCAGCGACAATAAGCCGGCCGTCGCGGAACTGGTGCCCGAGGTCATCAAGCCGGAGGTGTTGTGGGCCTGCACGACGTGCCTGGCCTGCGAGATCGAGTGCCCGGTCTTCATCAGCTATGTCGACAAGATCGTGGAGATGCGCCGCGATCTGGTCATGCAGAAGTCGGAGTTCCCGGCGGAGCTACAGAACGCCTTTCGCGGTCTGGAGACCAGCGGCAACCCGTGGAGCTTTCCCGCGTCGGACCGCGCCGCCTGGGCCGAGGGATTGGAGGTCCCAATCATGGCCGAGAAGGGCGAGGCCGACGTGCTGTTCTGGGTGGGCTGCTCGGCGTCGTTTGATGACCGGGCGCGGAAGATTGCCCGGGCGATGGCCCAGCTTCTCAAGGCGGCGGGCGTGGATTTCGCGATCCTCGGCGAGCAGGAGCAGTGTACCGGCGACGCCGCCCGCCGGGCGGGCAACGAGTTCCTCTTCCAGATGCTGGCCCAGACCAACGTCGAGACGTTGAACAGCTACAAGTTCAACCGCATCGTGACGGTGTGCCCGCACTGCTTCAATACGCTGGCCCACGAATACCCCGACTTCAACGGACGATACGAGGTCGTGCATCACTCGACGTTCCTGGCGGAGCTGGTTCGGGCGGGGCGGCTGAAGCCGCGGAACGCGGTGAAGGCCCGCGTGGCGTACCACGATTCGTGTTATCTCGGCCGCTACAACGACATCTACGAGCCGCCGCGGGACGTGCTGCGGAGCATCCCCGGCGTGACCGTGGTGGAGGCGGCGGAGACGCGGGACCGCGGGATGTGCTGCGGGGCCGGCGGCGCGCAGATGTTCAAGGAGGAAGAGCACGGCCGCGAGCGGGTCAGCGGTCGCCGCACGGCGCAACTGCTTGAGGCCCGTCCGGACCTGCTGGCTTCGGCTTGTCC
>Ga0129299_1000081_pt1 | contig 48923 bp, 35 predicted proteins | sample ConPoolayeCmetaG_FD_94477 | JGI IMG/M metagenome (GOLD analysis project Ga0129299, IMG submission 94477) | Hot spring microbial mat communities from California, USA to study Microbial Dark Matter (Phase II) - Cone Pool mat layer C metaG ...
CCATAAAGGTTGTCGGTCTCCGTTGTGCCCACTCCGAAGCGGCCGTTGTCGATGAGGATGCGCCGCCCGGTGTTCAGGTCAAAAGCGCTGATGTCAACCGAGTAGCTTGAGCCGAAAGTGCCCTGCTTGGTGAAGGTGGGATAGGCCGTCGCCCACCAGATCAGCGGGCGGTCCTGCCAGTCGATCACCGGCGGCTCCGGCGAGGAACCGCAACCCTCGATGGCCCCGGCGGCCACGATGTAGTCCTTCTGAAGATTGTCGGCGCGCAGCGAATAGAACAGCTCCCAGTCGCTGCCATCACCCGCCAGCCACGCCCTCATCGCCTCTTCCTCGGCCTGCGGCGTGGGATGGCCCGGCTTGGCGTTGGGTACCCAACCCACCGCCTGGCCCGGTTTGCCCGCCAGCACCGGGTCGTTCACGTACTCGCTGCCAGGCACGATGATGCCCACCGTCGTGAAAATCACCCGGTCCCTCACTGCCACCGGCCAGGTGAAGCGGAAGCTCTGGCCCGTCACTTTCCTGGCCGCCACCTGCTGCCCGGTCTTTATGTCCAGCGCAACGGCGTACATGGTGTCCACACCCACGTAAACGCGGCCGTTGGCCACACACAGCCCGCCCTGGATGGGCCCGCCGAGGCGCTGCGAGGTCCACAGCAGCTTGCCATCGGCCAGTTGGATGGCGAAGACCTGACCGCCGTGGTTGGCCACGTACAGAACCCCATCGAGCAGCGCCGGAGCGCAGGTGATGGTGCGGCCGGTGTCGATGCGCCAAAGCTGACGGCCGGTGGCGGCATCGTAACCGGTCACGTACCCGTAGACCGAAGGGAAGGCAACGACGCTGTCCGTGGCCACGCCGTTCCAGAGGGTGCCGCCGGGATTGGGCGCGGTCCAGAGCGTCGATCCATCATCACCGCTGATGGCATAGACGCTGCCCTGGGCATCGCCGACAAAGACGCGCCCGGCCGCTACGATCGGCTGCATGGAGCCGGCGAACGAAAACGGCAGGCTGCGGGGCATGCGATAGTTCTTGCCTTCGCCGCTGGTCAGGTCGTCGGTCCAGTTCGCATCGCCCGGCCTACTCTCGCGATTGCGCAGGACATGATCCGGTCCCATCCAGATCCAGCGGGCGCGATAGGGCGCCAGCACCGTGTCCTTCGTCCGCCCCGTGCGAGCGGCGTCGTTCTGAAGCTGGGGCCAGTCGGCCGCTGGCGTCATGGCGGTGAACGTCAGCAATGCGGCCGCCATCGCCAAAGCCGACCGCCGGAAGAATCCGTTAAGCATGGGCTGCACTCCTGTTTCCAAGCCGCCATCGCCCCCGATGGGCGCTGCGCGGCACTTGGGCGCAGATATGTAGTGGCACAGGCAGCGGAACGTTGACGGCGCTTCGGGGGACAAGGCGCATCACGAGATCCTTCTCAGTCCGGAGGCCGAGGCTGATCCAGGCAAGCGCCGGGCCACGGACCGCCGCGCCGTAGCCCTCAGCGCGGGCGACAGGACCTTCCGCTCGCCAACGCATCGCCCCACCGTTCAAGACGGCAGAGGGTACAGCGCCGTTCCGGCGCCGAGTGCACGTGGTAGAATACCCCCATGCTTCACCTCACCATCACCCTTGTGGTTTTCGCTTTCATCATCGCCTTCGCCGCACCGACGGCGCGGGCGCAGGGGCTTGTCGACGAGCAACTCATCATGCTCTGGCCCCAGCGCGCCCCCGGCGCAACGGCCGATGCCCTGGCCGACGTACCGACGCTCCAGGTGTTCCTGCCGCCGCAGGGCACCGCCAGCGGTGCGGCGTTTGTCGTCTGCCCGGGCGGAGGCTACCAGAACCTGGCCCCCCATGAGACCAAACCAATCGGCCAGTGGCTGGCCCGCCACGGCATTACCGCATTTGTGCTGCGCTACCGCGTTGCACCCTACAAGCACCCGGCGCCGCTGGACGACGCCCAGCGGGCCATGCGGCACGTGCGCTACCACGCGCGCAGTTGGAAGCTCGACCCCGATCGCATCGGCATCCTCGGTTTCAGCGCCGGCGGGCACCTGGCGGCAACCGTCTGCACACTCTTCACCTCCGGCGACGCCAATGCACCCGATCCCATCGAACGCGTCAGCTCGCGCCCCGATCTTCAGGTGCTGATCTACCCCGTCACGGTCATGGCCGGCCCCAACGCTTCCGAAGGCCTGCGCAAGCGTCTGCTGGGCGATGCTCCGCCCGAGGAGCTGGTTCAGCGTCTCAGCGCCGACCGGCAGGTGACCTCACAGACGCCCCCCGCGTTCCTGGTTCACTCCACAACCGACGGCGTGGTGCCCGTCGAGCATTGCGACATGTACGCGGCCGCTCTCAACGCCGCCGGTATCGAATACGAATACATCCGCGGCGACTACGGCAAGCATGGCTTTGGGCTTCAGGATTTCTGGACCGTCCCCTGCATGCGATGGCTCGCGAAACACGGCTTCACGGACGCCGCGGCGGCGCAACGCTGAGCGACGCGGAAACCGGCCGATCCGCCGATGCCACGGCCGCCTCGCTCGCCCCATTGCCTCCCGGCGCGCGGACTTCGTGTATCTCCTTCTGACAGGCCACTCCCACAAGCGCCAGCACGCACACCATCAGCAGTCGCATGGAAATCCTCCATCAGCAGATCCGGCCAGGATGCGCTCGATCCGTGCGCAGGCGATGGCCCGATCGTATCTGACCTCAAACGCCCGACGTGCCCGGTCGCCCATCTCGCGCCGCTCCGCCGCAGCATCACGAAGGCGGCGCAGGCATCTGGCCAACTCGGCCGCCTGCCCGTTGCCCACCACATGGCCGCAACCGGTCTCGGCGATCACCCGCGCGCATTCCGTATCGGCCGGGCCGATCATCACGACCGGTTTGCCCACGGCCATGATGCCATACAGTTTACTGGGCACGACCAGTCCGCCAAAAGCCGGCAACTGACTGACCAGGTGGACGTCCGCCAGGTTCAGCGACTGGATCAGGTCCTCGCGCTGCTGGTAGGGCAGAAATCGTACGTGCTGCCAGCCGGCCTCGGCGGCCCGACGCTTCAGGGCGTCGAAGCGCGCCCCCCCGCCGATGAACAGCCACCGCATGCTCGCGTCGTCGCGCGTCAGCTCGATGGCCTGGGCGATGGTCTCCACGTCGTGCGCCATCCCCAGGTTTCCCGAATAGACCACGTTGAACGTCCCCTGCAGCCCCAGGGCTCGGGCCATGCCCACCTGCGCCTTTTCCAGCGGGCGCAGCTCGTATCCATCGGCCCACGGCGGCACCACGCAAATTCGCCGTCGCAGACGCGCATTGCCATATTCGGCCACGACCCGCTCCGCCATGTCGCGCCCCAGCACGATAACGGCGTCAGAAGCCTCCAGCGTCCGCCGCGTCAGTCGGGCCATCAGGCGATGCAGGACCGAGCCAACCCGCATCACGCCCATCGCAACCGCCGCATCCGGATACAGGTCCATGATGTGGTACGCCAGACGGATGCGGCGGCCGTCCGCTCTCAGGACAAACTGCCGCTCCAGGACCCCCAGCAGCGCGATCATCGGCGGACTGGTCAGCGCCAGAATCACATCCGGCGTGGCAATGCGCCGCAGTTGCGCGAAGGCGGCCACGTAGAAGCTCACAAAGTCGCTCATCCGGGCCAGAAGGCTGGCCTTGCCGCGTGCCGTGCCCCCGACACGATGAATGTGGATGTTGCCCACGCGCTGATGCCCAAGTTCGTGTCGACGCACAGTGCCGTAGACATTGCGCGAGGTGATGACGCTGACGCGATGGCCGTTGGCGGCAAGGTGCCGGGCCAGGTCCCACATGAGCTGGGCCGTCGCAGCCACATCGGGATGAAAGGTCTGATTGAGGATCAGGACGTGCATCTTGGCGCTGGCAATCAACGTCGCCGATTGGCCTCGTACCATTCGATCGTGCGTCTGAGCCCCTCCTCCAGCGTGGTCTTCGCCGTGAAGCCCAGGATCTGCTTCGCCCGGCTCACGTCCAGGCAGCGGCGCGGCTGACCGTCGGGCTTGCTGCTGTCCCACTCAATTCGCCCCTTGAAGCCCGTCATCCGCGCGATCAGGTTGGTCAGATCGCGGATGGTGATCTCGCGGCCGCTTCCCAGGTTCATCGGTTCGGGCGAGTCGTACCGCTCCATGCACGCCACCAGGGCCTCGGCACAGTCCTCCACGTAGAGGAACTCGCGGCTGGCGCTGCCCGTGCCCCAGGCAACGATCTTCTCATCGCCCCGGTCGCGGGCCTCGACGCACTTGCGGATCAGCGCCGGAATCACATGGCTGGAGTTCAGGTCGAAGTTGTCGCGCGGGCCGTACATGTTCACCGGCAGCAGATAGATCGCGTTCAGCCCGTACTGCTGGCGATACGCCTGGCACATGACCAGCAGCGCCTTCTTGGCGATGCCGTAGGGGGCGTTGGTCTCCTCCGGATAGCCGTTCCACAGATCCGCCTCCTTGAACGGCACCGGCGTGAACTTGGGGTAGGCGCAGATCGTCCCCACCTGCACGAACTTCTTGACTCCGTGAATGCGAGCGTGCTCGATCAGGTGCAGCCCCATCGCCATGTTGGCGTAGAAAAACCGCCCGGGGTTCTCGCGGTTGGCGCCGATCCCCCCCACCTGGGCGGCCAGGTGGATCACGACGTCCGGCTTCTGCTCGCGGTACATCCGCTGGACGTCGGCCTCGCGGGTGAGGTCGAACTCCTCGATGGTCACGATGAACAGGTTGTTGTACCCGGCGTCGCGCAGGCGCTGAGTCAGGAATCCGCCCAGAAAGCCCGCGCCGCCCGTGATCGCAATTCGGTCGCTCTTGCTGATGCTCATCTCAATCCCTGCATGTGTGGCCGTTGCCGGCTCCGTGTTCGGCCAGCAGTTTCTCGCGCCTGGCCAGCGTCCAGTCCGCGTCGGTCATCATGCGGGCAAGGGCCTTGAATGTCACGCGCGGCCGCCAGCCCAGCTCACGGCGCGCCTTGCTGGCGTCGCCCAGCAGCAGGTCGACCTCGGCCGGCCGGAAGTAGCGCGGATCGACCTCGACGTACTTCTGCCAGTCCAGCTCCAGATAGCCGAACACCTCGGCCAGGAACTCCCTGACGCTGTGCGTCTCGCCGGTGGCGATGACGTAATCGTCGGGCTTGTCCTGCTGGAGCATCAGCCACATGGCTTCGACATAGTCGCCGGCGAAGCCCCAGTCGCGCTTGGCGTCGAGGTTGCCCAGGAAGAGTTTCTGCTGAAGTCCCTCCTTGATGCGCGTGGCCGCACGCGTGATCTTGCGCGTCACGAACGTCTCCCCCCGCCGGGGGCTCTCGTGGTTGAACAGGATGCCATTGCAGGCGAACATCCCGTAGGCCTCGCGATAGTTGACGGTCTGCCAGTAGCTGAAGACCTTGGCGCAGGCGTAGGGGCTGCGCGGATGAAACGGCGTCTTCTCCGTCTGCGGCGTTTCCACCACCTTGCCATACATCTCGCTGCTGCTGGCCTGATAAAAGCGGATGGGCAGGCCGGTGTCGCGAATCGCCTCCAGCAGGTTGATCGTCCCCAGGGCGTCCGCCTGCACCGTGTACACCGGCTGGTCGAAGCTCACGCGCACGTGCGACTGTGCACCCAGGTTGTACACCTCGTCAGGCTTCACGCGCGTGAGGATTTCGCGCAGTCCTGTGCCGTCGACCAGGTCGCCGTAGTGAAGAAAGAGCCTGGCGTTGGGGTCGTGGGGGTCACGATATATGTGTTCGATGCGGTCCGTATTGAACGAACTGCTTCGTCGCACGATGCCGTGAACCGTGTAACCCTTGGCCATCAGAAACTCGGCCAGATACGAACCGTCCTGGCCGGTAATGCCGGTAATCAGCGCCTTCCTGCCGGTGCAATTGCTCATGACTTGACTGTCCGTATTTGTGGATTGCGATCGGTCCGCCGTCGGCACTATCGGCAGCTTCGCCTGTGCCCTTCACTTGCGCCGCGGGGCGCGGACCTGATCGCCGCCCGACGGCTCTGTCCAAACGTCCACGGCCGACATGCGTATCATATGCCACAGGAGGTTGCCGATGAATCGCCTCGCCGCAGCGCTAATTGTTGCCGGGGTCGCCGTGGGCTGGCTCTTGCCGGCCGAGCAGGCCCAGGCCCAGGCGCCCTTTTTCAGCAATGCCGGTGTTGCCCTGTACAACCCCATCATCAGCATTATCCCCAGCGGCACGCGCCTGGTGGTTGGTCCCACCGTGTCGGCCGACCGCAAGTACGTCACCATCGGCATGAATCCGCAGGTTCGACAGGTCATCACCATCACCAACCAGCCGATCTTCCTTGGCGCCGGTCCGGCGGGCGGCGCTGTGCCGGCGGCGATGGCGCCGGCCGCGACCACACCGCCGCGGATGCCGTCAATGGCAGGACCGCCGCCCGGCGGCGCTGTGCTTAACGCCTCCGGCATGATCTGGATCGCGCCTCCATGAGCCGCCCTCCACCACCGGGACGTTGCGGGCGCTGCTTTGTGGGTGTTCCGCGCAGTAAACTGGATCGCCTATGTCCAACGCCAATACGCCAACTCCCCCGCCTGACATGCCCTCCTGGGAACCGAAGCCCAAGCCCCCTGCGCCTCGGCGCCGCCGGCGACGCTGGCTCATCATCTGCGGCGCCGTGCTTGGCGTGATCGTGTTGTTGATCGCCCTGCTGCCCTCCATTGCCAGCATGGGCTGGGTCCGCTCTATCGTCGTCAACAAGATCAACCAGCAGCTTAACGGCCGCGTCCAAATCCGCGACTGGTCGCTGGGCTGGACCCACGGCGCGATCATCAGGGGCATCACAATCCAGCAGAACGACCGCCAGATCCTCGAGCTGCGCGAGCTGCGCACGGGCCTGAGCGTCACCGACGTCGTCACCGGCAACTACCTCAACTTCGGCGACGTTGACGTCGAGGGACTCGACTTCGTCCTCATCATCTATCCAGACAACTCCACCAACTTCGAGAAGCTCGCCAAAACCCCCGCGCCGTCCGAAGAACCGGCAGTCATCCCGGCCATCTCCGGCAACTTCAACGTCGACTTCCGCGGAACCATCGAGCGTCAGCAGAAGGATGGGCCCACCCAGGTCGTCCACATCGACCGCAGCGTCATCCGAGCGACCGTCACCGACATCAACCAGCCCATCCGTCATTCCCTCGAAATCAACGCCCGCACCGGCACCGGAGAGGGCGGACGAATGGTCGTCTCCGGTCAGGTCAGGCTGTTCGACGGCGGCCAGTTTGTGCTCCCGCGCCTTGCCGTCAACGACACCATCGAACTTCAGAGCCTCGACCTGCGCGCGCTGGGCATAGCCCTGGGACCCGGCGATCCCATCAACCAGGTGGCCGGCATCGCCAGCGGCCGGCTCGCCGTCAAATTGCAGCCCGGCGATGATCCCACCGTCAACGGCACGATTAACGTGGCCAACCTGCTGGTGAGCGGCCCGGCGCTGATGGGCGATCGCTTCACGCGCGACCGGCTCTCCATCGAAATCCCGATCGCCACCTACGTGCTCGCCGAGAACCGCGTGCGCCTCGGCAACGGTCAGAACCTTCCCGCGGCAATCCGCCTCGATCAGGACCAGATCGCACTGGCGGCCGACGCGCGCATTGACGCGCTTCTGAACCTCGCGCGGGGCGCTGCACCGGGCTCGGCGGGAAGCGTTCACCTGAGCACCAACATCGACCTCAAGCCCCTTGCCGACCAGTTGCCCAATACGCTGCGCCTCGTGAAGGGAATCCAGGTAGATTCCGGCAGGCTCACGCAGACCGCTGCCGTCACCTTCACCGACAACAGCGGCACCGCCCGGTTCGATCTGTCGCTCAGCGACCTGGCCGGCCGTGATGCCCAGAAGAAGCGCATCGCCATCCGGCCGATCCAGATCGGCGCCGGCGGAGAGATGGTCATCACCAAAGAGGCGACCGACTGGCGGAACCCAACCCTTTCGTTCACCAGCGGCTTTGGCCAGATCAGCGGCGGAGGGCCTTCAATCGCCCAGCTCCAGGCCAAAGGCGAGGTGCGCCTGGCCGACTTGCGCCAGGAGCTTGCCCCGTTCGTTGACCTGGAGGGCGTCGAAATGGGCGGAGTGGCGCAGTTCGATCTTTCGACGAAAGGCGACCTGCTGCGCAATGACGAACCGGTACAGGTGACGGGCGGCCTGGCGCTCAGCAAAGTTGTGCTCAGGGGACTGGCCGGACTGCCCAAGGAGGGCATCGTTCAGGATGAGCTTGACTGGCGCATCGGAGCGAAGGTGTTTCGCGACGCCCAGGGTGCCCTGCAAGTCGTGCGGGATATCACCCTGGCCGGACGTATCGGGCCGGCGAATTCGCCCACCGCCATTGTCGAGGCCGGTGGCGAACTCGCCCTGGCGAAGCCCACTTCATCCGCCGGCGCTTCGGCCGAGCCAGCATGGACGCTGCCGCGATGGACCATCACCAGGCTCCAGGCTGACATTGGCCGCCTCCAGCGCGAGCTGGCGCCGGTTCTGCCCGAGCTGGCCGCCAGTGGTTACAGCTTCCCCGCCGGAACCCTCACGCTCAGCGGCGAGGGTTCGTTCACCGGCTCGACCGCGACGCTGGGCAATCTGAACCTCACTCTGGCCGGCCTCGTCGTCGAACAGACGGATGCCCAGAAGACACCGCATCAGCGCATCGACCGCCTGGGCGTGACCCTGCGCAGCGCCGGCGACGTTCGCCTTGAACCGAATCGCATGGCCGTGCGCCTGACGGACCTGCATCTGGTCGAGGCCAATCAGATGTTCAGCCTCAAGAAGGGAGGGACGGACCTGATCTGGCTGATTCTTCCGGGCGAACCCGGCGCACTGCCCATCTTCAACGGCAGGCTCGAGTTTGCGGCCGATGCGCGCCCACTCCTGGAGACCATCCTCAAGGCTGCGGGCCAGCCGCCACTCCCGCCGCCGAAGCAGGCGCAGCCGGGCGATTTGCTTGCCGCGAAGGTAAATGGCTTCATCGAGGTCCTGCGGGCCGAAAACAACCGCAATCTGCTGCTGGCTGAGGCCAATGTCAGCGAATTGACCGTGGCACCGGCCAACGGGCCCATTCGCAACGAAAAGCTCACGCTGATGGCACGCGCTTCGACCGATGAGAAGTTCACCAGCGTCGACGCACAAAGGGTCGCCCTCACCAGCGCATTCGCCAATCTCGTGGCCAACGCCCAGGTGACATTGCCCGGCCGCGAGGCCGGTGCGCCGCCTGTGTCGGTCCTGGACATCGTGCGCGGGGCCAACGTCTCCATCGACATGCCCGAACTCCAGAAGGTCTTCGCCGTTGTGCTGGCCTTCATGCCCCAGGCCCAACCTGCGGCAAGCTCCCCTGCCGCGCCCGCCGCGGCTGAGCAAGCGCCCGCCGCCCCCAGCCAGCCTCTGACCGTGGGCGGCGGTTCGTTCAAGGGCGCCTTGAGCCTCTCGCGCACCGGCAACTCCATCCAACTGCGCACCGACGAATGGGTCGGCCGCGGCATCGAGCTGCGCCGCGGCGAGCGCAGGGCGGCGCCCCTCAGCTTTAACCTGTCGCTGGGAGGTCAGCTTGCCGTGAGCACGGCCGACGCGTCCAAGCCGCTGCTGGAGCAGCTTCAGAACATTCAGCTCGCTCAGCTTGCCGCGCGACTGGAAACTCCAGACGTCAAGGACATGGCCGAGGTCGCGCTGGCCCAGCCCATCAAGATCACCCGGAGCGCCGCCGGCTTCGACGCGGCCGGGTCATTGCGCATTGCCGGTCGTCTGCCGCCCGCCATGCGCCTTGCCGAGGTGGTGGCCGATCTGCCGGATGAGAGCCTCGAATACGCCGGCGCCTACGACTTCCTGACCGAGATGCGCACCGACGGTCCGGTTGTCACACTTGTCTCCGACGGTCAGGTACGCAATCTCACGTTTGGCCAGGGACGCGAGAGGGTCCGCGAGCCGATGGCCAGGCTCGCCATCGATCTGATTCTTGACCAGCAGCGCAAGGACCTGACCATCCGCAATCTCCGCGCCCACATGGAGGGCACCGGGGCGCTGGCCTTCAGCGTCACCGGGGCCATACGCGACTACGAGCGCAAACGCACGCTCGACAAGGTCGAGATGCTCCTCAGCTACGACGCCGCCGCCCTGCTGAAGCTCGCCGGCCCGATGCTGCCGGCGGACCTGCGAACGCTCCGTGCCAGCGGTGTCGTGAAGGACACCAGCTTCGTGTTTGGCGGCAGCTATCCCGCGCCCGCCGCCATCGCCCCCAAAGCTCCCACCGATCCCTTGACCTATCTCACCGCGCGGGGCCAGCTCGCCCTGGAGCGGATCGAATACGAGGGTCTGGTGGCCACGGACATCGTCCTGCCTGTGTTGCTCAGGGACGGGACGCTGCGCTTCAGCGACCCCCAGTCGCGGGCGCAGCGGTCCCCGCCCATTCGCGTCAACGGCGGCACGCTGGATTTGGCGCCCATCGAAGTGCACCTGGCCGGCGACCTGCGCCTCTCTTCCGCGGCCACCAACCACAGGCTTCTGGACAAGGTCACCATCAACCGGCAGTTCGTCGACAGGTTTCTCTCCTCGATGAGCCCGTTTTTCACCGGCGCGCAGGATGCGCGCGGCGTCATCAACGTTCAGATCAATCAGATGCAGAACCTGGCCCTGGGCGAGAAACTCAGCGACCCGCGCGGCAGCGGACGCGCCAGGATCACGTTCTCCATCAATAATCTGGCCATCAAGACCCCGTTCGTGGACGGTCTGGCCGGTTCCGGCGGCTCGCAGCTTCTGGGGGGAATTCTCGGCGCCGCGGCCAACGCCGCGAAGATGGACCTGAAGTTCAACTCCGACGGCACCCTCTCCTGCGCCGTCCGTGAGGCCGTGGTGGACATCGACAAAGGCGTGGTCCGCAGCGAGATGAAGCTCGACATCGGCCAGAACACTCTGTCGCTGAGCGACACGGCCATCCGGCTGCGGGACCAGTCGATCCTGAGCATGAACATGGGCATCCCGCGGGGCCTGCTGCCCTACGCGCGGGACCTTCCGCTGCCGGAGGTGCTCAACGTGCCCGTGACCGGCACGCTGACGAAGTTCAAGTTCGACATCGGCCGGGCGATCATGGACAACACCCGCTCGATCATCCCCGGCCTGGGTCCGAGGAGGTGAGGGTGGATTTTTGATTTTTGATTTTTGATTTTTGATTTGCGATTTGCGTCGGGACCGGCGTCGCCACCGGTGGTGCCGAGTTCGTGGGGGTGGCCGAGTATCGACGGCGCGAGTATACCGCCGGCGTGGAGGAGACGCCCGATACCTGCGCGGGGCTACGCGTCTGGATGAGTTTCGATTTGCGATGCGTGTCCGTCCGGAGCAGGCCCGAGGCGCCTTCGTCATTCGCCATTCGTCATTCTTTCGGACTTCTGGCTTGGAGTTTCATCATTACCCCTCGCCCCCTCCGTCGCACCGCCGCTCGCCCCCCCTACCTGTTCTCGTCCAGCTCCTTGAGTTCCTCCTCGCTGAGCTGTTCCATGACGGGCTGATCCGGCGGCGCCATCTGTTTGAGAAGGACCAGCCTGGAAAGCTCCAGGCGCTGAATCACCTGGTCCATTCCCGCCGGGCGCTTTTCCGGCCGGTTGGCGATGCATTCCATAATGAGGTTGGACAGAGCCAGCGGCACGTTGGGGTTCAACTGACGCGGCGTCGGGATTTCCGTGTCCACCAGAAAGCTGTGGCTGCTGCTCTGCTGAACGGTGTAGAGCGTCGGGCTGTTGCGGCCGGTGGTCGCCCAGTAGAGGGTGGCGCCCAGGTTGTAGATGTCGGTCTTGTGGCTGACGGGCTTGCGCTTGACCTGCTCCGGGGCGATGTAGTCGGGCGTGCCCTGGATGCGCTCCTTCACCGTGCCGATCTGGCAGCTCTGACCGAAGTCTATCACCTTCACCAGGCCGTTGCCCACCAGGATGTTGTTGGGCTTGATGTCGCAGTGGACGTACCCCATGCTGTGCATCGCCTGAAGCCCCTGCGCCGCCTTGATGAAAATGTCGACCGTCTGCACCAGGTCGGTTGGCGGCTGCTCGTCCAGGGGCCGACCGTCGACCAGTTCCATCAGCAGGAACGCCTCGGTGACCTTCACCAGCATCGTTCGGTTGATTTTCAGGTCATAACTGCGGCGCAGGTTGGGATGGACGAACTGGCGGCTCAGGGCGAACTCCGCCTCCATCTGCTCCACAAAGCGAATGTCCTTGGGGTCGTTGCGCACCACGTGCTTCAGCGCGTAGTACTGCCCCGTCGTTGGATCCAGGACGCGGTAGATAACGCTGCCGGCGCCTTGTCCCAGACGCTCCAACACGTCGTAGTGGAGTAGTTTCTGAGCCATGGAAACAGTCGCATGCCTGGCTGCCCGCCAGACCGCGCGGCAAGGCAGAATCCATCAGCCGGTCCGATATCCAGCAAGCCTTTCCCTTCCCAACGGCAGACGATCCGGCCGACGGTCCGCCGCGCCGTCGTATCATCCTTCTATCGGCGCGGCACAAGGCCCTCTTCTCTGTGTCAGTACAATCCGTTGATTCAGGGAGATATCGGTCTCTCCATCACACGCGCATACATTAGGCGAAACCGCCCTGCCTATCAAGCACTGTGTCCACCCCTGTCCATGCGCAAGTCACACGGAGAAGACCAAGCCCGGACTTCCGTAACGCCCCTAACTCCCGCCCTTACGGCAGCAGCCGGGATGCAAAGATGGTAGCCGGGAACTGTCGCCCGATGCCCTCCGGCCCCGGTCGCTGCTGGGCGACCACCGCCCCGGCCGGTATGCCGTACTGCCGCTGTAGTGCATGGATAAGCTGTTCCAGCCGCTGGACTTGCAGCGCCGTCGGCGCAGACTTGTCAAAGTCGCCAACGAGGCAGATCGAAATGGTGGCAGAGTCGATCCCCCTCCAGGGAAGCTCTGCCGGCAGTTGGCGGTCCCAGCGCAGGCCGATCTGAATCGCCCCATCGGGAAGCCCATCGCCGTTGCCGATCAGGAAATGGTCGCCCATGTCCCCACTGTGGCCTCCCAGCGACTGGGCATTGCCTCGCCGCGTTGCACTGTGGCGAATGTGAATGCGACTCCAGCGTGCCGGCTCCGACGCCAACGTCCGGAAAATCCACTGCATCTGGTCGCGCGGTTCGGCCACATCCACGGCAAACAGGCTGCGGGCGCCGGGGCTCAGCGGCTGCGGCCGCATCACCAGCAGGAAAACACTGGTGAGCACCAGCGAACTCAGCAGTCCAGCCACTACCAGCACCCGGCGACGGCCCTGAGACTCCTCCCCCAGACGTTGTCGGCGATTCGTTCTGGCCACTTGTTTGCCTTAAGCTGCTTCCCGACGACGATGCGGCATGTCCGATAACGCCGCGACGCCGCTAAATCAGCATCGGCCAGGGGCCCGGCTCGCCTGTAATATTCGCGCCAATGAGCCCGCGGTACCACAGCCATCCGGCCGCCAGGGCGGCCAGCACGATCGCCAGCAACAGCCAAAACAGCGGCCGGCGGAGCCGCGCGGTCTCGCGCGAACGCGGCTCGTCGCAAGCCGGCTCCGACGGGAGCACGGCGTCGACCGGGCTGGGGGGGCGAACGGGCGGTTGCCCCTGGCTCCTCCCGCCGGCTGGGTCTGGTCGCCCCGGCACCGTCTGGATCACCCCGCAATACTGGCAGCGGCAGACTCCGCCGGCAAAAGCGTCGTTGATCGTCAGCATCCGCCGACATCGGGCACAGCGGATTTCGATCATGGCGGGTCCCACAGATAGTAGAAACCGGCCGGCAGCAATGCCCGCTCCGGCAGCAGGTTCAACACAACGTTCTGCGCACGAGGCTCTGGCGCGGCGCCACCGGCATAGATCGAACCGCCATAGCCATAAGGACGGCGGTACATCACCACGCGCGCCCCAGGCGCGCCGCTCAGTTCCCCGGCCAGATTGATCGCATCCGTCAGCGAGCCGGTGGCATCGGCCAGTCCCAACTTCACCGCCTGTTCGCCGGTGAAGATCCGTCCATCGGCCAGCTCGCCGAGGCGCTGACTGTCGAGCTTGCGTCCGCTCATCACCACGGCGGCGAATCGACCGTGAAACTCATCCACCATCTCCTGCATGAGCTTGCGCTCGGCCGGATCCATCTGCCGGAGGGGCGAGGCCATGTCCTTGAACGGCCCGCTCTTGATCGCCTCGGAGCGGATGCCGATCAGGCCCAGCGTGCCGCTGATGTCGAAGGTGTTGAAGATGACCCCGATGCTGCCCACCACGCTGGTCGGCTGGACGACGATGCGATCGGCGGCGCAGGAGACGTAATACGCGCCGCTGGCCGCCAGATCCTGCGCCGAGGCCACAACCGGGATTCCCCTCTTGCTCTTGAAGCGCAGCAGCGCATCGTACATCGCATCCGAAGCGGCGACCGTTCCCCCCGGCGAGTTGACGCGGAGGACCACCGCGACCACGGACTGGTCGCGCGCCGCCTTCTCCAACTGCTGCACGAACAGGCTCACGGCGTTTTCCTGGGGCTGCAGCAGACCGCCCGTGCGGGCGTTGAGCAGCAGGCCCTCGACCTCGATAATAACAATCTTGGGCGGCGACCAGCCGCTGCCGGCCCGCACGGTCTCTTCGCGCAGAGCGGTGGAACTGGAAACCGGCGTCACCAGGAAGCTGGGGGCGCAGCCGGCGAGGGCGGCTACAATCACGGCGAGTATGGCTATGACAGGTCGTTGCAGCATGGCACGTGTCCTGCAAGGATTATTACCGTGGCGTATCATGTGAGCAAACAGCGCTTTGGCCAGCTCGTTCAGCAGGCCCTGGCCGAAATACCCCAGCCCTTCGCCGCTCACCTGGAGGAAGTGCCCGTCGAGGTGCGTGATCGGCCCACGCCCAGGCAGCTCAAAGAGGCCGGGCTGAAGGAAGATGACCTGCTGCTGGGGCTGTACGTGGGCCATCCGCTCACCGAGCGGAGCGTGCAGACGGCCGCGCGCCTGCCGGACGTGATTTACATCTTTCAGGAGGACATTGAGCTGGTCAGCGACAGCGAGGAGGATCTGGTCCGCGAAATCCGCACCACGGTTCTCCACGAGATCGGCCATCATTTTGGCATGGATGAGGACGATCTGTACGATCTGGGATATGGCTGACATTTCGTTACATGAGGCTTTCGGCGTCGTCCGATATCGTAGTCGGAGCCGCGAAAATGCGCCGCCATCTGCCAGTTGTCTTGAACGCGGCGCCGAACCGGGTAACCTATACTGCTGGTTCCGGCTGGCCAGGTGAGGGATTTCTCCGGCCGACCCGCTGACCAAGGATGTCCCCGACCCAGGGGATGAAGAGCTATGCCTGTTATGCCCACAGTTCGACTTGCACTGCTGACCGTCCTGACGGGCGTTCTAGCGATGCAAACCGTCCGCGCCGCGCAGGCCCCCACCGCCGCGGAAGCGACTTTCGACGGTCTGACACAGCCCTCCGCCATCCACAAACAGTCGTTCAGGGTGCCGGGGCTCGTCTGGACCGTCAACGTCAAGCCCAACGACACTGTTCGCAAAGGAGATGAGCTGCTGGTTTTGGACGATCGCGAGGAACAGCAGCGGCTGAAGATTCTCGAGCACGAGGCCCGCTCCACCGTCGCCATCGACATCGCCAACGCCCGCGTGCGCTTCGCCGAAAACGAGCTGGCTCGCAAACGGGCAATTCACGAACGCGGGGCGCTTTCGCTCAATGAGCTGGAGCAGGCGGAAGTGGAGCTGGAACTGGCCCGCCTCGAGCTGGTCAAGGCACGTGAGGAGCACGAAAAGGCCCAGCTCGTCGTCGAGCTTCAGCGCAAGCTGCTGGAGCAGATGCGGCTGGTGAGCATGGTCGACGGCCAGGTCGAACAGATACTGGCCAAGGAGGGCGAAGTGGCCGACAACAACAACCCGGCCATCGTGATCGCGCGCATCGACCCGCTGTGGGTCGAGGTTCACCTGCCCACCCGGATCGCGCGGAATCTCAGGCACAAGGACGAGCTGATCGTCCGCTTTCCCAACGAACCGCAATCGTACAGCGCTTCGGTGATCTTCATCAGTCAGGTGTCCCTCGGTTATGACACGCAACTGGTTCGGCTTCAGATGCCGAATCCCGATCGTCGGGCCGGCGGCTTGAAGGTCCAGGTGTCGGTGCCGCTTTCGTTGACGGCGGCGGCCCGTTAGCCTGCCCTCATGGGCCGGGCGCGGAGGCGACATTGAGTCCCAGGAAAAACACTGGATGATACCGTGAGTCGAATTGTCGAACCTTCCATACCGGGATCGCAGCAGCAACAGGCGCCCGCGCCGGCGCGCTCCAGGCTCGTGCAGCGCCTGCTCGATGCCTCGGCGAGCCTGCCCGCATTTCTCAACGACCTGCTGACGACGCAGGCCGTGCTGGTTGCCGGCACCGAGGCCGCCGCCTTTCTCGTCGAGCGTCAGGGTGAGGAGCTGGCCCTGCGCGTCGTGGCCCACATCCGTCCCGACGACAGCGACGCCGAGACCCGTGCCCAGGCGGTGCGCGCTTTCCAGAACATCATTCAGCCCTGCGTAGTACAGTCCAAGGACGGGGCCATCGAGGTCGGCTCTCCCGACGGCGGCGACGCCCAGTACTGTCTGGTCACCGTCCTCCGCAACGAGGGCGTGGTCGTCGCCGTTTCCGCCGTCGTTACCCGCTGCCGCGACATGGAGCGGGCTAAACAGCGCCTCACCTCCATGCAGCTCGTGGCCGGCTACTTCGAGCTGTTCTCCCTGCGACGCTATACCGACCAGGCCCGCGCCCTGGCCGACCGCCACCAGAACGTCCTCCAGTTCGTCGGCGCCCTGGCCAACGCCGAGGGCTTTAAGTCCGGCGCCATGGCTTTGTGCAACGAGCTGGCCACGCGTACGGGCGCGGTCCGCGTCTCCCTGGGCTGGCTCAAGGGCGTGAACGTCAAGGTCATGGCCCTGTCCCACACGGAGAAGTTCGACAAGAAACAGGAACTGGTGGTGCAGATCCAGCGGGTGATGGAGGAGTGTCTCGACCAGGAGGAACCGGTTCGCTTCGATCCGGGCGGCAACTGCTCGCCCAACGTCACCCGCGCCGCCCGCGAGCTGTCGGAAAAGCACGGCGGCAACCTGGTCCTGTCCCTGCCTCTGCGGCGACGCGACGACATTGTCGGCGTCCTGACGCTGGAGTTCCCTGCCTCCCAGCCGTTCACCGCCGAGCAGGAGGCGGCCGCGGGCGTGGCGGCCGAGGTGCTGGCCCCCCAGCTCTACGACCGCTACGAGAACGATCGGCTCATCATCACCAAGATCGCCAAGAGCTTCAAAGACCTGGGCAAACACGCCCGCTCGCCCCGGTACATGGGCATCAAGCTGCTGATCCTGACGCTCATCGCCTCGGTCCTGTTCATCAGCTTCTTCAAGATCAACTACACCGTCCGCGCCCCCTTCCAGTTTGTGGCCATGGAGCGGCGAACCCTCTGTGCACCCTTCGAGGGGCGACTCGACGAGGTCTACCTGCGACCTGGCCTTCCCGTGCGCGAGGGTCAGGTGTTGGCCCGCATGAACACCGACCAGATCAGACTGGAGCTGGCGCGGGCCGAGAGCGACGCCGCCAAGCTTCGCCTTCAGGCCGACCGGGCGCGCCAGGAAAACCGCATTAACGAGGTCGAGGCCGCCCTGGCCGAAGCCGAGGCCCGCATGGCCGAGGCCGCCATCTTCCGCCTGCACCTGGAGCGTGCCGAAATCCGGGCGCCCATCTCCGGCGTGCTTCAGGAGGGAGACCTGCGCGACCGCATCGGTATGCCGGTGCGACAGGGTGATCCTCTGTTTGTCATTGCTCTGGATGATGTCAATCAGCCCGGACACATCGCCGTCGAGGTCGAGGCCAGGGTCTCCGAACGGGACATCGAGGAGGTCCGGGCCGCATTTAGCAGGGGCCGCCCCATCGACGGCGAGCTGGCCACCACCGCCTTCCCCCGGGACAAGCTTGGCTTCAAGATCACGCGCATCGTCCCCCTGGGCGAGCCCGACAGCGGCGAGAATCGTTTCCGCGTCTACGGCACCATCCCCGAACCGGACTACAACCTGATCCGGCCCGGTCTGGCGGGCGAGGCGCGCGTGAATATCGACAAGCGCACCATCCTCTGGGTATACGGGCACCGCGTCTGGGACTGGCTGAAGCTCAAGGCCTGGGGCTATGGATGGTATTAGGAGGCTTGAGGGTTGCGGGTTCGGGGTTCAGGTTCGGTGCTGAATGCCCTGCTTTGAGGCAGCGGCGTTGGACGGATGCAGGTTATGGCGCAGCTTCGACCGACTTTTTCCGAATCGTGGTACCGGGTGGCGGACCTGAAGGTGCGCCTGCGCCCCAGCGCCCAGATTTCGCGGCAGTTCTACCGCGGCGAACGCTGGTACGTGGTGCGCGACCCGGCCGGAAACCAGTATCACCGCCTCAGCGCCGCGGCCTACAGCTTTGTCGGGCTGCTTGACGGCACCCGCACTGTCGCCGAGGCCTGGGAGCTTGTCGGCGGCCAGCTCGCCGACAGCGCTCCCACCCAGAACGAGGTCATCCAGATCCTCTCGCAGCTCCACTCGGCCAATCTGATCGAAAGCAACGTGACGCCCGACGCGGCCGTCCTGCTGCGCCGACACAAAAAGATGGTCCAGCGGCAGTGGAAGGGGCGGCTGATGAACGTGCTGTTCCCGCGCATTCCGCTATGGGACCCCGATCGCTTCCTGGTCCGCTGGATGCCCATCGCCCGAGTCCTCTTCAGCCGCATCGGCGCGATCATCTGGCTGCTGGTCGTGGGGGCGGCCATCGTCTCGCTGGTCCCCGAGTGGCCGCGCCTGGCCCAGTCCGCCCGCGGCGCCATCGCCCCCGACAACTGGTTCTATCTCTACGTCGTCTTCGTGATCACCAAGGTCCTGCACGAGCTGGGCCACGCCTTCGCCTGTCGCCGTTTCGGCGGGGAGGTCCACGAGCTGGGCATCATGTTCCTGGTGCTCTTCCCGTGTCCCTATGTCGACGCCTCCACGGCCTGGTCCTTCCCCAGCAAGTGGCAGCGCATCTTCGTGGGGCTGGCCGGCATGATCGTCGAGCTGTTCGTCGCGGCCCTGGCCGCCTTTGTTTGGCTGATGGTGCGCCCCGACAGCCTCGGCAGCACCCTGGCCTACAACGCCATGCTCATCGCCAGCGTCTCCACCATCCTCTTCAACGCCAACCCCCTGCTCCGCTTCGACGGCTACTACATCCTCAGCGACTGGCTGGAAATCCCCAACCTCCGCCAGAAGGCCAGCGAATACACCCTGGGACTGGTCAAACGCCACCTCTTCAAGGTCAAGCTCCCCAATCCACTGCCTCCGGTCGGGCAGCGCATCTGGCTGGTCCTGTTTGGCGTCCTCAGCACGATCTACCGCACCTGGATCGGACTGATGATCATCCTGATGGTCTGGCATAATGTGCCCATCCTGGGCGCCCTCATGGCCCTCGGTGGCATCATCACCTGGCTGGTCGTCCCCATCGTCAAACTCTTCAAGTACCTGCTGATCGAGCCCGAGCTGCATCGCAAACGCGTGCGCGCCAGCCTCTGGACCGCCTCCATCGCCGCCGCCATCATCGTCCTCATCGGCGGCATCCCCTTCACCGTCGAATACCTGGCCACCGCATACGTCGCGCCGGCCGAGCAGAGCATCCTCTACGCCCAGGCATCGGGCCGCGTGGAGCAGATCGTGGCCAGGGACGGTCAGACGTTGAAGGAGGGCGACGTCATCCTCATATGCCGCAACGAAGAGACCGAGGCCCAGATCGCCCGCCTCCAGGCGCTGATCCGCGCTCTGGAAGCCCGGCTGCGCCAGGCCGAGGGCAACCCCATCGAACAGGGCCAGATTCGCGACGAGATCGCCATCCACCAGCGGCAGCTTGACCAGGCCGAACTCGATTTCGCCCGCCTCACCGTCCGTGCCCCCATGTCCGGCGTGCTCATTGCCCCCGAGCTGCATCATCTGGCCGGCCGCTTTGTCCATCGGGGCGATGAACTGCTGACGGTGGCGCGTGCGGAGGATCTGCGCGTGTATGTCGTCGTTCCCCAGACGGATGCCGTGCTGCCCTATCGACGGATCAGCCGGGCCGCCGTCATGCTGGCCGGAAACCGCCAGCCCCTTGAGGGGCAGCTCGAAGGGCGCAGTCCCACGCCCATCTGGGATTTGCCCTACCGGGCTTTAGGGTACGCCGGCGGCGGCGACGTGGAAACCGATCCAGCCGACCCCAAGGGCCTGCGGCTGCTGCGTCCACACATCCAGTTGTGGGTGACACTGCCCAACGCCCAGTCGGCGATTTTCCCCGGACAGCGCGCCCGCGTGAAGTTCACCCTCGACCACAAGGAGCCGCTGATCTGGAACTGGAGCCGCCGCTTCTGGCAGTTGATCCAGACCTACGGCTCCGGGAGCAGATGGATCTAGCATTGTCGATTTTCGATTTTCGATTTTCGATTCGCGATGGAGGGTCGAGCATAAGTGACCGAAATCTGAGACCTGAAATCCGGAGTCATGCATACAAAATCTAAAATCTAAAATTGAGAATCGAAAATGTCTCAAGTCGCCACCCACGAATTCTGGTCCGTCTTCAACGCCCGGCGCGTCAAGGCGCCCGAGCTGCGCGGGCCTGATCATCTGGTCAGCGCCATGGTCGGGTGGTATCAGAACCGCAAGCCCCTGCTGCGGCGTCTTGAGAAACAGGCCCGGCGTATCGAGGCCCTGGAAAGCGAAATCCACAACCTCTCCTCAGCCCGCTTCAAGGAGGCCGTCGAGGAATGCCAGGTGCTGGCCCGCCTCAACAGGCTCAAAGGCCCGGCCCTGGACCGCGGCATGGCCATCGTCCGCGAGGGCGTCGTCCGCGCCATCGAAAAACGCCCGTTCCTCGTGCAGATCATCGGCGCGCTGGCTATGTATGAGGGCCTCATTGCCGAAATGGCCACCGGCGAGGGCAAGACCATCGCCGCCTCCCTGGTGGCCAGCCTGTGGGGATGGGCCGGCAAACCCGTGCACATCATCACCGTCAACGACTATCTGGTCGAACGCGACGCCGAGGAGATGGGCCCGACCTATCGGCTGCTCGGTCTGCGCGTCGGCCATATCATCCACGAGACGCCGCCCCAGGAACGCATCGACCACTACCGCCGCAACGTCGTCTACGTGACCCAGAAGGAGCTGGTGGCCGACTTCCTGCGCGACCAGATCGCTCTGGGCACCCTTCGCAACGCCGCCCAGACCTCGGTGGCGCTGCTCCGCGGCATCAACGCCAACCGCCTCCTGGTCCCGGGGCTGTTCCGCGTGATCGTCGACGAGGCCGACAACGTTCTCATTGACGAGGCCGTCACGCCCCTGATCATCTCCAACAGCCCCGACGACGAGCCCAACGCCGACCGCTACCGCAAGGCCGACGAGCTGGCCCGCCAGCTCCAGGAACACCGCGACTTCAAGATCGACTGGACCGTCCGCAACGTCGAGCTCACGCCCCGCGGCCAGCAGCGACTGGAGGAGCTGGCCAGCGGCGATGGCTTCTGGCGCGGCAAGCGTCGCCGCGAGGAGCTGGTCACGCAGGCCCTCACCGCCCGTTACTGCTTCATTCGCGATGAGCAGTACCTGGTCGATTCCGAGGGGAAGGTCATGATCATCGACGAGTTCACCGGTCGAATCATGAAGGATCGGAGCTGGCGCCACGGCCTGCACCAGGCGATCGAAGTCAAGGAAGGCGTGAAGGTGACGGCCGACAAGGAGAATCTGGCGCGTCTGAGCTTTCAGCGGTTTTTCCGGCAGTACCCGTTCCTGGCCGGCATGACCGGCACCGCCTGGGAGGCGCGCGGCGAGCTGTGGCAGATCTACCGGCGGGCCGTCCTGCGCATCCCCACCAACCGGCCCTGTATTCGCATCCACCTCCGCCCCAGGATGTTCGACACCATGGAGCAGAAGTGGCAGGCCGTGGTGGAGCGCGTCGTCGAGCTGCACCGCAAAGGCATCCCCGTCCTGGTCGGCACCCGCAGTGTCCTGGCCTCTGAGGAGGTCTCCCGCCGCCTCACCGAGCTGGGACTGCCCCATCGTGTCCTGAACGCCACGCAGACCAAGGCCGAGGCAGAGATCGTCGCCCAGGCCGGCCAGCGGGGACAGATCACCGTCGCCACCAACATGGCCGGCCGCGGCACCGACATCAAACTGGCCCGGGGCGTGGCCGAGCTTGGCGGGCTGCACGTGATCGCCACCGAGCCGCACGGCTCGGGGCGCGTTGACCGCCAGCTTTTCGGCCGAGCCGCCCGCCAGGGCGACCCCGGCCTGGCCCAGATGTTCTGCTGCGCCGAGGACGACCTGTTCGTGCGCCATGCCAGACACCTGCGCCGCTTCTGGCGCCTGATCGGCGCAGAGCGGCTCATCCGGATCGCGCAATGGCGTGCCGAGATGCTGGCCCGCTTCAACCGCCGCCAGGTCCTCCGCGCCGACGACTGGATGGACGAGACGATGCCGTTCTAAGAGCCGCGGTGCCGGGGCCGGACGCTGCATGTGGCTTTGACAGAGCGGCTTGCGATCACTATCTCATCGGACCATGACCTCCTCAATCCGACGCATCGGTGTGCTCACCGGCGGGGGCGACTGTCCGGGTCTCAATGCCGTCATCCGCGCCGTCACCAAGTCCGCCATCCACCGCCACAAGATCGAGGTCTTCGGCGTCGAGGACGGCTTCCTCGGACTCATCCAGAACCGCATGCGCCCCCTGGGCTGGAGCGATGTCTCCAACATCCTCACACTGGGCGGCACCATCCTCGGCACCAGCAATCAGGCCAACCCCGAACACTATGCCGTCCAGCGCGGCGATAAGACCGAGTTCATCAACGTCACCGACCGCGTCGTCGAGCACGTCCGAGCCAATCACCTCGACGCCCTGGTCTGCATCGGCGGCGACGGCACCATGACCGGGGCGGCCAACCTCATCCGCAACGGCATCAACTGCATCGGCGTCCCCAAGACCATCGACAACGACCTGGAGGGCTGCGACCAGACCTTCGGCTTCGACACCGCCGTCACCACGGCCGCCGAGTGCCTCGACAAGATCCATACCACGGCCATGAGCCACCACCGCGTCATGGTCGTCGAGGTCATGGGGCGCAACGCCGGCTGGCTGGCCCTGCACGCCGGCATCGCCAGCGGCAGCGACATCATCCTCATCCCCGAAATCCCCTACGACCTGCAGAGCATCTGTCAGACGCTGGCCTTCCGCAGCCGCACCGGCAAGCGTTTCAGCATCATCTGCGTCAGCGAGGGCGCGCGCCCGAAGGATGGCCAGGTCGTGGTTCAGCGGCGCGTGGAAACCAGCCCCGACCCCATCCGTCTGGGCGGCATCGCCAACAAGCTCGCCGCCGACATCGAGGCCGCCTCCGGCCTGGAGGCCCGCGCCACCATCCTCGGGCACGTGCAGCGCGGCGGGACACCCTCCCCCGCCGATCGCGTGCTGGCGTCCGCTTTCGGCCACCACGCCATGGAACTGCTGGTGGCGGGCGCCAGCGGCAAACTGGTTGTGCTCAAAGATGGGCGGATCGGCGAGATCGACATCCAGTCTGTTGCCGGCAAACAGCGCAAGGTGCCGCCGGATCACCCGCTCATTCAGGTGGCGCGTGCGGTGGGGACGAGTTTCGGGGATTGAGGAGGGTTCAGGGTTCAGGGTTCGGAGTTCAGGGTTCAGCGGGACCGAGCCTGGGTCGTTGTGATGTCGCTCTCGAGCGCCCGGACGCGGGCATGCTGCCCCCCCGGCTCGCGGCAACGCCCGCACTGTGCAATCGCTGGATGTTCCTCAGCCCTTCAGCTCGCGCAGCCTCAGGTTCCGCCAGCGAACATACAGCGGCTCCTGGCGGTCGCCCACATCATGCACCTGAAGGCCGATGAACCCCCTGGCCGTCTCGCTGTCCCTGATGTCGCTCACCATCACGCCGTTCACCCACGTCTGGATCGAGTCGCCCAGGCAGCGGACGCGCATGTGGTTCCACTCATCGGCCTTCAGCAGCGTGCGGCTTTCCGGCGGCAGCGGCGGAGGGTTCAGGAACCGCGCCCGCCGGGCCTCGTCGTAGATGCACCCCGAGTAGCCGTTGATCGCGATCTCCACCTGATAGCCATGCACCCGGCCGTTGCGGTACTCGGGCGTGCTAAGGCTGCGGAACTGCACGCCGGAGTTGAGTCCCCGGTCGACCATCACCTCAAACTCCAGCTCGAAGTCGCCGTAGTCGCGCGTCGTGCACAGGAAGGAATTGGGGCTGTTCGGCACCGACGAGCCCACGATCATGCCGTCCTTTGCCTCGAACCTGGCCGTTCCGTTGATCTGCCGCCAGCCATCCAGGTCCTTGCCGTTGAAAAGCGAGATCCATTCCCCGGCTGATGGTCCTTCGCCTGCTCTGGCCGAGGCGCATCCGAGGTTGATCATCACGATCGCCGCGATCAGAAGTGCAGTCAATCGCATTACATCCTCCTGCGTGGCAGATTAACCACCGCGGCGGCGGCGCACAAGCTCACGCCCCCGGTGCCCCGTCGCCGGGTGTGGCAATTCTTCCGGGAACAAAGCTACTGCCGCCCCCGCTGGGGGCTTGGTGCGTCGCTCGGGCGCTTTCCCAGCGGCTTACGCCGCTGGCTATTGGCTGTCGCCGCTTCGCGGCTGTGGAGGTGGCGTTCGACCGGCTCCGGGATTTCTTGCCGCGCCCCGTCGCCTTGCCTGGTACCACAACGCGGCGCGGACTGGTCCGGTATCATGGGCGTCGGTTGTGTCGGGAATCAGATCGGCAACGTGCAACAACCAGACCCAGGAGCTTCCATGAACGCCATCAATCGCCGGAGTTTCATCAAGGCCTCGACCGCCGCCGCCGTCGCGCTGGCCAGTGGCGCGGCCGCCGCGCTCGCGGCCGACGCGCCCGCGCGCAAGTACAAGTTCACCATGTGCCTTCAACCGGGCGTGATCGGCGTGCCCAGCGACGCCTCGCGCATCATCGGCTGGGCCGTCGAGTATGGCTTCGACGCCATCGAGCCGCAGACCGGCTTCCTCCAGAAGGCCTCCGACGCCGAACTGGCCGACTACCTGGGGCAAATGAAGCAGCACGGCCTGTCCTGGGGCGGCGCGGGGCTGCCGGTCGACTTCAAGGGCGCCGACACCGGCTTCGAGGGAAGCATGCGGACGTTACCGGCCTACTGCAAGTCGCTGCAGCGCGCCGGCGTGACGCGCATGGTCACCTGGCTGACCCCATCGCACCGCACGCTCACCTACATCGCCAACTTCCGCCTCCATGCCAGGCGGCTCCGCGAGGTGGCCGGCGTGCTGGGCGATCACGGCATCCGCCTGGGACTCGAATACGTCGGCCCCAGGACCTCACGCGTCAACGCACGCTATGAGTTCATCCACACCATGGCGGAGATGAAGGACCTGATCGCCGAGATCGGCCGCGACAACGTCGGCTTCCTGCTGGACAGTTGGCACTGGTACACCGCCCAGGAAACAGAGGCCGATCTGCTGAGCCTCAAGGGCAGCGACGTGGTCATGTGCCACCTCAACGATGCGCCGCTCGACGTTCCCGTCGATCAGCAGCGCGACGGCCGGCGGATGCTCCCCTGCACGACCGGCGTGATCGACATGAAGGCATTCATGAACGCGATGGTGAAGATCGGTTTTGACGGTCCGATGGTCGCCGAGCCGCTGGGAGCCGAGGAGTTGCGCGGGCGAAGCGCCGCCGAGAATCTGGCGGCCGTGTCGGCCGCCATGAAGCGTGCCTTCGCCCTGGTCGAATAGTGGCCGCCGCGTTGGCAGTGCGAAGCGGTGGCAGAGCCGGCACTTGCACGGCGTCGTTGGACTCGCTGGCGTCTGGCGCGGTGGCAGTTCATGCGGGCGATGGTCCGCAATCGCGCCGGCGCACGGCGTAGCACGGGCGTCCTCGCCCGTGCCAGCCACCAACGTGACCGGAGACGTACAGAGAAAGGTGCTCGGCACGCTCGGCACGGGCAAGATGCCCGTGCTACATATGCCACGGCCATCCTGACTCCATCCGACGCAGAAACTGTCACACAGCCGCTGACGCCCAAACCCTCTGGACATCGCCCCCCCCTGCCGATAGCATATCGGCCGATATGCACGCCGCCGGCACACGCGATACGGACGTCAATACTCAGGCGCGGTGACCACGGGCCCTGGCCCGGCTCCGCGCCCCGCCCCGACGTTCTTCCCGTGCCGATTCCTCGTGTCCTTCTCACAACTCAGGTCAGACATGGAAGCAATCGAGACCCGTTACCGTACCCACACCTGTGGCCAGTTGCGCAAATCCGACGTTGGAAAGCAGGTCAGGCTCGCCGGCTGGGTGCATTCCTACCGCGACCACGGCGGGCTGGTCTTCATCGACCTGCGCGACCGCGACGGCCTCACCCAGCTTGTCTTCGATGCCGACGTGTGCGGCCAGGCCTGCCACGACGAGGCCCGCCGCCTGCGCGGCGAATGGGTCATCAGCGCCTCGGGCGTGGTCGAGCCGCGCGGCGAAGGGCTGGAGAACCCCAGGCTCCAGACCGGCCAGATCGAGGTGCGTGTCAGGAACATGCAGGTCCTGAGCGTCTCGCCCACGCCGCCCTTTACGCCGGATGAGCGGGAGGTGGTCAGTGAGGAGAAACGCCTGACTTATCGCTATCTGGACCTGCGCCGCGCCGAGATGCAGCAGACCCTGCGCGTCCGTGCCCGCGTCAGCCGACTCATGCGCGACTACCTGGCCGACCTGGGCTTCTGGGAAATCGAGACCCCGTTCCTCACTCGCAGCACCCCCGAAGGCGCGCGCGACTTCATTGTCCCCGCCCGGCTCATGCCCGGCTGCTTCTACGCCCTGCCGCAGTCGCCCCAGCTCTTCAAGCAGCTCCTGATGGTGGCCGGCTGCGACAAGTACATGCAGATCGTCCGCTGCTTCCGCGACGAGGACCCCCGCGCCGACCGCCAGGCCGAGTTCACCCAGCTCGACGTGGAGATGGCCTTCATCGACCGCGAGAACATCATGTCCGTCATCGAGGGCCTGCTGCGCCTGATCTGGAAGGAAATCCTGGGGGTGGAAATCCCCAACCCCATCCCCCGCCTCGATTACGACCAGGCGATGGGCCGCTTCGGCTCCGACCGGCCGGACCTGCGCTTCGGCATGGAGCTGGTGGACATCACCGACCTGGCTCACGGCACCGACTTCAACGTGTTCAGGAACGCGCCGATGGTCAAGTGCATCGCCGTGCCCGGCGGCGCCAAGCTTACCCGCGCCCAGACCGACGCCCTGGCCGAGTGGAGCAAGGGTTTCGGCGCCAAGGGCATGGCCGTCACCAAAGTGCTGAATCTCGAGCAGGCGGCCGCCGAAAAGCTGATTCCGTCGGTCGCCGAGGCCCAGAAGACCGGCGTCTTCGCGGCCGGAGCCGACCTGCACCTGTTCACCGGCGTAGGCAAGTTCGTCGCCCCGATCGCGCCGCAGATGGCCCGGCGCATCGGCGCCCGGCACGGCGATCTGCTGTGTTTCGCGGCCGACGAGCCCAAGGTCGTCCACAAGGTCCTGGGCGAGCTGCGCCTGAAGATGGCAAGGGACCTGCAGATGAAGCCCGCGTGCGACTTCGCGTGGCTGTGGGTGGTGAACTTCCCCCTGTTCGAGTGGGATGCCCAGGAGAATCGCTTCACCAGCACGCATCATCCGTTCACCTCGCCGCTGGACGAAGATCTGCCCAAACTCGACAGCCAGGAGCGCAGTGTTGTCGAGTCGATCAAGTCCAAGGCCTACGACATCGTCGTCAACGGCAACGAGATCGGCGGCGGCTCGATCCGTATCCATCGCCAGGATGTGCAGCAGAAGGTCTTCGCGCTGCTGGGGATCGACCCCGCGTCCCAGCGGCAGAAGTTCGGGTTTCTGCTGGACGCACTTCAGTACGGCGCCCCGCCGCACGGCGGCATCGCCCTGGGTCTGGACCGCATCATCATGATCCTCCGCGGGCTCAGCAACATCCGCGATGCGATCGCCTTCCCCAAAACCCAGGCCGGCAATGACCTGATGTGCGGCGCCCCGGCGCCCGTGGATGAGAAACAGCTACGAGAGGCCCACATCCGGCTGGCCCTGCCGCCGAAATAGCAGCGGCCCGCGCCCCCGCTCCAGGGCGCGCCGCCCCCCCGTCTTCACGCCGGCGGGGCGTCGCCCTGCTGGGGGGACTTGAGGCCCAGCTCCACCATCACCTGCTGAAGGTCGCTCCAGACGGCCATGCGCGTCTCGCGCGTGTAGTAGCGCAAAAGGTATGCCGGATGGTACGTCGGCATGAGCTTGATCCCGCGCCATTCGTGCCAGCGCCCCCGCAGCCGCCCCATCGACAGGCGGGTGTTGAGCATGAACTGCGTGGCCGGCAGACCCAGCGTCACAATGACGCGCGGCCGGATGATGGCGAGCTGACGAAGCAGATACGGCGTGCAGGCCTCGACCTCATCGGCCACCGGGGCACGGTTGCCGGGCGGACGGCACTTGACGATGTTGCAGATGTAGACCTGCTCGCGCTTCAGGCCCATCGCCCGGATCATCCGATCAAGCAGCTCGCCGGCCCGGCCCACAAACGGACGGCCGGTCTGGTCCTCGGTCTCGCCGGGTCCCTCGCCGATGAACAGCAGTTGGGCTTCGGGATCCCCTTCGCCAAAGACGGTGTGGGTGCGCTGCTCGTGCAGGCGGCATTTCGTGCAGACGGAAACGTACTGCCTGTCCAGTTCTGCCAGGACGCCAAGCCGCTGTTCCCGCGACATAGGCGGGCCGGTCAACTCGGCACCGGCGCCAAACAACTCGATGGGAAGGGCCGCCGCGGTTGCCGCATCGTCGGTCGCCGGAGGTGACACCGTCGCGGCAGTCAGCGCATCGGACGGCCGGATGCCGCCGGAGGCGCGCGGTGACCCGCCGGAAGCCGCGACGGCCGGGCGCCCTGCCGCCGGTGGCTTGTGGGCACAACCTGTGTTGGGAATCACCACCCAGCTCAGGCCCATCGCCTGTTCGCCACGGAGCCACATCCATAGCCTTTGTCGCAGCGCTATGTCCATGGGGTTGTTTTGCTCCAGTCGCCGGGACTATGGTGTTGCCCGAGCCGTGGCCGCGCGGGGAACCAGCAGGTGCGCCAGCAGCATCGACAGCCCGAAGGCCAGCAGCGTGCCCAGCGCGCCCGCGGCCGCCACGGCGAGGGCGGCGCGGGAGATGCCGGGCATGAGATAGTCGGGGGCAATTCCGTGCAGGATCTGAGTGGCGCGGTCGGCAAATCCGAACGTCCGGGCCACGCTCTCCAGGCCATCATCCCACTCCGAGGCGAAGGGGGCGACGAACATGGCCAGCCCCAGGGCAATGAGAAGGCCATAAGCGATGATGGGCCACCACCGGATCGCCGGCACGGACGGCTCGGCGGGCATTGCCGCGACCGGGAATCGGCGCGATGGCTCGCCCAGCGCAAGCAGCTCAGGCCGCGTGCGCATCACGGCCGCCAGCACCATGGCGGTGATGGTGGCCTCGCCCAGACCGATGAGCATGTGGATATTGGCCATGGCCGGAAACACCAGCGACGCCTTGGCCGTGCCCGATGCGGCAAGCTCGCCGGCGCAGCAGAGGGCGGCCAGCACGGTGGAGCACCATGCGGCGAAAGAGGCCGCCAGGAGCATTCCCCGGCGTGTGCGGAAGACGCGGCAGAGGACGCGGTAGATGCCCCATCCGCCGATGGAGCCGATGATGGCCATGTTGAAGACGTTGGCCCCCAGGGCCGTGATCCCGCCATCGCTGAAGACAAGACACTGCACGACCAGCACCGCCGTCATGACCACGACGGCGGCGGCCGGTCCCACCAGCACGGCCGCCAGTACCGCCCCCATCAGGTGTCCGCTGGTGCCCAGGGCGACGGGGAAATTGAGCATCTGGGCGGCGAAGATGACCGCCGCCGTCAGCCCCATGAGCGGCACGCGGCGGCGCGGCAGGTGGCTACGCGTCTGGCGCAGGGCTGCGGCCAGTCCGGCCGCCGACAGCCCGGCGGTCAGGGCGATGGTTCTGGCATCGAGAAATCCGTCCGGTATGTGCATGCTCTGGGTCTTTCAGAGGATCGCCTGATCATAGTACAGAACCGGCGCGGACGGAAGCGGCGGCGCCCGCCGCTGGCGCACCGCCTGCGGCCGCAATGGCTCCCCGCGCATCGCGCCGTATAATCCGCTTCGTGCAGCGCAGACCCATTCAGCAGCTTCCCCCATCGCTGGTCAACCGCATCGCGGCCGGCGAGGTCATCGAGCGCCCGGCGTCGGTCGTCAAGGAACTGATCGAAAACGCCATCGACGCCGGCGCCACGCAGATCATCATCGAGACCGAAGATGGCGGGCGGGAACTCATCCGCGTCACCGACAACGGCTGCGGCATTCCCCCGGCCGACCTGCGGCTGGCCTTTGCGCCCCACGCCACAAGCAAGCTCGCCTGCGACGAGGACCTGTTCAACATCGTCACCATGGGATTCCGCGGCGAGGCTCTGGCCAGCATCGGCGCGGTCTCGCAGGCCCGCATCCTGAGCCGAACCGCCGACAGCGAGGCCGCCTGGGAAGTGGTCAATCGCGGCGGAGTCATCGGCGACGTCCAGGCCGCCGCCGGCAATGTGGGCACCACCGTCGAGGTGCGCAATCTCTTCTTTAACACACCCGCCCGCCGCAAGTTCCTCAAGGGCGCTGCCACGGAATCCGGCCACATCAGCGATATGGTGACGCGCCTGGCCCTGCCCCATCCTCACATCGCCTTCAAGCTGTTTTCCGGCGGGCGCGTCAGCCTCGATCTGCCCGCGTGCGAGCCCGAGGTGCGCCTGCTGGCCGCATGGCCGGAGGAGTTCCGCGAGCAGCGCCTGCCGCTGGCGGTTCGCAGCGCCGAAATCCGCATCAGCGGCGTCATCGGTCTGCCCGAGCTGGCCCATCCGACCGCGCGTCACCAGTACTTCTACCTCAACGGCCGCCACATCCGCGACCGTTTCATCCAGCACGCCTTGCGCGAGGGCTACCGCGGCCTGACCGAGCCCGGCCGCCAGCCGGCGGCCATCCTGCTCATCGAGATGCCCGCGCAGGATGTGGATGTTAACGTTCATCCCACCAAGTCGGAGGTGCGCTTCCGCGACAGCGGCCGGATTCACGGCCTGATCCTCTCCTCCATCCGGGAGAAGCTCCTGGGCAGCGACCTGACCCCCACGGCCGTGCCGACGTCGCCTGCCGACGATGCGCAGCGCCAGGAGATGCGATCTCGTCTGGCCGAGTTCTTTAAGCAGCAGTACCCCACCGGCAGCGCGAGTGAGGCCGCGCCGCCGGCGCCGACGGCCGATGCGCCCCTGCTGAACAGCAGCGCAGCAGCAGCTTCGCCGGGGTCCATGCCCCCTCTGCCGGGACGAACCTGTCCCAGCCCGCCACAGGAACCGGTTGATGCCGCGGCGGCTTCGGCACTGCCGCGGCCGGTCGCGCCGGCCTCGCGGCCGGCGCTGCAGCTCCACAATGCGTACCTGGTGACCGAGTGCGAGGATGGTCTGGTGATCATCGATCAGCATGCCCTGCACGAGCGCATCATGTACGAGGAGCTGCTGGCGAGGCTGAGCCGCGGGCCGCTGGAGTCGCAGCGTCTGCTGATCCCCGAGGTGCTGCCCGCCACCCCCTCGCAGATCGCCCTCCTGGAGAATCTCCAGCCGCTGCTGGGGCGTCTGGGCATCGAGCTGGCCGTGTTCGGCCCCGACAGCGTGGCGGTCCAGGCGTTCCCGACGTTTCTGGACCGTCTTGAGCCCGGGCGTTTCGTCCGCGAACTGCTGGAGCGGGCCGAGCAGGAGCTGCTGGATCTGCATGATGAGGAGCTGCTGCACGGCGTCCTGGACATGATGGCCTGCAAGGCGGCCGTCAAGGCCGGCGATCCCCTGTCGCAGCCGGAGATCGAAGCCCTGCTGGCACGTCGCGAGCTGGTGGAGCGCTCCAGCAACTGCCCCCACGGGCGGCCGACGACGCTGCGCCTGACCCTGCGCGACCTGGAGAAGCAGTTCAAGCGCACCGGCTTCTAAAAGCACGCCAGGCACAGACGACCATGCCCACTGTGACCATCAGCATCCCCTGGCCCCTGTGGGTGTACGCAGGTATGAGCGTCGTGACGTTCCTGGCCTATCTGATGGACAAACGGCGCGCCGTCGGCGGGACCTGGCGCATCCGCGAGAGCATGCTGCACCTGCTTGAGCTGGGAGGCGGCTGGCCGGGGGCGTTGGTTGCCCAGCAGGTGCTGCGGCACAAGAGCAGCAAGGGCCGTTACCTGCTGGTCTTCTGGGCCATCGTCGCGCTGCACGGGGTCTTGTGGGCATGGTGGCTGGGATGGATCGCGATCGGGGGGCGATAGAGTTTGGCGCCGTGGGAGGGCGAAGCTCCTGCCAGGCCGGCGCATGTGCGTAGCGTGCCGCGGCGGCTCGCCGGGAGGCTCTCCCCGCCTTCGGCCCGCTGTCCTCTACTTCGCCCCCTGTGCCCACCTGATCAGAATGTCCGCCACTTCCGGCCGCGAGAACTCCATCGGCGGGCGCTGGCCGGCTTTGAGCATGTCGCGAACCTTGGTTCCGCTGAGGAAGACCTTGGTCTCGGGGCCGTGGGGGCAGGTCTTGGCGCTGACCATGCCCTCGCAGACGTTGCACCAACTGCTGTGCTCGAACTTCAGCGGCGTGATGCCCAGGTCTTTGGGCAGGTCGAACTGATCGAAAATCTTCTGGGCGTCGTACGTGCCGTAATAACTGCCCACGCCCGCGTGGTCGCGGCCGACGATGAAGTGCGTCACCCCGTAGTTCTTGCGGATGATCGCGTGCAGGATGGCCTCGCGCGGCCCGGCGTAGCGCATCGCCAGGGGCATGACGGTGAGCATAGTACGGTCTTTGTTATAGTACTTGTCGATGAGGACGCGGTAGCACTCCATGCGCACGTCGGCGGGGATGTCGTCGCTCTTGGTCTCGCCCACCAGCGGGTGGATGAGCAGGCCGTCGGTGATCTCCTGAGCGCACTTGGTGAGGTACTCGTGGGCGCGGTGGATGGGGTTGCGCGTCTGGAAGGCGGCGATCGTGTTCCAGCCCCGCTCGGCGAAGGCCTCGCGCGTCTTCGCCGGCGGGAGACGGTACTCGGGGAATTCCGGCTCGTAGTTGGGACAGACGACGTCGACCGGGCCGCCCAGACAGGTGTTGCCCTGTCTCAACACGGCCGCCACCCCCGGATGGGCCTCATCCTCCGTGCGGTAGACGCTGGGGATTTCCAGCGCCTTGTCGTGGGGATACTTCTCCTGCACCGTCATGATGCCCAGCAGGCGCTTCTTGTCGTCCAAAAGCGCCAGTTTCTGCCCGACCGAGATCTTCGCGGCCAGTTCGTCGGGCGGGCACAGTGTGACGGGAATGGGCCAGACGGCGCCGCTGACGAGGCGCATATGTCGGCAGACGGAGGCGAAGTCGGCCGGCCCCATGAACCCCGTGAGGGGCGAGAAGGCGCCGATGGCAATCATCTCCAGGTCGCACTGCTCGCGCGGCGAGAGGATGATGCAGGTCAGCGACCCGGCCTGCTCGGCGGCCTGCTTCGCCGCGGCGGGTTCCAGAACGCGATTGACAAGCGGCCCGCCATGCGGGGCGATCAGTGCCATGAAAAGCTCCTCGGTTGATGTTAAGGGCGGATAAAATAGCGAGTTTGAGGTGGGGGACAAGGGCGGGCGAGGCGCCCCGGCGCCTCATTGCCTTGGGCAAAGCCTTCTCTATACTGATCGGCCCGGCCGCTGGGCCGGGCCGGCGCACCTGGCCGCTTCGGGCAGCAACCGCCGTCGCGGTGCCGGTAATTGGTTGGAAAGTCCAAGGAGCAGCCTCATGCCCAGTTACAGTACCGCTGACATCCGCAACGTCATCCTCGTTGGACACGGTGGCAGCGGCAAGACCACGCTGGCCGACGCCATGCTGTTCGCGGCCGGCGCCGTCAACCGCAAGGGCTCGGTGGTCGACGGCAGCAGCTTCAGCGATTTCGAAAAGGAAGAGAAAGAGCACAAACACTCCATTTATCCTTCCTTCCTTCACCTGGACCATCAGGGCAAACGCATCAACATCATCGACACGCCGGGTTCCACCGACCTCATCGGCCAGGCGCTGGGGTGTCTGGTTGCGGCCGACACGGCGCTGCTGACGGTGAATGCCCAGTCGGGCATCGAGGTAGTGACGCGGCGCATCTTCGAGGCCCTCAAGGAGCAGGGCATGGCGCGGGCGATCGTGGTCAATCGCATCGACCTTCCCGACATCGACCTGGAGCAACTGGTGAGCCGGCTCCGCGAGGGCTTCGGGCCCGAGTGCCTGCCGATCAACCTGCCCACCGGCGGCGGCAAGGGCGTGGTCGACTGCCTGCTGAACAGCGAGGGGTCGGCCGACTTCGGCTCGGTGGCCGACGCCCACAGCGCCCTGATGGACCAGATCGTGGAGATGGATGAGGCGCTGATGGAGAAGTACCTCGGCGGCGAGCAACCCACCGAACAGGACATCCACGCTGCCCTGGGCAAGGCGATGAACGCAGGGCACCTGGTCCCCATCTGCTTCACCGACGCCAAAAACGGCGTGGGCGTCAACGAGCTGCTGGACGCGATCGTGCGGCACTTTCCCAACCCCCAGGAGGCCAATCAGCGCGCCTTCGTCATCGGAGAGGGCGAGCAGGCAAAGCCCTTCCCCTACCGGCAGGATGTCTCGGGCCCGCTCCTGGCTCATGTGTTCAAGGTGATGACAGATCCGTTCATCGGCAAGCTGGCGGTTTTCCGCGTTCACCAGGGCAAGGCGACGGGCCAGACTCAGGTCTTCCTCGGCACCTCGAAGAAGAGCATCAAGCTGGGACACGTTTTCAACCTTCAGGGCAAAGACCACCGCGAGACGGACGCCGTGATCGCCGGAGACATCGGCGCCGTGGCCAAGATCGACGAAATCCGCGTTGGAGACATTCTGCACGACGATCATGCTCTGGACGACGTGCGGCCGCCGAAGCAGAATCTGCCCACGCCGATGTACGGTCTGGCCGTCAGCCCCAAGGCGCGCGGGGACGAACAGAAGATATCCGGCGCACTTCAGAAGATCACTGAAGAGGACCCCACCTTCCGGGTGGTCATGGACCGCCAGACCAAGGAGCTGGTGATTTACGGGCTGGGCGAGCTTCATCTGCGGCTGGTGCTGGAGCGGCTGAAGAATCGCGGACTGGAGGTGGAGACCAAGCCGCCGAAGATCGCCTATAAGGAAACGGTGACCGCCAAGGCCGAGGGGCATCATCGCCACAAGAAGCAGACGGGCGGGGCCGGACAATTCGGCGAGGTGTACCTGCGCATTGAGCCGCTGGAGCGCGGCAAGGGCATCGAGTTCGTCGATGAGGTCTTCGGCGGCGCCATCCCCAACCAGTTCATCCCCGCCGTGGAGAAGGGCGTGCGCGATCTGGCCGACCAGGGGGTGCTGGCCGGCTATCCGATCGAGGATGTGCGCGTGATCGTCTACGACGGCAAGAGCCACCCCGTGGACAGCAAGGAGGTGGCCTTCCGCACCGCCGGGAAGATGGCCTTCAAGGACGCGGTGCTCAAGGCCCGCCCGGTCCTGCTGGAGCCGATCGTGAACATGCAGGTGACCGTCCCGGAAGATAAAGTCGGGGCCATCACGGGCGACCTGTCGGGCAAGCGCGGGCGGATCCAGGGGACAGACATGCTGCCCGGTGGCATGGCCGTTGTCACCGCCCAGGCGCCGCTGTCGGAGGTGATGCAATACCAGAGCCAGCTCAAGAGCGTGACCGGTGGCCAGGGTTCATTCTCGATGGAGCTGAGCCACTACGACCCTGTGCCGCCGCACATCCAGCAGCAGATTCAGGCCGCGTACAAGCCCAAGGCCGAGGAGGAATGAGCCGGCCGGTCGGCTGGTCGGCTTATAAGCTTTCCCGAATGTTATAGGCCGATTCCGCTTGCGGTGTTGGCAGGCGGCAGTATAGTGGGGTCTGCTTGTGACGGGATCGAGGCGATCGGGTCATTGACACCGGGGTGTGACCATGACGCTCGAGAATCTGCTGGCCTGGTGGAACCTCATCTTCATCGTGCCCGGCCTGTTGGCCGTACTCTACCTGACGCTCTTTGTTTTCAGCGGGCTTGAGGCCGGACCCGGACAGGCGGATGCGGACGCCGATGCCGATTTGGATGCGGACGCCGATGCCGATGCCGATGTGCACGCGGATGCCGATGCCGGCGCCGACATCAGCGCCGATACCGATGCGGATGCCGACATCAGCGCCGATGCCGATGCCGACGTGGACGTGGCCGCCGACGTGTCGGCCGAGGCCGAGGCGTCTGCGGATGCGGCGGATGGCGCGCACGCCGTGTCAGCGCATATCGGCGCACCGGTTTACTTCACCGTCCTGAGCTGGCTGGGACTGGGGCGCGTGCCCCTGAGCCTCTTGGCCATGTCCCTGCTGCTGTTCTGGGGCATCGTCGGCTTCGCCGTCAACACGGCCATGCGGCCGCGTCTGGAGGCATGGGGGCTGGCTGCGCTGCTGCCGTTCGTGAGCGTGCCCGCCGCGCTGCTGGGCAGCGCGCTGCTGACAGCGCTTTTCGCCCGCGTTGTGGGCAGGTGGTTCCCGCTGGCCGAGACCTACGCCCAGCGCAAACAGGAGCTGCTGGGGCTCGAGGGCGAGGCGCTGTATCCCATCGATCAGAAGTTCGGAATGGCGTTTGTTCGGGATTCTCGCGGCGAGGTTTTTCAGCTTCCCTGCCGCGTGGCCAGTCGCGATGAGCCGATCGCCAAGGGCGCCAGGGTGCGCCTGGTGGGCTACAACGCGCGCCTGGGCGTCTATCGCGTGACCGCGGCCAGGTGATCGCAGTGGTCTGAAGCAGGAACGCTGAGAGGCGGAGGCATCATGATAGCAATTCTCTTTCTCGTCGGCGCCGCGATGGCCATCGGGGTATGGTTCGCGCCGGTCCTGGGAACGCTGGCACAGTCGATTCTGTCCAGCATCGGCGCTCTGATCGTCCTGACCGCCGCCGTCATGACCTTCATCGCCAAGTTCTACCGCAAGGCGTCGGCCAACATGGCCTTCGTGCGTACGGGCATGGGCGGAGCAGTGGTCATCAAGGACGGGGGCAAGGCGGTGCTGCCGGTGATCCATCAGGTGGTGCCGGTCTCCCTGGAGACCATGCGCCTCAACGTCGAGCGCCGCGGGCCTCACGCCCTGATCACCCGCGACAACCTGCGCGTCGACCTCTCCGCCGAGTTCTACATCAAGGTGCAGGCCAACGCCGACGACATTCTCCAGGCCGCCCGCTCGTTGGGCGGGCGCAACGTCCAGCCCGACGCCGTGCGCGACCTGGTCCAGGAAAAGCTGGTCAGCGCCCTGCGCACGGTGGCGGCCACCAAGGATCTGGTGGAGCTGCACGCCAAGCGCGATGAGTTCGCCAGCGCCGTGCAGCAGATCGTCACCCACGACCTGGCGAGCAACGGCCTTACCCTCGAATCGGTGACCATTTCGGCACTGGACCAGACCGATCCGACGCAGCTCCAGGAGCGCAACGTCTTCGACGCCCAGGGTCTGCGCAAGATCGCCGAGATCACCCAGCGGGCCAAGGTGGAGCGCAACGAAATCGAGCGCGAGGCCGAGCGCCTGGTCACCCAGAAGAACGTCGAGACCCGCAAGAAAGTTCTTGACATGCAGCGCGACCAGGCGGAGTTCGAGGCCGAGCAGAAGATGAGGGTGGCCAACGTGCAGGCCGCCCGCGAGCGCGAGATCGCCGAGTTCCGGATCGCTCAGGACGAGGCGGTGGCCCGCCGCGACATTGAGAAAATGAAGGCCGTCGAGACCACCGAGGTGGAGCGCACGCTGGCCGTGGAGCAGGCCAATATCGCCAAGAAGATCGCCCTCATCGCCAAGACCAAGGAACAGGAGACGGCCGACATCCTCAAGAAACAGACCGTGGAAGTGGCCGAGCGCGCCCGCGAGGTGGCCATCGCCCAGAAAGAACAGGAACGCGCCGCGGCCCAGGCCGCCATGCTCGCCGCCGAGGCCCAGCGCGAGGCCGCCAACCAGAACGTCAAGACCGTCCAGATCACCGCCGAGGCCCAGCGCGAGGCCGAGAAGAAGCTCATCGCCGCCAAGCAGGTCATCCAGGAAGGCAAGATCCGTGAAGAGACCGTCGCCGACGTGCAGGCGTATACCAGGGTCAAACAGGCCGAGGCCGAGCGCAAGGCCGCCGACCTGCAGTACGAGGCCAAGCTGCGCCTGGCCGAGGGCGACGCCCAGTCCAACATCCGCCGGGCCGAGGGCGAGAAGGCCATCAAAATGGTCGACGTCACGGTCGAGCGGGAGAGAGTCAACGTCGAACAGGCCCGCGTCGACGTGGAGCGGCAGAGTCTGGCCAACAAGCAGGAGTTCGAGGACGCCGCCCTCAAGTTCGAGCTGGAGAAACTGCGCATCGAGGCCGAAAAGGAAGTGCGCATCCAGACCGCCCAGGCCATGGGCCAGATGCTCGCCAAGGCGCAGATGCAGATTTTCGGCGATCCGGATACGATGACCCGCATGTCGGAGCGCTTCATGCGCGCGGCCAGTTACGGGATGGCCGCCGAGGGTCTGCTGGCCACGCTGCCGCCCCAGGTGCGGGAGACGCTGGCCAAGCTGGGTGATGCCGCGGTGAGCCTGGTGGGCAAGGCCGGCGGCAACGGCGATGGAAGCGGTGGGGCCGGCGCGCCATCGACGGCATCCGCAACAGTTGCGCCGTCCGCCGCCAGAACGAAGTCCGACGGCAAGGGTGGCGGCGACGAGGCCTGATCGTCATGTAAGGCGCGGGGCCAGGCCCCGCGTCCGATTGTGCATATCGCGTTCGTTCACGTCGCGAACCTGACATTTCAGGAGCGGGCGAACATGGCAGTCGACTCCGGCGCATCCGGCGCACATCCGCTGCCGGACATCGATGACCTGTGGCGCGACGACCCCGTCGCCGCCGAGCAGCGCCTGCGCCTGGTGGTCCCCGCCGCCGAACGCGCCGGCGACCCCGCCTATCTGGCCGAACTGGCCGCTCAGATTGCCCGCGCCTGGGCCATGCAGGGCCGCTTCGACGACTGCCACAAGCTCCTGGACAAGGCGCAGAGGATGCTCTCCCCGCAGATGCAGCGCCCGTCGGCGCGATGTCTGCTGGAGCGCGGCCGGGCCCTCTTGCTGGAGCGCCGGACGAAAGAGGCACAGGCCGTTCTGCTGGAGGCCTGGCAGTCGGCCCGCGCTTCCCGCCACTATGCCGTGGCCGCCGACGCGGCCCACCTGCTGGCATCCGTGGATGAGGCGGAGCCGCTGGCGTGGAGACAGCGGGCCGTCGAACTGGCCGAACAGGCCGGCGTGGAGGCTCAAAAACCCTGGTTTGGCCAGGTCGTTTTGGATATTGGCATGGCGCAGCATGAGTCGGGACATTTCGAGCGTGCCCTTCAGTACTTTCGCCGCGCCCAGGCGTGGGAGCATCGCCACGGCCACGATGCCGCTCATCGCCGGGCCAAGTGGTGGGTGGCGCGCACGCTCCGCTCCCTGGGGCGCGCCGCTGAGGCTCTGGAAAAACAGCGCGAGCTGATGCTGGAATACGAGGCGGCCGGCCATCCCAGCGCCATGGTCTATGAGGAGATGGCCCACTGCCTGGCCGCCCTGGGGCGTGAGGATGAGGCCCGCGCCTGGATGTCTCGCGCCCATCGCCACCAGGCCGAGGAGCATCCGCTGGGTCCGCACACGTAGGAACATCTCGCGGCGGGGCGATGGGACGGCGTCGCTTTCGCCCAGGCGCGGCGGCCCGGCTCGCGTCTGTCGCCGGGCTGCGCGCTGGACCGACCAGAGCGTTGCGTGGCGATCCGCAATTTGCACTGCGAGTGGCATCAACGTCGCTTCTTCGGGGGGCTATACGTTACTGCAAAGGCCTGACGTAGTTCACAAGAGTCCCCGGCGGCGGTGCGCATCGCCACCAGGACCCAGGGGATCGACGTCATAACCAAACAAGGAGCGCCCGCGTGCGAGCTACAACCCCTATCGCCCTGACCCTCTCCCTGCTGCTGGCCGCCGCGGCCGGCGCAGTGGAAGTGCGCCAGTCCGACGGCGCTGTGAGCCTGTCCAACGGACGCATCGACATCACCGCCTTACCCGACGGGATGCTGTCGGCCGCCGTGCTGCACGATGGGCAGCGCGCTGACGTGCTGCGCGGCGGGATCAGCCAGGTGTTGCTGCGCGGCCAGCAGCCGCGCAACCTGCTGGCGGATCTCAGGCCAGAGTTGGGCATTGGCCGCTTCAGCGACAGCTTCGGCACAGGTCGGTCCATCGAGCTGACATACCGCACGCCCGAGGCGACGGTGCGCGTTGTGCATATTCTCTACGAGGGGACCGAGCTGTTCACCACCGAGGTCTTCATCACCGCCTCGCGCGACATCGCGGTGACCGGCATCACAGTGCTCAGCGGCGACCTGGACCTGGGCGCTGGCGAGGTACGGGTGCTGTCCAATCCGCGCGAGTGGGACACCCGTATGTCCGTGCTCGGCGGGCGGGAGTCCCGCAGCATCTTCTGCTCGGCGCTGTACAACCGGCAGAGCGGGCGCGGCGCGGTGCTCGGCGCGATGAGCGGACACGCCTCGTCCATGGTGCGCAGCCGCATGGGCAGCGGCGGGCCGCATTTCGCTCTGTTCACCGAATATGGCGGCCCGGGCGCCGGCGAGCTGCGCATCGCCGCCGGGCAAACGGCGCGCAGCGGAGCCCACGCCGTCGGCCTGCCCGCCGACATCTTCGAGGGGCTGGAGGCCTACGGCGCGGCCGTTCGAAAGTACAACAACATCAGGCTGTACGATCCGATTCCGGCGGGCTGGTGCAGTTGGGATGCGTTCAACTGGATCATGCAGGAGAAGCAGATCTACGACACCATCGAGAAGATCAAAAAGTTGCGGCTTGCGGAATACGGCTTCAACGTCCTGCAGATCGACGACGGCTGGCAGCGCGGATGGCGCTGCAGCGGCGACTGGCAGTACAACCCCAACCGTTTCCCCAATGGCATCCGGCCGATCGCCGAAGCTGCAAAAGAGGCCGGTTTCACTCTGGGGCTGTGGATCGGGCCGTTCAGCGACGAGGACTTCCGCAGCTCGGGGGGCCCCGACGGCTCGCTGCGCGAAGGCGCGCCGGGCTGGATGCGTGCCGCGGTCCCCGTGCTGCTGAACTATCCGGAACTGATGACCGGCTATGCCGCCGGCCGGCCGTCGGGCCACTACGACCTTTCGCTGCCGGCGTTCAAAGAGCACCTGACAAGCATCCTGCGCCGACTCACCGGCGAGTATGGCGCCAGCTACATCAAGGCCGATTTCGTCAAGGCCGGCGACGTCGAGCACGACCGCAGCCTTCCCTATCACGACATCTACCGCAACGCCCTGCTGGCCATGCGCGCCGGCATGCCCCCAAACACCTATCTGATGACATGCGTCTCGCCCGACTGGAAGGGCCTGGGCATCGTGGACGGCCAGCGCATCGGCGACGACGTATCCACGTCCTGGCGCGGCATCAATCCCACGCTGCTATGCGCTGCGGGCCGCTACTTCACCAACGGCAACTTCTGGTGGAACGACCCGGACCAGCTTCATGTCGTGGGCGGTGTGGACGCGCAGGGGCGGCAGCACGGGCTGACGATGGACCAGGCGCGCGCCTGGGCGGCGCTGGTGGCGCTGTATGGCGGCGTCACCCTCACCGGCGATCCGATCACCGAACTCTCCGAGGAGCGGACGAAGCTCTTCACGCAGTGCCTCCCGCCTACCGGCCAGACGGCGCGGCCGCTGGATCTTTTCGACGTCATCACCGAGCAGAGCCCCCAGCGCCACAGCAGCCTCTGGGCGCTGCGGATCGACAAGCCGTTCGGCGCGTATCACGTGGCCGCAGCCTTCAACTGGACCAACGCGGCCGCCCAGCGCACGCTGGACCTGGGCCGCTTGGGCATCGCGGCCGGGCAGCGCCTCGTTATCTACGACTACTGGAACAGCGCGCTGATACCAGCGCCGGCGGACGGGAAACTTGTCCTGGATACGGCCCCCACCTCCTGCCGGCTGCTGGTCATCCACGGCGATGACGGACAGCCGCGGCTGTTGTCTTCCGACCGGCACCTGGTCTCCGGCGCGGTCGACGTGATCGACGTGTCGCGCCAGGATTCTACCCTGCGCGGACGCAGCCAGAAGCTGGTGAGCGGTGTGCCGTTCAAGTACAGCTTCTACGTGCCCGCCGGACAGCGGCTGGTCGAAGCCACATTTGACGGCCGCCCCGGCCAGGTGGAGATGCGCGGCGAGAACCTGGCGGTCGTGACCTTCACGCCGTCGCAGCCGACCATCGAGTGGATGGTGCGGTTCGCGGCGCCGTGAAGGCGTTTAGCCGGCCCGCTCGCGGGCCGCTGCGTGAGCATCGAGTGGTCGGTGCGCTTCGCGCAGCAGTGAAACGCCTTCACGCCAGCGGGACGTGGGGCAGGCCCAGCGACTGCGCGACGGCGGCGTTGACCACGCGGCCGTCGGCGAGGTTGACACCAAGCGCCAGGCCCGGGTCGTCCGCAGCGGCGCGCCGATAGCCCTTGTTGGCGATGGTCAGGGCATAGGGGAGGGTGGCGTTGCACAGGGCGATGGTGCTGGTGCGGCCGACGGCGCCGGGCATGTTGGTCACGCAATAGTGGACGACGCCCTCGACGACATAGGTGGGCTCTTGGTGAGTGGTGGGACGGCTGGTCTCGACACAGCCGCCCTGGTCGATGGCGACGTCGACGATGACGCTGCCGTTTTTCATGTCCACCAGATCCTTGCGGCTGACCAGCCGCGGCGCCCGGGCACCGGGGATGAGCACGGCGCCGACGACCAGATCGGCCAGGCGAAGCTGCTCGCGGACGGTCTGCGCGTCGCTGTAGAGCGTGCAGACGTTGGGGGGCATGACATCGTCCAGGTACCGCAGACGTTCGAGGTTGATATCCATCAGCACAACCCGCGCCCCCAGACCCGCCGCCACCTTGGCGGCGTTGGTGCCGACGATGCCCGCGCCGAGAATGACGACGTGCGCCGGGGCGACGCCCGGCACACCGCCCAGGAGAATGCCCCGGCCCATCTGCGGCTTCTCCAGATACTTGGCGCCCTCCTGGATGCTCATCTTGCCGGCGATCTCGCTCATCGGCGTCAGACAGGGCAGGCGGCCCGAACGGTCCTGGATGGTCTCATAGGCGATGGCCACAATGCCGCTGTCCAGGCACGCACGGGTCAGCTCGGGAGAGGCCGCCAGATGAAAGTAGGTGAAAACGATCTGGCCCGGGCGCAGCAGCGCAAACTCCTGCGGCTGAGGCTCCTTAACCTTCACGATCATGTCGCACTGGGCGTAGACCTCCTGCGGCGTCTGGAGGATCGTCGCGCCCGCATCGCGGTAGGCGGCGTCGGGAAATCCGCTGGCGGCCCCGGCTCCCGCTTCGATGAATACCTGGTGCGATGCGGCAGTCAGCACCTCAACGCCCACGGGCATCATTCCGACGCGATACTCATCTGCCTTGATCTCGCGGGGCACGCCAATACGCATGAACGGTCCTCCAGTATGTGAAAACGCAATCGACAGCACCGGCCGGCACAACTATATCGGCCCTGGTCCCATAAGCCACGGGAGCCGGCCGAAGAACGATGTTTCCACAGATCAACGGTCCATCGCGCCGATGAATACGGCGGACACCTGTTGCGGCGACGCAACGGAGCATTGACACCCAGCACGCGAGGATATTACCGGATGCTCCAGACGACAACTACCGGCAAACCGCGGCTGCTCATCATGGATGAGGACCGGATCATCCTTCAGTCGCTCTCGCAGTTCCTCGCTCGCGAGGGCTACAGCACCCAGATCACCGACGATCCCGACGATGCGCTGGCCCGGCTCGAAGGCTCCCCATTCGAGCTGCTGCTGGCCGACATCAACATGCCCGGGGTGAAGGCGGGCGATTTTCTGCGGACGGTGCGGCGGCGGTTTCCGCAGGTGGTGGTGATCGTCATCACCGGATATGGCTCGATCGAGGGGGCGGTGGAGGCCATCAAGCTGGGGGCGTTCGACTATCTGACCAAGCCGATCATCGACGATGAAATCCGCGTGGTCGTGGAAAAGGCGGCGCGGCAGCAGGCCCTGCTTTTCGAGAACCAGACCCTGCGGCATCAGCTCGACCTGCACTTCGGGCTGGAGAACATCGTCGGCCATCATCCCAGCATGCTCAAGGTCTTCGACCTGGTGGAGGCGGTGGCCGACAGCCGTACCACCGTGCTGATGACGGGGGAAAGCGGCACCGGCAAGTCGCTGCTGGCCCGGGCCATCCACCACCGCTCCTCGCGCCGCGACCGGCCGTTTGTCGAGGTGAGCTGTGGCGCACTGCCGGAAACGCTGCTGGAGTCCGAGCTCTTCGGGCACGTCAAGGGCGCCTTCACGGGCGCCGTGGCCGACAAGCCCGGGCGATTCATGACCGTCGACGGCGGCACGATCTTCCTCGACGAGATCAATTCGGCCTCGCCGACTATGCAGGTGAAGCTGCTGCGGGTTCTTCAGGAACGCTGCTTCGAGCCGGTGGGCAGCTCCCAGACGAAAACCGTCGACGTGCGCGTGATCCTGGCTACCAACACTGATCTGGCGCGGCTGGTCGCCGAGCAGAAGTTCCGCCAGGACCTGTATTACCGCATCAACGTCGTCAATATACGCCTGCCGTCGCTTGCCCAGCGCGTAAGCGACATCCCGCTGCTGGCGGCCAACTTCCTGCGGCGCTTCAACCGGGAGATCGGCAAGGAGGTGCTGGGGTTCAGCGCGGCGGCCATGGCGGCGATGCAGCGCTACCACTGGCCTGGAAATGTGCGCGAGCTGGAGAACGCGGTGGAGCGGGCGGTGGTGCTGTGCCGGCGGCCCCAGATCGAGCTGGAGGACCTGCCGGAGACGATTGCGGCGGCAGGTCAACCGGACCCCTCTTCCGGTGGCGCCGACGGCAACGGCGAAGCCGATAGGCCGCTGCCGCTGGCGCAGGCCCTGGAGGGTCCGGAGCGGCGCATCATCGAGCGGGCGCTGAAGCGCAACGGGTGGAACCGCCAGGCCACCGCCCGAGAACTGAATATAAACCGTACAACACTGTACAAGAAGATGCGCCGCTACCGGCTGGACGTGGGCGAGAGCAACTGAGCAAGGCAGCGGCGGACCAGGGGCGGGAGCGCTGTGCGACAGACGAGCAGGCCGCGCGATCGGGGGACCCGGCCCGTCTCACACCGGGAGGGCGATTTTTTTCATTCGCATTTTCGGCCGCCGCAGGGTAAACTCCGCCCCACAACAGGTGACGCGATGTTCTTGAGAGTCCGCATCGACACGGCCAATCTTCAGGCTCGGCTCTCGGGGATGCTGGGCCACCCGACGGACCAGGCGGAAGTTCAGGCCTGGCTGGCCGAGCATGGCATTCGCAGCCTGGGGCCGCTGTCACCGTCCGATTTCTGGGCGAGCGAAGACCGGCTTGAGGCGCTGGGCCCCTGGGAGATCCTGGAACGAGCGCCGCTGCTGGACCTGCCGCCGCTTGACGAGCCGCAACAAGGCATCTCTCCATCCTGAGCAGAGCACATGAAAGCAAGAAGACCAACGAAGAAACCAGCGGCAAAGCGCCGCCATGCGGCGGCCGGCGAGCGCGCCGTTCACTGCGACAGCCTGATTGCGGCCATTCGCGAACTGGAGCAGGCGCTGGTGGCGACGGCCAACGGGGGGCCCGGCACGCGCATCCGGCGTGCCCTGGGAAAGGTGGCGCGGCAGGTGGATGAGCACGTTCGGCTGACCGAGGGCGAGCATGGACTGCTGAGCATGGTGGACGAGAACTGCCCGCACCTGCTGCGGTGGTCGGCGCGGTTGCGCGCGGAACATGCACAACTGGAGAAGGCCATCGCCCGACTCACGGCGCGGGCCGACCGGGCCCAGGCGGCGGGCTGGAAGCGGGCCCAACTGGCGGGCGTCCGACGCGGTGCCGACGATCTGCTGGGGGCGCTGCTGAAGCACCAGGCTGAGGGAACGGAACTGATGTTCGAGGCCTTCGTCTCGGACCTGGGCGCGCCGGCGGATTAAGCGATCAGTTCCCTGCCGGCCGCGGCCGCGAACGGCGCAGCAGCAGACCCGCGCCCAGAAGGGCGCTCAGGAGGCCCGGCTCAGGGACATGGGGCGGGAAGTCCATCATGACACCGCCGACCGACTGAACGTCCCAGATCTGGAGCATGGGATCGGCGTCCAGACCCAGCGGATCGCTGGCATCGTGGAAATAGGTGTCCCACGCAGTCACGAGGCTCTCGCTGCGAAACGTCAGCAGGCCGGGCGGTGAGGGGTTATCCTCGCTCTTGCCGCCCGGCAGAAGCGGAAGGCCGGACATCAGGGAGAACATCACCCCGCCGAACGGCCAGGTGTTCCCGAATGGATCCGGTTCATCGGGACCGAGCACGCTCTTCAGTTGCCACGTGCCGCCCGTCGCCGTAAAGGAAAAACTCCCGGGGTCAAACGCGGAGTTGGGGAAGAACCAGAAGGCGTCAACGGCTTCCACCATGCCAGCGGTGATGTCCCACTCGTAGCTGTAGTTGAACTGCGTGCTGTTGAAAAAGCCGTCGCCGGACAGCCCGGCGGAGCCGACGCTCAATGGCTGGGGCAGTGCACGTGGAGCGGCCTTGATGCGTTCGATCGTGTTGTACGAGGTGATGTCCGGAAAGCGGTACCGCTCGTTGAGAACCGCATTGAGCAGGAACTGGCCGGTCCCGGGATCCACCGTCACCTCACGGTAGTAAGCGCCCACCCCCGTTGGCGTGGCCGAGGGCTGCCCGGGGATGCGTGCGGCCACTGGAATCGGATCGGAGGGCTTGAAGCGCTTGGCCTGAACGATGGGGTCGGTGGCGGGGCCGGGAAACCCGCCAGTGATGCCGGAATCGGTGCCGGCGTTGCCATGGTTGGAATCGGGGTCGGCAAAGTAGATCTTGTTGTTGGGGATGTCGATGCCGGCAAGCGTGATGGTGTGGTAGGAGCCCCCCGCCCACCAGAGGCCTTCGGCGGCGGCCGCCGCCTGATACGCGGGGGCGACCTCGATGGTAGCGACGACGGAGCGGTTCTTGATGAACGCGTCCTGGGCGGCATGTAGAATCGGCTGGGTGCCGCCGGCACCCGGAACGTTGCGCAGCATGGCGTCGCCCGTGAGTGCCCAACTGGAGTACTTCAGCCGGCCACTGCCGTCGTCAATGATTTCCACCTCCATGAGGCCCTTGCCCACGCCGGCCGCTATTCCGATGGACCCGGGACGATTGTGCAGCCAGCGCTCCAGCCGGCCGGTGCCATGGGGCGAGGAGGTGCCGGGGGCGGGCGCTTTGAACCAGAAGTCACGCGACATCGTCTTGAGGCTGGCGCTGGCGCTGTTCAGCCAGGCGTTGTTGTCGAGCACCGCGTCGGGCAGTGTATTGAAGCCGGCCAGCTTCCATCCCCAGAGAGCATCGAGATAAGCGGTCGGGCGGCACCATCCGCCGGTATCCTCCCATTGGGTATCGTTGACCGCTCCGCGGTTCTGATGCTGATACATGTCCAGTACGCCCCACTGGAACCCGCGGCGGTTGGTGGCATCCCAGAACTCGTCCAGGGGAGCCGCAAACAACTGACCGCACATCAACGACGCCGCAATCACCCCCCCCACGGGAGCCCAGCGCGAAGTCACACTCATACTCATGAGACCCTCCGGCTATAGTACCGATAATATACGCGATATCTGGCCACCGTGCAAACCGACCAGGCGGGCGGCGGGATCGGGAGGTCCCCGGCCGTGCCTCGTCAGGCCGGCTCGGCCATCTCTTCCGCGACGGGCGCCCCCGCCTCCAGCCGCCGTGGCACCGCCAGCGCGGCGCCGATGCTCGCCGCCGCCACGGCCGCCCCCAGCACGAACGTCCAGCGGTATCCCGCGCTCTTCCACAGCAGTCCGCCCAGCAGCGGCATGAGTACGGCCGCCACGTGGTTCACGGCCACGCCCAGGCTCAACGTCGGCGTGTGCTCGGCAGGCGGGGCGATGCGGTTCAGATAGGTCGTCATCGCCATCGTGCAGACGAAGAACGCGCTGTCCATGACGAACAGCGCATACAGCACCCACGGCCGCTGGATGAACGCGTAGCCGATGAAGATGGCCGTCATGCTGGCGTAGTACATCGACAGCACGCGCCGCTCACCGACGCGATCGATGAGCCGCCCCACCCGCGGCGCGATGAACCAGCCGATGGCCTGGATGGCGATGAACAGCCCCAGCATCGTGGTCAGGGGCGTGCCGTACTGCTTCACCAGCAGATACCCCGCGAAGGCGATGAAGATCTGCTTGCGCCAGCCCTCCAGGAACACCAGCAGGTAATACAATCCGTATTTCCTGCGAACCACCAGCCGCGGCCCCGGCGCCTTGATGTCGCGCGGGATAAACAGGCACGAGCCGGCGCCCAGCAGCGCCGCGGCGGCCGCGACCATCCACAGCCCGCGGATGTGTACGCCCCACAGGTGAAGCCCCAGCGCCAGCACCAGCCCCGACGCCGATCCCACTGCGCCGGCCGCCGCGATCTGGCCCAGACGGTGCCCGGCGCGCCCCGGTTCCGCCAGCGCAAGTCCCATCGAGTGCGGCAGCGGCATCCAGATGTGCAGACCCTGGCTCCAGACCATGCTGGCCACGATCAGCCAGTAGAAGTCGGGCACGAACGCATACCACGCCAGTCCCGCCCCCAGCAGCAGCAGCATCGCCGCCCCGATCAGCGGCTCGGCGATCCCCGCCATCAGCGCCAGCAGGGCGAAGGCGAAGATGCCGCAGCTTTCGCGGAAGGTCTCGAGGATGCCCTGCTGAAGCCCCGAGAGACTCATCTCCTCCCCCACGAAGTTCGAGTTGAGCCCCAGTTGCAGCGTCATCGCGAAC
>Ga0129299_1000082_pt1 | contig 48759 bp, 53 predicted proteins | sample ConPoolayeCmetaG_FD_94477 | JGI IMG/M metagenome (GOLD analysis project Ga0129299, IMG submission 94477) | Hot spring microbial mat communities from California, USA to study Microbial Dark Matter (Phase II) - Cone Pool mat layer C metaG ...
AAAATTTCCTCTCCCGCATCGTGTAGTGTCTGCTCATGCCCCTGTTGTGTACATCCCCCGCTCGCCCTTCACGCTTTTTTTCACCCAAAACGCCCGAATCCCTCGCTTCGCTAATGATTAGGGGGAGAAGACAACACCCCATTGCCACCCATAAAAATGAGGATGCACAACAAGATGCTGGAGGCTACCTTTTTTCGCTAGCGCGAAAAAAAGTCGCCTCAGCCGTAACGTTCGGCCAAAATATAAACATTGACCATTCCTAGCATCATACATACACTGTACATATGAATGAGATTGTATTCGAATGGGACGAGAACAAAAACAAAGAGAATGTTAAAAAGCACAAAGTCTCTTTCGAAGAAGCAAAAACCGTTTTCCTTGACGAGAACGCTATTCGCTTCTTCGATCCGGACCACTCACAGAACGAGGATCGGTTCATCATGCTCGGCATGAGTTTCAGGCTTCGCGTTCTCGTTGTTTGTCATTGTTATCGAAAAGACGATACCGTAATTCGAATTATCTCGGCACGAAAAGCAGACAAACATGAAGCAAAATATTATGGGAGGTAAAACCATGAGAAAACATTACGAGTTTTCGAAGATGAACGGAGAACGCAATCCTTACATCACAAAACTGAAACAACCTATCACAATTCGCCTGGACAAGGATACTGTGACTTACTTCAAGGCCTTGGCGGCAGAACTTGGCATGCCCTACCAGAACTTGATCAATCTATACCTGCGAGACTGCGCTCATCACCGCAAGAAGCTGGAACTTCAGTGGGCATCATAAGATTGGCCGAACACCGCCATCGTGTGCTACCTCGTGCCTGCGGCGGGCACTCGGAGGCACAAGGCGAACGTTCGGCGGCGCTGCTCGCACACGGCGCCTGGCCGCCTGGAAGGCGGCCTGACTCGGCGCCTGCTCGCTGCACCGCCGAATGGCGAGCTGACCGGCTGACACCGGTCTCACGACTGCGGCGGCGCATCGCGCCGCCGCAGTCGTGAGACCGGTCGCTAGCACTCGGCTGCTTGCCCCGCAAATGCGGGGCAAGCAGCCTCGCGCCAGCGCCGGTCATCTCGCCATTGGCCTCACAAAATGAGATATATAGCCTCAATCGTATCGGCTCTAATCATATCAGGATGCAGCACGGGTCTTGAGATGAGAACATACCGCGTAGATGAATAATTCTGGAAATCGATCAGCTCATATCCAATACCTACCTAGGAATCTGAAAGGGAATTGAACATCGCATTTCAAACATTCCTCGAAGCGGCATTCCCTTGCCCTGCCGGATCATTCGCAATACTCAATACATCAAAGAGCACTGTTACTCTTCGGAACAAGCCCGTTATCCTCGACTGAATGGAAATAGATCTTGGTCCAATGGATGGTTCCGGAACCTTCTATAAAGAAAGATTGAAATGAAAGGCCAACAAGAGGCTGGAGAATACATTTTTTGGCTGGCGCAAAAAATGCGTCTCAGCCTAAACGTTGCCCCCGTAGGAAGAGACATCCGTCGAAGCTAGCTATTGACATCGGCGGGACACTCTGCTATCAATGCTATCAACGTTACCCAGAGGTGTGCTAATGCCAAAGAAGCAGATACTCATCCGAGACGTCCCGGAAGCACTGTACGAGTGGATCGAAAGCAGGCGGCATGCCACGCGGGAGTCACAGAAAGAGTTCCTGCTCAAGGTGTTGGAAAACGCTGCGTCGTATGGAGGCGGCATGTCGGAACCGTCGTTGTTTGACTTCCGCCCCCCCATCGCCCGACCCATAGGCGGGCTAGTCCCTTTCACCTTCATTGACCTGTTCGCCGGGATCGGGGGTATGCGCCTCGGTCTTCAGTGGGCTGGGGGCCGCTGCGTGTTCTCGTGCGAATGGGATCGGTACTGTCAGAGAACCTATTGCGCATGGTTCAATGACATGCCCCGTGGCGACATACGGAAGATCAAGGCGGATGAGATTCCCGACCATGACATTCTGGCGGCGGGGTTCCCGTGTCAGCCCTTTTCAATCGCCGGAGTGTCGAAAAAAAACAGTCTTGGCCGCCTACATGGGTTCAAGGACGAATCTCAAGGCAACCTTTTCTTCTACCTCGCAACGATTGCGGCAGTAAAGCGACCGCTGGCCATGATCCTCGAGAACGTCAAGAATCTGGTCTCACACGACAAGGGGCGGACGTGGGGGACGATCAAGGCGACGCTTGAAGAAATGGAATACAAGGTCTTTCACCAAGTTATTGATGCCCGTGACTACGTGCCGCAACATCGGGAAAGAATATTCATCGTTTGCTTTGATCGACGGGTTTTCGGCGATTCGGTACCCTTCGAGTTTCCAGCAACGCCGGAAGGCAAGAAACCCAAGGTTGCATACATCCTCGAAAAGAACGTTCCCGCCAAGTATACGCTGTCCGATCACCTATGGCGGTATCTCCAGGACTATGCGGACCGGCACAAGAAAAAGGGAAATGGCTTCGGCTACGGGCTGGTTGACTTGGATGGCGTGACGCGGACGTTGAGCGCCCGCTACTACAAGGACGGTTCGGAAATTCTGATTCCGCAGAACGGAAAGAACCCGCGCCGTCTCACGCCCCGTGAGTGCGCGCGCCTGATGGGCTTCCCTGATGAGTTGCCGATTATCGTTTCGGACACCCAGGCATACCGCCAGTTCGGCAACGCGGTTGTTCCCCAGATTGTTTCCGAGGTTGCGAAGCGCGTTCTTGCCGTATTCCTGTGGCACATGGAGACGAGAGGGCTTGCGCAGTTCAGTGCGGTTGCGCCGACAAACGGAACGCATGACCGCAAATAGGAAGTGCACTATGCCATCGCACCTAGTTGAACGTGCCGTCATTGACGCGCTGGACAACAACAGCGCGCTGTTAAAGTTCATCTCCCCGAACGATACCGGTCTGACCGGCGGCCATCAGTGCGGGTACTACCTGCCGAAAGCCGCGTGGCGTGCATTCACACCGCATGCTCCGAAACGTGGCCGGAACGCGGAGCACTTCGTGACCGTGCTCTGGCAGGACGGTCGGAAAACCAAGTCATGCGTCAAATGGTATGGAGTCGGGACGCGCAGCGAGTACCGATTGACCCGATTCGGCCGCGATTTTCCCTTTCTGACGCCCGACAATGTGGGCGACTTGCTGGTCCTGATTCGGACTGGTGAAGCGTCGTTTCATGGGTACGTGTTTGACTTGCCTGACGACATAGCTGACGTGCAGGCAAGTCTGGGCCTCGAGATAATCGGCACATGGGGATTGTACGAGGGGGTTGTACGTCCGCCTGAAACGGAAGACGATTGCATTCATCGGCAATTTGCCGCTTTTGTCGGACAGCTTCGCGAGTTCCCAGATACATCGACATTTTCAACGGTGACGCGAGACTCAATCCTTAAATGTGTGCGGAGGTTCACGTCGCAATCCGCAGACGACCGGCTGATGCTCTTGATGGATCAGGAGTATGCCCTTTTTCGGATGGCAGAACGGATGCTTTGTCGGGATGAAATTTGCCGTCAGTTCCAATCGGTGGATGACTTTCTTTCGACAGCCGCACGGATCATGAATCGCCGAAAGTCTCGCGCGGGCCGTGCGCTTGAAAATCATGTCGGCTACCTCCTTCAGGACGCACACATTCCATTTGACGCTCGCCCGACTGTTGACGGGCAGCCGGACGTGTTGATTCCCGGTAAGGCACAATATGAGGATCCACAATGGCCAGAAGATCGCCTGTATGTCGTCGGTGTAAAGACAACGTGCAAGGACCGCTGGCGGCAAGTGCTGAATGAAGCGCGACGTGTGCACCGCAAGTATATCCTGACAGTGCAGCAAGGCATCTCCGCAACGCAGTTGGCGGAAATGCGGGATTCGGGCGTCTCACTTGTCGTGCCACAGAAACTCCACGCCATGTACCCTGCGGTTGAGAATATGCACATTCTAACCGTTCGGGAGTTCTTGGACAATGTCCGGCGCACACTGGCGCCCTGCGTATGACCGACGTACTAACAGCAGAACAGCGGCAGCGGTGCATGTCTCGGATACGGGGAAAAGACACCGGGCCGGAAAAGTTCGTGCGCCAAATGATTCACCGGATGGGGTTCCGGTATCGCCTCCACAGCGCGGACCTGCCGGGTAAACCTGACCTTGTGCTGCCCCGTCTCAGGAAGGTCATCTTTGTTCACGGGTGTTTCTGGCACATGCACCGTTGCCGCTTCGGGCGCGTGCAGCCTGCAACGAACGCAGACTTCTGGAAGAAAAAGAGGGAGAGCAACCGGCAACGAGATGCAGCGGTTCGCTGGGCTCTTCGCAAAGAAGGATGGCGCGTTCTTACTGTTTGGGAGTGCGAAATTCGGAACATCGAAAAATTACAGAGGAAAGTGTGGGCATTTCTGAAGGAATAGAAAATACAAGAAGGGCCAACCATGCCCTGCTGCGTACGTCGCTATCGCGCCGCCGCAGAGGGCTGACGTTGGAAAATACGACAGAAGATAGAGAACGAATCTGATTCTTCGCAGAGATGCAAAGGACGGCTCTCATCCAGTAGCCAGTGCAACACTGGCTACTGGATGAGAGACACCGAAGTGTGAAAGCCATATCTGAAGAGAAAAAGCAGCCGCTTCTCAAACCCTTCGGGATTGTCGAAAACAGGCAATCTGCTGCGCTACGGGAGGTTCGCAGTATGCGCATACACCTTCACCTCCCGCGCCTTGCATCTTGCCTGTTTTGGCCAATCGCAAAATCTGGCTTCATTCGTTTTGGTTTTCATCTTTGCATCGCTTGTGCGGCGTCCTTCAGATGTTTCGCATTTTTCATCCCAGATTTTGCGTTTGATAAATGGCCGGGTTGCCTGACCTGTCGGCAAGACATGATGTTGGGACACTGTGTGATTTGAACGGACAAGCATAAAAAAGTGATACGGAGAATGGGGCAAAGAGGCCATTTCTCAAACCGCGAGGGATTGTCCGGAGCGCGGCATCTGCTTTGTTGCGAGGCGCTTGCAGTATGGGAATACAGCGGCGCGTCTCGCGCCTCGCATCTGCCGCACTCGGGTCAATGGCAAAATCCGGGTTCATCCAAATGTTGCGTTTGTGAATTGGCTGGGTTGGGTTGTTACCGAACCGGGGCAGTCGCAGTCTCGGCGAAGAGGGCATTGAGCATCCTGATCAAAACACGCCCGACAATTTCCAGGCTTTTTGGGCTCAGTTTGTTCAGCGTGTCTTCGGGAGTATGCCAGTAATCGTTTTGTCCCGGCGTGGATCCATACTCGAAGTCTATCAGGTCGAGCGCGGGTATTCCGGCTTCCAAAAAGGGAACGTGGTCATCGGTAATGCTGAATTTCGATAGACTGAAATGAAGGCGCGCCCCTTCTTCATGGGCGGCATTCAACGCCAAGGCGACTAGGTGGGGCGTACTGTTGCGCGGAATCGTGATAGTCAGATCGCGGTCGCCAACCATGTCCAGCAAAATGAAAGCGCGGAGATTGGCACGTGGATGTTTTTGCTGCAAATCCCTGACGAGCCGTCGGCTGCCGTGGAGACCGTCGTTCGGACCATATTGCTGCAGACATTCCTCGCCGTCCAGAAAGGCCAGCATGAGCGAATCGGGCGGCTGCGGGGCAGATGGCAACAAGGCGGCGAGGGCAAGCAACACCGCAGTGCTTGAACCAGAATCGTTGGCGCCGATGAACTCTGGGCCTCCCTGAATTGCGGTATCGTAGTGCGAAGCTACGATAATCAGGCGATCACGGCGGCCGGGAACGGTCAACAAAACATTGCGGAAGGTCTTATCCCCTTGTGGTGTGGCGTCAACAAATTCGACTACTTCAACGAAGCCGTTTGTTCCTGCGACGGAGCGGAGGCGGCTGGCAAGATAGCACGCAGCCGTTTCGGCGCCTGTGGACCCCGCAATCCGCGGCCCCAGACTGACAAAACTGGCGGCTTCCGCGTAGCATGATTGGCCGTCAAACTCAGCAGGGTCAACCCAACCCATTGTTGGGACAGGACGCGGGGCTGGTCGCTGGCAACCAAGAACACCGGCGGTGATGGCTGCTGCGAGGGCTGTTGACAAGTGACGACCTGAGGCTATCCAGAAGCTTGCATCCGGTAATCCTCGAGTTTTGGCGGCGCATTGGGCGCCCAGAACGTCAGGGTGGGGGGCAGTGCTGGTGGTTGCGCAAAAATTTTCGTTTTTGGACGTTGAGACTGCGGGGCGGGGCCGGTGCTTTGTCGCTTCGCTCGGACAGAACGTTACTGCATTTTGAGGACAAAGTTGGCGGGGGGTGACCGCCGGATAAGCGTCCGTCGCGGTCTGTGCATCTGCCTCACTCGGGCCAATCGCAAAATCGGGGTTTATCATTCCGTGACGCCGTGTTTGAACGCCATGTTGTTCAACATTTTATCCAGGCCGATTATTTCTCGAACGCAAAATCGGGGTTCAAAGCTGCGGGAGGTCTGGCTCAATCAAGGGCCACTCCCAACAGCGCGAGAATACGGTCGAGGTCGTCGTTGGAGAAGAAATCAATTTCGATCGTGCCTTTTCCCTTGGTGCCGTTGGCGTAGGTTCGACACGGCGTAATGCGGACGCTCGTACCAAAGTGCGCGTGGAGTTTGTCGGAGATCGCGGCCAAGTGGGTGGGGGGAATGTCTGTCCGTGCGGCCCTGGGTTTGCGAGGAGGGCGTTTAGCTTTTGCGATCAGTTTTTCGAGATTTCTGACGGACAGGTTCTCCTTCACTGCTCTTTGAGCATACAAAATCTGTTCCTCGGGAATTTCCAGTCCGATGAGGACCTTGGCGTGGCCGGGCGACAACTGATTGGTAGCCAGCAACTGCTGCACCTCAGCCGGCAGGGACAGCAGCCGCATGGTGTTGGCTACGGAGGCCCGGGCTTTGCCCACGCGGACGGCGATTTGCTCCTGGGTAAGGTTGAACTGTTCCGCCAGCAGTCGGTAAGCTTCTGCTTCTTCCAGCACATTCAGGTCCTGGCGCTGCAAATTCTCTATCAAGGCCAATTCCAAGGCTTCTCCGTCAGCGGCGGACATGACGATGACCGGCACCTCGGTGAGACCTGCTTCAAGGGCCGCTCGCAGTCGACGTTCGCCGGCGATCAGTTCATACTCGGCGCCGAAAGGACGCACAAGCAGGGGCTGCAGGACTCCACGCTCTTTGACGGACTGGACCAGTTCCATCATCGCTTCGGTTTCGAAAGTGCGCCTTGGTTGCCAAGGACTCTTTCGAATTGCGCCCACGGGCACTTTCAGCACACTGGGAGTCGGGCCGGCGGCTGTTGCCTGCCCGGCGCCGGCGGTAGTGCCATTCTTAATCAACGCATCCAAGCCGCGTCCCAAACTGTGTCTGACAGCCATAATCCGAACCTCCCGAGCATAAGGTCTGCCTGTTTACTCAGGCGGCTTGCAAGTTTATTCTTCCCAGCAGTCCGCCGCCGTCCTCGACGATGAGATGGGCGCTTTGCAGCGCGCCGATGAGGACTCCGCCGCTTCTAATGATGACCAAGCCGTCCGCCTTGACATGCGCATGCACTTCACCGGCGATCTCCAGATTGCGACAGACTAGGGGCGCAGACGCGGCCACGGTGACGCCGGCGTGCACGCAGAGGTCGCGAGTTTGAAGGCGTTCAATTGAAAACTCTGCCCCCGGAAGCAATTCAATGCGACGAAACGCGCGGAGGTTTCCTTCCAGCAGGCGTCCGGCAAGAACAATATCCATGGCTCGCAGGCAACCCGAGCGCACCGTTCCCCCTGCTTCTATGCGGATAGTGCCAACGGTATTGAGATCCCCTTCCCAATTTCCGGAAATCGTGTGGCTGGTATAATCCAGCCACTTGTGGCATTTGGGGCAGAGCGGCTTGTACAGACGCCCCTGAAGAACAAAAGCATACCCGCACTGGTAGCACACGATTTCGAATCGCGGGGGTACTGCCGTATGTCCGATCCGCGTTACGATCGCCGAGTTTTCCGAACTGTTTGGGCGTGGCGTCGGCGGGGTGGGCGGCTGCGCCGGCGGCGAAGATGGCGACGGCTTGCCTTTGGCATGCTTAATTGCCTGGACGGCTGTGAAGCCGTCAACAAGAATCGGCGTTCCCGTGGCCACGTTCCGTTATCCTCCATGTGCGCCGCAGCGCTCAGCTATTTTCGGCCAAACAATCCTCCTCCTTTGCCCTTGTCCGGCTCTTCGCGGCGGTGGGCTTCCTCGGGCTCAAATGGAATCGAATCCGCACCGGCAGGTTTACCCTCGGTTGGACCCGACACGCGAGTGCCGGACGGGTTAACTTCCGACTTGCCTACAAAAGTCACGCCATCCTCGACAGTCAGTCGTTTCGACTTGATATCGCCTGTGATTTTGGCGCTAGCCTTCAGCTCGATGCGATCCCGGGCGGTAATGTTGCCGTTGACTTGGCCAAGCACGGTCACGGAATCGACGTTCAGGTTACCTTTGACGATAGCCGTCTCGGCTATGATCGCGTTCCCGTTGCAAACCAGGTCGCCGTTCAGCTTGCCGGCCAGGCGCACGTTGCTCGCACATTTTATCGAGCCTACGATTTCCACGTCTTCGGCTATGACTGTTTTCTCGGTTTCGGGATTTGGCATTTTTACCTCCTCTTGCATCATCAGCTGCCGTTCCGGTTCGGGTTCGGCTCCGGGCTGACCCCGTGGTGTCGCGACATCGCGCTGATGTCGCTGCGGCGCACGCGTCACGGGAACATGCCGGGTCTGGTCAAACCCGCCGACTCCGGCAAGCCCAGCAGCAGATTCATATTTTGTAAAGCCGAACCGGCCTGCCCCTTTACGAGATTATCGATATATGAAACTACGCGCAGGCGGCTCAGTCGCTCGTCAACAGTTACCACGAGATTGCAGTAATTCGTGCCGCGGACGTGCGGCGAACCGACGGGCGCGGAACCGTCATACACGCGCACGAACACATCTTGGCGGTAAAACTGGCGGTAGACGTTCAACAAGTCTTTTTCTTGAAGGGGATTGAGAAGATTAGCATAGAGTGTGGACATAATACCGCGGCAAACGGGGACCACCTGCGCCGTGAAGGTGACCCGCACATCTTTGCCTGCCAGGAGTCCCAGTTCGCGCTCGATCTCGCAGACATGTTGGTGTCCGGCGAGTTTGTAGGCGTTCATGTGGTCGTAGCGCGCGGGGTAATGAAAAGCCGGATTGGGTTTTTTCCCAGCGCCGGAAACGCCGGTTTTGCAGTCACAGATTATGCTGTCGAGACGCACCAGTCCTGCCTTGACGGCGGGTGCCAAGCCAAGAATGCAGCTTACCGCAAAGCAACCGGGGTTGCCCACGATGCGAGTTTTTGGGGTGATTTCCGCGCGGTGCAACTCGGGAAGTCCGTAGACGGCCTCGGGGAGGAGATGGGGAGCAGCATGGTTTTGGTCGCGTCCGATGCGCCGGGCGTATTCCGCGTAGCTGGCGACGGAATTGAAGCGAAAGTCGCCGCTGTAATCAACGACCTTCGCGCCTTTTTCAATTTCGGCCGGCGCGAGTTTCATGCCTACGCCGTCTGGGGTGGCCATAAAAACCACGTCGAACTTAGCCGTTGCCAGAGTATGCGCGGGATCTAGGATCGGCAGGTCGCAGAACCCATCGAGGTGGGGATAGACGCTGCTAATTGGTTTGCCCACGTTTTCGACGTCCACCAGGGCGCCGATTTCCACGTGGGGGTGATTCAACAGCAGTTCGATAATGCCGACGCCTCCGTATCCTCCGGCTCCGATTACTTTGACTTTCTTTTTCATGGTTTGGATTTTGTCCTTTGGGAGTCAATATGCACGGGGAGCTCTAAAGAGTCAAGGATGGGAGTCGGAACCGCGGACGTGGCGCCGGGCACCGTTCTTTCCGCTTAGGCGGGAGGTTGTGTCTGGGGAGACGGGGATAGCAGCAACAATGTTCCCCCTCGCTGCGCTCGGGGAAAAACGTTATTGCGCAGGGGAGTGAGTCGGGAACTTTGATTTAGAAATAGTTCCGGAGCGTACTTCACGGGGGGGATGAGCCGCCGGGCTCAGGCGCGGTGGGGCGGCGCGTGCCGCGTCGCGGAGGCGCTTGTCGCGACCGGAAAATCAGGCTCATCGCGACCGGCCCGGTGACAGTACCCTCACGGCCTGGGGGAGCAGTGCGGTGCTGTGTGCTCTTTATTCCGAGTTGACACGGCTTCCTGGTCGTTCGACTATGAGCGGCTTTAGGAGAGAGTTGCGATGCGCATCGTGGATTGCGACTACTTTGTGGTGGGCAGCGGCATTGCCGGATTGATGTCGGCTCTGCATTTGGCCAAGCATGGTCGCGTGCTGGTGGCCACGAAGAAAGATCGAGCCGACAGTAACACCAACTATGCGCAAGGCGGCATTGCGTGCGTGATGGCGCCTGGGGACAGTTTTGAAGCGCACATTCGGGACACGCTGGAGGCGGGTGCTGGGTTATGCGACGAAGCTGTGGTGCGCAAGATAGTCAGCGCCGGTCCGGCACGGATTGCTGAGCTGGAAGCTCTGGGTGTTCAATTTACCGAGCGTCAGGACGGTGCTGGACGCGAGTACGATTTGGGCAGGGAAGGCGGTCATTCCGCGCGTCGGGTTTTGCATGCCGGGGACATAACGGGGCGCAAGATTGAGGAGGTGCTGCTGCGGCGCACGCTGGCCGAGCCGAACATACGGATCTTTGAACACTGCATGCTGATTGATTTAATAACCACTGGCTGGCTTGGATTTAGCGGGGAGAACCGCTGCGTGGGCGCCTACATGTTGGATCGCAGTACCGGAGAGATCTTTGCTGTGCGTGCGCCTTATGTGATCTTGGCGACTGGCGGCGGCGGCAAGGTTTATCTTTACACAACCAATCCGGACATTGCGACTGGGGACGGTGTAGCGGTGGCATGGCGAGCTGGCGTTCCGATCAAGAACATGGAATTTATCCAGTTTCATCCCACGTGTCTGTATCACCCGGAGGCCAAGTCGTTCCTGATCAGCGAAGCCGTACGTGGCGAGGGGGCGCGGCTGGTGGACGCGGAGGGGCGTCCTTTCATGGACAAATACGATCCGCGCGGCGAACTGGCGCCGCGCGACATAGTCGCCCGCGCGATAGACAACGAGATGAAGGCTAAAGGTTGGAAGTGTGTATATCTCGACATTCGGCACAAGTCGCGGGAGTTTTTGAAAGCGCGGTTCCCGAACATTTACGAGACCTGTTTACGATTTGGAATAGACATGGCTGTGGATTTGATTCCGGTGGTGCCGGCGGCGCACTATTTTTGCGGGGGCGTGGCGGCGGGTATCGACGGCACTACGGCTTTACCGGGGCTTTTTGCGTGCGGCGAGGTGGCCTGCACCGGCCTGCATGGCGCCAATCGGCTGGCGAGCAACTCTCTGCTGGAAGCCATTGTGTGCGCGCATGCGCTGGCGGAGCACATTGCGTGTTCAAAACCGGCGGGAGAATATCCGCGGGTAAAAATTCCGGATTGGCAAAGCGGCGCGGCTGTGCCGAGCGACGAGGCGATTGTGGTGGCGCACAATTGGAAGGAAGTGCGCACCTGCATGTGGGACTATGTGGGCATTGTGCGGACCAACAAGCGGCTGGAACGGGCCGAACGCCGGATTCGGATGTTGCGGGAGGAGATTCGGGAATACTATCTCAAGTATCTGGTGACGGCTGATATTCTCGAGCTACGCAACCTTGCAGATGTGGCGGCTCTGATCATCCGTTCGGCCCAGATGCGCAAAGAGAGCCGCGGTTTGCATTACACCCTGGACTATCCCCGGCAAATGCCGGTGGCGCGGGACACCGTTATTGTTGACCCGGCGGGCAGTCACGTATAGCTTTGCCAAGCTGGTTTGTTTGCCCGGTCGTGTGGTTGGCGAAGCGCCTGGCTGCGTGAATCTGAAGAGCGGCAGGACGGGACGCTGCCGAACCGGGACCAGCTTGACATACAGGAGATCGACATATGGGGGTAAACATCACCGAGAAGATCTTGAGCGAGCATCTGGTGAGCGGCGACCTTGCCAGCGGGGGAGAGATCGGCATCCGCATTGACCACGCTTTGACCCAGGATGCGACTGGCACCATGGTGTTTCTACAGTTCGAAAGTCTGGGATTGGACCGGATTCAATGCGAATTGGCGGTCAGCTACGTTGACCACAACACGATTCAGGCCGGGCCTGAGAATGCTGACGACCATGCTTACCTGCAGTCGGCCGCGGCGAGGTACGGCGCGATTTTCTCCAGACCTGGCAACGGCATTTGTCATCAACTGCATTTGGAGCGCTTTGGCGTGCCCGGCAAGACTCTGCTGGGTTCGGATTCGCATACGCCGACAGCCGGGGGACTGGGCATGCTGGCTATCGGGGCGGGCGGCATTGACGTGGCGTTAGCCATGGCCGGAGCTCCGTTTTATTTGACGGCGCCCAAAGTGGTGCGGATCGACCTCAAAGGAAGGTTGCCGAATTGGGTTAGTGCCAAGGATGTGGTGCTGAAGGTGTTGGAAATCTTCGGAACGAAGGGGAATGTGGGCCGGGTGTTCGAGTATGGCGGCAGTGGCATCAAAAATCTGGAGATTCCTGAGCGGGCCACGATTGCGAACATGGGGGCAGAATGCGGTGTCACGACCTCGGTATTTCCCAGCGACGAGGTGACCAGGCAATTTCTGGAAGCCCAGGGACGTGGGGAACAATGGCGCGAACTGGAGGCAGACCCGGATGCTGTCTACGAGCGGACTGTGGAAATAAACCTGGGAGAACTTGAGCCGTTAGCGGCCAAGCCGCACTCTCCGGGAAACGTAGTACCCGTGGCGGATTTGGCGGGATTGAAAGTTGACCAGGTGCTTATTGGCTCCTGCACGAATTCCTCCTATCGCGATTTAAAAACGGTCGCCAAGATATTAAAGGGCCGCAAAGTGCATCCGAGCGTAAGTTTGGGAATTGCGCCGGGATCGCGGCAGGTGCTGGCCATGTTGGCGCGCGAGGGGCTTTTGACCGATTTGTTGCTGGCCGGGGCACGGCTATTGGAGAACGCCTGCGGATTCTGCATCGGCAATTCCATGGCGCCGGGCACAAACGCGGTTTCGTTGCGAACTTCCAACCGTAATTTCGAAGGGCGGTCGGGGACGCCTTCGGCGCGAGTGTATCTTGTCAGTCCGGAGATTGCGGCGGTTGCGGCCATTTACGGCCGGGTCACCGATCCGCGCGTGATTTCCGATTTAAAATACCCGAGGGTGCGTTCGCCCAAGACATTTGAGATTGACGACTCCATGTTTATCCTGCCACCCGCCGACGGGTCCAAGGTCAAACTGGTCAAAGGTCCGCACATTGGCACTGTGCCCAGGAACCAGCCGTTGCCTGAGAAACTGGAAGGAGTGGCAGCCATAAAGGTTGGCGACAAAGTGACGACGGATCACATTATGCCGGCTGGGGAGCGGCTCAAGTACCGTTCCAACATCGAGAAATACGCGGAGTTTGTTTTCGAACGGGTGGATGCGGAATTTGCGCAGCGTGCCAAAAAGAATCGTGATTCCGAGCTGCACAATTTCATAATAGCCGGAGAGTCTTACGGGCAGGGTTCGAGCCGGGAGCATGCGGCGATGTGTCCGATGTTTCTCGGTGTGAAGGCGGTGGTGGCGAAGTCCTTTGAGCGTATTCACCAGGCGAATCTCATCAATTTTGGGATTGTCCCGTTCACATTCGAGAGGGCGGAGGACTACGAGAAGATTGCTGCGGGCGACCGTCTGCTTGTCGAGCAGGCGCGTGCGGCTGTGGACGGGAACGGGCGGGCGGTGTTGCGCAACGCGACGCGGGGGGTGGATATAGCGGTACGGGTAAATCTTTCCGAACGCCAGAAAAGAATTCTTTTGGCGGGCGGCCTTTTGAACACGGTTGTGAGCGAGAAGGGTAGTTGATGGTAATTTGGTGGAGCTGGACTGGGGCAGAGAGCGTGGCCATAGGCAACGAAGAGGTGGAAAGTGATGGGCTGGGATAAAATCAAGGCGCCGGTGGATGGCGCTGGCATTGTCATGGGAAGCGACGGTCGGCTGGCGGTGCCGGACTGTCCGATCATTCCTTACATCGAGGGCGACGGGACCGGGCCGGATATAACCAGGGCTGCCATGACCGTGTGGAATGCGGCGGTGGCGGCGGCTTATGGTGGCAGGCGCAAGGTGGCGTGGATGGAGGTTTACGCGGGTGAGAAGGCCAATCGTGTCTACGGTCGGGAGATCTGGTTGCCTGACGAAACGTTGGCTGCGATCAGGCAATATCTGGTAGCGATCAAAGGGCCGCTGACTACGCCGGTTGGTGGCGGGATTCGTTCGCTCAATGTGGCATTGCGGCAGAATCTGGATCTTTATGTGTGTCTGCGTCCGGTTCGGTGGTTTCCGGGGGTGCCGTCGCCGTTAAAGCATCCCGAAAAGACAAACATGGTAGTTTTTCGGGAAAACACCGAAGACATTTATGCCGGCATTGAATGGGCGGCCGGCACGTCTGAAGCGCGGAAGATGATTCATTTCCTGCAGACGGAGATGGGGGTGCAGAAGATTCGGTTTCCGGAAAGTTCGGGCATCGGGATCAAACCGATTTCACGGGACGGCTCACGGCGGCTGATACGTGCGGCCATACGTTACGCGGTTGAGAATCGGCTTCCGAGCGTGACTTTAGTGCACAAAGGCAACATCATGAAATTTACCGAGGGTGCCTTCAAGAACTGGGGTTACGAAATGGTGCGGGAAGACATGCGCGAAGTGGCGGTGGTGGCCGAGGATTGCCAGTGGCGTCCGCCGCCAGGCAAAGTGCTTGTAAAGGATGTGATTGCTGACGCTTTTCTGCAGCAGATTTTGACGCGACCTGAAGACTATGCGGTAATTGCGACGACGAATCTCAACGGAGACTACATTTCCGACGCGTTGGCAGCGTGCGTGGGAGGCATTGGAATAGCGCCGGGAGGCAACATCAACTACGAGAGCGGCGTGGCGGTGTTCGAGGCGACACACGGTACGGCGCCGAAATACGCAGGGCAGGACAAGGTCAACCCGGGATCGCTGATTTTGTCGGGAGCGATGATGTTTCAATACATGGGTTGGCGGGAAGCGGCTGAACTGATAATCGCGGGCATGGTAAGAACCTTCGAGCAAAAGATTGTGACCTACGACTTAGCAAGGCTGATGGACAACGCGCGCGAGGTGCGCTGCAGTGAGTTTGCGGCGGCGGTGGCGCGGGAAGTGACAAAGATGGGTTAGCGGCTGGCATGTCTCTCAAGGAAAGGGAGTAAGCCTGTTCGGTGGAGCGTGGAGCCCGTGATTGGCGAAAAATTTAAGCCGGTTGAAAAATTGGAAAAAATGAAAAAATTTGTTGACGCTGAACAGGTATATGTTATTTTTTCGCAAAATAGTCTGGAGGGCCAAGGAAAGAAGAAGCCGAGCCCAGACGCTTAAAGATCCGTTGACGGCGCAACAGCCCGCTCTCGATGTCGAGACGGACGGGGAGAGGGTGGGGTGTTGCTTTGTCGCGTCGCCCAGGCGGGACTGATCGCGCCCATGTAGCTCAGTTGGCAGAGCACGTCCTTGGTAAGGACGAGGTCAGCGGTTCAATCCCGCTCATGGGCTCCAGCCTTAGTCGGGGCGTATTGGCAGGCTTAACGTAGTGCTCATTTTCCTATTTGGCGGCGCTGACAGGAAGACGCACGGACCGGGTTGAAGCGACGGATACAGCCGTGGATGGTGATCCGTAAATAATGTTGGATTTTGGGTTTGAGAAATGGCGGATCGAATAGGGACGGCAAAGAACACGACGCTATTTCTCAAACCGCGATAGATTGGCCTGAGCAGGGCATCTGCATTGTTGCGACACGCTGGCAGCATGGAAGATACAGCAGCGTGATTTGCATGTGCAGCAGTCGGGCCGATCGCAGAATCCGGGGTGAATAGTCGGGCAGATGGTTGGGGATTCGCCGGCGGGCGCGGTGATAGGGCCGGGACGATTATTGGGTGAAGATAAGGATCAATTCACAGCGGAGGGCATAATAACATGGCAGCTAAGGAAAAATTCGAACGCACAAAGCCGCATGTAAATGTTGGAACGATAGGACATGTTGATCACGGTAAGACGACGCTCACTGCGGCGATTACGAAGGTCCAGTCGTTAAAAGGGCTGGCAAACTATGTATCCTATGACGAAGTTGCCAAGGCGTCGGCGAGTGCTGGGCGGCGGGACGCGACCAAAATTTTGACGATTGCAACGGCGCACGTGGAGTACAGCTCTGAGAAACGGCACTATGCGCACGTGGATTGTCCGGGTCATGCGGACTACATCAAGAACATGATCACCGGCGCAGCGCAGATGGACGGGGCCATCTTGGTGGTGAGTGCGGCGGACGGTCCGATGCCGCAAACGCGCGAACACATTCTGTTGGCGCGGCAGGTGGGCGTGCCGGCGATCGTGGTTTTTTTGAACAAAGTTGATTTGGTTGACGATCCGGAGTTGCTGGATCTGGTGGAGCTGGAGATTCGGGAGTTGTTGTCGAAGTATGATTTTCCAGGCGACAAAATTCCGATCATCCGGGGCGATGCACTTTCGGCGACGAAGGTCACGAAGCCGGATGATCCGGCGGCTAAGTGCGTTCAGGAACTGATGGATGCTCTGGACAGTTACATTCCGGAGCCGGTGCGACCGATTGATCAGCCGTTCCTTATGCCGATCGAGGATGTTTTCTCGATCGAGGGGCGGGGCACGGTGGTCACCGGGCGTGTGGAGCGCGGGATAATAAAGGTTGGGGACGAGGTTGAGATTGTCGGCCTGCGGGAGACGCAGCGGACCACGGCGACGGGAGTCGAGATGTTCCGCAAAATTTTGGATCAAGGACAGGCGGGGGACAACATTGGCGTTTTGCTGCGGGGGACCAAGAAGGACGAGGTCGAGCGTGGGCAGGTCCTGGCAAAACCAGGCACGATTACGCCGCACACGGAATTTCAGGCTGAAGTTTACGTGTTGAGCAAGGAAGAAGGTGGACGGCACACACCGTTCTTCAGGGGGTATCGCCCGCAATTCTACATGCGCACCACTGATGTTACGGGTGACATTACGCTTCCTGAAGGAGTGGAAATGGTGATGCCGGGGGACAACGTCAGCATGACAGTGAAGCTGATCGTTCCGGTTGCGATGGAGGAGCGGATGCGGTTTGCCATTCGTGAGGGGGGACGTACGGTAGGGGCTGGGACGGTGTCCAAGATTATCAAATAGGCGGTTGCTTCCATTTTCAAGTTCAAGCGCGCGGGGAGTGACGTCTGCGTGCTGATTGGGGAAGACTGATACCATGCCGCGGGAATTGGCCATACTGGCGTGTACGGAGTGTAAGCGTCGCAATTATACGACGACGCGCAACAAAAAGCTCACTACAGAGCGGCTTGAGTTGATCAAGTACTGCCCGTGGGACAGGAAGCGCACTGTGCACAAGGAGGTCAAGTAACGGGCCTTGCCAGTTGCGGGTTTGAGAAAGCCCTCGAAAAGACCGGCGCCACGTACAGGCCAGTAGCTCAACTTGGCAGAGCACCGGTCTCCAAAACCGGTTGTTGGGGGTTCAAGTCCCTCCTGGCCTGCCATTGGCCGGGTGGTACGGCGTGGCGGCGAGTAAAACTATGGTAAAACTGAGGGAAAAACTTGCGGCCGCGCGAGCCTTCGTGGTTGACGTGGTCAACGAAACGAAGAAGACCGACTGGCCGGATCGCGAGGAGTTGATTTCCTCGACGGTGGTGGTAATCGTTTCATCGGTGTTATTGAGCGTGTTTGTTGGCGTGTTCGACAAGATTTTGCATTGGATATTGCAAACGCTTCTCTATCGGAGCTGATCCGACCATGGAAAAGCAGTGGTATGTTTTGCACACCTTGACGGGCCAGGAATACAAAGTCAAGGAAAGCATTCAACGCCGTGCGGTTCAGGAGGAGATGCAGGACTACATCGGCGAGGTGGTCATTCCGACGGAGAAGGTTTCCGAGGTGAAAAAAGGGGTGCGTTCGACGACGACGCGCAAATTTTTTCCGGGCTATGTGTTAATCGAGATGGCTCTGTACGACGAGAACCGGCAACTGCGGGAAAAAGCGTGGTACTTCATCCGCGAGACGCAGGGAATCATTGGTTTTGTGGGTGGTGATCGTCCGGTGCCGCTCAAACGTGAAGAAGTCGAAATGATTTTACACCAGGTTGAAGAAAAGAAAGAAAAAGTCAAACCGAAGGTGACGTTTGAGCCGGGCGAAACGGTGAAGATCATTGATGGTCCATTCCTCAACTTCAACGGGGTAGTGGAAGAAGTTGATCCGCAGCGTGGCAAGCTGAAGGTCTCGGTGATGATTTTCGGGCGTTCAGCGCCGGTGGAATTGGAGTACTGGCAGGTTGAGCGAACCTAGCGGAATGCGGCATTTTGGCGAGGAAGACGTATGGCCAAGCGTGTTACTGGAAAGATAAAACTGCAAATTCCTGCCGGGCAGGCGAATCCGGCGCCCCCGGTTGGGCCGGCGCTGGGGCAGCACGGCGTCAATATCATGGAATTCTGCAAGGCTTTCAACGCGGCGACGCAGAGTCAGGCGGGGCTCGTGGTGCCGGTGGTGATCACGGTTTACCACGATAAATCGTTCACCTTCGTGACCAAGAGTCCGCCGGCGGCTTCCCTGTTGAAACGCGCGGCGGGGTTGGCCAAGGGGTCGGGTGTGCCCAACCGTGAGAAGGTAGGCAGGGTCACGCGGCAGCAGGTTCTGGAGATAGCCCGAATGAAACTCAAGGACCTGAACACGTCGGACGAAGCCAAAGCCGCCAAGATGATTGAGGGGACGGCGAGGAGCATGGGTATTGAAGTGGTGGACTGAAGAGGTGGTCCCGGTTGAGAAGCAGAGGGCTTATGGCCAAGCACGGTAAGAAATATCTGGCTATCAAGGCAAAGGCACCCACGGACGTTGTCGATCTGGGCACGGCGATTGAGTTTCTCAAGGCGAACCCGGCGGCGAAATTTGACGAAACCGTGGAGTTAGGGATTCACATAGGCTTGGACGTCAAGAAGCTCGAGCAGGGTATACGCGGGTCAGTGAATTTACCGCACGGCACTGGCAAGCAAGTGCGCGTGGCGGTTTTTGCGACCGGGCCGGCGGCGGATGCGGCCCGGGAAGCCGGTGCCGACTTTGTGGGCATGGATGACCTGATTGAGAAAGTCAAGAACGGATGGACCGATTTTGATGTAGCCGTGGCTACTCCGGAGGCCATGAAAGAGGTGCGCAAGCTCGGCAAAATTCTGGGACCGCGGGGGTTGATGCCCAATCCCAAGACCGGCACGGTCACGGATGACACGGGGACGGTTGTGCGGCAGGCGAAGGCGGGCAAGGTGGATTTTCGCATGGATCGTCACGGGAATATCTGTGTGCCTGTCGGGCGGCTGTCTTTCCCCGCGGAGAAGTTGGTGGGGAATATTGAAGCCGTGATGAACGCGGTACGGGCTGAAAAACCGGCTGGTGCCAAAGGGGTATACATCGAGAATTGCACCGTCAGTACGACCATGGGAGTGGGAATTCGGGTTAATTTGCGGGAGTGAGTCGAGCGTTGGGAAGGAAACCATGAGGCCGGAAAAACAAGCCATCATCAATGAAATCCGCGCCAGACTGGAAGGGCGCAGTTACGTCATCTTAGCGGACTGTCGCGGCTTAACTGCGGAGCAAATGAAGGAACTGCGCGGTCGGCTGAAGGAAGCGCAGGCGGGTCTGATGGTGGTGAAGAACTCTCTGTTTGGTCTGGCGGTTCGCGAGTTGGGCTGGGATGGGATAGAACGGTTTCTGCAGGGGCCTACGGCTATGATTGCCGGGAGCGGTGACATAACCAGTTTGTGCAAGATCCTGAAGGAATACACGAAGGCGAACAATCTGCCGGTCGTGAAGGGGGGACGGCTTGGCGGACTGGTGCTCAGCCCGAATGATGTCGAGGCTTTGGCGAGTGTGCCGAGCAGGGAGGTTCTGTTGGGGCAATTGGTGGGAACGCTGGCAGCGCCGCTGCAGCAGTTGGTGGGCGTAATGAGTCGGAAGATTTCCAGCCTGGCGGTCGTGTTGAACGCCATTGCGGAAAAGAAGACAGGTGTAAAGTGAGGCGCTGCCTTGCACAGGCAGCAAGGATAGGAGAAGGAGCTATGGCAGAGGAACAGGCGACAATGGTGGAGCAGAAAACGGCGGACCAGCCGGCCCTTTCGGGCAAGATGGCTGAATTTATCAACTGGATTGAGGGGATTACCGTTCTGGAGCTTTCGCAACTGGTGAAGGCCTTGGAGGCGCGGTTTGGCGTTTCGGCGGCGATGCCGGTAGCGGTGGCCGCTGGTGGGGCTCCGGCGCCGGCAGGAGAAGCGAAGGCCGAGGAAAAGACTGAATTTACGGTCATTCTGGCGAATGCGGGACCGAACAAGATTAACGTGATCAAGGAAGTGCGTGCGATTACGGGTTTGGGGTTGAAAGACTCGAAGGACCTGGTGGAAGGTGCTCCGAAGCCCGTCAAGGAGGGTATCTCCAAAGAGCAAGCGGAGGAAATAAAGAAGAAGCTGGAAGCTGCGGGCGCGACTGTCGAGATAAAGTAAGCTCAGGTTGCATTGTCACCACGCACAGCGAGGTGTCGAATGGTTGAGAGAACAAACTTCGGCCGGCTCAAGGCGGTCATTCAGCCGCCGGATCTAATTGAGATCCAAACGAAGTCGTACCGGGAATTCCTGCAGATGGATGTCAACCCGGCCAGGAGAAAACGGCAGGGGTTGCAGGCCGTTCTGAAGGAAGTATTTCCCATCGAGAGTTACGACGGTCGTTACGTTTTGGATTTCGTGAAGTACGAGTTGTCGCCGCCGAAAATGAGTCCCCTGGAGTGTCTCTACGAAGGCCAGACCTACTCGGCGCCTCTGCACGTCACATTTCGTCTCAAGGATGGCGAGGAAGTGCGTGAAGAAGACGTTTATATGGGTGAGATTCCGCTGATGACGGAGGATGGGGCTTTTGTCATCAACGGCGCTGAGCGGGTTGTAGTAAGCCAACTGCACCGTTCGCCGGGCGTGTGTTCCGAGCAGACCTTTCATCCTAACGGCACCACGCTCTTTTCGGTGCGCATCATCCCGGATCGCGGGTCCTGGCTTGAGCTTCAGTTTGACACCTCGGGTTTGATATGGGTTTACATGGACCGGAAGCGCCGGCGGCGCAAGTTCCTGGCTTCGACCTTCCTGAGGGCTCTGGGATATGGCACGGACGAAGAGCTTCTGAGCCTTTATTATACATTCCGCCGGATCTCACTCGACAAGCTCACGGACGAGCAGGCGATGGCGGGGCTTGTTTTCAAAGACGACGTCATTGATGTGGATTCAAAGAGCGTGCTGGCTCGCAAGTACAGTCCGGTGACCGAGGCTGAGGTCGGACGCATTCGGGCGGCTGAATTCAAGACTGCGGAGGTGGTGGATGTATCCTGGGATGGAGGACTGTTCCTGGCCACGGTCAAGGCGGATCCGACGCATACGGCGGACGACGCGCTGAAGGACATTTATCACCGGCTGCGTCCGGGTGATCCGGCTACGCCTTCGAACGCGCGGCAGCTCATGCGGCGGCTTTTCTTTGATCCGCGCCGCTATGATCTGGGGGCGGTAGGGCGTTACAAGATCAATCAGAAGCTAAACCTTTCGGGCAAGGTGGACGACAAGCTCAGGGTGCTGGACAATCAAGACGTGGTAGCCGCTCTGCGTCATCTTATTTTGATTCGAAAAGGCGAAGAGAACGTAGATGACATCGATCATCTCGGGAGCCGGCGGGTACGGACGGTGGGCGAACTTTTGGAGAATCAGTGTCGTCTCGGCCTGGCGCGTACGGAACGGTTGATTCGGGAGCGGATGACGTTGTTTGAACCCAGCAAAGGCCCGCTGACTCCTCAGCGGCTGGTGAACTCCAAGTCGCTGTCGGCGGTAGTGCAGGATTTCTTCGGGCGGAGCCAATTGAGCCAGTTCATGGACCAGACGAATCCGCTTTCAGGGCTGGCCCACAAGCGGCGGTTAAGCGCTTTGGGGCCGGGGGGACTCAGTCGTGAACGGGCGGGGTTTGAAGTTCGCGATGTGCACAGCAGTCATTATGGGCGGATATGTCCCGTCGAGACCCCGGAGGGGCCCAACATTGGCTTGATTTCCTCGTTGAGCATTTATGCGCGGGTAAATGAGTTTGGTTTTATTGAGAGCCCTTATCGGCGGGTGATCAACGGGCGAGTAACGGACGAGGTGGACTATCTGACTGCTGATCAGGAAGAGCGTTATGTTATTGCCCAGGCCAATTCCCCGCTCGACAGCCACAACCGCTTCGAGAAGGAATTGGTGTCGGTGCGGTATCGGGGCGAATTTCTGGAAGTGCCGCGTGAACGGGTCCAATACATGGACGTTTCGCCGATGCAGGTCATCAGCATTGCAGCAGGGCTGATTCCATTTCTGGAGCATGACGATGCTAACCGCGCTTTGATGGGTGCGAACATGATGCGGCAGGCGGTGCCGCTGCTGCAGACCGAGCGACCTCTGGTGGCGACAGGGTTGGAGGCGCGGGCGGCACGGGATTCGCGGGTTCTCGTTATTGCCGAGCAACGGGGGAAAGTGGCCTACGTGTCGGCTGACAAAATCATCTTATCCGCGGACGGGAGCATGCCTACGCGCAAAACGCCGCGCGATTCGTATCAGGTGTACAATCTGCAGAAATTCCGGCGTACCAATGCGGGGACCTGCTTCAATCAGAAGCCCATAGTCAAGGTTGGCCAGACGGTGCAAAAAGGCGACGTGCTGGCCGACGGTCCCGCCACCTGCCAGGGGGAAATGGCTTTGGGTCGCAATCTCCTGGTGGCCTTCATGCCGTGGTCGGGTTACAACTTCGAGGATGCCATCGTGATCAGCGAACGGGTGGTGCGCGAAGATATTTTCACCTCCATCCACATTCAGGAGTTTGAGGTAGGTGCGCGCGACACCAAGCTCGGTCCCGAAGAGATTACGCGGGATATTCCCAATGTCGGCGAGGAGGCTTTGAAGAATCTTGGGCCGGACGGCGTAATTCGCCCGGGGGCAGAGGTGCAGCCCGGCGACATTCTGGTCGGCAAGATTACTCCAAAGAGCGAGACCGAATTGGCGCCGGAAGAGCGTTTGCTGCGGGCAATTTTTGGAGAAAAGGCTGCGGACGTGCGCGATACCTCGCTGACCGTTCCCAGCGGGACTTACGGGATTGTGATGGATGTCAAAGTCACGGCGCACAAGGAAGTTCAGCGGGAAGACATGACCCCGAGCGAGCGGCGGACGCAGCTTAAAAACATCAAGGAGGAGTACAAGCAGAAACGCCAGCATTTGACCGAGGAGCTGACCGAGGCGCTGAGCAACGTTCTGCTTGGCGAGAAGATACCGCTGGACGTAATTGACGGCGAGACGGGCGAAATTTTGATTCCGGCCAACCGTAAGATCACCAAGACGCTGTTGAGGAAACTGGCGGCGGCGGCGGATCATATTCAGATCGAAAGCAGTCCGATTCAGATGAAGATTGACGAAATCATCGGCGAATTTACACCCAAGTTTGCCGAGATGGATATGGAGTACGAACGGGCTATTGATCGGATCGAGAGTGGCGACGAGATTGACCAAGGCATTATCAAGCAGGTGCGGGTCTATATTGCCACGAAGAAGAAACTGGAAGTAGGTGACAAACTGGCGGGACGGCACGGGAACAAAGGCGTGGTATCCATCATTGTGCCGGAGGCGGATATGCCTTTCCTCCCGGATGGCACTCCGGTGGACATCGTTCTGAACCCGCTCGGTGTGCCTTCGCGCATGAACCTTGGACAAGTGTTCGAGACCCATCTCGGCGCGGCCTGCAAGGCGCTGGGGATGTTGGCCACGTCGCCGGTTTTCGACGGCATATCCGAAGAGAATATTCGCGAACTGCTGAAAAAGGCCGAGCTTTCGACGGACGGCAAGACGGTGCTGTATGATGGTCGCACGGGCGAGCCTTTCGAGCAGCGGGTGGTGGTGGGCCAGATTTACATGATGAAATTGCATCACCTGGTAAGCGACAAGATCCACGCGCGGGCGGTGGGGCCGTATTCGCTTGTTACGCAGCAGCCTCTGGGCGGCAAGGCGCAGTATGGCGGACAGCGCCTGGGCGAGATGGAGGTGTGGGCATTGGAGGCTTACGGGGCGGCCTATGCCCTGCAGGAGCTGCTCACCGTCAAGAGCGACGATGTAGCCGGGCGGACACGCATTTACGAGGCGATCGTGAAAGGGGAAAACACGCTGCAAGCCGGCATACCGGAGTCGTTCAACGTACTGATAAACGAACTGCGGGGTTTGTGTCTCGACGTGAGACTGCACGGCGGCAGCGCAGAAGGTAAGGCGAGGTTGTAACACAGTCAAAGTCAGGAGGCTGAAGTTGAGCTATTTGGGCATACAAGAGACTTTGGGAACTTCTCCGGTTGATTTTGACGCGGTGAGCATTGCTTTGGCCTCGCCGGAAATGATCCGGTCCTGGAGTCGCGGCGAGGTCAAGAATCCGGAGACCATTAACTATCGCACCTATAAACCGGAACGGGGCGGTTTGTTCTGCGAACGCATTTTTGGGCCAACGCGGGATTGGGAGTGCAGTTGCGGCAAGTACAAGCGGATCAAGCACAAGGGAGTGATCTGCGACCGCTGCGGCGTCGAGGTAACGGTTTCACGGGTTCGCCGCGAACGCATGGGGCACATTGAACTGGCTGTGCCGGTTTCGCACATTTGGTTCTTCAAGTGCACGCCGAGTCGCATCGGCCTCATGATGGATATGACCACGGCGGCCCTGGAGCGGGTCCTCTATTACGAGGACTACCTGGTTGTGGACCCCGGCAACACCCCCTTGAAGGAAAAGCAGCTTCTCAACGAGATGGAATACCGGGAAGCGCTTGAAAAATATGGCGATTCTTTCGTGGCGAAGATGGGGGCGGAAGCGGTGCGCGACGTGCTCCGCAAGATTGATCTCGATCAGTTGATGAATCAGCTTGAGGAGGAGATGGAACGCTCGCGCAGCAAGCAGACGCGCAAAAAAATTTCCAAGCGGATGAAACTGGTTGAGGGCTTTCGCACGAGTCAGACGCGTCCGGAATGGATGATTCTGGAAGTTCTTCCGGTCATCCCACCGGAACTGCGTCCTTTGGTGCCGCTGGAGGGTGGCCGCTTTGCCACGTCGGATCTCAACGATCTGTACCGCCGCGTTATCAATCGCAACAATCGTCTGAAAAATCTCCAGCAGCTCAAGACGCCGGATGTGATCATTCGGAACGAGAAGCGCATGCTTCAGGAGTCGGTGGACGCTGTGTTTGACAACGGGCGGCATGGGCGCGCGGTGGCCGGGGCGGGGAACCGGCCGCTGAAATCGCTGAGCGACATGCTGCGCGGGAAGGGGGGCCGCTTCAGGCAGAATCTCCTGGGCAAGCGGGTGGATTATTCCGGCCGATCGGTGATCGTGGTCGGACCGGAATTGAAACTGCACCAGTGCGGGTTGCCGAAGAAAATGGCAATGGTGCTCTTCGAGCCGTTTATCATTCGGCGGCTCAAGGAGTTGGGTATCGTCCACACTGTCCGCAGCGCCAAGAAACTCATCGAGCGGCAATCCGACGAAGTTTGGGACATTCTCGAGGAGGTAACACGCGACAAGACGGTGATGCTGAACCGCGCACCGACGCTGCACCGGCTGAGCATACAGTCCTTCGAGCCCGTGCTGATCGAAGGGGAAGCCATCCAGATCCATCCTCTGGTGTGTACGGCCTTCAACGCCGATTTTGACGGCGACCAGATGGCGGTGCACGTTCCCCTGTCGATCGAGGCGCAGTTGGAATCGCGTCTTTTGATGATGTCGACCAACAGTATTTTTTCGCCGTCGAGCGGGCGGTCAATAATGACGCCGACGCAGGATATTGCTCTGGGCATTTACTATTTGACCTCGCTGAGTCAGAAAGAGCGGCGGTTGGCTTTCGGCGCCGGCAATGCCGGCAACGAACAGCGGCTGCCGATTCTGGCCGATGCGAGCGAGGTGCGCATGGCTTATTTGGAAGGAGCTCTCAGGCTGCATCAAAGGATTCGTTTCAAGAATCCGGACTATCAGCGTCAGACTGTGTTCGGCGACAAGAGTTCCAAGGTGATCACGACCACGGTTGGACGGGTGTTATTTAATGAAATCTGGCCGCCGGCGTTGGGTTTTGTCAACAAGCTGGTGGATAAAACGCTCCTGGGCAACCTGATCTGGCATTGTCATCGCGTGGCGGGTCAGGAAGAAACGGTGCGCGTTCTGGACGATTTGAAACGCATCGGTTTTGAGTATGCAACGTTAGCCGGCGTTTCGATCGGCATGGACGACATGATCATTCCGGAAGAAAAACAAAAAATTATCGAAGCGGCCCGCAAACAGGTGGCGGAAGTCGATCGCCAGTACCGCAATGGCGTCATTACCGAAGGCGAACGCTACAACAAGATTGTAGATATTTGGACGCATGCTACTGAGGAGATTTCCAACGCCATGTATCGGGCGATTGAGGAAAACGCCGGCAGCGAGGAAACCAATCCGGTCTTCATGATGGTGGATTCCAAGGCGCGCGGCAGTCGGCAGCAAATCCGCCAGCTTGCGGGTATGCGGGGACTGATGGCCAAGCCGTCCGGCGAGATCATTGAGCGGCCGATCGTTTCCAATTTCCGGGAAGGGTTGAGCGTGCTCGAGTACTTTATCAGCACGCACGGGGCCAGAAAAGGCTTGGCGGATACGGCGCTCAAGACGGCTGATGCCGGTTATTTGACCCGCAAGCTGGTGGATGTGGCGCAGGATGTCATTGTCGTGGAACAAGACTGCAACACGGTTAACGGGATCGAAACCACGGCCATCATGGAGGGTGACGAAGAGATTATTCCCCTGCAGACTCGCATTCTGGGCCGCACTGCGCTCAACGACATCAAGGATCCACTGACCGGCGATCTGATTGTACGTTCGGGCGAGGAGATTGACGAAAAGGCATGCGAGCGGATCAAGGCCTGCGGTTTGGAGAAGGTGAAAGTTCGCAGCGTGCTTACGTGCGAGTCGCGGAACGGAGTCTGTGCCAAGTGCTATGGGCGGGATCTGTCCACGGGGCGCCTGGTGGAGGTAGGCTCGGCGGTAGGCATTATTGCGGCGCAATCCATCGGTGAGCCCGGGACGCAATTGACGATGCGAACATTCCATATTGGCGGGACGGCGAGCGCGGTGTTCAAGCAGCCGGAAATTGTGGCGAAGAACTCGGGCATCGTGCATTACCACGATTTGCGCGTGGTTCGCAACAAGGAAGGTGACAACGTCGTCCTGAACAAGAATGGTGTGCTGACGATTCACGACGAAAAGGGGCGCGAGCTGGAACGGTACGGCACCGCGGTGGGGGCGATTGTTTACATCGAGGATGGTGAAAAAATTGAAAAGGGTACCCTGCTTGCCAAATGGGATCCTTACAGTGTACCGATTCTGGCCGAGCAGGAAGGGGTGGTCAGTTTCCACGATTTTGTGGAGAACGTTTCGGTCAAGAAAGAGGTTAACGAGGCGACGGGCCGGCGTGAATTGGTAGTGATCGAGAACAAGGAGGATCTGCATCCGCAGATCGTTATCCGACGCGCGGTCGGCGGCGAAGTGCTTGGATTCTACAGTATTCCTGCGGGGGCGCACGTAGTGGTCCGCGAAGGTGCGCACGTAACACCTGGGGAAATGCTGGCCAAGACGCCGCGCAAGGAGTCCAAGACCAAGGACATCACGGGTGGTTTGCCGCGCGTTGCGGAGCTGTTCGAAGCGCGGCACCCGAAGGACGCGGCTGAGATCGCCAAGATCGAGGGCGTGGTGGATTTCGGACCGAATCAGCGCGGACGACGTTGCCTGATCATCCGCGACGAGACGACGGGCGCCACTGAACAGCATCTGATCCCGATGGGCAAGCACATTGTGGTGTTCAAGGGAGATCGCGTGAAGAAGGGACAACCGTTGACCGAAGGGCCGATAGTACCGCAGGAAATTTTGGAAGTGTGTGGCCCGCAGGATCTGCAGGCTTACCTGGTGAACGAGGTGCAGCAGGTATATCGTCTGCAGGGGGTGGAGATTAACGACAAGCACATAGAAATTATTGTCCGGCAGATGTTGCGCAAGGTCACCATTACCGACCCGGGCGACACGGAGTTTCTGTGGGGCGAGCAGGTGATGAAGCAGAAGTTTATCGAAGTCAACGAGGCGGCGATGGCGGAAGGCAAGAGGCCGGCCGAAGCGACGCCGGCGTTGCTGGGCATTACCAAGGCTTCCCTGGAGACGGACAGTTTTATTTCGGCGGCTTCGTTCCAGGATACTACGCGGGTGCTGACGGAGGCGGCGACGTTGGGCCGTCGCGATGAACTGCGGGGGTTCAAGGAGAACGTGATCATGGGGCATCTGATCCCCGGGGGAACCGGTTTTCACACGCATCGGAATATCAAGCTGGTTCCGCTGGTGGAGCCTATTCCCGAAGAGGAGTTGCTGGAAAGCAAGGAGGCTGGAAAAAAATTGCAAGAATTGTTGGGATCCAGTTGAACTCGACAAAGTTCTCTGTTAGTATGAACCGCCTTTTTTTGCGCAACTGAAGAGAGAGCGAACATGCCGACAATAAATCAATTGGCACGGAAGGGGCGAAAGAAGCCCAAGATCAAGACCAAAGCGCCGGCACTGATGGGTGCGCCGCAGCGGCGTGGTGTGTGCTTGATTGTGCGTACGCAGACACCTAAGAAGCCGAATTCCGCCTTGCGGAAGGTGGCCCGCGTGCGGCTGACGACCGGCTATGAAGTTACCGCGTACATTCCGGGTGAAGGCCACAACCTGCAGGAGCACAGTGTGGTTCTGGTCAGGGGGGGAAGGGTCAAGGATTTGCCCGGTGTGCGCTATCACATCATCCGCGGGGCGCTAGACGCGGTGGGCGCGGCCGGACCGAGCAACACAAACAAGATGGAGCGGCGGCAGGGGCGGTCCAAGTACGGGGTGAAGAGAACGGCGCAGAAAGCCGGTTGAGGGGCAGGCGCATGAGACGGCGACGAGCTGAAAAAAGGAATATCACACCGGATCCTAAGTACAACAGTCAACTGGTGGCTCGGGTCATCAACTGTGTGATGCGCCGTGGTAAAAAGCGCGTGGCGGAACGGATTGTTTATGGCGCTCTGGAAAAAATTAAGGAGAAATTGGGGGAAGATCCTCTGGAAGTGCTGGTGAAGGCGGTGGACAACGTGAAGCCGAAAGTGGAGGTGCGTTCGCGGCGCGTAGGCGGATCCACGTACCAGGTGCCGGTGGAGGTGAACAGAGAACGCCAGTTGGCTTTGGCGATTCGATGGCTGGTGCAGTTTTCGGCGGCGCGAACGGGTGTCCCGATGGAGCAGGCTCTTGCTATGGAGATCATGGACGCGTACAACAACCAGGGGAACGCTATTCGCAAGCGCGATGATACGCACAAAATGGCGCAGGCGAACAAGGCATTTGCGCATTACGCGTGGTGATGGATTGGAAGGGAACAGATTTTCGGGTCAAGAGGACGAGAAACTGCGAAAATGGTAGCCGTGCTGGAACAAAGAAAAAACGGGCAGAGCTCCTGTCAACGGGGTCATGAGGAAGCGGCAGACAGGCCACGGCCTATGGCCATGGTGCGCAATATTGGGATTATTGCGCATATCGATGCCGGGAAAACGACGACGACGGAGCGGATCCTGTACTATGCCGGTCAAGTCCATCGACTGGGCGAAGTGGACGAGGGGACGACGGTTACCGACTGGATGGAGCAGGAGCGGGAACGCGGCATTACGATTACGAGTGCGGCGATCACCTGCCTCTGGCGTGATCATCAGGTCAACATTATCGATACGCCGGGACATGTGGATTTCACGGTCGAGGTGGAACGGTCCCTGCGTGTGCTGGATGGTGCGGTCGGGGTTTTCTGTGCGGTGGGTGGTGTCCAGCCGCAGTCGGAAACGGTCTGGAATCAGGCGGAGCGATACCGTGTGCCCCGGGTGGCTTTTGTCAATAAGATGGACAGAATCGGAGCGGATTTTCGTCGGGTGGTGACGGAGATCAGGAAACGGCTTGGATCGAACGCCGTGCCGGTGAATCTGCCGTGGGGCCAAGAGGATAAATTTAGAGGCGTGTTGGATGTTATCGAGATGAAAGCGATTGCGTTCGACGAAGCCTCGCTGGGCAAGACCCTGGTGGTGAGTCCGATTCCGCAGGAACTGAAGGGGACGGTCGAGGCGGCGCGCGTTGAGCTAATCGAACGGTTATCGGAGAAAGACGAAGAGGTGCTGGCGGCCTACCTGGATAATCCGGACGTGCCGGGGACCGTTTTGAAAGCGGGACTGCGTCGGGCTGTGTTGGCCAACCAAATCGTTCCGGTGTTGTGCGGATCAGCCCTGAAGAACAAAGGTGTGCAACCGCTTCTCGACGCGGTGGTTGACTATTTGCCTTCGCCTCTGGATGTGGCGCAGATTCAGGGCACGGAACCCAAGAGTGGCCGCACAGTTTGTCGCGCCTCGGATGATGCCGGTCCGCTCAGCGCTCTGGTGTTCAAGATCGCCAACGATCCTTACGTCGGGCGGCTGCATTTTGTGCGGGTCTACTCGGGCCGCATCAAGAAAGGACAGAACGTGTACAACCCGCGCACTCGCAAGCGGGAGCGCATCCAGCGGCTTATGCGGATGCAGGCGGACAATTACACGGAGATTGAGGCTATTTATTCCGGAGATATTGCCGCAGTCGTCGGTTTGAAGGGATCTACGACGGGGGATACGCTTTGCGTCGAGAACGCGCCTATCGAACTCGAGCGGATGCGGTTTCCGGAACCGGTCATGTTCATGGCGATCGAACCCAAGACGAGGGCCGACCGTGAAAAGCTGGAGGAGGCCTTGGAAGCGCTGGTGGCAGAAGATCCTACCTGCATAGTGCGGCGGGACCCGGAAACCGGCCAGACGATCATCAGCGGCATGGGCGAGCTGCATCTGGAGATTTTAAAGGATCGCATGTTGCGAGAGTACAAGGTAGAGGTCAACACGGGCAACCCGATGGTGGCGTACTACGAGACGGTGACTGGGGCGGCGGGTGCGACACATCGTTTCGAGCGCGAACTGGGAGGTCGGCGGCATTTTGCGGGCGTGACGCTCGAAGTCGCCGCGCGAGAGCGTTCGCGCGGGAACGAAATAGAAATTGCCATAGCGCGGAATGTGCTGCAGGGGGAATTCAGGGAATACATTGAGCAAGGGGTGCGGGACGGCCTCCTGACCGGAGTGCTGGCCCGTTATCCGGTGACGGATACGCACGTGCGGGTGACAGGCGTTGATCTCGATCCGGAGGCGTCGACCGAGGTGGCGGTGCGCACGGCGGCGGTTATGGCTTTCCGCGAGGCGGCGGCGGCAGCAGGAATCGAGCTGCTGGAACCGATCATGGCTCTGGAGATTATCACCCCTTCAGAATATCTCGGCGATGTGGTTGGCGATCTCAGTGGCCGGCGTGGGCGCATCAAGGAAATGTTTGTGCGCGGCGCGAATCACGTCATCAGGGCCACAGTGCCCTTGGCCGAGCTATTTGGGTACTCGACGATAGTGCGTTCTTTGACACGGGGGCGGGCCAGCTATACGCTGGAACCGCAGGCATTCGAGATTGTGCCGAAGGTGATACGAGAACAATTGTTGAACAGGTGAACGGCGCATGGAAGGTCAGCGTATAAGAATTCGGCTGCAGGCCTATGATCACAGCGTGCTTGATCAGGCTGTGACGGATATTATTGACACGGCCAAGGGCACGGGAGCGAAGGTGGTCGGGCCGATTCCACTGCCGACCAGAATCGAACGGTATACGGTGAACAGGAGTCCGCACGCGGACAAGAAATCAATGGACCAGTTTGAGATTCGCACACACAAGCGGCTGCTGGACATTGTTGAACCTACGGCCAAAACCGTGGATGAACTGAAGAAACTCAACTTGCCGGCGGGTGTAGACATAACCATCAAGATTTGATTTATGAGCGCGCAAGGATTGATCGGCAAAAAATTAGGGATGACGCAGGTGTACGATGCGAGCGGTGCGCTCGTGCCGGTGACGGTGATCGCGGCTGGCCCGTGTGTCGTGGTACAGCGTAAGAGCGCCGCGAATGACGGGTACGAAGCCGTGCAGTTGGGGTTTGGCGAAGTGAAGGAAAGCCGGACGACCAAGCCCCTGCTTGGTCACTGCAAAAAGGCCGGTGTGTCTCCCCAGCGGTTCTTCGCGGAGTTTGCAGTTGATAAGGCGGCGACCCTGAAAGAAGGGGATGCAGTGACGGTAGCCGTGTTCGAGGGCACGCCATACGTGGATGTTACGGGAATTACCAAAGGGCTTGGATTTCAGGGGGTTGTGAAGCGGCATCGCATGCGGGGTGGTCCCATGTCGCATGGTGGGCATTCGAAGCGCCGTATCGGTTCGATTGGAGCCAATGCTTTTCCGGCGCGGGTGCACAAGGGAAAGCGGATGCCGGGCCGTGCGGGCCGTGTTCGGGTGACTATGCAGAATCTCCAGGTGATCGAAGTGCAGCGGGATAAAAATCTGCTGCTAGTGAAAGGCGCGGTGCCGGGTCCGACGGGCGGGATTCTTTTGGTGAGGAAAGCGCTGAAAAAGCCGGGAACGGCGTCATGAGTAAATTACCGGTATACAACGCGAATGGATCGGCAGCCGGCGAATACGAGCTGGCTGATAGTTTGATTCTGCGTAATCGTGGGGAGCAGGCGGTCCACGACGTGGTGGTAGCGACCTTGGGGCGGCGGCGGGCAGGCACGGCCTCGACGCTCAGCAAGGGAGAGGTTGCTGGCAGCAACAAGAAGCCATGGCGGCAGAAGGGCACGGGCCGTGCGCGGGCGGGACTGCGGCAATCTCCGGTATGGCGGGGTGGGGGAGTGGCATTTGGTCCGCATCCGCGGAGTTATGAGGTGCGGGTGAACAAAAAGGTGGCCCGCCTGGCTTTCTGGCGGGCGTTCAGCGAGAAAGTTGCGGCTAACGCCGTGCGTATTCTGGACACGCTTGCGCTGGCCGAGCCGAAGACGCGTCGGTTTGCGGAGCTGATGAAGGCCCTGGGGGTGGAAGGGAAGGCGCTGTTTGTCAGCGACAAGCTTGAAAAAAACGCGGTGTTGGCCTGCCGAAATATTCCCGGGGTGGCCTTGGTGAGCGCCGATGAAGTGAGCACGTACGATTTGTTACGCTTTCCGGTGGTGGTAGTTACTCGGGGTGGAATCGAGCGGATCGTTGCGCGCCTGAAAGAGGCGGCTGGCGAGGGGGCGGCGGCATGAAGAATCCTGCTGTGGTGATCAGAAGGATTCAGATTACGGAAAAGGCGTCGAGCCTGGCTCAGACGCAGAACAAGTATTTTTTCGAGGTTGATCCGGCGGCCAACAAGCTGGAAATCAAACGTGCCGTCGAAGAGTTGTTCAAGGTGAAGGTGGCTGCGGTGAATACGATGCGTTATCGCGGCAAGAAAAAGCGGGAACGTACTTGGCGGTACGGGCGACGTCCAGACTGGAAGCGGGCCGTGGTGACGCTTGCACCTGGCAGCAAGATAGAGTTGACCTAGACTTTACGGAGTGAGAACTCGAAATGGCTATCAGGACTTACAAGCCAACGACACCGAGTCTGAGGTTTGCGGCGGTTTCTTCATTTGAAGAAATTACCAAAACCAAGCCGGAACGGTCGTTGGTGGAACCTAAGAAACGAACGAATGGACGGGGATCGAGCGGGCGAATTACTGTCCGCCACAAGGGGGGCGGGCACAAACGGAAGTACCGTATCGTGGACTTTCGGCGGGACAAGTTCGGGATTCCAGCGCGCGTGGCGGCCATCGAGTACGATCCCAACCGGTCGGCTTACCTGGCGCTACTGCATTACGCCGACGGCGAGAAGCGCTATATCTTGGCGCCGGTCGGTTTGAAAGTGGGCGACCGTGTTATGTCGGGACCGGATGCGGAGCCGACGGTAGGCAACGCGTTGCCCCTGTCCAAAATACCGCTCGGCATGACGATTCACAACATTGAGCTGGAGCTGGGAAAGGGCGGGAAAGTGGCGCGGACGGCGGGGGCTGGCGCTCAACTGATGGCGCGGGAAGGTCGGTTTGCCCACGTGAAGGAACCATCGGGCGAAGTGCGCATGTTTGATGTACGCTGTCTGGCTACGATTGGGCAGGTTGGCAATTTAGACCATGCCAGTGTCAGTTACGGCAAGGCTGGCCGCAGCCGGTGGCGGGGCATCCGGCCGACGGTACGCGGGGTGGCCATGAATCCGGTTGATCACCCGATGGGCGGGGGCGAGGGCCGCACCTCGGGCGGTGGGCATCCGGTGTCGCCTTGGGGCAAACTGGCTAAAGCGGGTAAAACGCGATGCAAGAGGAAACCGTCTTGGCGGTTCATAGTCAGTCGGAGAAAGTAAACCATGGGACGTTCACTCAAGAAAGGGCCTTACGTTGACAGCAAGCTGTTGGCCAAGGTCGAGAAGATGAATCGCACGGGCGAAAAACGGCCTATCAAGACGTGGTCGCGCCGTTCCATGGTGGTGCCTGAATTTGTGGGGCACACTTTGGCGATTTACAACGGCAAACAGCATATTCCGATTTTCATCACGGAAAACATGGTGGGGCATCGTCTTGGAGAATTTGCGCCGACGCGGGTATTCCGCAAGCATGGGGTGCATACGGACAAGCCCAAGACTTTGACTTGAGGACAGGAGATCCGATGGAAGTGATCGCGTTACTGAAGTTTCAGCGCATGTCGGCCAGCAAGGGCCAGCAGCTCGCGCGGATGATCCAGGGGTTGCCGGTGGCTGAGGCTCTGAAGATAGTGGAGTTCAGTCCCCGCAAGGCGGCGACGCTGTTGCACAAGACGCTCAAATCGGCGATTGCGAATGCGCAGAACAACGCCAAATTACCTGTGGACAACCTGAGGGTGAAAGAGGCGGCTGTACTGGAAGGGCCGCGCATGAAACGCTACTGGCCAAGGTCGCGTGGCATGGTGAGTCCGATTTTGAAAAGGTTGTGTCATATAAAGATTGTGCTAACCGACGAGGCAAATGGGCGTCGGTCGCGAAATTCGCAGCCTGAAAAGAGGGCTGAGAAGGAGAGCTAATCTTGGGACAGAAGACAAATCCGATCGGGTTGCGGGTGGGCCTTCGCAAGAACTGGCGTTCCCGATGGTTTGCCGGAAAAAAGGTGTTTGGAACGCTGTTAAACGAAGATGCCCAGATTCGTGATTTGGTCAAAAAGCGGATGGAGAATGCGGGCATTGCCGACGTGATAATCGAGCGGTATGCCAACCGCGTCCGGGTCAACATCTACACGGCGCGGCCGGGCATTGTGATCGGGCGTAAAGGGCAAGACATTGAGCGCGTGCGTGCGGAGATTGCCAAGCTTACGGGGAAAGAGATTTATATTGAGACGCATGAGGTTAAAAATCCGGACACGAACGCACAGCTTGTTGCTGAAAACATAGCGCTGCAGGTCTCGCGTCGGGTGTCATTTCGGCGCGCGATGAAGCGAGCCATGAAGATTGCCATGGATATGGGGGTAGAAGGGATCAAGGTGCGGGCTTCGGGGCGCCTGGGCGGCAGCGAGTTGGCGCGGGTGGAGTGGTACAAGGAGGGCCGGATTCCTTTGCACACGCTGCGTGCGAATATTGATTACGGTTTTGCCGAAGCGGCTACTACAGCGGGGCGGATAGGGATTAAGGTGTGGATTTGCAAGAGAGAGGAGACCGGTACGCCGGGCAGGGGGAGTAGTCAGTAATGGCCTTGATGCCAAGAAGGGTTAAGTATCGCAAGCAACAGCGCGGGAGCCGCGCCGGGATTGCGACAAGCGGCGCGGAGTTGGCTTTTGGTGAGTATGGCCTCAAGTGTCTGTCGCGGGGTTGGATCACGAACACGCAAATCGAGGCCTGCCGCGTGGTTATGATGCGCAGCATGAAGCGCAAGGGGAAACTGTGGATCCGCATATTTCCCGACAAACCCGTGACCAAGAAGCCCATTGAGACCCGCATGGGCAAGGGCAAAGGCGATCCTGAGAAGTGGGTGGCGGTGGTAAAGCCGGGAAGAATTTTGTTTGAGTTGGACGGGGTGTCCCCGGCGGTGGCTTGCGAGTCGCTGCGGTTAGCGGCTGCGAAGCTGGGGGTACGGACAAGGCTTGTTAAACGGCACAGGGTGGCCGGTCTATAAGGCGGTCAGATCAATGAAAGCCGCAAAACTGAGAGAGCTAACGGTGGAAGAACTGCGCCAGACGCATGCGGATACTGAGCGGGCGATTCGCGAGTTTCGGGCCAAACGCGGAATTGGCGATGCCTCGGAACAGCCGCTTAAAATTCGCATGTTGCGCCGTGATCTGGCGCGGATTAAGACCGTAATGCGAGAACGGGGGGTGCCAGAACATGGCTGAGGGAATGGCCAAGCGACGCGGCGTCCGCAAAGAGCGGCAGGGAGTAGTGGTCAGCAGGAGCGGCGACAAAAGCATTGTAGTGCTGGTGGAACGCCGCAAGCCTCATCCGCTTTATGGGAAAGTGCTGCGACATTTCAAGAAGTTTCATGTGCACGACGAGGCCAACGCTGCGAAGGTTGGCGACAAGGTGCGGATTGTGGAATGCCGGCCGATGAGCAGAACCAAGCGTTGGCGGTTGGCGGAAATAGAGAAGTTTTGAACGCGCTTGGGGTAGGATGTCGAGATGATTGCAGAAAAGACAGACTTGGTGGTAGCCGACAATACTGGCGCCAGGCGTGTGCGGTGTTTTCGGATTCTGGGGCAGCGCAAAAAGTATGCGCATGTCGGCGACATAATCAAAGTGTCCGTCAAGGAGGCCCAGCCGGGGGGAATGGTGAAAAAGGGGCAGGTGTGCAATGCGCTGGTGGTACGGACGAAACATCCTATCCGCCGGCGCGACGGCTCCTATTTGCGTTTTGACAATAACGCGGTGGTGATTGTTGATGGCGCATTGAATCCGGTGGGTTCGCGAATTTTTGGTCCGGTGGCCAGGGAATTAAGGGACAAGAACTTCACCAAGATCATCTCGTTGGCACCCGAGGTTCTATAGGCGCTGGGAGAGCAGGGACCGTGAGCGTTGCGAGGATAAAAAAGAACGATGTTGTAGTGGCAATCAGCGGCGTTGACGTCGGCAAGAGCGGTAAGGTTTTGGATGTGGACGCCGTGAAAGGGCGGGCTTGGGTGGAAGGCCTGAACCTGGTGAAAAAGACGTTGCGTAAGAGCCAGCAGAATCCGCAGGGCGGCATTGTCGAAAAAGAAGGACCGCTGCCGCTCGCGAAGCTGATGCTGTTTTGTCCGGAGTGCAAGCGGGGCGTACGCATTCGGCGCGTGAAGGAAGGGTCGCAGTGGGTCAGAAAGTGTAAGCGCTGCGGACACGCTTTTTGAAGAGTTGAGGAATCATGGCGAGGCTGAAAGTCAAGTACATACAAGAAGTGGTGCCCCGACTCAAGCAAGAGCTGGGCGTTACCAACACGCTGCGCGTTCCGCGGTTGGAGAAGATTGTTGTCAATATGGGGATCGGCGTGGTCGACAAGGACGCATTCAAGACGCATGTTGAAGAGCTGGCCAAAATCACCGGCCAGAGGCCGGTCGTGACGCGCGCCAAGAAAAGCATTTCTAATTTCAAGCTGCGCAAGGGTACGACTATCGGGGCGAAGGTTACGCTGCGGGGCGAACGGATGTACGAGTTTTTGGATCGGCTGATCAACGCGGCGTTGCCGAGAATTCGCGATTTTCGCGGTTTGCGGCGGGACGCCTTCGATGGCCGGGGAAACTACACGCTGGGTGTGAGGGAGCAGACAATTTTCCCGGAAATCGACCCGAATCAGACGGGGGCGATTCAGGGAATGGACATCACGGTTGTGACTACGGCGCGCAATGACGAGGAGGCACGATTGTTGTTGAGTCATTTGGGCATGCCGTTTGCCAAAAAATAAGGTGAGGGACAGCATTGGCTAAGAAATCCTTGATTGCGAAGGCGGCGCGGCCGCCGAAGTTCAAAGTGCGAAAGTACTATCGTTGCAAGCGTTGTGGGCGGCCCCGCGCGTTCATAAGGAAATTTCAGCTTTGTCGTATTTGCTTCCGCGAGATGGCGTTGTGGGGTCAGATTCCCGGTGTGGTGAAAGCAAGCTGGTGAGCGGGAGACGGGCACTATGAGTTGGTCGGATCCAATAGCGGATATGCTGACGCGTATTCGGAACGGGCAGGCTGCGGGGGCGGAAGTCGTAGAGGTTCCGCATTCGAGGCTCAAAGGGGAGATTGTGCGGCTGCTCAAGCGCGAGGGCTACATTAGCGATTTCGTGGTCGAGGGAAGCGTCAAGAAGGTATTGCGGGTCTATCTGAAGTACGACCGTGAGCGCCGTCCGGCTATCCAGGGATTGAAGCGCGAGAGTATGGCTGGACGTCGGAAATACGTTTCCTGGGACAAAATTCCCCGTGTTTTGAACGGGCTGGGCGTGGCTATTGTGAGCACGCCAGCCGGAGTGCTGACGGACAGGGACGCCCGTAAAAGGCGGGTGGGTGGTGAGCTGCTTTGTTCGGTATGGTGAGAGGACGATTATGTCACGGGTGGGAGCAAAACCGGTTGATATTCCAGCAGGTGTAACGGTGACCACCGAGCCCGACGCTGTGGTTGTCAAGGGCAGATTGGGAGAATTGAGGCTGCCGCTTCCGGCGCCGATTGAGGTGCAGGTTGCTGATGGACAGGTGCGAGTGGTTCGCCGGGATGATTCCCACCACAGCAAGAGCTGTCATGGGTTGGTCCGTAATCTCATAGCGAATATGATCGTTGGGGTGACGCAGGGCTATAAAAAAGAACTCGAGATACAAGGGGTCGGCTACAAGGCGGCGCTCCAAGGCCGCAAATTGGTGCTCTCGCTGGGGTTTGCGTCGCCGGTCACCTACGAGATTCCAGAGGGAGTGAAAGTGACGGAGGAGGAGGGGGGGGTAAGGCTGGTTGTCAGCGGGATCGACAAACAACTGGTTGGGGACGTGGCGGCGCGTATCAAGGCGTTCTTTCCTGCCGAACCCTACAAGGGCAAAGGGATTCGTTTGAAGGGTGAGTACGTCCGCCGGAAGGTCGGGAAAACCGTCGCGTAAAGGAAGCTGTTTGAGCATGAAAGCAAAGAGCAGAAAAGAAGCACGCGCCGTTCGGCACTTGCGGATACGCCGTAAGATACGGGGCACGGCCGAGCGTCCTCGCTTGGCGATTGCGATCAGCAACCGCCAGATGTATGCGCAATTCATCGATGACGTGAGAGGAGTAACATTGGGCGCGGCTTCGACCCTCGGAATGAACGCTAAGTGCAATGTGGAGACTGCCGGAAAGCTTGGGCAGATTCTGCTTCAAAAAGCTCAGGAGCTTGGGATCAAGCGAATTGTTGTTGACCGCGGGGGCCACAAGTTTCACGGCCGTGTGCGGGCAATAGTGGAGCCGCTGAAGCAGGCGGGTCTGTTGTCGGCGGACAAGGAGGACGTTGCGTGAGTGTAGAAGTGGTTTCCCCACAGCCATCTGCCGAACTTGAGGAGCGGATAGTATTTGTGAACCGGACCGCCAAAGTGGTGAAAGGTGGGCGGCGGTTCAGTTTCAGCGCCGTGGTGGTTGTGGGCGATCGGGCGGGACATGTCGGTTATGGCTTTGGGAAGGCGAACGAGGTTCCGGATGCCATTCGCAAGGCTGGCGATATGGCGCGCAAGTCGCTGGTTAAAATCAAACTGAAAGACCAGACGATCCCTCATGAAGTTACGGGCAGTTGTGACGGAGGCCGCGTTTTGCTGAAGCCTGCATCGCGGGGCACGGGTGTGATCGCGGGCGGCGGGATGCGGCCGGTGTTGGAGCTGGCGGGTATTAAAGACGTGCTCGCGAAGTCCAGCGGCAGCAGCAATCGCCTGAACGTGGTGAAGGCAACTTTTAGGGCGTTGGCGAAACTGCGACTTCCGGAGGAAGTCGCCGAAGTGCGCCAGACCGCCAACCAGGTGGCATGATCGTGTTAGGCGACCTGGTCGGTTGCGTAGCGCTCTTTCCTGAAAGGTTAACGAGATTTCGAGGAGGTTATGACACTGACTTTGCACTCGCTGAAGAATGCTCCAGGCGCCCGTAAGCGAAAAATGCGTGTGGGTCGCGGCATAGGAAGCGGTAAAGGCAAAACATGCGGCAGTGGGCACAAGGGACAGATGGCGCGCAAGGGGCACAAACACAAATTGGGCTTTGAGGGCGGACAGATGCGGTTGATTCGTCGTCTCCCGAAGCGCGGTTTCAAGCACGCTCAGCGTCAGCGGCTGGCGACGGTGAATGTCGGTGCGTTATCGCGTTTTGAGGCGGGCACGGAGATCACGGAGGCCCTGCTCCGTGCAGCGGGGCTGGTGAAAGGACCAGCGGACGGCGTAAAAATTCTCGGCGACGGTAAACTTGACAAAAAACTCGTAGTGAAAGCGCACGCGTTTAGCGGCAGCGCCCGCGCCAAGATCGAGGCGGCTGGAGGCGTTTGCGAGGTCATTACACACTGATGTTCTCGGCGTTTCTAAACACCCTCAAAATCCCGGAACTCAGGAAGCGTATTCTTTTCACGCTGGGCCTGGTATTCATCTGTCGGGTGGTCACGTCCGTTCCCACCCCCGGAGTTGATGCCGGCGCTCTCCAGGCGGCAATCGCCGAGATTCAGCGGCGCGCTGGCGGCGGTTTCATGGGCTGGGTGGACCTTTTCAGCGGGGGAGCGTTGAGCCAATGCGCTGTGGGAGCGCTGAGCATCTGGCCATACATTAGCGCTTCGATTGTTTTGCAGCTGATGACGGCGATTGTGCCGGCGCTGGAGCGGATGGTGCGCGAAGGCGAAGCCGGTCGCCAGAAATTCAATCAATACACGCGTTACCTGACGATTTTGATCTGCATTGTGCAGGCGTACTTTCTGGCGTGGAGTCTCGAGAATCCTCGGACGTTGGGAATCGATCGCCAGATTGTGATAAACCCAGGATGGGGTTTTCGGATCCTGACCGTCTTTACCATGACAACCGGCACGATGCTGCTGATGTGGCTGGGCGAACAGATCACGGAACGCGGCATAGGTAATGGCATTTCGATTGTGATCACGGTCAATATTGTGAGCCGTCTTCCAACTGCGCTTTACCAGGGGATCAACATGTTCCGAAAGGTTGGAGGGGTGGCCCAGTATTCGGTTTTTCACCTGATCGGACTGTTGGTCATGATTTTCCTGGTAACGGCCGGGACGATCGCGCTGACGCAGGGACAGCGCCGCATTCCGGTGCATACTGCCAAGCGGGTGATTGGCCGCAAAGTTTACGGAGGTCAGAATACGTACATGCCTTTGCGCGTCAATTATTCCGGCGTGATGCCCATTATTTTTGCCGGCGCCATGCTGCAATTTCCCACTGCGCTTCTTGGGCGCCTGCCTTGGACCTGGAGCAAGAGCGCTGCGGCGGCTTTTGCCATGGGCGGTCCCCTGTACTTGAGCGCATACGCGTTGCTAATTCTGTTTTTCTCGTATTTCTGGGTGGCGACGCAGTTCAACCCTTTGCAGATTGCGGATGATCTCAAACGTAATGGAGGCTATGTGCCGGGGGTGAGGCCCGGCCGTCCCACGGCCGAGTTTTTGGACAAGACTATGACTCGGATCACTTTGATAGGCGCCATTTTTTTGACGATTATCGCCGTCATTCCGACAGTTTTGCATACGCATTTCGGAATACCCTGGCTGGTGGCTTCGTTTATGGGAGGAACAAGTCTGCTTATTGTGGTGGGCGTCATGCTGGACACGATGCGGCAGGTGGAGTCGCATCTTTTGATGCGACACTACGATGGTTTTTTGAAGAAGGGACGCCTGCGTGGGCGACGGTGATATTCAGCGGGGGGATGCGCATTGCTAGAGGCAATCATTCTGTTGGGGGCGCCCGGCGCCGGTAAAGGAACGGCCGCGGAACGGATTCGCGAACAGGCAGGTTACACCCACATTTCGACGGGTGACATGTTGCGCGACGCTGTCAAGCAGGGGACAGAATTGGGACGGGCGGCCGAAGCCTATATGCGGCGGGGCGAACTGGTGCCGGACGATCTGATGATTCGGCTGGTTGAAGAGCGCCTGAACACTGCCGGCGATGGGAGTTTCTTCATGTTTGACGGCTTTCCCCGCACGCTTATTCAGGCCGAGCTCCTTGAAGAAGCGCTGCGGAAGCGCGATGGCAAGATCACGCACGTGCTTTTGCTGGAATCGCCCCGTGAAGTTCTGATGCAACGATTGACAGGACGGCGCGTATGTCGCCGCTGCGGAGCTATCTATCATGTGGTGAATGTGCCGCCAAAGCGTACGGGGATCTGCGATTTGTGCGGGGGTGAGCTTTACCAACGGGCGGATGATCAGGAGGCGACCGTTGTCAATCGCCTGGAGGTGTATCGCCGCCAAACGGAAAGTCTCATAGAACATTATGAGCGGCAGGGCCTCTTGCGGCGGGTAGATTCGAGTCAAGGGCCCGACAAACTGGTGGCGGATATTATGAGGATTTTGAGGCCGACAGGCAGGGAGGATGCGACCCACCGGAACTGCCGAGGGGGCTGAAGGTTTTATGCGTCCGTTTGTATCGGAGAAAATGATCATACTTAAGAACGCTCAGGATCTGGAGGCTATGCGGGCAGCCGGAAAGATTGCCGCACTGGTCAGAGACAGCGTGATACGGGAGGTGACCCCGGGGACTACGACGTTGGAACTGGCCAGGTACGCCGAGGAACTCATCCGCCAAAATGGCGCGGAGAGCGCGTTTCTCGGCTACCGGGGATATCCGGGGGTAATTTGTGTGTCGGTTAACGAGACTGTGGTCCACGGGATCCCTGGCCCGCGCAAAATAGAGGTCGGTGACATCGTCAGCATTGATGTGGGGGTGCGTTACGCAGGTTTTGTCGGCGACACAGCCGTTACGGTGATGGTGGGCGTAACGGATCCTGAAGTGATCCGTCTCGTGCGCACGACGGAGAAAGCGCTGGCGGCGGGGATTGCCGCAGCGCGCGCGGGAAACCGCGTATCCGACATTTCGCATGCCATTGAATCTACGGCCCAGGAAGCCGGATTCTCTGTCGTGCGCGATTTTGTGGGCCATGGTATTGGCCGACAGATGCACGAGGAGCCGCAGGTGCCGAACTTTGGCCCTCCAGGCCGGGGCCCGAAGTTGATGGTTGGGATGACCCTCGCGTTGGAGCCGATGATTAATATGGGCGGGAGTGCGGTCGAAGTCCAGGCTGACGGCTGGACGGTGCTGACAAAAGACCGTTGTCCCTCGGCACATTTCGAGCACACAGTGGCTGTGGGCGAGAACGAGGCTGAAATTCTTACGGCTTGAACGGCGGCGGGAAGATGTTTTATGATGGACTACTGCGGCTTGTCTCGGTAAATTTACAGCTTTTCTAAGTCTGGAGAGAACGAGTGAAAGTGCGAAGTTCAGTCAAACGTATTTGCGAGCGCTGCAAGATTGTGCGCCGCAAAGGGGTCGTTCGAGTTACGTGTTCGAATCCCCGCCACAAGCAGAGACAAGGATAGGGGGCGCAGAATGCCGAGATTGCTGGGCGTTGATATTCCTGGGAAAAAGCGGATTGAGTACGCGCTGCGCTATATTTACGGCATTGGGCCCACACGGGCGCGGCAGATAGTACAGGAAGCCAAAATTGATCCGGCAAAAAAAGCCGACGATCTGACCCCGGAGGAACTGCGCACGGTCATGGGGATTATTCAGAGCCGTTACCGGGTGGAAGGCGATTTACGCCGTGAGATTGCTCAAAACATAAGGCGCCTGATCAGCATGGGCAGTTACCGAGGCATTCGGCACCGGCGCGGGCTGCCTGTCAGAGGGCAGCGAACACGGACCAATGCACGCACTCGCAAGGGTCCGAAGCGGACGGTGGGTGCGGTCCGGGGCAAGGAAGCGCGGGCTGCGGCCAAGCAAGAGTAAGCGCATGACAACTGGGTCGGGACTATGGCGGAACAAGACGAGAAACTGAAAACAGTGGGTGAGGCGGAGGCGGCTGGACAGGCAGTGCCACGCGAGGCAGAACACTTGGGAGGAGCCCAAGACGCTGCAACGGAAGGCACCACGGCGGGAGCGACTCCGGCTGGTGAGGCGCCGGTGGCTCGAAAATTCAAGACCAAAGGTAGCAAAACAGCACCGGTCGGAATTGCTCACATTAAGGCAACTTTCAACAATACTTTGGTTTCAATTACCGACCTTCGGGGCGCGGTGGTGGCTTGGAGCAGTGCCGGCAGGGTCGCCTTTAAAGGTTCGCGGAAAAGCACGGCTTTTGCGGCGACCATGGCTGGACAGGACGCCGCCAAACAAGCATTGGCCAGGGGCATGCATGAAGTCGAGGTCCATGTCCAGGGGGCGGGTGCTGGACGGGAACCGGCGATTCGTGCCTTGCAGGCTGCCGGTCTGAGTATTTCCGTTATCAAAGACGTGACGCCGATTCCCCATGACGGCTGTCGTCCGCGCAAGAGGAGGAGAGTGTAAATGGGTAGATACACCGGTCCTTTATGCCGTTTATGCCGTAGAGAAGGCATCAAGCTTTTCTTGAAAGGCAGCCGTTGTTACATGGCAAAATGCCCGATCGAAACTGGCCGTCCTCCTCCGGGCATGCACGGTCAGCGGCGTGGTCGCAAGCTTTCGGATTACGGCCTGCAGTTGCGCGAGAAACAGCGGCTGCGGCGCTACTACGGGTTGCAGGAAAGACAATTCCGTCTTTTCTTCAAGCGTGTTCTCAAACGGCGGGGAGTAACGGGCGAGCAGTTGCTGCAGATACTCGAACAGAGGCTCGACAACCTCGTGTACCGCCTTGGTTTCGCTTCCTCACGAAGGACAGCGCGACAGATGGTTCTGCACGGACATATTCTGGTTGACGGCCACAAGGCTACGATCCCTTCGATGATCGTAAATCCTGGTTCGGTTATTCAGGTCAAAGACCGGTCTAAGAGCCGAGAGCTTGCGGAACGTGGCCTCCAGGCTTCGGAGAATCGGGAAAAGCCTGCGTGGCTGATGCTTGACGCAAAGAAACTAACCGGCCAGCTTCTCCGCATTCCCACGCGCGAAGAAATTGCGCCGGTAGCCAATGAGCAGATGGTGGTGGAACTGTATTCGAAGTAAATGGCGGATCGCGCCATTCCGGCGCTCGTCTGCGGACATGGGAAAGGAACCCTCAAGATGCCTATCAGACTTAGCCGATTCGAGATGCCTAAACGTGTGGTGAAGGACGAAGGCACTGCGACCAAATGTTATGCTCGATTTACAGCTGAACCTTTTGAAATCGGGTACGGCACGACGCTCGGAAACTCTCTGCGGCGGGTGTTGTTGTCGTCAATCGAGGGGGCGGCGATCACGGCCGTAAAGATCGCCGGTGTCGCTCACGAATTTTGTACGATTCCTGGCGTCATTGAGGACGTTACCGATGTCATCCTGAACCTCAAGAAGGTTCTTCTGAAAACGTACGTGCGCTCGGCTGTGACGCTCCACGTGAAGGCTAAAGGGCCACACGAATTGACCGCTGGCGAACTGGCGACGGATGGTTCAGTTGAAGTTCTCAACCCCGACATGGTGATTGCCACGCTGGGACCCGATGCCAAGATGGAGATGGAAGTCACGGTTCAGGTTGGCAGGGGTTTCTGGCCGGCTGAGCGAAACAAGTCCGCTGATCAGGAAATTGGTCTTATTCCGGTGGATGCGGTCTTTTCACCCGTGCGGCGCGTAAATTTCCTGACCGAGAAAACGCGCGTCGGGCAGCGTACGGATTACGACAGGCTGATCCTGGAAATCTGGACTGACGGGCGCGTCACTCCTGACGAGGCGCTCAAAATGGCGGCCTCAATCCTGCGCCACCATCTGGATGTGTTCGTGGGATGTGACGAGGAAATAGTTCAGTTTGAAGAGACCGAAAAGCAAATCGACGCTGAGCGTGAGGAATTGCGCCGCAAGCTTAACATGAGCGTTAACGAAATCGAACTCAGCGTGCGCGCAGCTAACTGTTTGAACAATGCTAACATCACTACAGTTGGCGAACTGGCTCAAAAAACCGAGAGCGAAATGCTGAAATACCGGAATTTTGGCAAAAAATCTTTGAATGAGATTAAGATGAAGCTGGCGGAACTGGGATTGAGTTTGGGAATGAAATTCGATCCTGATCTTCTGCAGCCGCCAAAGAAAAGCGAGAAATAACGATGCGGCATCGAGTAAAGGACAGAAAGCTTGGCCGGACCAGGGAGCATCGCCGCGCCCTTCTTAGCGCGCTGGTCTGCGCACTGATTCGCGAGAAGCGTATCAAAACAACGCTTGTCAAGGCCAAAGAGGCGCGGAGTTTGGCGGAGAAGATGATAACCTTGGCGCGCAAGAGAAATTTGGCCGCGCGGCGCTTGGCGATCGCGCAGTTACGAGACACCTCCGTTGTCGCGGAACTTTTCGAAAAGATTGGCCCGCAGTTTGATGGTCGGCAGGGGGGCTATACGCGGATCACGAAGTTGGGTCAGCGGCGGAGCGACGGCTCTGAAATGGCCCTTTTGGAGTGGGTTGGGATCGTGCCGGCAGAACGAAAGAAAAAGAAAAAGGCTGAAGCCGAGGAGAGCAAGACCGAATAACTCCCTGCTTCGCGAGAAATGGCGGGTTTCCATTACTTCCCGTGGAATAAAATGCAGCGCAGCGCGGTTTGAACGAAAAACGCAAAAATGACTTCGGACGGAGGACCAGAAGGCCGTTTCTCAAGCCGCGGGAGACGGGCGGGAGAACGGCATCTGCTTTGTTGCGAGACGTCGTCAGTGTGCATGTCCAGCGGCGTGTCGCAAGGCGTGCCCGTACCGCACTCGAGCCAATCGCAGAATCTGGGATAAATCCCTTTCGGGGGTGAATGCATCCCCCCGGGTATGATGAGAATTTTGTTCTGGTCTGCCATCGGTTGGAGAGTCCAGGTTACATGGTCAGCCGATAAAGCTGAAGCAGGCCGGAAAGCAGCGATAGGAGCCAAACATGCCGAGATTTAAGTTTACGGCGATGGACTCCAAAGGCGCGGAGACGCAAGGCGTCATTGACGCTGAATCGCAGGCTGAAGCAATCGCGCAAATTCGCTCGAAGGGTTATTTCCCGACTCAGATTGTTGATCTTACCCCGAGCGCAGCGCCGAGCGCGAAGAGGACCACGGCCGTCCGTCCATCTGCTGGCGTCGCCAGAGGGCTGCGCCGAGAGATAAAAGCGTTGCGCATCTTCGGGGGCCGAGTAAAACCGAAGCAACTCATGGTGTTCACCCGGCAGTTGGCAACCTTGGTTGACGCCGGTCTGCCGCTGCTGCGGGGGCTCCGTATTCTGCTGCAACAGGAAAACAATGCGGCACTTCGGGAAGCCATCAGCGGGATGGGCGAAGCTGTGGAAGGCGGCAGCACTTTTTCCGATGCCCTGGCTTTGTATCCGAAGATTTTTGACAAGCTCTTTGTCAACATGGTCAAAGCAGGCGAGGCGGGTGGTGTGCTCGACGTGGTGCTGTTGCGGCTCGCCGACTTCATGGAGAAAGCCGAGCGCATCAAGCGTCGCGTGAAAAGCGCAATGATTTATCCGATTGTCGTTTTGTGCGCGGCTATCGGCATTCTCATTTTCATGCTCGTAAAGGTAATTCCGCAATTTGCCAGTATCTTCAAGGACTTGCTCGGCGGGGCGGCTTTGCCCCCCCTGACGCAGTTTGTAATTGATGCGAGTTATTTTGTTAGGCACCGTGGTTTGTACATTGTGGGCGGCGTTGTGGCCGTGGTGATTCTCATCAAGTTGTGGCGTCGCACTGCGAGCGGTCGTTATACCCTGGACAAACTGAAGTTGACAATGCCGCTTTTCGGACCGCTTTTTTCCAAAACAGCGGTCGCGAGGTTTGCCAGGACGCTGGGTACGCTGATGTCATCAGGAGTGCCAGTTCTGCAGGCCCTGAATATTGTGCGGGACACAGCCGGGAATGCCGTATTGGAAAAAGCGATTCAGAATATCCACGACGCTGTTAAGGAAGGAGAAACCATGACTGTGCCCATGGAAGCGTCAGGGGTCTTTCCAGCCATTGTGGTAAGCATGGTCGATGTGGGAGAAGAAACTGGCGCCCTGCCGGATATGCTGGTGCGGGTTGCGGACAATTTTGACGACGAAGTGGATGCCGCCGTGGAAGGCCTGACCTCGGTCCTGGAACCGGTGATGATCATAATCCTGGCGGTGGTCATCGGCACGATCGTTATTGCTATGTTTGTGCCGCTGATCAAAATCATCAGTACGCTCGGCCAATAAACCCAGATTTTGCAATTGTCCGGAGCACGGCATCGGCTTTGTTGCGATGTGCTGCACTCCGGGTATACACCTGCGAACCTGGCGCCTTGCATCTGCTGCTACACTCGGGCCAATCACAACATTTTGGTCAACCTTTTCGCGGGCCGCGCGGAACAACTACCAGCCAATTCTAGCCCAAGTTCGACAGTAGAGCCGAGGAATGATTGATTTTTCATGGCATGGAAAGTCGGAAAGGTTCGGAATAACGGCTTTGTGATTTCTGAACGTGCGTGTAGTGGAGACCAGTCGGTTGCCTGAGCATGCCTGAGGGCGCGATACTGCCGAGATGTTCTTGAGACGGAACCGGCGAAGGAAGGATGGCGTGAGCTACGAGTACTGGACGCTCGTGGAGTCCGTGCGCACGGCCCGC
>Ga0129299_1000087_pt1 | contig 48082 bp, 36 predicted proteins | sample ConPoolayeCmetaG_FD_94477 | JGI IMG/M metagenome (GOLD analysis project Ga0129299, IMG submission 94477) | Hot spring microbial mat communities from California, USA to study Microbial Dark Matter (Phase II) - Cone Pool mat layer C metaG ...
AAACCGCTCCGGCCGGGGGATCCGCTCCCCTTTTTTCCGCGCAGCTTCTGTCCCTCCCACCTTATCCGTCCTCTCCGGCCCCTTCCCCGATCCCAAATCTCCCTTCGCTAAAGATCAGGGATTAACACTTGCTGGTGCGGAGGGAAACGCGTAAAGTACCGGCTGTTTTTTTGGGCGCTATGTCAGAACACGGAGCTGGGGGAACGAGATTGCGCGAGAAAAGGAACCGCTCGATGAGCAAGAATCTAGATAGCTTCATTAAAGCAACCTGCCGTGAGGTCGGCCATGATCGTACGAGGTTGATGGACGTATTACTGAGCGTCCAGGCTGAATTCGGATGCGTGAGTTCACAGGCTCTTAATCTTATCGCCGCCGAACTGCGAATGCCCCGCGTTGAAGTCCAGAGCGCCGTCAGCTTTTACGCCTTTCTGTCAACCAGACCCAAAGGTCAAGTGGTAATTCGGCTCTGCAACGACATAATTGACGAAATCAGCGGCGCGGAGAAAGTAGCCAAAGCATTGAGGGAGGAATTCGGCATTGCTTTTGGCGAGACCTCCTCAGACGGCCGGGTGACGCTGGAATACACGCCGTGCATTGGAATGTCCGATCAGGCTCCCGCCGCGTTGGTGAATTCCACCGTAGTCACGAACCTGGACAGCGACAAAGCGCGGACATTGGCCCAACTGATCAAAGCTGACGGTCCGAGAGCTTCCCTGGTAAGCCGTCTTGGAGACGGGAACAATGCACATCCCCTTGTGCATGCCATGGTGATGAACAATATTCGCCTGCGTGGACCGGTTATTTTCGACAAATTTGAGTCCGGCGTGGCCCTGCGCAAGGCACTGGCAATGACCCCGGCAGAGGTCATTCGCGACGTCAAGACTTCCCGCTTGCGCGGTCGGGGAGGCGCCGGGTTCCCGACGGGCATGAAGTGGGATTTTGCCCGTCAAGCGGAGGCCCAAAAACGCTACGTCCTCTGCAACGGCGACGAGGGTGAACCGGGCACATTCAAGGACCGCGTCATTCTGACGGAATGCCCGGATCTCATGTTCGAGGGCATGACCATTGCCGGCTACGCGATCGGGGCCGATACCGGCATTCTCTATTTGCGAGGCGAATACGCTTATCTGAAAGCCTGGCTCGAACACATTCTCGCGGAACGGCGTAAACAGGGGCTGCTGGGCGAGAATATTTGCGATTGTAAAGGATTCAATTTCGACATTCGTATTCAGCTCGGGGCCGGGGCCTATGTTTGCGGAGAAGAAACAGCGTTGATCAGCTCCTGCGAAGGTTTGCGGGGCGATCCCAAAAACCGGCCTCCGTTCCCCGCGCAAAAAGGCTATCTGGGCTGTCCCACGATCGTTAACAACGTCGAAACTTTTTGCTGTGTGACCCGGATTCTGGATAAAGGTCCCGGCTGGTTCGCCCAGATGGGATCCAAGGGAAGCCCCGGCACCAAACTTCTGAGCGTCTCCGGCGACTGCCGCAGCCCCGGGGTTTACGAAGTTCCCTTCGGCATTAAAGTTCGAGATTTTCTCAAAATGGCTGGAGCCGAAGACGCGGCAGCCGTGCAAATAGGCGGCCCGTCCGGCTGCATGATTGGACCGGCCGATTTCGATCGCACCATCTGCTACGACGACCTGGCCACGGGTGGTTCAGTCATGGTTTTCGGACCGACGCGCGACATCGTGGCGATTGCTGCAAAATTCGTGGAGTTCTTTGTGGAAGAAAGCTGCGGCTACTGTACGCCGTGCCGCGTCGGAACCACCCTGCTGAAGCACAAGCTGGAGAAAATTCTGGCAGGACGCAGCAGCCCTGAGGACCTGGACAGCCTCCAGCAACTGTGCAAAACCATGAAGGTAACCAGCCGTTGCGGATTGGGACAAACCGCGGGGAATCCGGTAACTTCGAGTCTGAGAAGTTTTAGAGAGGCGTATGCGCGGCGAATCCAGCGAGGCGAGGATGTCTTCCTGCCGTCGTTCGATATTCGCGCGGCACTCAAAACCAGCGAGGAACTGGTGGGACGCAAGTCGGAAATATTCAACTGAGCAGCAAGGAAAAGCTAATGAGCGCCACAATTCGGTTCACGATTGACGGAGTTGAAGCAACAGCTTGTCCCGGCGAAACCATCCTGCAAGCGGCCGATCGGGCGGGCGTTTATATTCCGCGTCTCTGTGCTCACAAAAATCTGGCGCCTTTCGGGGCCTGCCGCGTCTGCACAGTCATGGCCAACGGGCGGCCACAGGCTGCGTGTACTACGCCGGTCACAGAGGGCATGGTCATCGAAAACAACACGCCCGAGCTTCTTGACTATCGCCGCCAGTTGATCGAGATGTTGTTTGTCGAAGGAAACCATTTCTGCATGTTTTGCGAAAAAAGCGGCAACTGCGAGCTGCAGGCCCTGGCCTACCGTTTCGAAATCATGGCGCCGCGCTTCCCCTATCAGTTTCCCAATCGCGATGTGGATGCCTCTCACCCTGACATCTTGATCGACCGTAACCGGTGCGTGCTGTGTGGCCGATGCGTGCGGGCGTCCCGCGATTTGGACGGAAAACATGTGTTTCAGTTTGTCGGCCGCGGGAAGCACAAAAAAATTTGGATCAACGCCGAGGCCCGGCTGGCAGACACGACAGCGGACGTGACCGACAAAGCTGTCGAAGTCTGTCCGGTGGGCGCCATTTTAAAAAAACGCACGGGCTATCGCATCCCGATTGGGCAGAGGCTGTACGACAGAAAGCCGATTGGCGCGGATATTGAAACCGCAGGAACCAGCGCCGAAAAGTGATAACGACGAGGTAAGAACGCATGTCAAAGCCTAGAGTAGCCACGACATCACTGGCGGGATGTTTCGGGTGCCACATGTCAATCCTCGATATTGACGAGCGGCTCCTGAAATTAATCGAACTTGTGGATTTCGACAAATCCCCGGTGGATGACATCAAGGAGTTCACCGGTCGTTGCGCCATCGGCCTGGTAGAGGGGGGATGCTGCAACGAAGAAAACGTGCGGGTGTTGCGAGAATTTCGGAAACACTGCGACATCCTGATTTCATTGGGCGAGTGCGCCATTTGCGGAGGCATTCCGGCTATGCGCAACACAGTACCGCTCAAAGAATGCCTCGCCGAAGCGTATCTCAACGGGCCCACCGTCCATAATCCAGCCAAGCAGTTCCCGAATGATCCGGACATTCCGCTGCTTCTCGACCGCGTTTATCCCTGCCATGAGGTGGTGAAAATTGATTACCACCTCCAGGGCTGTCCACCGCCAGCCGATACCATCTGGGCCGCGTTGACGGCGTTATTGAACAATGAGCCGCTAAAAATGCCTTATGAGCTGATTAAATACGATTGAGGGATCCCGATATGGCACAGCTTGACAAACGGACGAAACTGGTCATCGAGCCCGTCACCCGTGTGGAAGGACACGGCAAGGTGACGATTCTGTTGGACGAACAGGGCCGCGTGAAACAAGCGTGTCTCCATATCGTGGAATTCCGCGGTTTTGAGCGCTTTGTGCAGGGCCGTCCTTATTGGGAACTGCCCGTGCTGGTGCAGCGGCTCTGCGGTATTTGCCCGGTCAGCCACCACTTGGCGGCTGCCAAAGCCATGGATCTGATAGCGGGCGTGGACAAACTCACGCCCACCGCAGAAAAAATGCGCCGGCTCATGCATTACGGCCAGATCTTGCAGTCGCATGCCCTGCACTTTTTTCACCTTTGTTCTCCCGACCTGCTGTTCGGCTTCGATGCCGACCCGACAGTGCGGAACATTATCGGGGTAGCCAAGCGTTTCCCGGATTTGGCCGTCCAAGGCGTGATGCTCCGCAAATACGGGCAGGAAATTATCAAGGCCACGGCCGGTAAAAAGATTCACGGCACCGGCGCAATCCCCGGGGGAGTAAATAAAAATCTGTCAGTGGCAGAAAGGGATTTCTTTCTCAAGGACATTGAGCAAATCATGATCTGGGCGCGAGGCGCCCTGAAACTGGCCAAGGATTATACCTTGGATCACCTGAAAGATTTGGCTGATTTCGGCTCGTTTGAGTCCAATCACCTTTCGCTGATTCGCGCCGACGGCGCAATGGATTTGTACCACGGCGGCATGCGTGCTATTGACCACACCGGACGCAAGATTTTCGACCATGCGGATTATCAGAATTATTCAGAGTATATCCGCGAAGAAGTTCGTCCCTGGTCATATATGAAATTTCCATTTATTCGTGCCCTCGGTCCGGAAAAGGGCTGGTATCGCGTGGGACCATTGGCGCGGCTTAACACCTGTGACTTCATTGACACGCCGGAGGCCGAAGCTGCCCGCAAGGAATTCCTCGCGGTGACCGACGGAAAACCGAACAACATAACTATGGCCTACCATTGGGCCCGCATGATCGAGCTCCTGCACGCGGCCGAGAAAATCCGGGACCTGTTGCACGATCCCGATCTTCAAGGCGAGGATCTGGTTCTCAAAGGAACCCGTCGGTTCGAAGCCGTGGGTCTGCTCGAGGCGCCAAGAGGCACACTTTTCCATCACTACCGGGTGAATGAGGATGACCAGGCAACCATGTGCAATTTGATCGTTTCCACCACCAACAACAACATGCCGATGAATCTGGCGGTGGAAAAAGTGGCGCGCGACTATCTTTCCGGCAGACAAATAACTGAGGGACTCCTGAATCGCGTGGAAGTGGCGATTCGCGCTTACGATCCATGCCTTTCCTGCGCCACGCACGCCTTGGGGCGAATGCCCCTGGTTGTCGAGTTGAGGAATTGCCAGGGCATTCTTCTGGATCGTAAAGCCAGAAATTGTGACGGCCATGTCGAATAGATTTCTGATAATCGGATATGGCAACCCCGGGCGGATGGATGACGGATTGGGTCCGGCCCTGGCTGAACGTCTCGGCCAGCTCGGAGTTCCGGGTATAACCGTGGACGCAGACTATCAATTGACCATCGAGGATGCGGCAAGTGTAGCGGCGCATGACGTGGTGATTTTTGCCGACGCCAGTGTGAGTGTGCCGCCCCCTTTCGAATTCAAGGCTGTCGAGCCGGCAGACCACCTCAGCTTTTCTTCCCACAGCCTCGAACCGGCCGCAGTGCTTGCGCTCGCGCGACAAATGTTTGATGCGAAGACGAAAGCGTTTACTCTCGCCATACGAGGGTATGAATTCGAACAGTTCGGCGAGAATTTGACCGCCGCTGCGGAACGAAATCTCGAGGCTGCGGTTGCCTTTCTGAAGCTGTGGATCAGCGCATGCGCAACTGTTGCGTCCATACGTGGGAACCAGGAGCAAGAGGATGCTACGCCAACTGTGACCCTCAAATTGTCGCCGGAAAACCTAAACTGAAAGCATCGCCACCGGGCGGCGCCCGCCAAGGCTGAGCGGCGTAGACGCAAAGGGAGAAGTCAACTATGAAAGATAGCCGATATGTGATTCTGTGTGTGGATGATGATCCCGATTTTCTCGACTCGCTGCGATTGATTCTGGAAAGCAAAAATTACATCATGGAGAGCGCCGCGAGCGCCGAGGAAGGTCTGCGAAAATACAAAGCTGTCAAACCCGATCTGATCCTGGTGGACCTCATGATGGAGGAAGTGGACGCGGGTATCAACTTCGTTAAAGAGCTTAAGGCTCTCGGGCCAACTCCCCCCATCTACATGCTGAGTTCGGTAGGTGACGGTCTTAGCGCCAGCACCGATTATTCTTCCTTGGGACTTTCAGGTGTCCTCCAGAAGCCCATCAGCCCCAACGTCCTCAAAGCCACACTGAAAGCAAAATTGAAGTAATGCGGCAGCCGTGCGAGACGGAACCGCGCAAGTGCCGGGGGTTGCTTCCGCACGGACAAGACTCGCTGTTTACCCCGGATTTTGCGATTGGCCGGAGTGTTGTCCAGCGGCACGACGCGCGCCCATCTGCCGCGCCCGGGCCAGTGGCAAGATCCGGGTTTAACTTCTCAGCGCGCAGCGCATTACGATACCAGCCAATTCTCAAACGCAAAATCTGGGCTGAATCGACTTGGTTTTGATATTCTAGAGGAAGGATGGATGGGCACTTAAAAGTCAGAGCCACTTATGATCTGCAGGGAACCCTGCAAGGAGTCGGGTTTCGTCCTGCCATTTTCCGCCTCGCACGCCGCGCAGGTTTGGGAGGATGGATACAAAACCGTTCGGGATCTGTCCGCCTTGTGCTGGAGGGTGACGAAGCGCGCATCGCTGAATTCATCAGGCGGCTGCCTGCTGCGCTTCCCCAAAACGCCGTAGTCAAATCGATTGCTCGCATCGCGTTCGACAAATTGCCCCCGGATCATGTCAGCGCAGAGTTCAACATCGCCCCTAGCGCTCCCGATGACCAAGTCAGTGTCCTGATTCCCGCTGATTTGGCCGTATGTCCAACCTGCGCCGCAGAAGTGCGCGATCCACGGGCCCGTCGCTACGGCTACGCCTTTACCACATGTACAGACTGCGGGCCGCGCTATACCCTCCTTCGGGCGATGCCTTTTGATCGTCGGCATACCACCATGGCGGTCTTCCCGATGTGTGGCGACTGCCGGCGCGAGTACGAGGATCCGCGCAACCGGCGCTTTCATGCGGAAATCATTGCTTGTCCAAATTGCGGCCCCCACCCGTACGCCTTGGATTTCCAAGGCAACCGCACCAAGTCTGACGCTATCCGTAAAGCACGGGCCGAAATCGCTCGTGGCCGCATAGTCGCCCTGCGCGGCCTCGGCGGATTTCAACTGGCCGTGGATGCCTTTAATCCCGCCGCGCTTCGCATCTTGCGTGACCGCAAGAAACGCCCTCACAAGCCTTTTGCAGTCATGGCCCGCGACCTGGCCACCATTCGGCAGTTTTGCCGCCTGCCACCGGAAGCTGCGACTGTTCTCACGTCCCCCGCGGCGCCAATCTTCATCCTTGAAGCCGATCTTCAAGCTGTTCAAAACGCGGGGTTGCCGCTCGAACTGATCACTCCCGACGCTTGCACGCTGGGGGTCATGCTGCCGACGACCCCTTTGCATCACCTCCTCCTTGATCCCCTGGAGGGCGATCCCGTGCCGCCCTTCGCGCTCCTGGTAATGACCAGCGGCAACCGCCGTGGAGAACCAATCTGCCTCTCCGACGCTGAAGCTGCAAGCCGGTTGCAGGGCATTGCCGATCTTGTGCTCTCCCATGATCGCGACATCAACCTGCGTTGCGATGACTCCGTCGCCACCGTGCAGTTTCGCGGGACACAGCTTTGGCGCCGAGCTCGCGGCTATGCGCCGCAGCCGCTCTCGCTGCCCGTGGGCCTCAAGCGTTGTGTCCTCGGAATGGGCGCCGATTTCAAGAATACCGTGACCCTCGCACACGATCGCACGGCCGTGATTTCCCCACACGTGGGCGACCTCGACAATCCCGAAGCGCTCGACGCGCTGGAGCGAACTGTAGCCACGCTCCTCAACTTCCTTAACCGCGAACCTGCAACCGTGGCGGTGGACCTGCATCCTGATTTTCACTCTTCCCGCGCTGGACGGCGCCTCGCTGCTCAATTGGGTATCGGCACTGTGGAAGTCCAACATCATCATGCTCATGGATTGGCATGTCTGGCGGAAAATAACGCCACCGATGGTCTGATCCTCGCTTTTGACGGAACTGGTCTCGGACCGGATGGAAGCATATGGGGCGCGGAATTGCTCCGAGTAAGTACCGACACCTTTCTTCGTTTGGCAACTTTTTCGGGAGTTCCGTTACCCGGCGGAGATGCAGCCGTGCAAGAGCCTGCCCGCCAGCTTGTGGCCCGCTGGATAAGCGTCGGACTGGATGTCACTGACGCCTGGATTCTAAAGCTGGGGCTGTCACATGAACAAATCAAGACCTGGACTCTGCAATGCAAAAAGAACATCAATGCGCCAGTAACGCATGCGGCAGGCCGGCTTTTTGACGCTTTCTCTGTGCTGCTGGGTGCAGCTCCAAAACTCTGCACCTACGAAGGTCAACCCGCTATTCGTCTGGAAGCGCTCGCGCGGCGCCATTCCGGCAGAATACAGGCGCAAGTTCCTTTTGACCTAGTCGAAAAAAATGAGGTGCTTTACGTGGATTGGAGCCGAGCCTTCGAAATGCTGGCGGACATAAGCTGCCTTCAAGGACGCGAAGCAGAGTGGGCGCTGGCCTTCCACCATGCCGTTGCCAGAGCAGCCACAGCCATGGTAGAGTATGGGTTCGATCGCTTCCGCGAAAAAACCGTAGCGCTGAGCGGGGGGGTGTTTATGAACAAGATCCTTAACGAGCTTTTGATCCCCGAACTGGAAAAGAAGGGCTTTCGAGTTCTCGTACATAAGACAGTCCCGCCCAATGATGGCTGTATTTCCCTTGGCCAGGCGGTAGCTGCTGGCAGTGGAAACTCGTGACCGAACGATCGCAGATTTTGCAGTCAGCAAAATGGTCAACATGCAAAACACAGAAGGAAAATGCAGGTTGCGCACCCAGGAGCATTGCACAGTAACACACCGACTTTGAAGTTCTTGACCGAGAGCACCCCAGAAAGACCAGTCGGCTCCAGGACATGGAATTCACGTTGAATTCATACGGGAAATTGTACACATGTGCTTGGCCGTCCCAATGTTAGTAGTCGAAATCAGACCCGACGGATCGGCCATATGCGATCTCGACGGCATCAAACGCGAAGTCAATCTGGCACTGACTGACGCCGGCGTCGGCGATTATGTGATTGTGCACGCCGGCTTTGCGATTGAGAAGTTGGACAAGACTGAAGCCGATGCCCGCCTCGCATTGTTTGAGGAGCTGGCGGCAAGTTTCGATGCAAATCCTGGAATTTAGGGAACATCCTTGGCAAACATCATCGTCGGTCCGTTCCCAGACGTTCGCCGCCTCCGGAGACAACAGTCGTCAAATACCGTAGGATGCTGAGGACCATGCGCGTTTTGCTCATCACTCCTCCAATGGTGCAAATCAACACCTCTTATCCAGCCACACCCTTTCTTGCCGCATACCTTCGACAGCACGGTGTGGACGTCATCCAAGAAGACCTTTCGTTGGCTTTGACCCTGCAGCTCTTCTCGCGTTCGGGTCTCAAGCAAATAGCTGCACACTTGCTGCGTAATACCCGCGTGGCAAGCACATTCAGCGCTGCCGTGGCCTTCTTTCTCGCCAACCGCCATCGCTATCTAAGTACCGTGGATGAGGTAATCAGGTTCCTCCAGGGCAAAGCGCCCGCGCTGGCGACGCGGATCGCCGGCCGTCGTTGGCTGCCCGAAGGACCCCGCTTCGAGCTGCTTCACGAAATGGAGAGACTCCGATGTCTGGGCATGACCTCGTTACCAGGCCGCTCCGGGGGCAATGCCGCCGCGCCCACGGAAGAGAAAGCTCGCTTGGTTGCCAGTCTTTACCTGGACGACTTGGCGGATGTGATCAAAGACGGGATTGATCCGCGCTTCGCCTTCGCACGTTATGGTGAGAAGTTGGCGGTCTCAGCGCCATATTTTGATTCTATTTTGCGCGCCCTGAAAGCCGAACCGACCGTCGTCGACCGTATGCTGGACGCACTCACTGACAAGGCGCTTGCAACGCATGCCCCCGATGTTGTGGCTATCACGGCGCCATTTCCTGGCACGGTATATGGGGCCTTCAGAATCGCGCAGCGCGCCAAACGTTCGCAGCACACCGTGTGGACTGTGCTGGGAGGCGGCTACGTGAACACGGAACTGCGCGATATCTCCGATCCGCGCGTTTTTGATTTCTTCGACTTCATAGTCCTTGACGATGGTGAAATCCCCCTTTTGCGACTGGTGGAGTATATATCCGGGTTGCGGCCGGCGTCTCAACTCGTCCGTGTTCTTATGCGCTGCGGCCGACGGATCCGCCGTTGCCAGCCTGAATCGGCGGCTGCGCTTCTGCATCGCGACCGTCCTCCGCCGTCCTACTCCGATTTGCCTCTGGATCTTTACGTGCCTTTGAAGGAGACGCTGAATCCGATGCTCGCGTTGTGGTCGGAACGACGATGGAATAAACTCATGCTGGCCCACGGATGCTACTGGCGACGCTGTGCGTTCTGTGATACAGCTCTGCCATATATCCGCCGCTACGATCCCGCGCCGGTTGAAACGATTGTCAAATGGATAAAGGCGATCATAGCCGAGACCAATTGCCGGGATTTTCATTTTGTGGATGAAGCCGCACCACCTGCCATTCTGCGAAAACTGGCTGAGGAACTCATTCGGCGCGATCTGAAAATTACGTGGTGGGGAAACATCAGACTCGAGCGGGCTTTCAGTCGAGAACTCGCCGCATTAATGGCAGCCTCAGGGTGCATTGCCGTAACCGGCGCCATGGAAACCGCTTCCGGGCGAACCCTGAAACTCATGGAAAAAGGCGTCACTCTGGAGGAAGGAGCCCGTGTCGCTCATAATCTTGCTTCCGCCGGAATCCTCGTTCACTTGTATCTCATGTATGGCTTCCCCTCAGAAACCGATCAAGAGACTATCGACGGCCTCGAATATGTACGACAACTGTTCGCAAGCGGGCTTGTGCACTCAGCCTACTGGCACAGGTTCGCCCTCACCGTGCATAGCTCCATATGCCGTTCTCCCGCACGGTTCGGTATCCGTATCCATCGCATTCCGCGGGCCACCTTCGCGCGTAATGAGATCCCCTACCATGATCCGGCAAGTTCCTCTGCAGACCGCCTCGGGCCAGGACTCCGGAAGGCCGTCTACAACTTCATGCATGGCGTCGGACTCACCGCCGACGTACGGGAATGGTTTGATCAACCAGTCCCCAGTCCGAGCATCCCGCAAACTTTCGTCGCAAGGGCCATAGCTCACGACGGCGCGGTTTCAAGGCCTAAAATGCCTCAAAACGCTCGCGCCCTTTCCCAATTGCCTGACTTTGCGATTACTCCCGGAGCAGCAGATGTGCGCGGCAAGACAGGCCGCAGTCTACGTATACGCCAGTGATGTACCTTCGGAACCCATTTTCCAGACAATGTTTCCAAGTGTACACATGTTCGCCCGCCCCAAAAAACCTCCGCTGCTGTAGTAACGTTCTCACCGAGCAAAGCGAGGTGGAACGTTGTCCTCCAGTTAAACCCAGATTTTGCGATTGGCCAAAATAGGCATGATGCAAGGCACGGGAGGTGCAGGTGTATGCGGATACTCCGAACCTCCCGCAACGCAGCAGATTGCCCGTTTTCGACAATCCCGAAGGGTTTGAGAATAGGCTGCTTTTCTCTTCAGATGTGGCTTTCCGGTGCAAAAGATGGGCAACTGCATTGCATTTCAACTTGTTTGCGCGCAGGACGATACAAATACCTGCCAATTCTCAAACGCAAAATCTGGGTTAAACTCAAACCCCGCGATGAGAGAGGCTCCCTCTGCTCTTTACCCGGCTAGCAACATCCACGACATTGACAGTGCCCGGGTCCTCCGAATTAGACGTTGAATAAATAAAAGCCCCCGCGCGTCAATTAGTCGGAAGACCGAAAGGACCTGACGCTGAAAGCGAACAACGGGGAGAACGGATCATGAAAAAAAGCGTGACTGTACTGGTATCAGCGATGGCCTTACTTATCTGTGTGCCGTTTCAGCACACGGCGGTTGCTGGCCAGAGTGAGTGGGCCACAACCGGTAAAATCCTCACAGGACTATTTGCCGCCCAACTTCTGTTCGGATACCCGCCAGTAGTTCGCGAAGTCTGCGTGGTGGAGCATCGACCGCCCTGCTGCGTATGGTACTGTCCGCCGTCGCCACCACCTGTCGTTTACCGAGAAACGGTATGTTACCGGTGGCCGCCTGTGGTAATTTATGCTCCTCCTCCGCGACCGTGCGGTCCGCCGCCAGCCTGCCGACACAGTTATCATCATCCGCGGCACGAGCGCCATCATTACCGCCACGAATATTCTTCCGGCGGCAACCGGAGGCGCTGAAAGCGTCCTCTTCAGAACTAAATAGCTATTGCCGGCTCTTGCAATTGTCCCGAATCTGGCAGGTGCGTGGCGCGAGACGCGCCCCTGTATATACACAGCGCCACTGAAGTGGGTCTCGGAACCACTCCAAAATCGACTTTAACCCAGATTTTGTGATTGGCCAAAACAGGCAAGATGCAAGGCGCGGGGGTGAAGGTTTATGCGCATACTGCGAACCTCCTGCAACAAAGCAGATTGCCTGTTTTCGACAATCCGTAAGGGTTTGAGAATCGGCTGCTTTTTCTCTTCAGATGTGACTTTCACATTTCGGTGCAAAAGATGGGCAACTGCATTGCGTTTCAACTTGTTTGTGCGCAGCACGATACAAATACCTGCCAATTCTAAAACGCAAAATCTGGGTTTAACAAGTGCAGTAACGTTCTCCCCGAGCGTAGCGAGGGAGAACGTTGCTCCCCAGCCAGCTCTCAAACAAAATCCAGTATGAAATGTACCCATCTACGCCTTGCATCTTGCCTGTTTAGGCCAATCGCAAAGTCCGGGATCATAGTTGTGGCGCTTCGCTCTGCGGGTTTGACTTGCACTCCAAATCAATAAATCCTTGCTCAGCAACTCCGCATACCATAGTATTCGCGCACAATGGTTCAACACGACCAACTGGTGATCATCCCCACTTACGACGAGAAGGATAACGTTCGTCCGATTGCCCAGGCCGTATTTGCAGCTGCGCCCCGCACCGACATTCTATTTGTCGATGACAATTCTCCGGATGGAACCGGGCGCATCATCGATGAAATGCGGAAGGAAGATTCACGCATAAATGTCATTCACAAGCCAACCAAGGCGGGGTTGGGACGCGCGTATATTTCGGGGTTCAAGTGGGCATTGGAGCGTCACTACCGTTTGATTTTTGAAATGGACGCCGATTTTTCCCACGATCCGCGGGAAATTCCCAATTTCGTCAAAGCGGCTGAAAATGCGGATCTGGTAATCGGCTCGCGCTACGTCAACGGCATCCGCATTCTCAATTGGCCATTCAGTCGGCTCCTATTAAGCCAAATGGCAGCCATCTACGTTCGCCTCATTACCGGCATGCCAGTGACTGATCCGACCGGCGGTTACAAGTGTTATCGTCGTGAAGTGCTCAGCGCTATCAATCTCGACAACATTATGTCCAACGGCTACGCCTTCCAGGTTGAAATGACTCATTCGGCGTGGATGATGGGGTTCAGAATCGTAGAAATTCCCATTGTGTTCGAAGATCGCCACTCGGGCTATTCAAAGATGAGCACCGCGATTGCCAAGGAAGCTCTGCACATCGTGTGGAAGCTGGCATTTCGAAATTGGTTCCGTCGTACACCGCGCATCACGCGGCCCGGCCCTCTTTTTCAAAAAGCGGAACAGTGAAGTCTGAAAGCAGCCACCATTTTTGCTTTTTGTATGAGTAACAGCATCCAGTCCCAGGCGTTTCCATTTCGCGACATTTTGCGCATGTTGCGACCCAACCAATGGACAAAAAATGCGGTCGTGTTTGCGGCTTTTTTCTTTGCCTTCTGGGACCGCAGCCAGAATCTGCGTTTTCTTACAGGTCTTGCAGCAGTGCTTCCGGCCGCCTTATTGTTTTGTCTCGTATCGAGCGGAATTTACATTTTCAACGATATAATTGACGCGGCAGCCGACCGGCTCCATCCAACCAAACGGTTTCGGCCGATCGCCGCCGGGCGCGTGGCCGTTCCGACAGCCGCGCGTTTGTCGGCTGTGCTCATCATCGGCGGACTCTCCGTCGGATGGGTGTTCAATCCGAGCTTCGCCTTGACCGCCGGTTCCTATGTGGCTCTCCAGTTGCTTTACACTTTATTTCTTAAACGGGTTGCCCTGATCGACGTGCTGATCATCGCAGCGGGTTTCGTTTTACGCGCTGTAGCCGGAGCCGTGGTGCTGGGGGTACAAATCTCGCCGTGGCTGTTGCTATGCGCGTTTCTTCTGGCCCTATTTCTCGCGCTTTGCAAGCGACGACACGAGAAGATTATTACTAATTCCGGTCCCGATGTCCGCGAAAGTCTAGCCAAATACGATGAGCGCTTGCTTGACCAGCTCATAGCGATCATTTCATCTGCCACTATTGTATGTTACTCGATCTATACTCTCTCGCCATCAACGATCGAAAAATTCAAGACAGCCCGTTTGGGCCTGACAATTCCCTTCGTCATGTTTGGTATCTTTCGATATCTGGATCTGGTCTACAGGCATGAAAAAGGGGATCGTCCCGAAAAAATCCTGCTGACCGATATCCCTATTTTGGTGAATTTGGCGCTTTACGTCCTCTCGGCAGCAGCCATTTTTGCGTTTCATTCCTAGCGCCGGCTGGGAGCAGTCGCATCGGCGGCACACGCCCTGCCAGGTCGAATACTCGAACTCGACTACCGTTTTCGAACTGAGACGTCGTTTTACTTCGACGGATTCTTGCCTTGGCTCCTCATGGCTGGTATAGTCAGGAGTCTGACTTGACTACTATGAAAACCAAGCAGGAAGTTTCTACGGCGGTCAAGATGCCGGAGCGTTTTTTTCGACCTCTCGACTGGAGCGCGTTCTGGACTGCCTTTGTGATTTCTTTTGTAGTCTATTTTTTCACTTTGGCGCCCACCGTCACGCTCGAGGACTCCGGCGAGCTGGCCACGGCTTCGGCCTACCTCGGTGTTCCCCACCCGCCCGGTTATCCGATCTGGACGGTTATTACCTGGTTGTTCACGAAAATTTTTGGGTTTGTCCGTTTCCGCGGACAGCCGAACCCGGCGTGGGCCGTCGGTTTGGCTTCAGCCGTAAGCGGTGCTCTAGCCACAGGTTTCACGGCCATTCTGATCTGCCGCTCGGGGACGGACATGCTTCGCGGAATCAAGCGCACCACCGAAATTATCGGAAGCAAAACCGAGGACCTTATCTGCTGGGCCGCCGGCGTTTCCGCCAGCCTTATTTTCGCATTTAGCCCCGTTAACTGGTCCCAGTCTGTCATTGTCGAAGTCTACAGCCTGAACGCGTTTTTCCTGGTGCTGATCATGTTTCTAACTTATGTGTGGATGCGCAGCCCGGGCGAACGTTTGCCCTATATTACCGGCCTGATCTGCTTCCTGGGGGGCATCAGCCTGCTGTGCATGCTGGGACTGACGGTGCGCCTGATAAAAGTCTTCCCCGAAGATTTCCTTAGCGTGGGCATTCACTATGTGCTCGGCATGCTCCTCCTCATCACGCTGATTGTCGCCATGGTTTATATCTGGCGAACCAACCCCAACCACAGATTACTGTACTTGACCGCCCTGACTTTCGGCCTCGGACTTACCAATTACCAGGTCCTATTGCTTCTGCTGGTGCCGTTGGTATTGGTCGTTTTATTGAAGGATCTTACGCTGTTCAGGGACTTCCTTGCCGTAGGTGTGCCATTCGTGATCGTCTATCTACTGATCAAAAAAGGCATTCTTCCGCCTCTCAAGCACCCCACGGACATCACTTGCTATGCTTACATTATACTGGCGCTGGCGTTTCTCGTTGCGATGTATTTTCTCCTGCCGAACGGCAAAGCCGTTGCTCCTACAGTAATTTGCCTTGTATTAGGGCTTTCAGTTTACATTTTCATGCCTCTCGCGTCGGAAACTAATCCACCCATGAACTGGGGATACCCGCGCACATGGGAGGGATTCCAGCACGCTATCACCCGAGGGCAATACGAACGGATCACGCCAACACCAATTTTCTCCAAACAGTTTATCCGCCAGGTCGGCGACTACCTCCGCGATTTGCGCGGCACTTTCACGCTGCCTGTCGCACTGATAGGATTTCTGCCTTTCACAGCCTGGTCGTTTGCGTGGAAACAACGTCGCATCCGTGTCCTTTCCTTCAGCGTGATCGCCTCCGTCCTCGCCGTCGGTCTGATTGTTATTGAGGAAATCATCGCGCCAGCCGTCCGGCAGATCGCGCTGCTCAGCATCCCCTACCGCGCCATTGTTGCCTGCATCATGTTAACCGCCGCTGTTGGTGTTATTATCATTGTTCTCAGCGAGCTCCGCGAGCTGGGCACGCGCCTGCTGATCTGGCTCCGCCGTGCACCACCGCAAGAATCTATTCCTTCCGCTCTGGAGATGGACGTCGACACCATCAGCCAGAAATGGACCCTCGTCATTCTTAGCGGTTTTCTTGTCATGAGCGTCGTGCTCGTGATGCTTGCCTCCCCAAAGGGAGATATTCAAGACGAGTTTATTCAACGCGTAAAATTCATTTCTTCCCACGCCCTTTACGCCTTCTGGATAGGCTATGGACTTTTGCTCAGTCTGGCTTTTGTAGACACGTTTGTGCGGGGCAACCGCGTAATCAAGTGGGCCGGGATCAGCGCCACGCTGCTGCTACCCGTGCTGCCCGTGCTTGAAAACGCATATAACCCTGAAGCCATACGCATCAACGGCGGCGCCGAGCAGAACGGACACGATTTCGGCTGGCAATTTGGCAACTACCAACTGCGCGGCGCAAAAGCCATCCAGAAAGAGCTGAGCCCTGACGAAGAGCCCTTGCCCAATCCAGAGTTTCCCCCGGAAATGGGCACCAATGCGATTTTCTTCGGAGGCACCGATCCCGGTCGTTTCGTGCCCACCTACATGATCTACTCGGCCAATGTCCGCCCAGACGTGTACCTCATTACCCAGAACGCCTTGGCCGACAATACCTACATGAGCGTGATGCGCGACCTTTACGGTGACCGGATTTATATCCCCTCGCAAGAGGACAGTGCGCGCGCGTTCCAGCGCTACGTGGAGGAAGTACGCGCCGGCAAGCGGCCCCCCAATGCCGAATTGAAGATCGAGGGCGGTCGCGTGCAAGTCAGCGGTGCCCTCGGCGTCATGGAAATCAACGGCATCCTCGCCCAAATGATATTCGAACGCAACAACTACAAACATGACTTCTACGTCGAAGAGAGCTATGTAATTGCGTGGATGTACCCCTATCTGACGCCCCACGGCCTCATCATGAAGATTAACCCGCAGCCTACCCCCTTGACGGAAGAACATGTTCGCAATGATCAGGATTTTTGGGATTGGTACACCCGGCGACTGCACGGGGACAACAAATTCATCCGCGACGTAGTCGCCCGCAAGTCCTTTTCTAAACTCCGGAGTGCTATCGCAGGTCTGTACGCTCAAAAAGGCCGTCCCGCCGAGGCCGAAAACGCCTTCCAGCAAGCCCGGATCCTCTACCCGCTCAGTCCGGAAGCCAACTTCCGTCTCGTGCAGGAAGTCCTCATAGGTCAAGGACGATTCGCCGAGGCTAAAGCCATCATGCAGGAGTTTGCGCTCCAGGACCCCGGCAACGATAGAGTTCCCGAGTTCATCAACCATCTCGGGCGTCTCGAAGGTCTGGTTCAACGGACCACGGAACTGGAAGCCAAACGGCGCACAGGCCAGATGGACATCAATTCTGCCTTCGAACTCGCCGAGTGCTATCTCCAGCTACAGCGACGCAGTGATTTCCGCACTATGCTGGAGGGAATTCTCGGCGCCACTAACCTGCCTGCCCCCTTCTATTATCGCGCCGCAACCCTGCTTCGCGACGCCCGTGAGTGGGGACCCCTGCTTGTGCGTGCTTTGGACTTGTGCAATACGCAACTTCCACAGAATTCGCCCCCAGAGGTCCTTATCAATCTGGCCCGAATGTACCTCGAGTCCCACCACTTGGACAAAGCCGGCGAACTGCTTCAAAATTATGTCAGACGCGCCCCCACAGACTGGAAGGCCTGTCTGGATCTGGCGTTCATTCAGTTGACATTGGGACATACGAACGCGGCCATCCAAGCTCTGGTACAGGCGCGACAGTATGGGGGTGAGGAAGCCTTCCAGATTATCACGCAAGATGACCGCTTCGCTCCCATCCGAGATCGCGTGCTCGTCCCCGTGCGTTCTCTTCTGGGACTTCCCGGCGTAGTGCCGGCGACACCGCCGCCAGCTCCCGGCATAGGCTACCGCTGAACTGCCGGCTCAAACTCATACGCCAACACGCTTAAAGCATACACAGCGGCTGTTTCTACCCGATAAACCCGAGGACCAAAACTCACCGGTACAGCGCCAAGCTCCCGCGCTGTCTTTAACTCCTCCGGTGTCAAGTCGCCCTCCGGACCGATCAAAACCGCTAGTCGCCTGAGCGTTTTCCCACGCCACTCCGCCAGCAGACTACGAAGAGAAAGACAATTCCTTTCGAGGGAACCGACGATGAAAAGTTCATTATCAGAGCAATATTGCGACAACTCACAAAAATCACAGACCGGTAATATATCGGGAATCCATGCCGTGCCGCACTGTCTGGCTGCGCTCACCGCCACGCGCTGCCAGCGGGCCCGACGTTGCGCCCGCTGCTCACCGTTCAAACGCACGATTACCCGCTGCGAAACCGTCGGTACAATTTGGGTCACTCCCAATTCAGTGGCCTTTTCAATGATCCAGTCCATCCGATTGCCTTTGGGAATCGCCTGAATCAAAGTTACCCAAATGCCTGGCGGCCTTTCGGGAACCTCTCGACCACTGAGCTTTAGAATCAATTCATGTCGTCCAGCGCATGCATCCCGACTTTGATCAGCGCGAGGTCTCTCCACAAGTGCCATCGCCTGCCGCCCTAACCCGTCAAAGACTACTACCGTCTCACCCGGCTTTGCTCGCAGCACCCGCACAAGATAATGCGCCTCATCCGGACTTAGACGGACACTGTCCCTGCCCCACCGCCCCGGCTCAACATAGCAACGATGCATGAACCATAAACCTGCGACCAACCCAGGCTGCCAATCCAGGCTAAAATGTCAAGGTATGCCCATTTTAAAACCAGATTTTGTGTTTGCCGCTAAACAACTGTGTCGCTCTCGAACACCGCGTCTCCCAGCAGGTTGTACAACTGCGCTATTTCTCAAACGCAAAATCCGGGCTAAAAAGCACGCCAGAATCATCTTCGAAATCTCTCGCCCGGCGGACAGTCGCCTCCCGCCCGGTCTGAGATTCGGACCTTACCCCTGGTCTTGTCCCTGATTGTGAGATTCAATGGTCTTCTTGCGCTCGTAAAAGCGCGCCGCCGCTTCTGCGAAATTGGCGGCAACCGGATAATTTTCAGCGTGTCCGGACTCCGCAAATTCCTTGATAGCTTTGCGTTGTCTTGAGGTGAGTTTCACCGGAACCTCAACGTTGATGCGGACATGTAAGTCACCATGGCCGTATCCCTCGACATTCGGCAGCCCTTTCCCGCGAAGCCGAAACACCTTCCCACTCGCAGTTCCAGGTTCGATTTTTAGCCTGGCATATCCGTCAATAGTCGGCACTTGTATTTCTCCACCCAACGCAGCCACGTCGAAAGGAACCGGCACCTCGCAGTAAAGATCGTCGCCTTGCCGTTTGAAAATCTCGTGGTCCCGAACGTGAATCACTACATAAAGATCGCCCGGCGGGCCTCCCCGCACACCGCTCTCGCCCCTCCCGACCAGCCGAAGCCGTGAGCCGCTGTCCACCCCCGCCGGAATTTTCAACGTCAGACGTTTGCGGACCTTGACTCGGCCCGTCCCCTCGCACGTTTTACACGTTTTTTTGATCACCGTCCCGGAACCAGAACAGTTTGGACATGTTTGCCGCACGTGGAAAAAACCACCGCATGACACTATCACCCCCCGTCCGCCGCACTGCCGACATGTTTCCAGCCCGCTTCCCGGCGCCGCGCCTGAACCACCACAGGTAGCGCATTCTTCATGAACCGGCAGCGTAATCTCCCGTTCGGACCCGAAAGCGGCCTCTTCAAAGTCAATCTCAATATCAAAACGCAAATCCTGACCTCGCTTGGGCCCGCTGCGCGGCCGGCTCCACGCCCCAAATAGATCTTCGAAAAACCCTCCGCCTTCTCCGAAAATGCTGCCGAGGATATCTTGCAAATCAGCCATGTGGGTGAAGTCTCTCGCAAAATCAAAACCACCCGGACCAAATGCCGACTTTAATCCCTCATGGCCAAAACGGTCGTATTGTTCCCGTTTCGCCGGATCGCTGAGAACTTCGTATGCCTCCGAGATCTCTTTGAACTTGGCTTCCGCCGCTTGACGATTGTCCGGATTCCGATCAGGATGGTACTGCATCGCCAGACGGCGATATGCCCTCTTGATCTCTTCCGGTGTGGCATTCCGGCTCACACCAAGCACTTCGTAGTAATCCCGTTTCGCCGCCACGAATCATTCCTCCCAAGCAGACCCACGCTGCATCCCCCACTCCCCTGCCCTGCGCATAGTTTCACCAGGCATCGACGGCCTGCTCTGGCTTCCGTAGCTTATCGTTTTATTTCTCACACGCAAAATCCTTGGTTCAACCGGGATTTTACGATTGGCCACAACAAGCAAGATGCAAGGCACAGCAGGCGAAGATGCATGCGCACACTCCGCACCTCCTGTAACGCAGCAGAGGCCTGTTTTCGCCAAGCCCGAAGTGTTGGACAACTGGTTGCGGTGGGACCAGCCACGGCCCCGATAAAACGGGGCCCTCCGAGAGGATAAGATGCAAACGATGGGTAACTGCATTGCATTTCAACTTCCTCGCGCGCAGCGCATTACGAACACCAGCCAATTCTCAAACGCAAAATCGGGGTTGAATCTGTTAATGATCACCCCGCGCTGCCGGTGTTTACCGGAAGTACCGCCGTCGTCCCGCTTGTTTCAGATCGTTTTCCCTGACTAGCGGCTGGTTTTGCACTTTACGGGTACCCAGCGACTCCCCACAGCTTGTGCACCGATAATCGTGCAGATCGCCGTTCGGCAGCACCAGCAGAAGCCGTTCCTTAACTGGCCGTGGTGCCTTGCACCTGGGACAATAAAGCTCCGCTGCTCTGAAACTTTCAAATTGTTTAGTCACGCTTCAGCCCAATCAATCACCCCCGGACCCAACACTCTGCGATTGATCAAACCATCTCGATATATCGTCCCCATGCCGAGCAGGAGGACACCTTGTTCCGATAATACGTTTGACATCAGCCTCTTCGGATTCTGTAACACCGTTCGCATTTTACCACAAACCACACGCCCCATATCAGCCCGGGACACTGAGTCATCCCAGATTATACGATTCTCCCGAGGGCAGCCGATATGGGGCACGCGGCGCGCCGCTCCATAAAAGCACACTGCCACTTTCAGACAATTAACCGAACCAGCGCCAACAACCTGTCCAAGTGTAGTAACGTTCTCTCCGCGCCACGCAGGGGAGAACTTTGCTCTCCAGCCATTTCTCATGCGCAACATCCCGCATCAACTCGGGCTCATGAAACAATCAGCATATTTCTTTGCTGCCCCGTAGTCAATGCACCCGCTCCGATTCTGGCCGCCTGGACAGGGGTAATCCAGAGCGCAGGAGAACAGGTCTACCGACTGCTCCCCTGATGTCTTTCTCCCCACTCCGGGGAACTGCGTCCCGCTTTTTCCGTTGCCAAACAGGACGCGGTCAGAACCCAGATTCTGCAATTAGCACGACTGGGGCAGATGCGTGGCGCCACACGCGACAAATCTGCGACCGCACCACAATAGTACCCGCCAGTTATCGAAGCTGAAACCCGGGGTAAACCACCCTTGCCAACTTGGCACTCGGTTTCTTACCCTAAGGACTTATGAAAGTTTGCGTTGATATCCAATCAGCGGTAGCGCAACCTGCCGGCGTCGGCCGGTATACGCGGCAACTTATCCGCCATTTAAGCTTAACAGCCAACCAGCATCAACTTTCGCTCTTCTACTTCGATTTCAAACGCGTCGGAATAACCTTCGACACTCCCAATGCCACCCTGCTCCCCATGCGTTGGCTCCCGGGCCGGTTGGTTCAGACGTCCTGGAAAATGTTGAATTGGCCGCCTTTCGAGCAGCTCGCCGGTCCCGCGGACGTTTATCACTTCCCTAACTTCATCGCGCCTCCCCTGCGAGCAGCCCGCGCCGTGGTCACCATACATGATCTGGGTTTCCTGCGCTTCCCGGAATTTACCGAGGATCGCAACTGCGCATATCTCTCGGCACGGATTGGCAACACCGTGCGCCGCGCGGCTGCCATCATTACTGTTTCCCGCTTTACGGCGCAGGAACTCCAGGAACTGCTGAACGTGAATCCTGACCGTATTTTCCCAATCCATTCGGGGATGGCTGAAACGTTTTCCCGCCCGTCTCAGGAAAAAATCAATGCCGTTCTCCATAAGTTCGGCCTGGACCGCCCATATCTTTTGAGCGTGGGAACTATCGAGCCCCGCAAAAATTACCCTTTTTTGGTAGAAATCTTCGAACATCTCGCCAGTTTCGATGGTTATCTCGTTATCGTGGGCAGCCTCGGGTGGAAATATGACCCTATTCTTGAACGCATTCGCCACTCCCCAGCCGCACAGCGTATTCGTCTGGTGAATTACGCCGACGATTCCGTGCTTCCCGCGCTCTATGCCGGCGCCGAACTCCTCGCCATGCCTTCGTTCTACGAAGGATTCGGATTTCCCCCTCTGGAAGCCATGGCCTGCGGAACGCCTGTCGTTTCGTCCCGGGCCGGCTCGCTCGGCGAAATCCTTGACCAAGCGGCCCTCCTTCTCGACGGTTTCGACCGTGAACAATGGCTTCACGCCATCGAGTCGGTCCTCACCGACTCGCACCTGCGCCAAACTCTGATTGCAGCCGGCCGCCAGCACACCAAGCGTTTCAGTTGGATCGAGACTGCTACACAGACGTGGGGGGTTTACGCCAGAGCGGCAGCAACATGAAAATTGCCATTGATGCCAGATGGATTTTTCAGGAAATTTCCGGCGTCGGCGCCTATACCCGCGAACTAATCCGCCACCTCGCGCTGACCGATCGGAATAATACCTACATTTTGATTTTCAACAGGGCCGATTTGCGCGACCGGACCCTGGCGGAAACTGGCGCCGGGATACACCCCAACTTCGCAACTGAGCTGATCCCCTATGGGATTTTTTCGTTGACGGGGCAACTGCTTTTGCCCTTCTGGCTCGCACGCCGGCAGTTCGATGTCTTTCACTCGCCAAATTACATGATCCCGCTACTGGCATTCCCACGACCTGGACGACGCACAAAATGCGTGGTAACCATCCATGATGTGATCCCCCTCATCTTTCCCGATCATGCCCCACGTTCTAAAAAAACACGTCTGTTTCCGCTTTACCGTGCGCTGATGATCGCCATCGCCACAAGAGTCGACGCGCTGATTACCGTCAGTCAGACCTCGCGTCACGACGTCATCAAATACCTCCGTATTGCTGCCGCCAATGCCCATAAGGTCAAAGTCGTCTATAATGGTGTGGCCGAATACTTCAAGCCCGCTCCAGCCAGAAATCCCAAGCCCAGCGATGCACCAAGAATCGTCCTGTATGTCGGACGGTCGGATCCATACAAGAACCTGCCCATTCTCCTGCGGGCATTTGCAAACGCTCATGCCACCTGCGCGTTCCCATTGACTTTGTACCTGGTTGGCTCACCTGATCCCCGTTACCCAGAACCAGCCAGACTCGCCTCTGAGCTGGGGCTCGGCCATCTTGTCCACTGGACAGGCTATGTGCCCGACGAGAAGCTCGTGGCTTTGTACCAGCAAGCCGATCTCCTGGTGCAACCCTCGCGCTACGAAGGCTTCGGCCTGCAAGTGCTGGAAGCGATGGCCTGCGGCGTGCCCGTCGTGTGTACCCGGGCCGGCGCCCTGCCAGAGATTGCCGGCGATGCCGCCATCTTCGTGCCGCCGGACGACGTTCCCGCTCTTACCCACGCTATCGTGAATGTGCTTTCCGACCGAAAACTCGCGAATGCTCTTGTCCACAAGGGACTCAGCCAGGCAGCGCGCTTTACCTGGTCGCGAACAGCTCACGAAACGTTACAAATCTACGAGGCAACAGCGCGCACATGAAATTTCCAGAACGATGGTCCAAACTGAACGTTGCGCTCGGACACGATTGGCTGACCGGCATGCGCGGCGGCGAACGGGTCCTGGAGATCTTCTGCGCCGGTTTCCCTCAAGCCCCGATATACACATTGCTGCACGTTCCCCGCTCCGTTTCTGCGATCATCAACGCCCACGCGATTCACACTTCCTGGCTGCAGCACATCCCTGGAATCGTCCGCACCTATCGTCATTTTTTACCGCTCTTTCCTGCAGCAATCAAAGCCTTTCGCCTCGCGCCTGCTGATCTCCTCATCAGTACCAGCCACTGCGTTGCAAAAGGATTGCGTCCCCCCCCCGGCACAAAACATCTTTGTTATTGTTTCACCCCAATGCGCTATGCCTGGTGCTTTCAGCGGGAGTATTTTCAGGGGCGACCGGTTGCGCGGTTGTTTTCGCGCCCCGTACTGGCAGCCCTGCGCCGCTGGGACCGTGTCTCCTGCAAAAGAGTCCACCATTTCGTAGCCATAAGCCGCCACGTGCAGCAACGCATCCGCAAGTTTTATAACCGTGATGCCGATGTCGTGTATCCTCCCGTGGATACGCACAAATGGACACCCAGTGCCAACGAGCACATTGATTTCGATCTGGTAGTTTCGGCCCTCGTTCCATATAAACGGATAGATCTCGCAGTTCGCGCTTATAACCGCCTGGGGTTTCCTCTGAAAATCGTCGGGACAGGCACGGAAACTCAGCGCCTTCAGTCTCTGGCAGGACCCAACATTCAGTTTTGCGGCTGGCAACCCGACGAAGTGTTGCTGCATTTATACCGCAATTGCCGCCTCCTCGTATTTCCTGGAGAAGAGGACTTCGGCATTGTGCCGCTCGAGGCCCAGGCGTGCGGAAAGCCAGTCGTCGCTTATGCCGCCGGGGGCGCGTTAGAAACAGTCCGCGACGGATTAACCGGCGTCCTTTTTCACGAGCAAACCGAAGAAGCCCTGATTGCCGCAGTGGAACGTTGCTCAAAAATCATCTGGGACATGGAACTCCTGACCGAACATGCGCGTCAATTCAACGTGCAACGCTTTATTGACGGCCTGGCCGCCATTATCGATAAACTGCTCCCATAAAGTTTCGCCGCCAAATCAACTTACCCCGAGTGCAGAAAAGCTCTGCCGGAACAAAGCGAAGGGGAACGTTATTCTCCGGCCAATCCCGTGTGGCCTACGAGATGGCCTGCTTCTTTCACGCTCTGGGTTTCACTTTTTGTGTTTAGTATTCAAGCTGCTGCGTAGCTTTGTCGCCATGTTTTACGACAGGTTATATAACCGGGCCATTCTCAAACGCAAAATCCAGGTTAAACGCAAGACCAGGGATTTAGTTTGCCTTTAAGAAAAATGCCCGCACCGGCAACAGAACATGTTCCCCAAAACAAGCCGACTTCGACAAGGACTCCGCGGGCTCGGTACAAGACGCTATAAGCTTGACATCCAAAGCCCACTTACGTAAATTGCGCAGCTCAAATTACGATAAAGGTCAGCGGTTAAGGCGGTGTGTCGCAGAGCAACAGGAAAACCAAGCAATGGAACCTTACGCGGTACTGGAAACAGGCGGCAAACAGTATTTAGTCAGAGCTGGAGATCAACTGAAGGTGGAACGGCTGGAAGCCCCCGCGGGAGCACGGATGGAACTGCGCCCGGTGTTGGCTCGGTCTAACGGCTCAAAACTCGAAGTCGGCACCCCCACAATTGAGGGCGCTGGTGTTGTCTGCACCGTGCTAAGCCACATTCGGGGACCAAAATTGCGCATCTTTAAAAAACGGCGGCGTAAGACTTATGCGCGGAGGCGTGGCCACCGACAGGAGCTGAGCGTCTTAAAGATAGAAAGCATACTTTAGCGGAGCAGTATCATGGCACACAAAAGAGGCGCAGGATCGGCACGAAATGGACGCGACAGTCACTCCAAGCGACTCGGTCTCAAACGATTTGCTGGAGAACTGGTTCGAGCCGGCACAATTCTTGTGCGCCAACGGGGTACCAAGTTTCTACCTGGCCAGAATGTCTTGAGAGGTCGGGACGATACGCTGATCGCACTCGTGGATGGCATTGTCACTTTCGATAAAGGCGGCCGGCGCGTCAACGTACTCAAGCACCAGATGGAGTCAGCAGTCGTCGCCACCGGTGCCAACTGACGACAAGGTTGCCATCAACGCGAATTGTCCGGCTCTCGCCAATCCGGAAAAGTTTGAGAATCGATGGCGCTGAAGACCTCTACGCCGCCGAGAAAGCGGGTCAGTTGGGCCGTTCGCCCCTTGAAACTCGGCCTTGTGCGGAGAAAAAGTCCCCACGAAACAGGTCAGCTGAGGGGTCGTTACTCCCCAAAAAGGCATGTCAGCGCAATACCGGTGCGTTTTTTCCAAAAATGTGAGATTCTGCTGAGTGACAATGGACAATTGCATTGTATTTCCAAGTTCTTCGCGCCACAGATGATATAAATACCAGCCAATTCTTAAATCCAGATTTTGCGTTTCAGAATTGGCAGGTATTTGTATCGTGCTGCGCGCAAACAAGTTGAAATGCAATGCGGTTTTTTGCACCGAAATGTGAAAGCCATATCAGAAGAGAAAAGCAGCTGATTCTCAAACCCTTCGGGATTGTCGGAAACAGGCAATCTGCTGCGTTGCGGGAGGTTCGCAGTATGCGCATACACCTTCACCTCCCGCGCCTTGCATGTTGCCTGTTTTGGCCAATCGCAACATCTGGGTTGAAGAACATGGTGTGGAAAACAGGAAGCAGCCGGGAGTGGGGCGTCCGACGTTTTATGAAACGCTGGCAGGATGAGATATACCGCGGTGCGTGTCGCTCCTCAGATCTGCTGCGCTCCGGCCGACTGCAAGAGCGTTGGATCAGATGTCAAGTCTGACTGAATTCCGGCTTTTTATTCCATGAAGGCCCGCCATTTTGTTGATTCTGTTACTCTCCATGCCATTGCCGGTAATGGTGGAAACGGCTGTGTGAGCTTTCGTCGTGAAAAATTTGTGCCTAAAGGCGGCCCCGACGGAGGCGACGGCGGCCGCGGTGGACACGTAATTCTGAAGGGCGACAGCAATACCGATTCGCTTGTTAATTATTTTTTTGTACCTGTTCAACGGGCTGAACACGGCGGTCACGGGCGCGGCCAAAAACAACACGGTCGTAATGGTCGTGATCTGATACTCAAAGTGCCTCTGGGTACAATGGTTTTCGATAAAGCGACCGGCAAATTACTAGGAGACATTGTCGAGCACGGCCAAGAATTGGTTGTTGCCCGAGGCGGGCGGGGTGGCCTTGGTAATTGCCACTGGAAAAGAGCCTCGCATCAGGCACCCACCGAACACACCGACGGCGAGCCTGGTGAAGATGTCCTTTTACAGCTCGAGCTTAAGCTTTGCGCAGACGTCGGGCTGGTTGGTTTTCCTAACGCGGGCAAATCTTCGTTGCTCGCCAAGCTGACTGAAGCTCATCCAAAAATCGCGGCTTACCCCTTTACTACTCTGAATCCGATTATCGGTACGCTAATCACCGATGACTATGCTCACATCCGAATAGCCGACATTCCCGGCTTGGTTGAAGGGGCGCACGCGGGCATTGCTCTTGGTCATGATTTTCTTCGACATATTGAAAGGACGCGCGCTTTGGTTTACGTGATTGATATGGCCGGCACAGACGGACGTCCGCCCCACGAAGATTATAAAAAATTGCGCCAGGAATTAAAATTGCACCGCGCCGATTTGCTCGAACGTCCAGCACTCGTCGTCGCGAACAAAATGGACCTGGCAGATGCCGCGAAAAATTTGAAAGCGTTTCGAAGAAAAACACGCATCAAACCAATCCCCGTGTCGGCACTCACGGGCGAAGGGATAAACGAACTTTGCGCCGCCATTGTGGCGCTGTTTTCCACCCTGCAAACTCACAGTGCTGTCGGAGCCTCGCACACGGCTTCGGACTCATCCGACGATTCCTGACTTGCGTGTTTGCCCCGGAACAGCCGTCTGTAGGCCCTGTGTGGTTTGTTACTGCCCCCTAGAACGAACCCTCCAGGCCAAACCGCGCAAACAAGGCGCCGTCCACATCAAGGTCCCGGCCTTTTCGGTCAGGACTGACATCGAACTCGAAATGTCGATCGACAACGACGCCCAAATCACCGGTTAAGGCAAGCTGATCCGAAATTGCGAGCTTGGTTCCGACATAAGCCCGAATATCCTCGATGGTCATCTGTTCGCGGTGCCAATGACCTGCGTCGTCAATCGTGAATGTCAGGCTTTGCCACTGTGCAGCGGCATAGACGCTCCACACTGGAAGAAGCTGGCAGGTTAGCCGGCTTTCGGGGAGTCCCAATCTCAACTTTAGAGTCTCATTCAACTGCCAATCCATTCCCAGGATAGGCATGATGACACGCTCAAAACGTGGCCGCAATTCGAGTCCGCCAAACGCAAAAATCACTTCCTCGTACGCTTTGCCGACAACGACGGACACGGGCATATAAAACACGTCCATTCCAACCCCCTCGAGGTCCGAGTAAATCCCTGGCGCGGCCCGTAGTCGCAAACCGATTCCGTTCGTATAACGCCATGTCCAACCGGCGTCCACACCGATCGAGACAACCTGATCAGGAAGTGGCAGTTCCGCAGAGTCAGTAAAAAAGAAACTCCGCAAGCGCACGCTGGCATCAATATCACCGGCCAAGATATCCCAAAGGTAGGCAAACGCCCAGTCTCCCTGAACCTCAAACACAGCCGTTCGGCCATGACGTTGAATATGAGCAGGAGCCACCGGTCCCGCCACAAGCTTGTAGATCGGTTCTGTCTCGGTCTGAAAGACCAAACCCCCGGCGCCTGATCCTGACTGCGCTGCTGACAAGCGAGTTCCACCGAGGATCACAACAGATGCCAACCCAAATGCCATTGCCAATTTTGTTCGCATGCTCTGACCTCCTTCTGATGGCCATTTTGCCACCTTTGAAAACAAACCGGAACCCAATTCAACCCAAATTTTGTGATCAGCCCAAGGGCGGCAGATGTGCGGCGCGCGGCGCGCCGCTGCGTCTCCATACTGCGAGCAGAGCACCTTCGCCTTCCTCTTCAAACCTCCGTTTCCAAGTGTTCCAAGTGCAGGAATGTTCTCTCCGTCCCCACATCTCCCCTGATGCAGTAACGTTCTCCCCGAACGCAGCGGGAGGAACCGTTGTCCGCGAGCCCTTTCTCAGATGCAAAATCTGGGATTAGTCCGGCCAAGGCAACGGACCTAGTCCAAAAAAGTGCGCACATCCGCAATGGTTTGGGCGCCGGTTAAGAGCATCACCAATCTGTCCACACCAAGGGCCACACCGGCACACGGCGGTATTCCCCGACGGAGAGCATTAAGAAAGCGCATATCCACAGCATACACCTCGCGACCGGCCGAACGCCGCTGACACGCCCACTCTTCAAAACGGCGTTTCTGTTCTTCGGCATCCGTCAATTCGCTGAAGGCATTCGCCAATTCCAGGCCGGAAACGTATAGCTCCCAACGCTCAGCCACGGGCGGGTCGCTCCGCCGGCAGCGCGCCAGCGACGCCGCCTCGACGGGAAAATCAATCAGAACCGCCGGGTGGTCTTTTGGCAGCATGGGTTCCACTTTTTCAAGGAGATCCATCGTAAAACGGGTATCGTCATACTCTCGGAGCGGATTCCAACCCGCCACACGCATGAATATTTCATCAACCGAAAAGCGTGTCCACGGCTTATCAAGATAGACCGTGTATGCTTCGCGTACAAATTCGGTCCGCCCCAGCACGCGCCTGGCGACATACAGCAGGAGCTCGCGGGTCTCCGCAAGCACGTCCAAGTAGCTGGCTCCGACATGATACCACTCGAGCATTGTGAATTCCGGATTATGGAGCGGACCCCGCTCGCCTGCTCGGAAACAAGGCCCCATCTGAAATACGCGTCGGCAGCCAGCGGACAACAGCCGTTTCATATGCAACTCCGGCGAAGTTCGCAGATAGCCTGCATGCGCTTTTATCGCGTCAATATGAAGTTCCAGAGCTGGCGTACAGACGAGGACTGGAGTTTCAACCTCCAGGTACCTGCGTTCTGAAAAAAAAGTGCGGATCGCTTGGAGGGTCTGGCTGCGGATTTGCAAGACCAACTGTGAGGGGGCTTCCCGTTCAGTGTCGGCTGACATCCAACCTCGCTGCCAGTGGGGTTGCGACACCAAAAGATCAACGCTTGGCTACCCGGTCAACATACTCGCCGGTGCGCGTGTCGATGCGAATAATGTCGCCTTTATTCACAAACAGAGGCACCTGAAGCGTATAACCGCCTTCCACCGTCGCCGGTTTGAGAACGTTCGTGGCCGTATCTCCGCGCACGCCGGGTTCGGTATGGACAACCTCCTTTTCCACAAAAAACGGCAAAGTAAAGTCTATAGGACGGCCGTTGTGGAAAAGAATTTCAACTGGCATGTCCTCCTTGAGAAACAGACGTTTTTCTCCCAATAGTTCAGCCGGAACGATGACCTCTTCATAATTTTCGTCCATGAAAACCAACCGATCGCCCTCGGCATACGAAAAGTGCACTTTTCGTTCTTCGATCTGCGGTTCCTCTATCTTGTCGTCCGACCGAAAATTCCGGGTGAGGGTCGCGCCTGTAATCAGGTTCTTGAGCTTGCAAGTGTAAACTGCCTGTCCCTTACCGGGCTTCATAAAACTGAAGTCCGTGATCAGGTAAGGCTGCCCGTCAATTTCAATCCGCAATCCTTTTCGGAGATCCGAGGCGCTGTACATAAGCATCTCCCGCAATTCTCAAAAATCGCTGCACTATAATTGCTTTAACGGCTGGTTGTCAATCTAAGGACACGATCAACGCGCGCCCAACTCATAAGCTGCGCGTGTCCCCAGCAGAGCTCCAGGGATGTGGGTGTTCGGGATCTAAAGCGCGTGGTGTGTTTTTGACGCCACATTTATCCCCGATTTTGCGATTGGCCAAAGCAGGCAAGATGCAAGGCGCGGGAGGTGCAGGTGTATGCGCATACTCCGAACCTCCCGCAATGCGGCAGATTGCCCGTTTTCGACAATCCCGAAAGGTTTGAGAATAGGCTGCTTTTCTCTTCAGATGTGGCTTTCACATTTCGGTGCAAAAGATGGGCAACTGCAATTACCTTTCAACTTGTTTGCGCGCAGCACGATACAAATACCTGCCAATTCCCAAACGCAAAATCTGGGTTTATTTTTCACCTGTCATACAAGCCAGGTACAACTTGAGCGCAAAATGCGAGATGAAGATGGAGGCCCCCCGGAAACGGCCATGGCGTTGCGCCGCGGGGGTCGGTTAAGTCGCTGAGAAACGGCCAAAACGCCAATATTTCCGGCCACAATATGCTTGATTTTTTTGGGGAGTTATGGCTTTTTATATACAATTAGTGGGGGTAAGGAGAAGTGTATGTCTGACACGTCTAAAGGCGCGAAATACGACGCCACAAATATCACAGTCCTCGAAGGAATTGAAGCCGTACGGATGCGTCCAGCCATGTACATCGGCGATACTTCCGTGCGGGGGTTGCACCACTGCGTTTTTGAGGTGGTAGACAACAGTATTGACGAGGCCCTGGCCGGTTTTTGTGATCGCATCCAAGTTATTCTGAATTCCGACGGGTCTGTCACGGTAAATGACAATGGCCGCGGCATACCTGTAGACATGCATGCCACCGAGAAGAAACCGGCGGTAGAAGTTGTGATGACTACTCTGCACGCCGGCGGCAAGTTTGACAACGAAAGCTACAAGGTCTCGGGGGGCCTCCATGGTGTCGGCGTATCATGTGTAAACGCCCTCAGCGAATGGCTGGAGGTGGAGGTGCGGCGCGACGGCAAAGTGTACCATCAACGCTATGAGAAAGGCCGCACGGTTTCGCCGCTGGTAACTATCGGCAAGACCAAAAGCACGGGCACCAAGGTCACCTTCTATCCGGACCCCTCCATTTTTTCCACCACAAAATTCGAATGGGATATCCTCGCCACCAGGCTGCGTGAACTGGCCTTTCTCAACAAGGGCCTTGAAATCAGGCTTGTGCAAGAGGACCCCGAACGCGAAGAAGTTTTCAAGTATAACGGTGGCCTGGTAGAATTCGTGCAACATTCGAACAGGTCAAAAGTCCCATTGCACCCCAAGGTCATTTCCTTCGAAAGGGAGAAAGACGGCGTGCAGGTGGAGATCGCGCTTCAATACACGGAAGCTTACAACGAGAGCATCTTGTGCTTTGCCAACAACATCAACACCATCGAAGGCGGCACCCATCTCAGCGGATTTCGTTCCGCACTGACGCGCACCATTAACGCCTATGCCAAAAACCAAAAACTGCTCAAAGAAGACGCCGACACCATGTCCGGCGAGGACGTTCGGGAGGGATTAACGGCAATTGTCAGCGTCAAACTGCCCCGTCCGCAGTTCGAAGGCCAAACCAAAACCAAATTGGGCAATAGCGAGGTGGAAGGGATCGTGGCGTCGGTGGTAAACGAAGAACTGGCCACTTTTCTCGAAGAGCATCCGTCAATAGCGCGCCGGATCGTCGACAAGGCGCTTCTGGCGGCCAGAGCCAGAGCCGCTGCCCGCAAAGCCCGCGACCTTACGCGCCGCAAAGGCGCGCTGGAAGGCGCCGGTTTGCCGGGCAAGTTAGCCGATTGCACTGAACGGGACCCCGCAAAATGCGAACTTTACATTGTGGAGGGTGACAGTGCCGGCGGTTCCGCGAAGCAAGGACGGAACCGCGAGTATCAAGCTGTTCTGCCGTTGCGTGGAAAAGTCTTGAACGTGGAGAAAGCCCGGCTCGACAAAGTCCTGGCCAATCGCGAGATTCAAACCCTCGTTACGGCCATCGGTGCCGGCATCGGGCCTGATGAATTCGACATCAGCAAAGTGCGCTATCACAAGATCATTATCATGACTGATGCGGACGTAGACGGCGCCCACATTCGCACCCTGCTCCTCACATTTTTCTATCGGCAAATGCTCCCGCTGATCGAGCATGAATTTGTTTACCTCGCCCAACCTCCTCTTTACAAGATTACGCGTAAGAAGCACGAAGAATACATTGACTCGGATGAAGAGTTGACGCGCCGATTACTGGAACTGGGTGCGCAGGATGTCGCTTTCGAGCGTGTTGATTCCAGCCAGACCCTGAAGGGGCGGGAGCTGTTAAGTGTGCTCGAATTGCTTACCCGCATAGAGCAGGTCGGAAATAGTCTGCGGCGCAAAGGCGTCCCGCTGGACGAATACCTGGCAAAACGCCATCCTCAGACAGGCATGTTCCCCCGTTATCTGGTTACTTTTAAAACCAACGGCGTCGGGGAGCGCCATTTTGTTTATACGGATACAGAGTTAACTAGTTTGCGGGAAGAAGTGGAAATGCGCCTTGGCCAGCAGTTGGAGATTTTCGGCGAGGAGGGCGGCGACCAGGCAGCGTCTAAAACCGCTTTTCGATGGATCGAGCTTTACGCTGCGGAGTCGCTTTCAAAATTAGCAGCTGCCCTGGAAAAGAAAGGATTCATGATGAACCAATACCTTCCTTCGAAGGAACCTTTCGGTTACCTTGTCGAAGGCAACGGCGAAAAACGTATACCAGTGCACTCCCTCCCGGAAATGCTCAACGCTGTCAAGAATCTCGGGCGGGAAGGATTGGTGATCCAACGCTACAAAGGTCTCGGCGAGATGAATCCGGATCAGCTTTATGAAACCACTATGAATCGTGAAAAGCGTAAACTGGTGAAAGTGGTCCTCGAGAATGCTGCGCTCGCGGACGAAATCTTCACTGTTCTCATGGGTGACGAGGTCGAGCCACGGCGGGCCTTCATTGAAGAAAACGCGCTCAACGTGAAAAACTTGGACATCTGACAAAAGCGGTTGCGCCGCAACTACCTAAGCCGGCAGTCCTCCGCGAGCGTACCGGCAGCGGCCACGAACGGACAAGCATATGGAAAACGAAACCCACCACCAGGTCATTGAGGAAAAGATCCGGAAGGTCAGCATAGATGAGGAGATGCGTGCCTCTTACATTGACTACTCCATGAGTGTCATTGTCGGCCGCGCACTCCCCGACGCCCGTGACGGCCTGAAGCCGGTGCACCGCCGGGTTTTGTTTGCCATGCGCGAATTGGGCAACACCCATAATCGGCCTTACAAGAAAAGCGCGCGCATCGTCGGCGATGTCATCGGTAAATATCATCCCCATGGCGACGCAGCGGTTTACGATACGATCGTGCGCATGGCGCAGGATTTTTCCATGCGGTATCCGCTCGTGGACGGACAGGGCAACTTCGGCTCCATTGACGGCGATCCTCCCGCAGCCATGCGTTACACGGAAGTGCGCATGCACCGTCTGGCCGAGGAAATGCTCGAAGACATCGACAAGGACACGGTCGATTTTGGCCCCAATTACGATGAGTCCTTGCTGCAGCCTTTGGTGCTTCCGTCCAAACTGCCCAACCTGCTGCTGAATGGCTCCACGGGCATAGCCGTGGGCATGGCCACCAATATCCCGCCTCACAACCTGTGCGAATTGGTGGATGCTCTCGTTTGTCTGATTGACAATCCTGAGGCCACGATCGAAGACCTGATGCAACACTTGAAGGGCCCGGACTTCCCGACCGGTGGGATTATTTGCGGCACGGCCGGTATCCACCAGATGTACAAAACCGGCAAGGGGCAACTGCGCGTGCGCGGCCGCGCGACGATCGAAGAGAACCGCCAGGGCAAAGAGGCAATCATCATCACGGAAATTCCCTTCACAGTCAACAAAGCCGCCCTTATCGAGGATATTGCCACGCTGGTCCAAAATAAGATCCTGGAGGGAGTGACCGACCTCCGCGACGAATCGAACAAAGAAGGCATTCGGATTGTCATCGAGCTCAGGCGCGGCGCCATCCCTAAAGTGATTCTCAATAACATATTCCAACACACCCAGTTGCAGATTACCTTCGGCGCTATCATGCTCGCGCTTGACCATGGGCGTCCCCGGGTCATGAACCTCAAAGATCTGATGCTTTGCTTCATTCGGCACCGGTTCGAAGTCATTACCCGCCGAACGCGCTTCGATCTGAAGAAGGCCGAGGAGCGCGCGCATATTCTCGAAGGTTTAAAAATCGCTCTGGACAACCTCGACGCCGTGGTAAGAATCATCCGCCAAGCCCGCAGCCGCGACGAAGCCAAGGAGAAACTCCGCGAGCGTTTTGGGCTGAGCGAGGTGCAGGCAGACGCCATCCTGGACATGCGCCTCTACCAATTAACCGGCCTCGAACGGGAGAAGCTCGACGAGGAATATCTCCAGCTCATCAAAACTATCTCTTACCTGAAGGATCTGCTTGGCAACGAAAGCAAGATATACGCCGTGATGAAGGACGAGTTGCTGGATCTGAAAAATCGTTACGGTGACCGCCGACGCACCGACATTGCGCCGGTCGAGGGCGAAATCAACATCGAGGATCTGGTCGCTGATCGCGGCTGTATTATCACTATCAGTCATGCGGGATACATAAAACGCGTTCCCATTGAGACCTACAAAGCGCAACGTCGCGGCGGCAAAGGGGTGACCGGCATGGCCCCCAAAGAAGAAGACTACGTAGAACATCTTTTTGTGGCCAATACGCACGACACCATCATGTTCTTCACGGCGGCTGGGCGCGTGTACTGCGAGAAGGTTTATGAAATTCCCGAAGCTGGTCGAGCCGCACGCGGCAAGGCTATTGTCAATCTTTTGAACATCCGGGAGGGCGAAAACATCGCCGCAATGATAACAGTGCGTGAGTTTTCGGAAGAGTGGCACCTGGTGATGGCAACCGCGAAAGGTGTGGTGAAGAAAACCAATTTATCGGAATTCAAGAACATCCGCAAAGACGGCATCATCGCCATTAAGGTTGATCAGGGCGACGAACTTATCCAGGTTAAACTCACGCGAGGAAACGATGAATTAATTCTGACAACGCGCAACGGGATGAGCATCCGTTTCAGCGAAACGCAGCTCCGCGATCAGGGACGCGCCACGCGTGGCGTACGGGGCATCACTCTCAGGGGGGACGACCGTGTGGAAAGCATGGTCATAGTGAATCCCGCCGACACCTTGCTGATCTGTACTGAAAACGGTTACGGTAAAAGAACATCTTTCGACGAATATCGCCTGCAACACCGTGGCGGCAGCGGTGTTATCGCTATCCGCACCTCCGAACGCAACGGCAAAGTAGTCGCCGCCCATGCGGTGAAGGACACTGATTGCCTGATGCTGATTACAGCCCGCGGCATGATGATCAAAATCGCCGTCAACGATGTGCGCGTCATCGGGCGTGCCACTCAGGGAGTGCGGCTCATAAACCTCGAGGAGGGCGACAAACTGGTGGCAGCCACCACCGTGGAGCCTGATGACGAGAACGCTATCTCGGAATCGCCCCCAACTGCTTGAAGTACCGAATGGTTTCTCGCAGACCTTCCTCCAACGGAACCTGCGGCTCCCATCCCAAGCGTGTCCTTGCTAATGTGATATCCGGTTGCCGCACCTTGGGATCATCTATCGGCAGCGGTTTGAATACAATCGGCGATTTACTGCCGGTCAACTCGATAATTCTGCGAGCCAGGTCAAGCACTGTCATTTCCGCCGGATTCCCGATGTTCACCGGCCCTGTCTCGTCGCTCATTGCCAGCCCATAAACTCCCGACATTAGATCAGAAACATAACAAAAGCTGCGGGTTTGGCGGCCGTCTCCAAAAACGGTAATAGGCTCATTCGCCAGCGCCTGATTGATGAAGGCCGGCACACAGCGCCCGTCGCGGGCACGCATTCTGGGACCATAGGTGTTGAAAATCCTGGCAATTCTTACTGCCATCCCGTGGCAACGATGATACGCCATGGTCATGGCCTCAGCAAACCGTTTGGCCTCATCATAGACGCCCCGAGGGCCCACTGGATTCACGTTGCCCCAATAAGACTCTTTCTGGGGATGCACCAGCGGATCCCCGTAGACTTCTGAGGTCGAAGCAAGGACAAAAACAGCCTTTTTGGCGCGGGCCAGACCTAGGGCTTTGTGAGTGCCCAGCGCGCCCACCTTCAAAGTCTGAATGGGCAACTCCAGATAATCAATCGGACTAGCTGGAGATGCAAAATGAAAAACGTAGTCCACGGGTCCAGGAAGGTAAATATACTCAGTCACATCGTGTTTAATGAAACGAAAAGCCTCGTTCCCGGCCAGATGCTCGATATTGGCCACGCTTCCGGTAATCAGATTGTCCAGACAAATTACCTTGTGTCCGGCAGCCAACAGCCTGTCGCACAAATGCGATCCTAAAAAACCAGCTCCTCCAGTCACAACTGATACGGTCATCTCTTTTCCTCCCACAACCAGCCCCGCCCCAGGTGACCTGACCCTGAATGCTTATCAGCGAGAAATCTGCCCAATGTGCAACGTCTCCTCGGTAAAAATCTGATTTCTGACCAGCCCCACGGTAGCCGCCACCGCCCGCACCGTGTGGACACCGGGAGCAAGCTTCCTTGTATCCAAAACAAGCGATGGTCCATCCGCTATCTTTTTTCCGTCCAAAAGAAAGCAGAAACGGCGATAATATCGCAACGCGTCCGAAGCAGGCTCAGCCCTCAGCTGCAAAACTCCTTCCCGACTGGTTTCGCCAAGCCCCTTCAACAACAACCTGTCGCGCGGCGCCCAAGGATTCGCCAAGGGATCGCCGACCGCCAAAATTTGGAGCGGGCACCGCACAGCTTGGAAGAAACTCTCGATCAGAGTACAACCGCTGGCATAGTGCACATAAAAACGCGCGTGTGGAAATTTCATCCATAACGCGTACGGCTCGGTCACAGCACCGCATGATGCCGTGACTCCAGCCCGGATCCACGCCGTCAACTTCGTTTGGTTCGGACTGTCGAACACAGCCGAGGCGCTAGTCAAATGTTCCGCCATGGCCCCCGGCAGAAAAACACCGACACTCTCGGGCTTCACTTCCGCCATGCCGGCCATCAATCCCAGCACATCCCGGCAACGGGCTGGCAAGACCGGCGTTATAACTGCATGACACCCCAGCGCTGTCAATTCCTTAACTGCCGCGGGGTATTGCCATTCGCGACACCGCGAACGCACGTCGCCATCAACGACAAAATATACCGTGCCGGTCGGTCGGGTCCCATCACAAGCCGCACCTCGCTCCAAACAGGCGACAATTTCAACTATCGAATTCCCCCTCACCCCCGCAAACCCCAGCATGAAGCTGGGCAACGGCATGTCAGGCCCTAGCCATTCCTTGAAGCTGTCGAAAGTCTGTGAACAATAACCCGTGGAGCCCGGGTTGCTGGGACCAGAAAACAGCGGCGAAAGGTACGTCCCGCCTCGGATTTTTTCAGCCTCCGGCACACGATTCCGCATGAAGGTTATTCCCTGAATGGAAACCGGCGGCGAAGTCTTGACCGACACAGGGAAATCAACCGAATAAACCCAAGCTAGGATCTGATCGTCCAGCCCGCGATCGCGCATTGCTTTAATGGCCGGTCTCCAAATCATTGTGGTGAAATCTTCCGGAGAAATAGAGTATGGGGCGTTAGTCACAGCCGCCGGAAGCCGCAGGCGCACCAGGTTGACAGGAGGAACGGAGCGCAACCGGCAAAATTCTTTGGCCACCGCCACCGAGCGCAACGACGCTTCGTTGGCCAACACCAGAACTTCGTGTGGCCCCAGCGCCTTGGCAGAAACCAAGAGGCAGAAGCTGATGAAAATGGTCAGCAACAAGCGCACGGTGTTAACATACCGCATCCGACATGCCCTAGGCAACCCAAGCGTTGCCTCGGAATCTTTCGAACGCGCTCATGGCCGACCGCATGATCTGCGGCGCTATCTCTGCCGAATCCGGAAGAATGCGTTGGTCGTCCCTGCGTGTTGCCACACATTTGACCAGGGCGGCGGAAATGGCGCAACATTCGTCGCTACTGCCACCCAGTTGGAGGCCCGCAGATCCAAGCTCTTCTCGAGATACTGATGACCGGCACCAGCATCACCAATCGACACGGCGCAATAATGATCGCTTCCCACCCACATGGCATTGGTGAACCAGATCGGGCCATACCACCGGTTGGTGCCGGGGCGATCCGTTGTCAGCTCAAACGCCAAATCCATGGGCGTTCCCCCTCCATAAGGATGCCCCTCCGGATACTCTCCCGGCCTCCAGATGGGACCATCAGGTCCCCGGATGTTGGCCACAACGGAGACATCCTGCCAATGGTACTCCGGGGGCGTCGTCTTCCATCCCCATCCACGATGTGGCCCATCCGGTTCAATGGCCCCGAAAGGAAAAACCGCTTGAATGTTCAACCAGTAGATAACGCCGGCCTCTTCACTCCAGGGTCCGGATTCGATTTCAGGATCCAGCAGATCAACATAATACTGAAACTCGTGCTCAAACGTGGTGCCCGACCAATCTTGTGTCACAGTGCCGTAATAGACCTCATGGCACTTGCTCAGCGGCACGAATATTTCCCGTAATGGCGGATTCGACGGCATGCTCCACGCCTGTCCGCCAACACCAGCGGGAATATCCGCGTGCCAGCTTACTATAAATCCAGTAGGCGCAAACAACCCTGCGGGCGGAGGTACCGGCCCGGGATCTTGCTCCCTCCAGCCCAAGTAGGAGCCCCACCAATGAATATCGGTGATAGGCCGACCATCAGAAACAAAATCGTCTGCCCGCAGGCTCAACTCCGGAGAGCCTTGAACAGCAAATGAGGGCATGTTGACTCCCCGCAGCATGTCAGGAGGCTGGCGCCATTTTTTGGCCCGGCGCGGCACTATGTCCGTGTACAGCCTGAACGCCATGTTGACCGATTGGCCAGCGTGCTGGTGATTCGTTATGCCTGCCCACGGCTCAACAGGCGGGGGATAGTGCATTTCCCTCCATGTCCGCATCCCGTCCGTGGAAAATACCGCGTCATCGTTCCAATTCCAGTTGGGCGAGATTGTCTTCCACCCCCAGCGGTGCTCACCAGACACCTCCTGACCATAAACAGCCAGAACGCTCAGCCAGTAGATTTGACCTTCCTTTTCGAACCATGGTTCGGGAAGTTTCACGTAGTAGCGATACTCATGCTCGAAGCCGTAATTGCCGGGCTGTAAACGCGACAAATCGCTTACGCAATAATGGGTTTCCATTACCTGCGTCGGATCGTTAGGACGCCCACCGAAAGGCGCAAGGTACACGAAAACGTTGGTCAGAAGATTCCCAGGACGACTCCATTCCTGGCCGCCTGCCGGAATGTCGGTGAACCAGCTCAAATAGAAGCCGATCGGTCTCTCCATGAGTGGGGGTGGAACTTCTTCCTTCGTGTCACTTTCCCATCCAAGGTAGGATCCCCACCATTCAATGGCTGTGACAGGCCGCCCGTCGCAATACCAGTCATCCGCCACAACCGTGGTGGGCAGCATGGAACCGCCTTGCTGGTTGCCCCACGATTGGATATCTATCCCCAATTCACAATCCGGGTTCTGACTCCATTTCGGCTCTGGCTCTGTCTCTACTCCCAGAACCACCAGATCGCCGGCATTGGTGACATCGTAACCATCCGCTGAGCCGTTGCCATAATCGCCGTAGGTCCATTGAATTCCGTTTCGAGAGAAGCGGTAGGCATAGTCGTAACGGCCTGGCGTCGTAATCGTAAGCGTCGCCATGTATTCATCGTTGTTCGGATTTCCGGAAAACTCCGGATTGTAATCGGCCGTCTTCCAAACCCAAGCGCTGTTCGTGGCCGGATCCGTCCCATCCGGACCGTACCCCAACTGCGCGATGATGCCCTGTCCCTGGCCCGGCTGGTCGGTCACTCCGGGAACCCACACTTGTCCGTAAATGAGTTCGGTCGCAACGCCGACGCTGGTAGTTGTAGCCGGCGGCCATTGCAAGTTGCACCAATCCACATAGCCGTCATCCAGAATTACATTGTGATCCTCAACCTCTCCATCCGGAGCCAGCCCTTGAGGGTCAGCAATTTGGGACGTGCTGATACGGCAACGCGCAAACGTGGCGCCCACCATGCCCCCCGTATTCACCATGATGGGAAACTGGTAAGTTCCGTTTACCAGATGCGTAGAGAGTATCAGCTCGTCGCCGGTCCAAGTTTTGTCGCCATTGACATCCAACCAGATCGAAACGAACCCGCCAAGACCGTCCACGCTGTTCACGATTACGGTGTAGTTGGTGGTCACGCCGTGGACGATGGTTTGGGGAAACCTCACTCCGTCTTCGTCGTCATAGCCGCTGACGGTCATTGCGTCGTCGCCCCAGCCGAGTGGGTGTGGTTGCCCATCAGGCTCAGCGTCCGGCGCATCTGCATGTCCGTCATCGTCATTCCCAAACCACGGTCCACCTATGACATGCCGGGCGCCATTGAGCAGCAATGTCGGATAAGGAAGCGGCGCATCCCCAAAGTCGAGCGTCCCCGACGCCGTTCCCGACCCCACAACCACAAAAGCGAGATCTAATGAGTTCACCCCGTTGATATCTTTAAGCTCATTCCAAGGCAGCCCCTCCGCCGGCTGCCAAGCCGCGTAGTCGCCCCAATGATCCAAGGCTTTTTTCCAACCGAACTGAGCCGGACTGTTGGTAACGATTGCCTGAACCAGCAACCAGTAAATCTTGGGGGCTTGAGAGCTGCCGCTTTGTTCAAACCGGTTTGTTGGTGGAAAGTAAAAATTGTATTGCCAGCAATTGGTGTCCCCCGCCTCAAGGTATTCACGCGTGCTCGGGTTGTACCACGCCTCCGGTCGCACCCACCATTTTCGTACAGTGAAGCTGCCAGGTGGGAATTCTCCCCGCCACAAGACTTCACCCGGACGGCTGTACGGGGGCCCTGGGATATCCTCGCAGAAGGCAAGTCTGAATGTGACGTTCGAGACCCCGCCGACCGGCACCTCATCAAGCCGCCATGATCCCCAAATGTGTACACTCGCAATGGTCTCGGTGTTCGTGCATTGAAAGTCATCAGCCAGCGTGAGTGGCGCGCTGGCACATACGTCCTGGCCATCAAGGCCCGGATCAGGCAGTTGCACCCATTTTGCGGGTTCCTCAGCATCCCAGTGAGCACGGACGGCTGGCCAAGTCATCATCGCCACCGCTCCTAGCAGCATGACGAAAGTTGCTTGAAACGCTCGTTTCATACGTTTATCCTCCTTGTTCACGACTGCTCTCTCACCACAAAAGTATCGCCGAGACTTTTCTGGCCAAATCAAGATGTGAACCGGCCACGCTTGTTTTGGACACTTCAAGTTGGCTCAGTTCGTGTCTTCGTCTAACGATGTCCGTCGCCCGAGATCTCATGGCTCAACATCAACCGGTATCTGCGATTGGATCAAGAGCGGCAGCAGCGCCAGCGCGACCCGCCCCAGGTAGACACATACTGCCCGTGAAGTAAATTCCGAGACTGCTCCAAATCAACTTTCCCGAGCCCGGTAATGTTCTCCCCGAGTCCCGGCTCCCACCAGTTGAAGCAACATTCTCCTTGAGCCCAAGTCCTACCCTGGTGGAGAAACATTCTGCCCGAGCGCAGCCAGGAAGAACTCTGCTTTCCGCCCATTCCTTAAACTTAAACTCTGGAACAAAACTTCGGCCTGGAACCAGCCAGCAGTTGAAAAGTAGACAAGGGTAAGTTGGTGATGACACCGATTTTGCACCAAGCCTAACATTCTCGGCGTCTGCCCGTCCAAAGCGCACAGCAATCCTCCATGACAAGCCGGTCCACTAATCATCTTGCAAAGCTCGCCTTGCTTGGTCAAGAACAATCTGCCCCACCTTTCGCGGCTTCGCGTTCATGAATACCGTTCTGTAAGGCCTGCTGAACCAAGCAATATTCAGCCACGGCAGATGTACGGCGCGCTACGCCACCGCTGTATACCCATACTGCCAACGCCTCGCAACAAAGCAGACGCTGCGCTCTGGCCAGTCCCTCGCGGTTTGAGAACCGGCCTCTTTCTCCCCTTTGTCCGTGTTCACTTTTTGCGTTTGCCCTTCAGACTGCTCAGCAGTTTTATCACTTTGTTTTCCAATATGTTATACAGCCCGGCCGTTGCTTATACGCAAAATCAGGGATTATCAGGCGTCCGCTGATCGTTATCGCTGCCTTTTCTCCGCAGGATGGGATAAAAAACGATACGCGGCAGAAAAAAAACAGCCGCTATGACCAGCAAAAGATTTATGCCGCTTCGACTGGTCCACCGCAAATCTGTTCCCCAATGCAGACTGCACAATACCGACGTGCCCAACAACATCCATAGAGTCAGAACCTCCCCCATTCGTTTGGCGGCAAGCCGTCCGAGCGAACACGGCACATTAAAGAAAAGATCAAAAACCCAATGCTCCAGCAAAGCGCCTTTTTCGCCGAACACAGGAACGATGCGTACAGCACTTGTGGCCCATTCACTTGCCATCAACCGCGATAGCGCCGGATAGGTCGTCGCCATCTGAATAGGAAAAGCCAGATAGCCTATGTACTTGAGGAACGAAAGCGGCGCAGCCACCATATACTCCCGCAGACTTTTGTCCCGTATCACCAGGAACAAAGTATAGAACCCGCGACACAAAGAACCCGGTGAAATGGGCATGAACTGAAACAGCGCCAGTGTGCCTACAAACGCCGCGCTGGCACTGGCCCACGTTCCACCGGTCAGTAAGATGGAGCCTGCCCATAAGCCACCTACGGTAACGGAAACAATTTGCGTTACCGGCAGTGTTGCAAAATGAACCGCTACCGACTTCAGATACACGGCTACAAAGCGGTCGCCAACCTGACGCAGGATCGTGTCCCGTTCCTGCTCGCTCAGCATTCCCTGTTCGAACCCGCGGACCACTAGACTCGTCAGCCATTCTTCACGAAATGCCGGATCCCGCCAAAACCTGACCACAAACCTGATCCTTTCCTCAATCCGTCCCCAGCACCAGCCGGGCTCTGCTATCACTTTGTGTATTTTAGAGGGCAAACATCCAAGCGCTATCCGCTGGAACCAAAACAATGCGGGATGATCCATCAGAAATCGCGCCCGCTTGTCACTTACGCGTCCGCTGTGCAACCACCGCACGAGGCAAGCTGCTACTGAGGCCCGCGCCGCAATTCGAAAATAGCTGGCATCGCCGAGCAAAGTGAAAATGTGCATGCGGAAGGCTGCATGTCCCCACAGCCGCCGAATAAAACGTCCCACTAAAGGCGCTGCACCAACAAGATAGAATAGCGCAAACCGGGCCGGACTGGCAGCCAATGTGGCCGCAAAACATTCGTCAATGTACCCTGAAGTCAGGTAGCCTTCGATCAAACCCCGGCGAACGTTCTCTCGCAAGCTTTTATCAATCAAAAGCCGCCAACCTTGATGAGTCACGTCTGGCAACGAGCGTCGATATTGGCAATCATAATCCTTAAGCTTTCCGGCCATCGCTTCCAGTTCAGGGAGTTCTTTCCGATGCGCGATGGCAAAAATGCCTAGTTTAGCGCAGTCGCACCGATCGAACTGCACAGGGGAACCACGGCGCAGCCCCGCCACAATCAGAGCAACGTCCGCCGGACTCATCGGCAAAAACGGCAACAATGCCAAGCCCGCCCGAAAATCAACAGCACAAAGCCCTGCCTCCGGACCGGTCGTCCCTTTGCGCTTCAGCACGTTAGGTTGGCTTTTCATTGTCCACCATTCGTACTGACGGGCCAACTCGGGCGCTCCAAGCTCGTGAAGAATTGCGACCATCCGACGCATAAATCGCCGCTTGGCCACATATTCCCGGCTGTCTGTTTCATCGAGCGACAACGTCTTCCATTTCCAACGTCTCCAAATCCTCGCGTCCGGCTCTAGCAGCCACGTCCGTCCCTCCACCCATTCCCTCACCTCCCCGTAAGAGCGCAACACCGGATCGTAAAAAGACGCAAACACATCCGCGACGGCACACTCGTCTCCCATCTCAACACGCGCAACGGTTCGGACAAGTTTCTGCCACAGAAGCCCCGCACGGCACGCCGCTCGATTCACTTGAGCGCTGAACGGACCTTGAAAACCAAGCCAATAAATCGAATCCCTAAAAACTCGCGCCAAACGCGTCGGCGGTATCATTATCTTCACCGCGCAAATGTCGTTTTCACGCAAGTTCAGGCGGGCCTCGTCTCGCGGAATATCCAATGCCAGCACCCGGCAACGATACACCTGGCCCGCAAAGCCACCGCCGACAAACTTTTCAATCAAAAAACGTCCGTGGCCTTGTGTTTCCGGCCAAACAGTCGTCAATGCCAGTTCAAGCACGTCGCCAGCCTCGTAGCGCTCGGGGCGATAGCGGATCTTCAGCCGCGGATCATCGGCGCGCCTGCACAATTCACGGCACAGTTCTGTCGAATACTCTGGTCCACTCACACTGCTATCCCTCGCTCAAGCAAACCGGTTTTCGCAGTTCTTTCTTTGCCGACAATCGACGTTTCATTGCCAGCAGCCTTTGTTTTTGCCGTCGCGACCGGCGGCGTTTCTGGCGGCGAATCCTTTCCGCCTCCATCGTCCGCCGACGGCACTCGCCTGACCGAAGCGCTTCAACCCGCTCGCACAGCTCACGCCGGGCCAAGAGCCGGTTCACTTCGCGCGAGCGGCTCGCTTGGCATTTTACGTCGAGACCAGTGGGAACATGTTTGAGATAGACGCACGAAGACGTTTTGTTGATTTTCTGACCGCCTCGGCCGGATCCACGAATGAATTTCTCGTCAAGGTCCTCTTCGCGAATCCCGACCTCGCGCATCTCCGCCTGGAGTTGTGCCCACTTTGCCGGACTAACGTACAGCTCCGCCATGATAACTTCCCAGCGCCTCGGATTTTCCGATTGACCTTAACGCCGGCAACTCTGCAGCGCGTGACCGGTAATCGCCAACACATCCCGCGAGCGAACCAAGTTCCGGAACCATTTCCAAATCAACTTTCCCAAGTCTAATACCCATCTCACCGAGCCTTGGCTTCCCCTCGTACAGTAACGTTTTCCCAGAGTAGCGATCATCCATCTCGTGGAGTTACGTTCAGCCTGCCCGTACTCTCCCCTTGGTGTAGCACCTTTCACGCCGAGCCGAATGTCCCCCTGGTGTAGTTACGTTCTCCCCGAACAAAGGGCGGGGGAACGTAGCTCTCCCGCCATTTCTCAAACGCAAAATCTGGGTTCAAGCCGCCTGTCATCCAACCTCAGTATTGTGAGGCTTGTCACAACGCCCTGAGAAGGCATAATTATCCTTTAGCTTCCCAACGGGAAGCGCTAGTTTACGCAAAAGATCAGGAGATTAACATTGAAAACGTCCTTAATACCAACCAGCGTTAAGGAAGTAGCCTATCTAGGTCCTGAGGGCACCTACTCTCACCTCGTCGCCGAAAAGCGCTACCGCCATTGCGCAAAATTAATTCCGTTTCCCTCCATTCTTGATGTGTGTACATTTGTGGGCCGCAATCCACACAGGCGGGGAATTATCCCTATCGAAAATTCTTCAGGGGGCTCCATCAACGAAACCGTTGATATTTTGATGGAAAATACCCCGCCGGTTTGCATTCAGGAAGAACTGGTCCTCGACATCAAATTGGCCCTTCTGGGGCGTAAAGGCGAAAAAATCAAGGTGTTATATTCGCACTTCGCCCCGATCGAGCACTGTCTATATTGGCTGGCAAAGCGACTGCCCGGAGTGGAGCGCCGGATGGTGGCTACGACTGCCATTGCGGCACAGCGCGCCGCTGTTGAGCGTAATGCGGCCGCATTAGGGAGTCGGCGTTTGGCACGAATTTATAACCTGGACGTGCTCCGTTACCCGGTGCAGTCCGATATTCCAAATGTGACCGTTTTTCTGGCCATCGGAGGTTCCCGCCGTATTCAACCCGGGGCGACTAAGACCACGTTGGCAGTGAAGCTTCCAAACCGTCCCGGCGCGCTATGTTCCTTCCTTGAAGTATTTAGAAACCACAATGTCAATCTCTCCCGTCTTATATCGAGACCTATTCGTGGCTGCCCGCGAGAATACGCATTTCTAATAGACGTGGACGGTTCGCTGGAATCCCCCGTCGTCAGGAAAGCTGTGAGGATCGCCCGCACGGTTGCCGTCGAACTACGTACGGTTGGTTCCTACCCAACACGTCATCATTACACTTCATAATTTCCCGTTCTCGTCCGGAAGTGCGAACAAGGGGCCGGATGCGGCCCAAGAAGAAGGCAGTCCCCCCTTCAGACAGCCAAGCAACCAAGCCGACAGGTCTTTTGATCCCGGATTTTGCGTTTGAGGATTGGCAGGTATTTGTATCGTGCTGCGCACAAACAAGTTGAAATGCAATGCAGTTGCCCATCTTTTGCACCGAAATGTGAAAGCCATATCTGAAGAGAAAAGCAGCCAATCCTCAAACCCTTCGGGATTGTCGAAAACGGGCAATCTGCTGCGTTGCGGGAGGTTCGGAGTGTGCGCATACACCTGCACCTCCCGCGCCTTGCATCTTGCCTGTTTTGGCCAATCGCAAAATCTGGGTTGATGCGGTCCATCAGGATCCGAAACAGCGTTTCGCGACGCTCCGAGCGTGGCAGAATCACAAACTCAGAATCTGGGATAAGCCTGGATTTCGCAACTGGGCCGAGAGCAGCAGATGCGGCGCGACGGGAGTCGCGCCACCGTACCGTACAGCAAGCGCCTCGCAACAAACCAGCTGCCGGTCACCAAAATCCCGCACGGTTTAAGATTTGGCATCTTTCTCCCATACCGTACAGCAAGCGCCTCGCAACAAACCAGCTGCCGGTCACCAAAATCCCGCACGGTTTAAGATTTGGCATCTTTCTCCCATTCTCCGTATTCCCTTTTTGTGTTTTACCGTGCAAGCTGCTTTGTTGTCTTATCACCATGTTTGCCAACACGGTATAATCAGGCCATTCTCACACGCAAAATTTGGGATAAGACCGGGTAATCAATACAATTGGAGCGGGTGACGGGAATCGAACCCGTGTTACCAGCTTGGAAGGCTGGAGCTTTACCACTAAGCAACACCCGCCTGCCTGCTTGCGGACCGGACCGACCTGACTCGGTGAATCGGATCGATCAACGGATCGTAATTTACTTTGCAAAACGAATCCCCGTCAAGTGGCATTCGCAACCACAGTGGGATTAGGCAGGTACATCGTGACCCACCCTCCGAGGGGTTGCGAGTGGTGACAGAGAAGCGGATAGAAGCGATCAGGGGCCACCTCCGGAGGTGGCCCCTGATCGGCCGCGACGATATAA
>Ga0129299_1000088_pt1 | contig 47867 bp, 37 predicted proteins | sample ConPoolayeCmetaG_FD_94477 | JGI IMG/M metagenome (GOLD analysis project Ga0129299, IMG submission 94477) | Hot spring microbial mat communities from California, USA to study Microbial Dark Matter (Phase II) - Cone Pool mat layer C metaG ...
GCGACAAGAAACCCTGCCCGTCCTGCGGCAGTGAGGATGTGGAACGCCTCATAAGCGCGCCCGCGACCCGGGTGGGCAGCGGCCTACACGATAGGCTCCCATCGGCGGGCGGGTGCGGCCCGGGGCGGGGTTTCTCCTGACGACGGTAAGTTCGCTGAGCGGCAGTTGGCCGCCCAGGTCTTGGTCGCCTTCGTTTTGACGCGGACTTACGCGGATCGGTGCGCGATAATCCGCAAGCTGCTGAGGGGGCGGAGCGTCTTGGCCGTCTACCACTGCGTGTGACGCCTTCACCGGGCCGTGGTTTGTGCTGGCCCGCGATTTGCTAGCAGGATAGCGACGTCCGGCATGCCGCGAAACGCGAATAGCCGGCATAAGCTCCCTGCGGGCCCAACGTTGGAAAACGCCTATGTGCTTGGCAGTACCCGCTAAGGTCGTCGGACTCGCCGGCGAGGCGGCCACCGTTGATCTTCAGGGAAATACCCTCCAGGTCAGCACGGTTCTGACGCCCGAGGTTGCTGTTGGGGACTGGGTGTTGGTGCACGCCGGGTTTGCCATCACACGGCTGGACGAGTCCTCTGCACTAGAGACGTGGGACTACCTGAGGCAAGCGCTGGGGACTGACCAGGCAACGGCTGGTGGGGAACAGGGCGAGGAATCCGCCGCGTGATACCGAAGCTGGACATGCTGAGGACGGAGTTGCATGAGCTATGCCGCGGACTGGGTCGGCGCGTCCAGCTCATGGAAGTCTGTGGCACGCATACAGTGGCGGTTTTTCGAGCCGGCTTGCGGTCGCTCCTGCCGGCGAATCTGCGTCTGGTGAGCGGTCCCGGGTGCCCCGTCTGTGTAACTGCCCAGCGGCACGTAGACGCCGCCATCGAGTTGGCGACCCGTCCTGACGTCACCTTGGTGACCTACGGGGACATGCTGCGCGTTCCCGGACGGCTTGGTAGTCTAGAGCGATTGCGGGCCGCCGGGGCAGATGTCCGGGTCGTCAACTCCGCTTGGTCAGCGCTGCAAATCGCTCTGGACAACCCGCGACGTCAGGTTGTGTTCCTGGCGGTTGGTTTCGAGACGACCGCCCCAGCGACGGCGGCTACCGTGTTCGAGGCTGATCAGCGCGGGGTCGAGAACTTCAGCGTGTTGGTATGTCACAAGCTCGTTGTTCCCGCCATGCAGGCTCTGTTGGACACAGGGGAAGTACCGCTGGATGGTTTCCTGGCGCCGGGGCATGTCAGCGTGATCATCGGTGCCGGGGCGTACCGCCCGATCGTGGAGCGGTATCGCCGACCTGTGGTCGTCGCCGGTTTTGAACCGGGGCAGATACTGGCTGGGCTGGTGCGTCTCGTGCGCCAAGTGGCCAGTGGCTGTCCAATTCTGGAAAACGTTTATGCAGGGGTGGTTACGGAAACCGGCAACCGGGTCGCCCAAGAGTGGCTACAGCGTGTGTTCATCGTTGCTGATACGCCGTGGAGGGAGTTGGGCACGATCCCGCACAGCGGCTTGGAACTGGCCCCCCGTTATCAGCACTTTGATGCACTGCGCCGACTGGGCGTCCATGTCGGACCGGACGAAGAACACCCACTTTGTCGGTGTGGCGAAGTGATTACTGGCAAGGTCGAGCCGGTGGAGTGCCCGGCATTTGCGGGGGCCTGCACGCCCGCTCGCCCGATCGGTCCTTGCATGGTAAGTAGCGAGGGTACGTGCGCCGCCTGGTACAAGTATTCACGAGCTTCAACCAGCTTGGCCGCCGACACTGCCGCCGGAGAGAGAGAATGAACCACGCTGCGGCGATAGCTGGGCATGACCGGGTGGTGATCGCCCACGGCGGCGGTGGGGAGCTGATGGGGCGACTGATTCGGGAGCTGTTTCTCCCGCGACTGCACAACGATGTGCTGGCCAAGCTGACCGACGGGGCTGTGCTGGATTGGCCTAGCGGGGCGCTGGTATTCACGACAGACTCATACGTTGTTACGCCACTCGAGTTTCCAGGCGGCGACATTGGACGGCTCGCAGTAGCCGGCACGGTCAATGACTTGGCTGTCATGGGCGCGGACCCGCTGGTTTTGAGCTTGGCGCTGATCATCCAGGAAGGTCTGCCCCTAGCGCTGCTGGACCGTCTGTTGGCGTCTGTCGCCGAGACGGCTGCGCAGGCCGGCGTAAGGGTGGTTACCGGTGACACGAAGGTCATCGAGCGGCGGGCGACGGGGGGCGAGGATAGCCAGCGCGAGGGACTATTCATCAACACGGCGGGCCTGGGTCGACTGCGGCCCGGGCTGCGCCTGGGGATCGAGCGCATCGCCCCCGGCGACGCCGTACTCATCAACGGTCCCGTGGCGGAACACGGTCTGGCCGTCATGTCAGTGCGCGCGGGGTTGGAGTTTTCCGCCGGGCTGAAGAGCGACGTGGCGCCGCTGAATGGTCTGATTCGGACTTTGCTGGAGAGCGGTGCCGACGTGAAGTTCCTGCGTGACGCGACGCGTGGCGGCTTGGCTGGCGTCCTGGCCGATATTTGCGACGGCCGGCGTCTGAGCGTGGAAATCGATGAGGCACGCGTGCCGTTGACCGGCGCCGCTCGGCACGCCGCCGAAATGCTGGGTTTGGATCCGCTGACGGTTGCCAATGAAGGCAAGTGCGTGATTGTGGTGGCGGCGGCTGACGCTGAACGTGCCCTGAGCGCCTGCCGGCAACACCCGCTCGGTCGGCAGGCGGCTGTCATCGGTCGAATCACGGCCACCGAGCCGCCTCTGGTGGAGCTGCTGACGCGGGCAGGTGGTCGGCGTATCGTGCAGCGCCCGTATGGTGAGGAGTTGCCGCGCATTTGTTAGCCGAGGTCCGGCAGGGCGCCCGTGCCCGATTGGAAAGGGATGCGTGGGCGACACGGACGGCACCGGCCACAGGCCGGCTGAGCACGGGTTGGCACGGACGGTGACCGTACAGCGGCCCGAAGCAGGTTGAACGCGCGGTCGGATCAGTCGATGCACGAGATGGGCATAGCAAGCGCCTTGGTGGAACAACTCGCCGCGCTGGCCAGACAGCACTGTGCCGCACGAATCACGGCTCTGCACGTGGTGTGCGGCGCGATGCGGCAGGTGGTGCCGGAGGCATTACAGTGGGCATTCGCCGCGGCCAGCGCCGGCACGGTGGCGGACGGCGCTACCCTGACCGTCAGCGAGCAGGGCGTCACCGGGCGTTGTCGGCACTGTGGGCAGCAATTCGCGGCACAGATCGACGACTACCGCTGTCCGCAGTGCTCGGTGGCAGACGTGGAAGTGCTGACCGGCCAAGACATCGTGCTCGAGTCAGTCATGTGCGAGATGCAGGACGAGACGGCTGTATGAAGATCAAGGTCGTCGAGAGCGTGCTCAAGGCCAACGACGCGGTAGCGTCCGAGAATCGGCGGCGGCTGGACGCGGCTGGCGTGTTGGCCATCAACCTGATGAGTGCCCCCGGCAGCGGCAAGACTACGCTGCTGGAGAAGACGATACCGGCATTGGCCCCGGTGCGCTGCGCCGTTCTGGTGGGCGACTTGCAAACCACGCGCGATGCCGAGCGTTTGGGTAAGTGCGCGGCCGACGTGGTGCAGATCAACACGGGACGCGGCTGTCATCTGACCGCCACGCAGGTCGCCGAAGGGCTGGCAAGTCTGGACCTGAATGGTATCAGTTTTTTGTTCATCGAGAATGTGGGGAATATGGTCTGTCCGGCGGGCGTGGACCTGGGAGAACACGTGCGAGTGGCACTGCTCAGCACGCCGGAGGGCGACGACAAGGTTGCCAAGTATCCAACCCTGTTTCAACCGGCCGACGCGGTACTGTTGACGAAAATCGATCTGTTGGGGGCGCTTGACTACGACAAACGAAAAGTGTACGAAGACCTGTCTAGAATTAACACTCGCGCTGTGCTGATCGAGCTCTCCCCCAAGGCGGGCGCCGGGATGGAACGCTGGCTGGCCTGGCTCAGACAGCAGCGCGGAGAACGAACCTGAGTGGATCGCCCATCATCCGGGTGACGCGCGGCGTCCCGCGCCCAAGATGGAAACCCTGGAAGCCGCCGGCAATAGTCGAGGATCCCCATGAGTGCGAATCTGGAAGCGACCGTCAAAGAAATCTGTCGCAAGTACAACAACGAGCGCACCCGTCTGATGGACATCGTGCGCGACGTGCAGGCGCAATGCGGCTGTGTGTCGGGCCGGGCTGCCGAGCTGATCGCCCGACAGGTCGGTGTCCACCGGGTTGAGGTCCAGAGTACGGTTTCGTTCTACGCATTTCTTTCCGAGCGGCCCAAGGGGCACGTGGTGATCCGGCTGTGTAACGACGTGATCGACAAAATGCACGGCGTAGACCGGGTGGCCCGGGCGTTCGAGGAAGAGCTGGGGATTTCCTTCGGTCAGACTACGCCCGATGGCAAGATCAGCTTGGAATGGACGCCGTGCATCGGCATGTGCGATCAGGCGCCGGCGGCCCTCATCAACGACGTGGTGGTGACGGAGCTGCACCGCTCGCGGGCGCGCGAGATCGTGCACGAGCTGCGTCAGCACATGGACCCGCAGCGTCTGGTACGGCGTTTGGGCGACGGCAACAATGCCCATCCGCTGGTTCAGAGTATGGTGATGAACAACGTTCGCCTGCCGGGGCCGATCATCTTCAGTCCCGTCAATCGCGGCGAGGCGATCCGGCGGGCCTTGGCCATGACCCCGGCCGAGGTCATCCGGGCGGTGAAGACCGCCCGTCTGCGTGGTCGCGGCGGCGCGGGGTTCCCGACCGGCATGAAGTGGGAATTCGCCCGCGGCGCGCCCGGCGCGCGACGGTATGTGATCTGCAACGCCGACGAGGGCGAGCCCGGCACCTTCAAGGACCGCGTGATTCTCACGGAGCGCGCCGACCGCGTTTTCGCTGGCATGACTATCGCCGGCTATGCCGTCGGAGCCGAAGAGGGCATCCTCTACCTGCGCGCCGAGTACGCTTACCTGCGGCGCTTCCTGGAGGACGTGCTGGAGAAGCGGCGGCAGGAAAACCTGTTGGGCAAGGCAATCTGCGGCCACTCGGGCTTCAATTTCGATATCCGCATCCAGATGGGCGCGGGCGCCTACGTCTGCGGTGAGGAAACTGCGCTGATCAGCTCCTGCGAGGGGCGGCGCGGCGATCCGAAAACGCGTCCGCCTTTTCCAGCGCAGAAGGGTTATCTGGATTGCCCGACCGTCGTCAACAACGTCGAGACTCTGTGCTGTGTGACGAAGATTCTCGAAGAGGGACCGGCAGCGTTCAGCGAGCACGGCTCGGCGGGCAGCACCGGCACCAAGTTGCTGAGCATTTCCGGCGACTGCCGCAGTCCGGGTATCTACGAGGTCGAACTGGGTATCAAGCTGAGCGAAGTGCTGCGCCTGGCCGGTGCCGAAGATGCCAGCGCCGTGCAGGTCGGTGGGGCCAGCGGGCAAATGGTGCCGCCGGCGGAGTTCGGCCGTACCATCTGCTTCGACGACCTGGCCACCGGGGGCGCCATCATGGTGTTCGGTCCCAATCGTGACGTCCTGGAGGTGGCCGAGCATTTCATGGAGTTCTTCGTTGAGGAAAGCTGCGGCTATTGCACGCCCTGCCGCGTGGGCAACGTGCTGCTCAAAGAGCGGTTGGCCCGGATTCGGGCCGGGCAGGGCGAGCCGGGTGACCTGGAGTATCTGGAAGAGCTGGGACAAACGGTCAAGACCATGAGTCGCTGCGGACTGGGGCAGACCTCGGCCAACCCGGTGCTGACGACGCTGAAGAACTTCCGGGCGGCCTATGAGTCGCGCCTGTGCCAGCCGACCAATGGGTTCCGGCCGGCCTTCGACTTGCGGCAGGCCGTCCGCGCGGCGGAAGCCGTTGTCGGCCGGAGTTCGGCACACGTTGGCGGTTAGGGCAGGCGCCGGTCGGCGATCAAGGATCCAGAGAAGGAAGAGCAGATGAGTACGACCATCGAGTTCACGATTGACGGCAAGAACATCCAGGCACGTCCCGGGCAGACGATCCTGGAGGCCGCTCAGCAGGCGGGGGTCTACATACCGCGGCTGTGCTACATGAAGGGCTTGACGCCGTTCGGCGGCTGCCGCGTTTGCACTGTGCTGGTCAATGGTCGACCGCAGGCGGCCTGCACACAGCCGGTGGCGCCGGGCATGGTGGTAGAGAACAACTCGCCGACCTTGCAGCGCTATCGGCGCAATCTGATCGACATGCTTTTCGTGGAAGGCAACCATTTTTGCATGTTCTGCGAGAAGAGCGGCAATTGCGAGCTTCAGGCGCTGGCCTACCGCTTCGGCATCACCGCTCCGAAATATCCGTACATGTTCCCGCAGCGCGACGTGGATGCTACCCACCCGGACATCTTCATCGATCGCAACCGCTGCGTGCTATGTGGACGCTGTGTACGCGCCAGTCGCGATGTGGATGGCAAGCACGTGTTCGACTTCGTCGGGCGGGGACCGCACAAGAAGGTGGCGGTCAACGCGGAGGCCGGACTGGGTGCCAGCAACGCCGATGTGCGTGATAAGGCCATGGAGGCTTGCCCGGTGGGGGCGATTCTGAAGAAGCGCGTGGGTTATGTCGTGCCGATCGGACAGCGTCTGTATGACCACAAGCCGATCGGAGCGGAAATAGAGAGTGGACGTTAGGAAGTAGAGGAATGGCGAACCGCTGTTTCGGACGCCAAGCTGCATGCTCTGGTCCATATGGCATGCTCTGTATTCTGTGCCAAGCGCCAAAGACTTGAGCCTGTCCAAGGAAGCCTGCAATGCCAAAGCCCAAAGTTGCCACCACGTCACTCGCCGGCTGCTTCGGCTGCCACATGTCTGTGCTGGACATCGATGATCGCATTCTCAAGCTGGTCGAGCTGGTGGATTTTGACAAATCGCCGATCAATGACTTGAAGAAGTTCACCGGCCGCTGCGCCGTGGGTCTGATCGAAGGTGGCTGTTGCAATGAGGAGAACGTGCATGTGCTCCAGGAATTCCGCAAGCACTGCGACGTCCTCATCTCGCTGGGCGACTGCGCGATCATGGGGGGCATCCCGGCGATGCGCAACACCATTCCGGTGAAGGAATGCCTGGAAGAAGCTTTCCTCAACGGCCCGACGGTGCATAACCCGGCCCGACAGATACCCAACGACCCGGAGATCCCACTGCTACTCGACAAGGTGTATCCCTGCCACGAGGTGGTGAAGATCGATTACCACCTGCCGGGTTGCCCGCCGCCTGCCGACACTATTTGGCAGGCCCTGGTGGCCCTGCTGGAGAACAAGCCCCTGAAGTTGCCGTACGAGTTGGTCAAATATGACTGAAAGCCAAAGGAAAAATGACAGATGCCAGCCGCTCGGGCAGCACGCGGTCGGCCTCGACCGGCGACAGGCCGCCCGTTGCGGCAGCCCGCATTTTGCCTTCATCACCGTCTCGGAGATTTTCCTATGGTAGCCGCCACCAACGGCCTCAAACGCATCGCCATCGAACCCGTCACCCGTGTTGAGGGGCACGGCAAGGTCACGATACTCCTGGACGAACAGAACCGCGTGCGGCAGGCACGGCTGCACATCGTCGAGTTTCGCGGCTTCGAGCGGTTCATTCAGGGCCGGCCGTTCTGGGAAGTGCCGGTGCTGGTGCAACGGCTGTGCGGCATCTGCCCGGTCAGTCACCACCTGGCGGCGGCCAAGGCCATGGACCGTATCGTCGGTGTCGACAAGCTCACACCGACCGCCGAGAAGATGCGCCGTCTGATGCATTACGGGCAGCATTTCCAGTCGCACGCCCTGCATTTCTTCCACCTTTGCTCGCCCGACCTGCTGTTCGGCTTCGACGCCGATCCGCAGATTCGTAATGTCATCGGCGTGGCAGCCAAGTACCCGGAACTGGCGGTGCAGGGTGTGATGATGCGCAAGTACGGCCAGGAGGTGATCAAACGCACCGCCGGCAAGAAGATCCACGGCACCGGCGCCATCCCCGGGGGGATCAACAAGAACCTGTCGATCCAGGAGCGCGACGAACTGCTCCAGGACCTGGACCAGATGATTACATGGGCGCACGGAGCCGTGAAGATCGCCCGCGACTACACACTGGCGCATTTGGACAAGCTGGCCGGGTTCGGCTCGTTCGACTCGAACCACTTGTCTTTGGTGCGCAGCGACGGCGCCATGGATCTGTATCATGGCAACCTGCGCGCCATCGACGCCAGCGGCAAGAAGATCTTCGACCAGGTGGACTACAGCAGGTACCTGGACTACATCGCTGAGGAAGTCCGGCCTTGGTCGTACATGAAGTTCCCGTTCATCAAGTCGCTCGGCCCCGAGAACGGCTGGTACCGCGTGGGTCCTCTGGCACGCATCAATACCTGCGACTACATCGACACGCCTGAGGCAGACAAGGCCTTGAAGGAGTTCCGCCGCGCTACCGGCGACAAGACCTGCAATATCACCATGGCTTATCACTGGACGCGGATGATCGAGCTGCTGCACGCCATCGAGAAGATCCGCGACCTGCTGCACGACAGGGACCTCCAGGGCACCGACCTGGTCGTGACCGGCAAGCGGCGTGAGGAGGCTGTGGGTCTGGTTGAAGCCCCGCGCGGGACCCTCTTCCATCATTACCGGGTGAATAAGGATGATCAGGTCGTCATGGCCAACCTGATCGTCTCTACCACCAATAACAACGAGCCCATGAACCGGGCCGTGCAGAAGGTGGCCCAGGACCATCTGAACGGTAACCAGATTACGGAGGGCCTGCTGAATCACATCGAGGTTGCTATCCGGGCCTACGATCCGTGCTTGTCCTGCGCTACCCACGCCCTGGGGCAGATGCCGTTGGTCGTCGAGCTGGTCGACGCCGACGGGAACATCGTGGATGTGAAGACACGCGGCAGTGTCTGAAGACCTGCCGCACACTGGGCATCGGAGCGCTGGAGTGACTGTTCGGTCTCGCATCCTGGTCCTCGGCTACGGCAACCCCGGTCGCCGCGATGACGGACTGGGACCGGCAGCGGCCGCCGCCGTCGAGGCGCTGGCACTGCCGCACGTCACGGTCGAGTCGGATTATCAGCTTTCGGTTGAGGATGCGGCGACGGTGGCGCAGCACGAGGCCGTGTTGTTCATGGATGCCGACCGGTCCGGGGTCGAACCATTTCACCTGCGGTTGGTCGCGCCGGGTGAGCCGGTCAGCTTCAGTTCGCACAGTCTGTCGCCAGCGGGAGTGCTGCGTCTGGCGCAGGATTTGTTCGCAGCCCGGCCGGCCGCATACTTGCTGGGCATCCGGGGTTATGAGTTCGACGAGTTCGCTGAGGGTTTGTCGCCGCGCGCTGCGGACAACTTGCGGGCGGCGGTGGAGTTCTTGGCACCCTTTTTGCGTGCGGGTACCTTGGGTCAGGGTGCCGGTTGGGCGAGCCAGCCGGAGGCTTCGACCGCACCCTCTTGGGGATAAGTGATGCAAAACGGCAAATATGTGATTCTGTGCGTGGACGATGACCAGGACTTGCTGGATGCTTTGCGCCTGGTCCTGGAGAAAAACGGCTACGTCTTCGTCGGAGCGCGCAGCGCCGAAGAGGGACTGGTGAAGTATCGGCAGACCAAGCCGGACTTGATCATCATTGATCTGATGATGGAAGAAGTTGACGCCGGTACTGGCCTGGTCCGCAACCTCAAGGCCGAGGGTAATACCAAGCCGGTGTACATGCTCAGCTCGGTCGGCGACAACCTGAACTTGAACATCGACTACAATGAACTCGGTCTGTCCGGTGTCTTCCAGAAGCCGATCGACAACCAGCAATTGCTGGCCGTACTGCGCAGCAAGTTGAAGTAGTCCAGCTCGCGGTAGCGCTGCTCCGACCCGGAGCGCGGGAGTATGGTGCGCGGCCTGGTCCAGACTCGGGCGGCACTTGGGAGTCGATCAAAGGCGTCCCGCACAGGCTTTCCTCAATAGGTTGTCGATGAACCTCGGTGCGCGACCACCATGTAGAGCGTCGAGCAGGTGTGATCTTCGGCGTCCGCCCGCCAGGCGCGACCGGCAGTCCGACCCCGTCCCGTCGTCGTAGGGGTCCACTCCTGGCCGCAGCTCCGATGCGGCTGAGTCAAGCAGCTCAAACTCGTTTCTATGCGCAGCGCAGCTTCGGACTGGATCACTTGCCGTAGCGCTTTTGAAACTCTTCCATTTGCCGCTTGCGTTTCTCGACCTCGGCCGGGTCCATCTTGTTCAGGTACCAGCGGTGGTCGCCAGAGTTGAGCACTTCGTCGAGTTTCTGTGCCAATTTCGTGGCGGCTGCGGCTTTCTCGGTGTCGGCGGAATCCTTGTGCTTCTCTACCAGCTCCTCCAGGTCGGGAATCAACTTAGTATAGAAGTGCTTGGCGACCTCATAGGTGCCGTGCCAGTGCGTGTAGTCCGGGCCCATCATGGAAGCCCCGTGGCGCGCCCGTCTACCTTCGTGGTGCCACAGTTCGTACCACACCCAGTCCACGTGATTAGTGAATTCCACTGGTTTTAGCAGCGGCTTGGCCAGCTTCATCAGCTCCAGCCCCGGCTCGGCAAATTTCTTGTGGTACAGGTCGATCAGCGCGTCATATTGGACATAGAAGTTGTCCACCCATTGCTGCTCGTGGCAGTTGCGGCAGACGTCCTTCATGTTCTGGCGCCGTTTCTCCCAACCAATCTCGGCGCCGGGCAGCCCCATCTTCTTGTCGCTGACCTCGGGCCGCAGCGACAGCACCGGACGATTGTTCCAACTGATGCGCAGCCCGACGTCGTGATTGACGGGCTGGCTCCTGGTGGCGCTCATATGGCAGGTGGCGCAGGTGGGAGCGGCACTGTAGTCCTCGCCCACCACCCACTTGGCCGAGTCCAGGTTCATCTTGTCGATATTGGCGCGGAATGCGATCCCGTGTTTGGATTCCTCGTAGATTTCTTTCTGCGGGTGGTCCGGGCCCATGTGGCACTTGCCGCAGTTGTCGGGGTGACGGGCTTGTTCGGCGGAAAACGCATGCCGACTGTGGCAGGCCGAGCAGGAGCCTTCGCTGCCGTCCGGATTGATCCGTCCGATGCCGGTGTTCGGCCAGGTGGCCGGATCAAGTTTGCCGCCCGGCAGCACCTTGATCTGGCTGCCGTGACATTGCCAGCAGCCGAGGACGGCTGAGGCCGCTACGCCATCTTGGAAGGCGGGTGTGACCATGCCGCGATTGCCCTCAACGACTTCAGCCAGGGTGTTGTCCAGCGACCCGAGAATGCGCGCTCCTTTGGAGTGGTGCGAATCGGCGAACTCCTGGGCCTCGCGCGAATGACAGCGTGCGCAATCCCTGGGCGATACGATGGTCGCGATCCACTGGCCTTCGTGTTTGAAGGCGTCGGGATCGGTTTCCTGGGCGGCGTGGCATTCGTAGCACCCGACCCGCGCGCGGAAATGCTTGCTGCGCCCCCATTGTTGATAAATGGCCGGGTTCTCCTTCTGATGGCACTCGATACAGGCTTTGCTTTCCTTGGAAAGTTCGGCCAGCCCGAACGCTTGGCCGCGCGCCACCGCCACACGGCCTGCGGTCGCTGCGGCGGCGCACATCCAGATAGTAATCCAGGTAGGTTTCATGATGCTGATTCTCCGAAACGCTTGGCGTAAGTCAGCTCGCCGGCCAGCACCGGCACCGATATGCGCACGAAAACCGTGTACAGCAGCAGTCCGAAGGCCCATATCCCAGCACAGATCAGCACTTCGCGCGGGGTGGGCAGGTACTCGACCAGCTCGCCGAGCGGAGTAGGCACGAAGGCTGGGACGATCAGCCCCATGCCCTTCTCGATCCAGATGCCGACGATTGCCAGCACGCAAGCGCTGTTGAGCACCGGTAGACCGCGCGACGTCGGTAGGATCAGCAGCAGCGTTGCCGCCAGATTGAACACGATGGCCGTCCAGATCCACGGTACCAGCGCCGCCCGCCCGTGCAAACCGAAGTACAGGTAGCGCGCCGAAGCGACATGAGCCGAGTCGGTATAGAACTCCGTGAATACTTCGCAACCCAGCAGGAAAACATTGATCAGCATCGCCACCTGCACGATCCGCCGCAATGTCAGCAGCGCGTCGTCGCTCACGCGGTGGGTTGTACAGCGCCGCACGACCTGTAGCGTCAGGATGATCAGGGCCGGCCCGGCGGCGAAGGCGCTGGCCAGAAAGCGCGGGGCAATGATGGCCGAGTTCCAGAAAGGTCGGCCACCCAGTCCGACATACAAAAACGCCGTCACCGTGTGAATACTGACCGCCCACACGATGGCGATGAAGACGAAGGGAACATAGAAGACCTTGGAGGGTTGTCGCCCACAGTACGCACAGTACAACAGATAGCCGCAGATGTGCAGATTCAGCAACAGGTAGCCGTTCAGGGCGATGACGTCCCAGGTCAGCATCGACACCGGCCAATTGAAGCGCCAGAAGATGTGCAGAAAACGGTCCGGCCGGCCCAGATCGACAGTCACGAACAGCAGACACATGATGATCACGGCCACCGCCAGCAGCTCCCCGAAGATCACCACGTCATGCAGGTGCATATTGCGGTATACGTAAACCGGGATGACCAGCATGGCGGCGGCGGCGGCCAGTCCGACCAAATACGTGAAGTTGGCGATGTACAGACCCCACGAGACCTGGTCGGTCATCCCGGTGGTGACCAGCCCGTGCACAAACTGCTGGCACCAGGCATACAGACCTACCAGCGCGATGACCGTCAGTATGGTCATCCACAAGTGATAGCGCCAGCCTCCGACAAAACTCAGCCGTACGCAGTCCCAGACGAAGGTCAGGTAGCGCCGCATATGTCAGTCAGTCCTCTGGCAGTCTCGCAGCGCGCGCCTCAGCCCGGCGCGTTGCAAAAGGGTACGCTGATGAGGCAACAGCACGGTCGCATCCCTCTGCCTTTATCATCTTGCCACGCCGTCAGGCCCGCGGTTTCACCGGCGTGATGGGCTCGTGGTACCTGCTGCCGCGCTCGTCGAAGTAGTAGAAGAAACGCGGCAGCGTGCCGACGTCCTGCTTCAACACGAAGATGCGTTTCTGCCGCAGGATATAGGCGACTTCGCTGTCCGGATCGAGCACATTGCCAAACTTGCGCGAACCGGTTGGACAGACTTCGACACAGGCCGGGAGCCGGCCGCGGCGTGTGCGGTGCAGGCAGAATGTGCATTTCTCCATCACGCCTTTGGCACGCGGGCGGTTCGACAGATAAGCCATGTGCGGGTTGAGCTGATCGGCCGGCAACTCGGGCTTGGCGAAGTTGAACCGGCGCGCCCAGTAGGGGCAGGCCGCCTCACAATACCGGCAGCCGATGCACCAGTCGTAGTCGATGACGGTGATGCCGTCGGGTTCCTGCCAAGTGGCTTCGACCGGACAGACCTTCACGCAGGGTGGCTTGGCGCATTGGTGGCATTGCACCGGCATGTAATAGCTGTCATGCTCCGGGACGGCTGGCGGATCGTAGTGGTGATCCGATGTTTCGACGTCAATACTGCCTTTCTGCATTTTCAGCACGCGTATGTACTGGATTTCCGGAGACCGCGATTGGTTGTTCTCCTGCACGCACGCGTGCACACATTTGCGGCAGCCGATGCAACGACTGATGTTCAAGCCATAAACGAACTCTACACCGTCCAGGGGCGGCGGGTCCGAGAGCGTCGGCCGTACCTTGTAGCGCTGCTCGACCTCGCGTGCGATGCGCTCCAATACCGCCTGCTTCTCTGCGGGGGTCATCTCCTTGTAGTGTTTCTGGAGGAGTTCCTCGATCGACGGCACGTCGTCAGGCGCCAGGTCACGCAGCGGCGACAGCGCAGCGGCCAGCGCCGACATGCCCGCGACCGTGGCCGCGCCCTTGCGCAGAAAGCCCCGACGCGTCATCTCCGGCGGCCCAGCGTCTGTCATGGTTGGTCCTCCGGCTCGGCTTGAGGCTTCGTTGCCCGCTCTGGCTGCGCCGCGCCGCCGATCCCGCCGCGGCTGCCATCGGCCTGGGTGTCCTCTCGTGCGTCGCTCGCACCATCCTGCTGGTAAACGCGCAGTGGATCCCCCACACCCACGTGCACCGTGCCGGCTCGTTGGTCGCCCATTCGCAGTGTGTTCGGGGGCGCGGCGGGCTGCATTGGCGGGAACGGCGGCTGGTGCGGATCGTGACACTCGATGCACTTCGGCCGCTCCTGCGGCCCCCGGCTCGTGTCCCAATAACCGTTGCTGCGCCCATGCGACCCGTGCAGCCAATCGCGGTAAACCGGTCCATGACACTTGGCGCACAGGCGTGGCGGCTCGTTCCAAGGGATCTCCTGTCCCCAGTCGTCGATGAAGGCGTCGCGATTGGCGATGTGGTGGCAATTGAAGCAGCGCGTGTTGATCCCGTGTTTCAGCACAACATGGCTGTGCTGCGTGAGCTGGCGCGTGGTCTCCGGCGGCGACCGGAACAAGTTATGGCAGTCGCTACAGCGGAAGGTGTAGCCACCAATCTGAACCTCTGGCCGCGGAGACGGCTGACGCACCGGCGTCGGGTCGGTGGCCCATGTCGGCACCATCGTCGCCGCCGGCACTGGGCTGACGAACTGCCATGGCCCGAAGGCCAGCGCGGCCGCCAGCGCCAACAGCGCCAACGGCACCAGCACTGAGGCAACCCGGTCCAGGCGTACATTGGTTGTCGGCGGACGCACGGACTCTCTCAGGCACAACGACGGGATATATCTCGGACCAACATCTAGCAGTCCGTTGAAAAAGACGCTCAAGATGCTTGAGTCGGTAGCGCCTGACCTCCGACTCCGGCGTTTTCGGGGTCGCGCGGTCGCGCTGGACTCGGAGCTCCAGCGCTACAGTCTTTCAACGGACTCCTAGGATACTTGCCCTGGCCGGAGTTGCCATTGACCTAGATCAACTTGTACGCTCTTGCTCGACCGCTTCTGGCCGGCATTGCGTCCGCGGTGGCAGTGCACCGCCAGTTCCACGCACCGCTGCGGACATCAGGTATGATCGGCCAGTCCGCGGAGACCAGCTTTGGGCAGGTCTTCGGCCAGCGCAACCGATCTCGGCGCAGCCGGGCTAGGTGAGCCAAGGAGCATGGGATGACGGGACCGAAGGCCGTCGCGAACCCGCGCGGCATTCTGACACGGGTGCTGTCCTTGATCGAGCGCGTAGGGAACACACTGCCCGACCCGGCGGTGCTGTTCCTGATTCTCGCGTTACTGGTGGTTGTGATCTCTGCCATCGCCGCCTGGTCGGGAGTTGTCGCCGAGCATCCCGGCACCGGCGAGACCATCCGTCCACTCAGCCTGCTGTCCCTGCCAGGGTTGCACTGGATCCTGGCCAGCATGGTCACGAACTTCACCGGCTTCGCACCGCTGGGGACGGTGCTGGTGGCGCTGCTCGGCATCGGCGTCGCCGAACACAGCGGCCTGATCAGTGCTTGCATGCGCGGGATTGTGCTGGCCGCTCCTCCACGGCTGCTGACGCTGGTGGTCGTGTTCGCGGGCGTCCTGTCGAACACGGCCAGCGAGATCGGCTACGTGTTGCTGGTTCCGCTGGCGGCGACCATTTTCAAGACCGCCGGCCGCCACCCTGTCGCCGGTCTGGCGGCAGGCTTCGCAGGCGTGTCGGGCGGGTACAGCGCGAACCTGCTCCTGGGGACCATCGACCCGCTCCTGGCCGGGCTGAGCCAGGAGGCCGCCCGCATCATCGACCCGGAGTACCGGGTCAACCCGGCCGCGAACTACCTGTTCATGGCGGCCTCGACCTTCTTGATCACGGCCGTTGGGAGCTGGGTCACGGAGCGCATCGTCGAGCCGCGCCTGGGACGGTGGCAGGGGACCAGCGACGGCGAAGCCGGCGAGTCACGCCCGGAACTGCACCGTCTGAGGCCCGAAGAGCGGCGCGGGTTGATGGGCGCCCTGCTAGCCGCGCTGCTGTTTGCCGCTTTTCTACTTGCCGGCACGGTGCCGGCCAACGGCTACCTGCGGGACCCGGTTACCGGCGACCTGCTGCATTCCCCCTTCATGTCCGGGATCGTTGCCTTCATTTTCCTCGGTGGAGCCGCGTGCGGGCTGGCCTACGGCGCTTTCGCCGGCACGATTCGCAATGACCGCGATGCGATCAAAGGCATGTCGCGCGCGATGGGCACGCTGGGGCATTACCTAGTGCTGGTCTTCTTCGCCGCCCAGTTCGTGGCCTATTTCAACTGGACGAACCTGGGGTTACTGGTGGCCGTCAAGGGAGCCGATGCGCTGCGGGCGTCAGGGCTCGGCGGCATCCCGATGATGCTCTGCTTTGTGGTCCTATCCGCGTTGATCAACCTGTTGATCGGCAGCGCCTCCGCCAAGTGGGCGGTTATGGCCCCAGTGTTCATCCCGATGTTCATGCTGCTGGGCTACTCTCCGGAGCTGGTCCAGGCCGCGTATCGCATCGGCGACAGTTGCACGAACGTCATCTCGCCGATGATGTCCTATTTCGCGCTGATCATTGCGTTCTTCCAGAAGTACGACGCCCGGGCCGGCATCGGGACGCTGGTGGCCACGATGCTGCCGTATTCCATCGTTTTCCTGATCGCCTGGTCGCTCCTGCTGATGCTGTGGATGTGGCTGGGCTGGCCGCTGGGTTTCTGAAATCGAATCCCGCGCCCGGTTGACTTGCGCGCTGCGGCGCCGGCCGGGCTGGCAGCCGCGCTTGTTCGCCTCGTCCGCCGACAGCGCCACGCCCCTCAAACGTGCCTGCCGAGGGCCGGGCGATGATACTTTCGGCCACGAGGCGTGACGTACCTGCTCGTGTCGTGCGTCGCCGAAAGGCCCTTTTCAGCCCTGTGACAGGGACCGCGAGGCGGCGACGCGTGGCCAATTCGGGTCAGTCACGCCATCCTGAGCAGCCACCGCAATGTCCGCCGCTTCGCAATCTACAGTGCCAATGCGCTCACCGTGGCCTGAGCCCGCCAAGAGCGCACGCTGCGGATGGCCTCACTGCGCCGGCGTACCGGCTGGCGTCGGCTCGGTCAGGGTGGCCGGCATGAGGCGGTCCAGGGGACTGCTGACACTCGGCGTGACCTCGGGTGCGGCAGCGACGAATCCCGGTTTGGCCGGCTCGGCAGCAGGGGCCTCGGCGTACTTGACACGCAATTCCTGGTAAGCCTTGAAACCAGTGCCGGCGGGGATCAGGCGGCCGAGGATCACATTTTCTTTCAGCCCGACCAAGCGGTCTTCGGCCGCGGCCAGCGCTGCCTGGGTCAGCACCTTGGTGGTCTCCTGGAATGAGGCCGCGGAAATGAACGACTCGCTCTGGAGGCTGGCCTTGGTGATGCCGAGCAGCAGCGTCTTGGCCGTGGCGGGCCGCGGCTTGCGACCCTTGGCGGGAGTGCCGCCTTCCGCCTCGACGGCTTCGTTCTTGGCGGTGAACTCCTCGCGCGAAACGATCTGATTGACGGCGAAGTCGGTGCTCCCCGGATCGACGACTTTCACGCTGCGCGCCAGGCGCTGGTTCTCTTCCCGGAAGCGGAACTTGTCCACCACTTCGTTGGGCAGGAAGCAGGAATCGCCTTCGCTCTCGATCTTCACCTTACGCAGCATCTGCGCCAGGATGATCTCGATGTGCTTGTCGTTGATCGTCACATTCTGCTGACGATAGACGCTCTGCACCTCCTTCAGCAGGTAGCGCTGCAAGTCCTCCTCGCCGTTGATACGCAGGATGTCATGCGGAATCAGCGGACCTTCGATGAGCGGCGTGCCGGCCTCAACCTTGTCGCCGGCGTGCACCAGTAGCTGCTTGTCCTGCGGCACGTGGTGCTCATGCTCCAACCCGCCCTCGGACCTGACGATGATGGTCATCTTGCCGCGGCGTCGGTCGGCTTGCAGAGCGACTTCACCCGAGATTTCGGCCATCACAGCAGGCTCTTTCGGCTTGCGGGCCTCAAAGATCTCGGTGACACGTGGCAACCCGCCGGTGATGTCCTGCGTGCCGGCGATCTCGCGGGGCTGACGAGCCAGTAGGGTACCGGGCTGCACCGGGTCGCCTTCCTTGACCTCGATGCGTGCCTTGGCGGGCAGGTGATGGAAGTCGAGGATCTGACCTTCGCGGTCCTCGATCAGAATACGCGGATGCTTCTCGCCCTTGTGCTCTACGACCACATACTTGCCGCCCTCGCGACCTTCCTTCTCGTGACGCACGGTCTCGCCATCGATAATGTCCTGGAAGCGGACGAAGCCGGCTTTCTCGGCGAGCATGGGAGTGAAGTGCGGGTCCCACTGCACGATCACGTTGCGGGGGGCTACTTTGGCACCGTCGGGGAACAGCACGGCGGCCCCATAGGGCACCTTGTAGCGTTCCAGCTCACGCCCTTTGTCGTCTTTGAGGGCGATTTCGCCGTTGCGCTTCAGCACGCGCCAGATGGTCCGTCCGGCTTCCTCGTCGCGCATCTCCACGGCATTGAGTCCCTGATAGGCGATGGTGCCGCCCTGCAAGACGGCGATCTCGCTCTCCACGACGGCCCGACTGGCCACGCCACCGGTATGGAAAGTGCGCATGGTGAGCTGCGTGCCGGGTTCGCCGATGGACTGCGCCGCCAGAATGCCGACCGCCAGTCCCTCTTCGACCAAGTGGCCGGTGGACATATCGGCGCCGTAGCAGCGGGCGCAGACGCCCTGACGGCTCTCGCAGGTCAATGGGCTGCGGACGCGGACACTCTCCAGGCCCAGGCCGCCGTCTTCCGGCTTGGCCTCCAGCTTGCGGGCGATCTGCGGGGTGATCAGCTCGTTCTGACGGACGATAACCTCGTCGGTGCGGGGGTCGCGGATCGTATCGCGTGCCACGCGCCCGATGATTAGCTCGGAGAGCTTCACGTCGACTTCTTCGCCGCGATAGATCGTGCTCTTGGTGATGCCTCCGGTCGTCCCGCAGTCGTGCTCGTTGACGATGACGTTCTGGGCCACGTCGGCCAGTTTGCGTGTCAGATACCCGCTGTCGGCCGTCTTCAAGGCCGTGTCGGCCAAGCCCTTACGGGCGCCGTGGGTGGAGCTGAAGTACTCCAGCACCGACAGACCCTCGCGGAAATTGGCTTTGATCGGGGCTTCGATGATCTCGCCCGAGGGTTTGGCCATCAAAGCGCGCATGCCGGCCAACTGGCGGATCTGGTCGATGCTGCCGCGGGCCCCCGAATCGGTCATCAGATAAATCGGGTTCAGGTAGGGCTTGGCGCCCGGCTGGCCCGGTTTGGCCTCGTTACCCGCGGCGTCACGCCAATCGTTCTTCAGCGTGTTCATCATCTCCTGGGTGACCTGCTCGCGCGCGTGCACCCAGATGTCGATGAGCTGATTGTGCCGTTCCATCGGCGTGATGACGCCATTGGCGAAGTTGCGCTCCACCCGATCGACCACTTTCTGGGCGGCCTCCAGAATGCGCTGCTTTTTCTCGGGAATGCGCAAGTCGGTCAGGGCGAAGGACAGACCGGCCAGCGTGCTGTGCCGGAAACCCAGCTCCTTGATCTTGTCCAGCAGATCGATCGTGGCCGCGCGCCCCAGCAGATCATGGCAGTCGGCGATCACGCGCGAGATGCCTTTGCCCAACGCATAGTTGTAGAACGGCATGGCCGGCGGCAGGATCTCATTGAAGATGCAGCGCCCCACCGTGGTGGTGACCCGCCGATTGGCCGGCAGCGGCGTCGGCAGCGCGTCGCGACTGACGACCACGCGGTCGCGATCCAGACGCACCCGGATGGGCGTGTGCATGCCGATCTGTCCCATGTTGTGAGCTAGGATCGCCTCCGCCGGACTGGCGAAAGCCCGTTCCTGACCGGCCGGACGCTCGCCGACTTCGCCGGCATGCTCGCAAGTCAGGTAGTAGATGCCCATCACCATGTCCTGTGACGCGGACATGATTGGGGAACCGTTGGCCGGGCTGAAGATGTTGTTGGTGCTCATCATCAGCACGTGGGCCTCGGCCTGGGCCTCGATACTCAGCGGCAGGTGCACGGCCATCTGGTCGCCGTCGAAGTCGGCGTTGAAACCCTTGCACACCAGCGGGTGGATCTTGATGGCGTTACCTTCGACGAGCACGGGCTCGAAGGCCTGGATGCCCATGCGGTGCAGCGTGGGCGCCCGGTTGAGCAGCACCGGGTGCTGATAGATGACCTCTTCCAGGATGTCCCAGATCTGCTGTTCCCGGCGCTCCAGCATCTTCTTGGCGCTCTTGATAGTGTCGGCCAGCCCGCGCTCGCGCAGCTTGCGAATAATGAACGGCTGGTACAGCTCCAGGGCGATTTTCTTGGGCAGACCGCACTGGTGGAGCTTCAGCTCCGGTCCGACGACGATGACCGACCGGGCCGAGTAATCCACGCGCTTGCCCAGCAGGTTCTCGCGGAAGCGGCCCTGCTTGCCCTTGATCATGTCTGTCAGGCTCTTCAGCGGACGGTTGCTGCTGCCCAGCACCGGGCGGCGACAGCGACCGTTGTCAAACAGCGCGTCCACCGCCTGCTGGAGCATCCGCTTCTCGTTGCGGATGATCACCTCGGGCGCGTTCAGATCGATCAGCTTCTTGAGGCGATTGTTGCGGTTGATGATGCGCCGGTACAAGTCATTCAGATCGCTGGAGGCGAAATTGCCGCTGTCCAGCAGGACCAGCGGACGCAGGTCCGGCGGAATCACGGGAATGACTTCCAGAACCATCCATTGCGGCTCGTTGCCGCTCTTGCGGATGGCTTCCACCAGCCGCAGGCGCTGGCTGAGTTCCTTGATCTTCTGCTTGCTGTTGGTCTTGCGCAGGCCGTCCAGCAGGTCGGCTGACAACTGTGCCAGGTCGAGCTGCATCAGCAGCTCGCGGATGGCTTCAGCCCCCATCAAGGCCCGGAAGCCGGAATCACCATATTCCTCCACCGCGCGCCGATACTCTTCTTCGGTGAGCAGTTGCTTGCGCTCCAGTTTGGAGGCCCCGGGATCCACCACCACGTAATCCTGGAAATAGATGATCTTCTCCAGGTCGCTGGTCTTCATGTCCAGCAGGGTGCCCAGCCGGCTGGGCATGGCCTTGAAAAACCAGATGTGCACGACCGGGGCTGCCAGATTGATGTGCCCCATGCGCTTGCGCCGCACGCGACTGTGCGTCACCTTCACGCCGCAACGGTCGCAAATCATCCCCTTGTGTTTTGTGCCCTTGTACTTGCCGCAAAAGCACTCCCAGTCGCGTTCCGGGCCGAAGATGCGCTCGCAGAACAGACCGTCCTTCTCGGCCCGGTAGGTGCGGTAGTTGATAGTCTCCGGCTTCTTCACCTCGCCGAAGGACCAGGCCCGAATGTCGTTCGGGGAAGCCAGTGAAATACGCACCGCCGTGAAGTCATTGATCCGGTCATAGACGGTTTCGGCCATCGGCTGGTTACCTCTTGTCAACCGGGGCGTCGGCGCCCCGGGCTAGTCAGGCGCTGCTGGCGCGGCTGCTGGCGCTGACCGCGGCCCAATCTTCGGCGCGCATGGTCATGCCTACCACGCCGGGCGCCCGACGGAATCCCAACTCCTCGCAAAAGTCCACTTCTGTGCCGTAGGCGACCAGGTCGACACGCTGCACGCCGGCGGCGTACATGGCGTCGAGCACGCGGCGGGCCATCTCGGTGGCGATGCCGTGGGTGTCGTGCTCGATGCGTCCGTCGGTGCGCGTCACCGCCGCCGGCCCCTGGAAAGCCGGGTCCAGCTTGCACTCCGTCAGGTAGCCGCGCAGTCCGTCACACACGCCGCGCGCAATGCCGATCAGCTTGCCGCCCACATAGGCCGTCACGAAAGCGGCGCTGTTGGCGGTCATCTTGCGGATCTGTTCGGGGCGCGCGGCGATATCATGCTGCAAGCGCCGATAGAACTCGGTCAGTTCCTCGGGGGTGGTGTCCTTGCCGGTCTTGTATTCGACGGTCAGCATGCGCGCGTTCCTCGTCCCGGTCATGCGCTACGGCCGGTTACAACAGACGGCGTTTCTCCAGTTGTATGTTCAGGCCCAACCCGCGGATCTCGTTGCACAGCACGTCGAAGGACACCGGCGTGCCGGCATCCAGCGTATGTGTGCCCTTGACCATGCTTTCGTAGATCTTGGTCCGTCCCTCCACGTCGTCGCTCTTGACAGTCAGCAGCTCCTGGAGGATGTAGGCCGCTCCGTAGGCTTCCAGTCCCCAGACTTCCATTTCGCCGAAGCGCTGGCCGCCGGTGCGCGCCTTGCCGCCCAGCGGCTGCTGCGTGATCAGGCTGTACGGTCCGGTCGAGCGGGCGTGGATCTTGTCATCCACTAGATGGTGCAGCTTCATCATGTAGATGTAGCCCACCGTTACCGGCTGCGTGAAAGGCTCGCCGGTGCGCCCGTCGTACAGCGTCACCTTGCCGCTCAAGGGCATCTCGGTGAGCAACTCGCCGGTGCGTCCGGCATTGCGGATCACCTCCGGATCCTGCCGACGTTTGCGCACCTGCTCGTTGGCCTCGGCGATGCAGGCGCGGATCTGGGCTTCGGTAGCCCCGTCGAAGACCGGCGAAATGACCTGGAAGCCCAGCACCGCCGCCGCCCAACCCAGGTGCGTTTCCAGAATCTGCCCGACGTTCATACGGCTGGGAACGCCCAGCGGGTTGAGCACGATATCCACCGGGGTGCCGTCCTCCAGGAACGGCATGTCCTCCTCCGGCATGATCTTGGCGATCACGCCCTTGTTGCCGTGACGTCCGGCCATCTTGTCGCCCACGCTCAGGGTGCGCTTGGTGGCGACGTAAACCTTGACCATTTCCAGCACGCCCGAAGGCAGCTCGTCGCCGCGCTTCATATGGCCCAGACGCCGTTCGCATTCGCGCGCCAGTTCCTCGATGCGCGGCCAGAAGCGGTTGTAGATGCGTTCGGCGTCCTCACGTTTGGTGGCCGGTTTGACCCACTTGAGGGAGAAAGTTTCGATCTGCTCCAGGATGACGTCCGGGTTCTCGCTGCGCCCGACACGCTGGCGCGTGTTCGGGTCGATCATCTCCTGCCCGGTCACCTGGTTGATCTGCTCGACCATCTGGCGGAACAGCTTGATGCGCTTCTCATTGCACTCGCTCTGGAAGGCCTTCATCTGCCGTTCCACTTCCTTTTTCTGCTCCTCATCCAAGTGGGTGCGGCGGCTGAAATGCTTGGCCCCGATGACGATGCCTTCCTGACCGGCGGGCAGTTCGAGCGAGTCATTCTTCACGTCTTCGCCAGCCCTTCCGAAGATGGCATGCAGCAGCTTCTCCTCGGGGCTCAGCTCGGTCTTGCTCTTGGGGGAGACCTTGCCGACCAGGATGTCGCCCGGGCCGACGCGCGTGCCGATGCGCACGATGCCCCGTTCGTCCAGGTTGCGCAAAGCCTTTTCGGAGACGTTCGGAATGTCGCGCGTGAACTCCTCGCGCCCCAGCTTGGTCTCGCGGATCTCGATATCGTGCGATTCGATGTGGATGCTGGTGAAGGCGTCGGTCTTGACCAGCCGCTCGGAGATCAGGATAGCGTCCTCGAAGTTGTATCCATCGAACGTCATGAACGCCACCAGCACGTTGCGACCCAACGCCAGCTCGCCTTTGTGGGTCGCCGCGCCGTCGGCGATGATCTGGCCGGTCTTGACCCGCTGTCCGGGGCGCACGATCGGCTTTTGGTTCAGGCAGGTCCGCTCGTTCAGCCCCACGAACTTGCGCAGCTCGTACTCATCGGTGTCGTCGATGACGATGCGGCGTGCGTCTACGTAGGTCACTGTGCCGCCGCGGCGGGCCCGCACTACCATGCCGCTGTTCTCGGCCACCGGGCGCTCCATGCCGGTGGCGACAATGGGCGGATCGGTGCGGATGAGCGGGACGGCCTGACGCTGCATGTTCGAACCCATCAGCGCCCGGTTGGCGTCGTCGTGCTCCAGGAAGGGAATCAAGGCCGCGGACACGCCTACGGTCTGCTTAGGTGAAATGTCGACGTATTGAATGCCATCAGCACTGACCTGCTGCAACTCGCCTTGTACGCGTCCCAGCAGCGTCCCATCTTTCAGCGGCGCCGGCTTGCGCCTCTCCTCGCCGCCCTTGCGCCGCGCCAGGTAGTCCTCCTTTTTCTCGATCGGCGGGAGCTGCTTGCCGTCCTGCTGCGGGACCACCACGTCCGGCGGAGCCAGCGTGACGCGCATCTCCTCGTCGGCGCGCAACGGGACCACTTCACCGTTCACCTTGCCGCGGACGACCTTGCGATACGGCGTAGTCAGGAAGCCGTACTCGTCCACCGAGGCGTAGATGCCGAGCGATGCGATCAGGCCGATGTTGACGCCCTCGGGCGTCTCGATGGGGCAGATGCGGCCGTAGTGGCTGATGTGGACGTCGCGCACCTCGAAACCGGCCCGTTTGCGGTTCAGTCCGCCGGGGCCGAGGGCGGACAAGCGACGCTCGTGGGTGAGCTGGGACAGGGGGTTGGTTTGATCGACCACCTGGCTCAGCTCGCTGCGGCCGAAGAAGAAGTCGATACTGCTGGAAATGCTCTTGGTGTTGACCAGTTCGGCGATCTTGCCGATGGCGTCCGGATCCTTCAGGCTCATGCGCTCCTGGACGGTGCGCCGCAGCTTGAGGAACCCTTTGCGCAATTCGTCAGTGGCCAGCTCGTCGATGGTTCGCAGACGACGGTTGCCCAGGTGATCGATGTCGTCCACCTGGCCTTCGCCGGCCCGCAGCTTGAGTATGTAGCGCAAGGACTCGACGAAGTCTTCGGTCCGCAGCACCATCTCCGTTTCCGGGATGCCTTTCTCGAATTTGCGATTCAGGCGGAAACGACCGACCTTGCCCAGCCGGTAGCGGTTTTCGTCGTAGAATTTCTCCTGGAACAACTTGCGGGCCTTGTCGAGCTGTACCGGGTTGCCGGGCCGCAGCTTGGCGTAGATGCGCTGCAACGCCTCCTCGTGGCTGGTAGCGGCGTCCTCGGCCAGCGTGTTCAGGATGATCGGATCGGTCAGCCTGGCGATCACGTCCACCTGCTTGATGGACGACTCGCGGATCTTGTTCAGGGCCTCACCGATCTGCCGGCCAGCGCCCACCAGCTCCTCGCCCGTGTCCGGATCGACCACCGCGGCTGCCGTCCACATGTCCGGCTTGAGGCTGGCGACACGGGTCGTCTTCACCGGGTAGAACTCGCGGACGATGGCCTCGGTGGTCCCATAGTTGGGATCCATGGCGCGCAAGAACGTGGTGGCCGGGATCTTGGCACTCTGGTCGATGCGTACCGCCAGGATGTCCTTGCGGGTGACGTTGATCTCGATCCATGACCCGCGCTCCGGAATGATCCGGCAGGCGTGCAACGCCCGATCTCCCTCGGTGAACTCCTTGACGAAGTCCACGCCCGGGCTGCGGTGGAGCTGCGACACGATGACGCGCTCCGACCCGTTCACGATGAACTCTCCCCCGCCGATCATGATCGGGATCTCGCCCAGGTAGATCGACTCCTCCTGGACTTCCTCGACCTCTTTGCGATGCAGACGCACCCGCACGCGGAACGGCATACCGTACGTCAGGCCGAGTTCACGACACTCGTCGGGCGTGTAGCGCGGAGGATCCAGGGCGTAGTCGAGGTATTCGAGACGCATGTTCCCGTCGTAGCTTTCGATCGGGAACACCTCGCGCAGCAGACCCTCCAGACCGATGGGCTGCCGGCGCTCCGGCGGAACATCAGCCTGCAAGAAACGGGCATACGAGTTGGTTTGGATTTCTATCAGATTGGGGACTTCGATCGCGTCGCCGTAACGGCTGAAGTCACGAACGTATTGGGTTTCCATGCAGGAGTCCCTCGAATTCGGAAGAAACCGTGGCGCCACCCGCGACGGCCGGGAGAGGCGCGCGAAGATCGCGGCGCACAATACCACAGCCCGCGCGGACAGAGAGCATCAGCCCGCCGGGACTGGACTGGTCGTCGAATTCATGCGCGATTAGCAAAGCCTGCCGGTCCGTCGCGCTTCACCGCTGAGCACCGCCAAAACTCGCAAGCCCCACATTACTAGCACAAACCGGGAAAAAAGCAAGAGCCTGTCGCCAGAATTTTCCAGTGCCGGCCTGTAGTGTCAATCCGTTCGGGCGGTGCCACCGACGCCACGCGGCGCGACGGATCGCTTTTTCGGCGGCGTCCTTCGCTTGCCCCTTAAGCGTCCACTCAATAGACTTCTTTCAGCGGTCGTGTTGGTCCGGATGGACTAAGCTCACCGGCCATTCAACAGGGTGCAGTGGTTGTAGGACAATGGGTTTGGCCCAAGCACGCGATATTATGGGACGCTGGATTGGAATCGACTACGGCGTCAAGCGCATCGGCGTCGCCGCCGCGGACCACCGTGGAGCCATTGCTACCCCGGCTACGTCACTGCCTGGCTCCGGGAACGCTTCCGACGACGCCGTATCCATCCTGCGTTGGGCGGCCGACCAGGACGTCGCCGGCATCGTAGTTGGTCTGCCCCTCAATATGGATGGCACCGACAGCCGTCAGACACGCCTCAGTCGCGCCCTCGCCGACGAGCTGCGCCGTCGGACCACGCTGCCGGTGGAACTCTGGGACGAGCGGCTCAGTACCTTCCAGGCTGACGAGTATCTGTCTACGGCTGAACTGCGCCCCTCACGCCGCCAGGCCTTGCGAGACGCACTGGCCGCCCAGGTGATACTGCAATCGTTCCTCGACGCGCGGCGGCACAATGGTGGAAGCCACTCGACGACGGAGGGACCGCACGAGTCGCCGTGAATGGCAACCGCAGCGGGGGAACGTACGGGGGCGCGCCGAGGGCATCTGCGGTATAAAGGCGCGCGGCGGACTTTCTCGTACCCAAACAGGGTCGCGGTAGTTCGCCGGACCCGTATAATCGGTGCCGAACGCCCTTTGCTCGGGAGACACAGGCGTGAGCAGCGAGTGGAGCATGCCGCGGCGTGGCGAAAGCTGCACCGCATGCCGACGCCCTTTCGAACCTGGGGAGAGACTTCGGGCCTACTTGTATGAGACAGGCGACGGGTATGAGAGACGGGACTATTGCCCGTCCTGCCAACCCGACAGTGCGCCGGCCCCGCTTGCCTCATGGACAACACGCCGACGGCCGGCGCACACAACCAAGACCCGGGCGACGGATTGGGCTGCTGTCTTCCGCTTATTTGAGCGACTCGCCGACGCTGCCTCCGATCGGCAGCGGCAGTTGCGCTTTCTGCTAGCGCTGGTGCTCTGGCGAAGGAAAGCCCTGCGGCTGGAGACCACGATGACGGCAGACGGACAGGAGCTGTGGCTCTTCAGCGAGCCGCATTGCGGTGGAGAGCACCGGGTGTGCCGGCCGGAACTGGATGAGGCGCGTCTCGAGCAGCTCAGCCAGCAACTGGAAGAAGTACTGAGCGGCATGGGGGAAGGTAGCGAACTGCTCGACATCGGTTTGCGAGAGGAGGCCGACGATGCGTAATGCGGTGGTGGTGGCGGCGGCGCTGCTGCCCCTGGTGGCTGGTTGTCCGCCGGGGCCGCGCTGCGAAGCGCCCGCGTCGCGGCGCGTCGCCCTCGAACGGGTGAACGCCAACCTGGGGCAGATCCAACAGCCGCTGAGCTGTACCGGGCTGGTATCGTTCCGCTTTCGTGACGACCGCGATCGCACTCATTCATTAACGGCCCAGGAGGCGCGGCTGATATACAGACCGCCGCAAGACCTGTATTTTGACGTACGTGCCACACTGGGCGGGAGCGTGGCTCGCTTCGGATCGAACGCCGAGCGTTACTGGTTGTGGGTGGACGTGGGCGATGCACGCAAGCTTTGGTGGGGTACGTGGGAACATGCCAGCGGCGGAGGAGAGCGCCGCTTGCCTGTACCACCCAATGATTTGCTCGACGCGTTGCTCCTGCGACCTCTGCCGGAGAGCCTTGAGGGTGGCCAACTTCCGCTCTTGCGGGTTGACGGGTCGGACCACCGGCTGATCTTCGTGCGCATCGGACCCGGCCATCAACCCAGCGGCTGGCGCGAAGTCCGGCTCAGCCCGTGTGAGCCGTATCAGCCGGTCGAGGTCGTCGATCGCCTGCCCGACGGTCAGGTCGTAATGCAGGCCCGTCTGGACCACTATGAGCGCGTCGGAGGCGCGGGGCCGTACACTGCCCGGCGTTATGTGGTCCAGTGGCCGCTGCATGCGGCTGAAATGCGCCTCGACATTCTGACGGCCCGTTTCCGCTCTGACCCGAGTGTCGAAGTCTTCGCGTTTCCTGCCGATTGGCAAGGCGATAGCGAGTGTCTGGATGCCGGCGGAGCGGAGGCGCCGACGCCGTGAAGGACTTTTGCTCAGAATCTGTCAGCGCGCTGGGACGTCTTGCCACCGGTGGAGAAGCCAGGCTGCGAGGCGGCTGCTCTCGAATCCGCAGACTCGCAGGGGGAGCGGCATTGCCACCCGGTGGTATGCTTGGTCGTAGGCTTTCCGATACGTTGGGCGCGCGGGGGGGCGGGTACTGCCAAAGGCTTGGGGGGCTTGGATTGATGTACGTCGCCTTGGTCTGTGCGGCGCAGCCGCAGTCCCCGCCAAGCTGGTCCGTGAGGGTTGCGGCCGACGAGGAAACACTCTGGCTGGCCCGCATTACAAGCGACCGATCGCTGTTTCTACGACGTGGTCCGAGCGGTGGATTTGAACTTTTCGATCCGCTCAACGCGACGGTCGTCGAAATGGTCGCTGGGGCAGGGGGGTTGCACGTGCTGGTCGATGACGGGGCACTCTACGCGACTAGCGCTGGCGGATGGGCGCGACGCTTGGACCTGCCGGGGCGTGCCCTGCCGTTGGACTGGGTTGCCGACGGAGCGACGGTGATCGCACTTGTCCCCTCGCCGCCTGCCGGGCAACTACCCCGCCTGGTTGACGGCAGCCGTCCGGCGACCTCACAGCCTTTCGACCCCGGCGATGCGCCGCTCAGCGTGGTCCGTCACGACAGTCAGGGATGGATTGCGGCGGCGCCCTGTCCAGTCGGTGTCACGGCGAACGGGCCGTTCAAGCCGCGCGTGGCGACGTTGGGCGGCTTGCTGTTCCTGGGCCATGTTGGCGATCGGCGGGAAATCGAACTGTTGCGCTGGGAGGCCGAAAACGAACGCTGGGAACCGGCCGGTAATACGCCACCGATCGGCGACTTGCACAATTTCTGGCTGCTTACGATTAACCGCATACCGACCGTGGTAGCGACGCAGCGCGCGGATCGAGGAGAGGAAATTGTGGCATTCCGCCTGGTGGGCCGAGCGATCGACGGGCCTGCCCAATGGCGGCCGGTCGCCTTTCACCTATCAGACCTGCCCAAAGAGGTCGAGGTGTGTCGTTATCTCGCGGCCGGTGGTTTCAATCAGCATCTCGTGCTGCTGGCTGCCGATCAGACTGAGCGCTTGTTTCTGCGGTTTGCACGCCTGGACAGCGCGCCAACAGAAAAGACCGTCAGCCTGACCGAGGTCTTCACTGACCGACGTTTGCATGGTCAACCCTTACGTTGGGTGCAGGGCAGCACGCTGCTGCTACTGTTCGCGGTCCTGCTGGCGTTGTTTGTGTTCCGGCGCGGTGCGCTGGTGACGCCTGCCGAACTGCCGCCGCAACTTGCCATAGCTCTGACTTTTCAGCGTCTGCTGGCGACCGTCATCGACCTCGGGCCGTTTATTCTGGTTTCGGCGGCGGTGATGAACGTGGACTGGCAACGCGGCTTGCAGGAGTTGTTCGGCTGGGCGGCGGGAGCGGAGGCCGCTGCCGGAAAGTTCCCCGATGCTCGCACGTTGATCTGGTGGACCCTCAGCAGTGGAGTGCACACGGTTTACGTGATGGCTCTGGAACTGGCTGCTGGAAGAACCGTGGGAAAGATGGTCGCCGGAACGCGGGTCCTGTCGCAAACGGGTACACCGGCCAGCGCAGTGCAGATTGTGGTTCGCAACCTCTTGCGATTGATCGAGTTGCTACCGCCGTTGTGGGTACTGGCGTTCTTGGTGGTTCTGTCGCGCAATCGGCAGCGGCTAGGGGACATTTTCGCGCGCACCATCGTTGTGCGCGCGCTGGCGACCGAAAAACCCCCCGAGCAAGAGTGAAGGCGTCAGAAGCGCCGTCGTGCTGCCAGCCGCACTCAGAGTGTCAGCCCGGCAGCGCGCAACACCATTTGCAGCCCGACCACGTCGGCCTGGCTGAACGCAGCTACCTGGTGACTGTCCAGGTCCAACACGCCCCAGCAGGTCCCGTCGGAGTCCAGGCACGGCACGACGACTTCTGACCGGTCGCGTGGATCGCAGGCCACGTAGTTGGGGCCGAGTTCCAGGACATCCGGGACCACCACCGGCTGACGCGTACGAAAGGCCCGTCCGCACACCCCGTGCAGGCCGATCGGCGAGCAGGCTGGTTTGGGCTGACAAGCGGCCAATACGAGTTCATTCGGGTTGTCATGCAAGTAGAAACCGACCCAGGATAGTCCGGTATCACGGAGAGCCTGCCACAGGGCGGCGACGACCGCCTGCATCTGCTGTTGTCTGTCGGTGGAAGGTCGCAGCCGTGCTGCGACCGCCTGGTAGTCCCGACGGCTGTTTTTCATGGTCATGGGCTTCACCCGCATGTTTGATCAAAGCCGACCTTCGTGACATAATAGCGATTTCCGTTGACTTGCATGCTAGATGCGGAGAAGGTACCAGCATGTTTCGTATCCTCGACACTCGGCAACTGGCTTCCGACGTCAAATGGTTCAAGATTCATGCTCCGCTGGTGGCCAAGCACCGTCAGCCGGGCCAGTTCGTCATCATTCGCCTCACTGAGAACGGCGAGCGCATACCGCTGACCATGGCCGACGCCGATCCCCAGGCCGGCACGATCGAACTGATTGTGAAGGCGGTCGGCAAGACGACGAAAATGCTGTTCTTGAAGCAGGCGGGCGACAGTATTCTCGATGTCATGGGGCCGCTGGGACGGCCTACACACATTGAGCGGGTGGGACATGCGGTTCTCGTCGGCGGCGGCGTGGGCACAGCCGTCATCTACCCTTTGGCGAAGGCGCTCAAGCAGGTCGGTTGCTATGTCAGCTCGATCACGGGAGGCCGCACGCGGGAGCTGGTGGTGCTGGAAGACGAGCTCCGGAAGGTCTCCGACGTTGTCTATGCCACCACCGACGATGGCAGTTACGGTTTCAAGGGTACGGTAGCGGACAAACTGGCCGAGCTGCTCAAGGACAGGACGCGACCGATCGGGGCGGTGTATTGTGCCGGACCGGTGCCCATGATGCGGGCCATCGCCGAGCTGACACGCCCGCAGCGCATCCCAACGGTCGTCTCGCTCAACCCGATCATGGTGGACGGTACAGGCATGTGCGGCGGTTGTCGCGTGACCGTCGCTGGGAAGACGCGCTTCGCCTGCGTGGACGGGCCGGAGTTCGACGGTCACGAAGTAGATTACGCCGAACTGGCCGATCGCCTGACGGCCTACCGCGACCAGGAACGCCAGGCTCTGGAGCGCTGGGAACACGAGTGCAAGCTTGGCAAAGTGGGGACGTGATCACGCGTGGAAGCAGTGAGGCCGTGTGCGGCGCAGGGACGTGAGCCGGACCCGGCGTTCGCAAACGGGCCGGCACCGCGCTTCGGCGTATCCGGTTACTGTATTCCTGCGGCCGATCAGGCCGAGTGATGCGAGGTAAGTACAGATGGCACTTTCCCCCAAAGAACGGATGGCAATTCCTCGACAGCACATGCCGGAGCGTCCTCCGGAGGAGCGCAATCGCGACTTTAAGGAAGTGAATCTCGGATTCACCGAGGCCTTGGCTAAGCTTGAAGCCGACCGCTGTCTGCAATGCAAGGACAGCAAGTGTGTTTACGGCTGTCCGGTCGGCATCGACATTCCCGGCTTCCTGAACCGTGTCTCGGAGGGCGATCTGAAAGGGGCTGCCGAACTCTTGCTGTCGGCCAACGCTTTGCCGGGGATCACCGGTCGGGTTTGCCCGCAGGAAGAGCAGTGCGAGAAGGTGTGCATTCGGGCAAAGGGGAAGAACGGTGCACCGGTGGCTGTTGGTCACCTGGAGCGCTTCGTGGCCGACTGGGCGCGTCAGAACCTGGACATGAAGACTCTGTTGGCTGAACCTACCGGTATCAAGGTGGCGGTCGTCGGGTCGGGACCGGCGGGTCTGACCTGTGCCGGCGAGCTGGCGCGCAAGGGGCACGACGTCACCGTGTTCGAGGCTTTGCATCGCCCGGGTGGCGTCTTGACCTACGGCATTCCCGAGTTTCGTTTGCCCAACCCGATCATCGACGCCGAGGTCGAGCGCTTGCGCCAGATGGGCGTTAAGATCGTCTGCAATGTAGTCGTGGGGCGAACGTTCACCATCGACGAGCTGCTCAATGAAGAGGGCTTCCAGGCGGTATTTGTCGCCAATGGGGCCGGGTTGCCGATCTTCATGAACATCCCCGGCGAGAACCTCAAGGGCATCTACTCCGCCAACGAATATCTCACGCGCTCGAATCTGATGGGAGCCTACGAGTTCCCGAGGTACGACACGCCGATCGTCCGCGGCCGACAGGTGGTGGTCATCGGCGGCGGGAATGTCGCGATGGACGCCGTGCGCACGGCCAAGCGACTGGGAGCAGAGAAGGCCACGCTGGTCTACCGGCGTGGTCGGGCTGAGATGCCGGCCCGCGAGGAAGAGATCAAGCACGCCGAGGAAGAGGGCATTGTCTTCCAACTGCTCACGAATCCTGTTCGCTACATCGGCGACCGAGACGGGTGGGTGACCGGCGTCGAGTGCCAGCGCATGGAACTGGGCGAGCCGGATGAGTCCGGGCGCCGCCGACCCGTGCCGGTCAAGGGGTCGGAGTTCGTCATACCTTGCGACGTGGCCATCCCGGCTATCGGCACGCGCGCCAACCCGCTCCTAACCAATGCCACACCGGACCTGAAGCTCAACAAGTGGGGCTACATTGAGACCGTCGATGCCTTCGGCAAGACCAGCAAGCCAGGTGTCTGGGCTGGGGGCGACATCATTCGCGGCGCGGCCACAGTCATCTTGGCGATGGGCGACGGGAAGAAGTCGGCAGCAGCCATCGACCAGTGGGTGCGGCAAAAGAACAATCTGCCACAGCTTCCCGAGACCACCGCGGCGCTCGAAGCCTACCGCCAACTGGATGCGGCGGAAGCGGCGTCGCGCAGTGCCTAGGCCGATCCTCTGCGCCGCGTGAAGCGGCACAGCCGATCAGTTGCTGCCACGGGTTTGGCGCCGTGGAGCTTCCCCGGCCGGTGGCGGGAGCGGCGGTGACGTCATCGTTAGTTGCGTTTGAGTCGGAAGGTGAGCGGGGCCATCAGACGGGGCAGGGCGGGTGGTTGCCAAATCGGCGCCGAATGATAAGAATACGAGCAGCGGCCTCGGTAGCTCAGTTTGGTAGAGCAGCTGGCTCTTAACCAGCGGGTCCTAGGTTCGAGCCCTAGCCGAGGCATTCCAGTCCATGCGGGCTGACTGGTCGGGAATGTCCGGAAATCAAAACGCCGCCGCCACTCGATGAGCCGGCTGGAGGCGTCTTCGAGTGGCAAGTGAACGAAGGGGGTCTGAGGATGGCCACGCGACACCGACTCCCGCAGCCATGACGCCTGGACGAGAGTCGGTGTCGCGTGCCGGCCAATGCTATGGCTGGGTTTTAGTTTGATCAATGACGTCGACACCCGCGGGCGCCTTGAACTTGAAGCGCTCGGGGTCGATGGAGACATCCAGCTTGATATCGCTATAGGTCATGCTCATCATCGGCTGGTCTTTGTCGTTGAAAGCGACGGTTTTGATAACCAGTCCGCAATCCTGATCGAAGCAGTAGACCTGACGGGCCGGCGCACCGGGGCTCTTCTCTTTGGGCGTGGCCGAAATGACAAAGGTCTTGCGGCCGTTGACCTCTTCGTCCGGCAGGAGCTTCAGTTCGTTGTCCTTGGCCAATTGGGCGAACATCGCCTTGGGATCGCCGGTCTGACGCGGGTCGACGTTGGTCTTGACGGCCATCTGCTGGCCCATGATTTCGCTGAGATTGTAGGCAGCCTCGCCGTCCACAATGGTCAATGACTTGGTCTCGACCTTGTTCTCCTGTTCGCCGAATTTCTGCAACATCGTCAACGCCAGTTCTTGTCGGACGCAAAACTTGTCGCCACTGCGCGACCATTCCACCGTGCCTTCGCCCTTGGCTTCGACCTTTACCTCGCCGGCGTCATGCTGCGTGGCGACCTGGACCTTGGCGGTCATCGACTTGTGCTTGTCGAAAGCGCTAATGATTCTCTTCTGCACCGACTCCAGGTCCTCTGCTGTTGCGGCGGCGCACACCAATAGCACTCCGGCCAGCGCCGCGTACACTGAACGTCTCTCCATGTGTTCTGCTCCTTGAGGCTTTAGCGGCACCGGAGGTCGACCGGCCATATGCCCAGTCGCCGGCCCGCGCGGCCCGGTAGGCGGATTATAGCGGCTCCGGGGCCGCCGACGCCAGCCCTGGCAGAAAAGCGGCGGCGTGGGCATCATGCCAGAGTCGCGGCGACCCAGTAAACCGTGACGGGACCTAGCGTATGTGGCGTGCTCTACGACATGCGGTGCTGGACGGTTTGACGGCGGCGGCCTTGCGCGGGGCGCCGCACGCACCGACGCTGCTGCCGACCTGGGTGGCTCGTCTGACCGCCGCCATCGGGCCGTGGTGTCCCCGTCTGGCGTCCAACGTGGCGCGAAATATGCGTGCTTTGGGGGTGTACACGCCGCAGGCCCATCGCGAGTACTTTCGCCAGGTGGCGGGGCATCTGGCCGGGGCCTTGCAGGCCCTGAGCTGCGCCGGTCGGCAGGTCGCCGAGGCGCGCTGCCGACTGGCTGGCGTTGCCGGGCGGCAGGTGGAGCTTGATGAAAGCGTGGCGCGGTTGCAGCGTGCCGTCGAGCGCGGTCGCGGCGTCGTGCTGGTGGGACCACATGTCGTCAACTACTTGTTGAATCTGACGCGGCTCAACCAGGTCGTCCCGGTCACGGTGTACCTGCGTCACTCGAAAAGCGCGCGGCGCCAGGCGGCCAAAGAACGTTGGTATGAGGCCAGCGGCGTGCAATGGATCTGTGCCCCCGGTGACCAACGCCGACCGTTGGCCCGACTCAGCCGCATGGCGGCGGCCGTCCATGCCGGCAGCGTCTTGTTTGTCACGCCGGACCTGCCGAGAAAAGCCGAGAGCGGCCTGCCGGTGCGGCTATTCGATCGGGTGGTGTTTCTTCCGCAGGGAGCGGCCCTTTTGGCCGTGTGGACCGGTGCACCGCTGTTCATGCTGACGGCCGAGCGCTGCGCAGCGGGTCAGCGGCTGATCGTGCGTGGGCCAGCCCAGCCCATAGCCAACGGCCGTGGGCGCGAGCACCGGCGGGCGACCGTGCAGCAGTACATGCAGTGGTTCGCCGACGGCTTCCAGCAGTTCCTGGTTGAGCAGACGCCGCTCTGGTACTTGTGGGGAGACAAGCGCTGGACGCAATTACTGAGCGGCGACCCGCGCTATGGGCGCCAGTGGATTGACAGGGACCGGGGCGTGGCGGCTGCCGGCGGTGACGGAGGAATCTGAGTCGATGGCGGCCCTGAGTCTGGTCTTGATGATCCCGCTGGCGCTTTGGCTCGGGCAGAACCTGCTGATGCATGCTTGGGGGCGTGGCTGGGCGTGGCGCCCCGATGCCGGTCGGCTGCCGAGTGCCGCCAGACAGATCAACCGCGTACTGACCAATGTCATCCTGGCCGGCACGCTGGTGGGCTATCCGCTTTGTCGCGGGCAAGCTCCAACGACGTACTACGGCCAGTTCTTTCCCGACACCGGTCGCGCCGCCGAAGCGCTCTTTGGAGCGGCCGCCGCAGTCCTTTACCTGGCGCTGCTGTATCTGGCGTGGCTGGTCAGCGACAATGTACGCTTCGAGCGGCGGTTGGCGCCGCGGCGGTTGCTGCGCCGCCTGCTGAGTGTGCCGCTCAATGCTGTGCTCGTCGCGCTGATGGAGGAGCTGCTGTTCCGCGGCGTGTTGCTGGCTGGTTTGCTGGAGTGGTTGTCGCCGCCGGCGGCTATCAGTGTGGGCGTACTGATCTTTGCCGCGGCCCACTATCTGCGACCGGTCAAACGGTATTGGACCTTCCCCGGGCACGTGGCGCTAGGCATTCTATTGTGCCTGACGTTCTGGTGGAGCGGGGCATTGTGGCTGCCGATCGGCATTCATGCCGGCGGCGTGTTGGTGCTGATGATGATGCGTCCGTTCATCCGCTATACCGGGCCGGCCTGGCTGGTCGGCGCCAGCATTTTCCCGTACGCCGGCGCGGTCGGCATGGCGGCTCTGGTGGCGCTGACCATCAACATGTACTGGGCCTTTGGCGGCAGGTCATGAGTCGGCGCGGGGACGATGTGCACGTGGCGGTGGTCTGCGACCCGGCCGGGCCAGTCGCCGACGCGGTCCGCGCCTACCTGGCACGACACGAGATTGACGCGGCGCGCTGGTTTGCACCCGGCGATGTCGATGACTTGGTGCGCGCGCTGCGCGGCGGAGGTACATGGCGAACGATTTGGCCGAATGCGGCCACTTGGCTGGAAGCCTTGTGGGACGGACGCGGCCCGGCCGCCTGCTGGGTGCACAGCGCCGTCACGGTGGAGTTCGTCGAGGACGGCACCATGATGACACCGGCGGCAGTGCCCGCCTTGGCTGAAGCTTGGAGCGCTTGGCGGAGGCGCCAGCGGCGTCGCCAAGCCGTCGCCGGAGTGCTGCTCAGCTTACTGGCGCTGGCGGCGGCTTTCCTCTTGCTGATGATCTGTCGCTGAGAGCAGGTGTGAACGTGATGGAAGCTGGTTGGTCGATAGGCGAGTCGCGGTTCGATGTGGCCTTGAATCGGCACTACGAGGGGCTGCTGGCCATCGGTAGCGGGCCGCTGCAACAGCGCGCTTCGCTGGAGGAAGGCCTGTCCAACGATCCGCAGGATGTCGAGTACCTGCGGCTGATGGGCAATGTGACCGTCGAGCAGTTCCCGTGCTTCAAGAGTCGCGTTGGTACTTATCTGGTGGGGGTTTTCGGACCGCATCCAACCTGTCGCGACCAACTCATCAATCTGCCCACGCTGCACGGACTGATCATCTTTGCCGGCGGCGAGCGCCTGGACATGGAGCATAGCTGCATCGATGCGTATGAGCGCCGTCTGGACCTGCGCACCGGTCACTTGATTCGCACTTTCGCTTGGCAGACGCGCTCCGGAGCGCGCCTGGGCGTGCGTTTCGAGCGCTTCATCAGCGCGGCCCGCCGGCACGTCATGGCCCTGCGCTGCACGCTGCAACATCTGGGTGGGCCACCGGCGGAACTGCGTTTGCTGGGTCCGTTGGACGCCGACGTGCGCACCAACGGCTTCGACCATTTCACCGCCATCGACATCACGGGCGAGCACGAGCCGATCACCCTGGCCGTGCGCACCAACTCGGGCATCGACGTCGGCAGCGCTGCGTTGCTGACCTGTGATCACGGTCTGCCGTGGTCGGTAGATGTCCTGCCGCGCTGGGTGTCCTGCTGCGGCACCACGATCCTGGAAGCCGGCCAGTCTCTGACCATTGACAAGTTTGCGGCCATCACGTCGTCGTACCACGTGACCGCCGCGCCAGTGGACGTGGCGCGTAAACTGGTCTGGGACGCGGCTGCGGCAGGCTTCGAGCGTCTGGCTGCCGAATCCGACGCCGTTTGGCGGCAGCGCTGGGAGCAAACCGACGTAGAGATCGAGGGCGACGCGCAGAGCCAACTGGCGCTGCGGGTGTGTCTGTATCATCTGCTGCGGGCCGTCGTCGAGGACGACTCGCGCTGCGCTATCGACGCCAAGGCGGCCGCCGGCGAAGCCTATTGCGGCCGGTACTTCTGGGATACGGAAATGTTCCTGCTGCCACTGTTTCTGTACACCCGCCCCGAAGTAGGCCGCACCTTGGCGCGTTTTCGCGTGCGCTCGCTGGACGGCGCCCGGCGCAACGCCCGGCGTTATGGATATCCCGGGGCACGCTACGCTTGGGAGAGCTCGCCCGACGGCGACGAGAACTGCCCGAACTGGCAATATGCGGACCACGAGGTGCATGTGACGGCCGATGTGGCCTACGGGCTGTTCCATGCCCATATGGTCGTGCCCGAAGACAGGCAGTTGCTGTGCGAAGTGGCGGAGGTGCTGGTCGAAACCGCACGCTACTGGTGTGAGCGTGTCAGTTACGACCCACGCCGACAGCAGTTCGAGCTGCTGATGGTCATGGGGCCGGACGAGTACACGCCATTCTCGCGCAACAACGCGTATACCAACCGGCTGGTGGCCTTCGCCCTGACGACGGCGGCGTTCTGCTGGGGCAAACTGGAGCGGTTGGATCCGGCGGCGGCTGACGCCCTGCGCGCCAGACTGGGGCTGAACGATGCGGAACTGCAACGCTGGCTTCAGGTGGCGCGCGGGCTGCGGATGCCCTATGACGCGGGGCGCAAGCTGGTGTTGCAGAGCGACGACTTCTTCGACTACGAGCCGCTGGACTTCGAGCGTTGGTGGCCGGATCGTTCCAAACCGTTGGGAGCAGTCGTCAGCCAGGAGCGCCTCTATCGCAGTCGCGTGCTGAAGCAGGCCGACGTGCTGCAACTGATGGCGCTCTTCCCGCAGGAGTTTGACGCCGAACAAATGCGCATCGCGTACGAGACCTATGAACCGCTCACTTCCCACGATTCCAGCCTCAGCCGGCCCATCCACGCCCTCGTCGCCGCTTGGCTAGGTAAGGCCGATGCAGCCTGGCGCTATTGGCGCGAGGCTGTCACGTTGGATTTGCAGCCGGGTAGCGCGGCGGAGGGCATCCACGCTGCCTGCGCGGGGGCGTGCTGGCAGGCGGTGGCATTCGGCTTCGGCGGCTTGCGCACGCGAATGCAGAGCGAAGTGCTGAATATCGATCCGCACCTGCCGACAAGCTGGTCGGCCTTGCGGTTCCCCTTCGTCTGGGAAGGGCAACCGCTGCGGATCACTATCGAGCCGAACTGCGTGACGATCGACCACCGCGGCGATCGGCCGCTGGCGGCGCTGGTCTTCGGACAACCTCAAACGATCAATCCGGGACGAACCAGGCTGACGCGCACCTGACGGCGGGCGGTAGGCAGGCGCGGCTACCCCTCCAGGTCGATCGGCGGGCGCTCGGACTTCGGCCGGTATTTCTCGACCAGCGCCTGGAGCTTAGGCTGATCGGGCTTGATTTCCAGACTGCGGTGCCAGCATTCGATGGCTTCATCGCGCAGGCTTACCTGCTCGGGATTCTCCAGATATTGGGTCATCAATACCACGCCCAGGCCGGCGTGGGCCGGGGCGTTCTGGGGATCCAGTTCGATCGCCGTGCGGTAGCTCTCGGCTGCGGCGTCGTAGGCGCCCTCGCGCCACAGCGTATATCCGAGGCGCTCGTGCGCGGCGGCCAGCTTGGGATCCATCTGCAACGCCACCTTGAGCGTGCGATGAGCCGTCTCCCAGCGTTCCTGATTGAGGTAGACGGTGGCCAGGTTGACCAGCACGATCGGCTGGGCCTCATTGCACTCCAACGATTCTTTGTAGGCCTTGATCGCCTCGTAGTGCTTGCCCTGGGCGGCCAGCGCCGCGCCCAAGTTGCTGCGTGCGTAGGCGTTCCGGGGCTGGAGCTTGATGGCTTCGCGGTAGCATTCGACGGCTCGCTCGAGTTCGCCGGTCTGGTGGTAGCAGGTGGCCAGCCGAAAGCGCAAGTCGAAATTACGCGGATCCAGCTCGCAGGCCATGACGTATGCCCGGATGGCCTGCGTCATGCGGTCCAGCAGACGATATACGTCGGCCAGCTCGACGATGGGGGCGACCTTGGTCGGCTCCAAGCGGACGGCTTCCTGCAACGATTCGGCGGCCAATTCCAGATTGCCCTGCTGCTTGTAGGCCAGGCCCAGCTTGTAGTGGGCATCGGCGAAATGCGGGTCGAGTTGCACGGCCTCGCGGAACTCCGCCAAAGCGGCGTCCAGTCGGTTGGATGCCAAGGCCGCCTCGCCGTCGGCCAGGTGCAGGCGGGCCAACTCGTGCCCCAGCGTACAGCCGGCGGACAGCGACCACAGGCACACACAGCCGGCGACCGTCAGAAAGCGGATGCTCGCGGGGGGCATCAGTCTCTGGATTCCTCGCAGCAGTAGCTTCAACTTAGCTGCGGCTGGGCCGCAGCGAACGCGGAACGTGCCTTTTACCAAGGCGGGCCCGAGAAAGTCAACCACCTGACCCGGAGGGGCCCTCGCGGCATGGCGACGATGCCGGCCCCGACGTACCATGCCGCCATGCCGCGGACGCTCTACATCCTCGACGGCCACTCGCAGATTTACCGGGCCTACTATGCCCCTTTCCGGCCTCTGACAGCTCCTGATGGCGAGCCGACGCGAGCGACGTTCGTCTTCTGCCAGATGCTGTTGAACTTGTTGCGTGACCGACGGCCGGACTACCTGGTAATGGTCCTGGATGCCGACGAGAGCAAGCTGTTGCGTCGTCGTATCTACCCTGCGTACAAGGCGCAGCGCCAACCGCCGCCCGAGGATCTGGCCCCTCAGGAAGCGCGCATCGTCGGCATACTCCGAATGGTCGGCGTGCCGGTGCTGCAACAGGAGGGGTATGAAGCGGACGACTTGATCGCGACGCTGGTGCGACGGCTGGCGGGGCCGGAACTGCACGTCGTGCTGGTGAGTCGCGACAAGGACCTGGATCAGCTCCTCGGCCCGCACGTGACCATGTACGATCCGCTCAAGAACGAGGAGATGACGCCGCGGCGTCTTCTTGAGACCAAGGGTTGGCGACCGGACCAGGCGGTGGACGCCCAGATTCTCACCGGCGATAGCGTGGACAACGTGCCGGGGGCGCCGGGGATCGGACCGAAGACGGCTGCCCGGTTGCTGGAGCAGTACGGCAGCGTGGCCAACATCGTGGCCCATGCTGACGAGCTGACCCCTAGACAGCGGGAGAGTCTACTGGGTTTCGCACCGCAAATGGAGATGGTCCGGCGCCTTGTCACATTGCACGACGACGTGCCGCTGGAGTTCGACTTGTCGGCGGCGGAGTGCGAGCGGTTCGACTGGTCGCGCGTCCGGCCGATTTTCGAGCAATTGGGGTTCCGCCGGCTGGCGGAGCAGTTGCCGACGTCGTTGTTCACCGTGTCTTCGGCGAGCAGCACCAGGGGCGACGACGTCCGGACGCGAGTTTCCGGCGCCCCGGACGAGCGGCAGTCGACCGGGATGATGGCGCCTGCGGCCGACCACGACTATCGGCTAGTTGACACTCCCGAAGCTCTGGAACAACTGGCGCGGGAGTTGGCGGAGCGCCGCGAATTTGCGCTAGACACCGAAACGACCGGGTTGAGTTCGATCGACTGCGACTTGGTGGGGTTGTCGCTGGCGTGGGAGGCGGGGCGGGCCTGTTACCTGCCGGTCCGTAGCGTGTTCGGGCGCGTGCTGCCGCTGGAGTTGGTCCGCCGACATCTGGGGCCGCTGCTGGCCGATACGCGCGTACGCAAGGTTGGACAGCACATCAAGTACGATCTGAACGTATTGCGCAGTGCCGGGCTGCCCGTGGCCGGACCGCTGTTCGATACCATGGTGGCAGCCTTCGTAGTGGATCCGACGCGCGGATCGTACGGCTTGGACCATCTGGCGCAGCAGCTTCTCGGCCACCGCATGATACCGATCACGGATCTGATTGGGCGCGGTCAGCAGCAACTACGCATGGACCAGGTGCCGGTCGAGCAGGTGGCCGAGTACGCTGCCGAGGATGCCGACTATACCTGGCGCCTGAAAGAACTGCTCGAGCCACAGCTTGAACCGTTGGGGCTGTCACGTTTGTTCTACGAAGTGGAAATGCCGCTGGTGAGCGTGTTGGCCGACATGGAGTACCACGGCATCAGCTTGGATGTGGAGCTGCTGCGTCAGCTCGGGGTTGCGATGAGTGCTCGCGCGCGGGCCATCGAGGATGAGGTGTTTCGTTTGGCGGGACAGACCTTCAATCTCGATTCGCCGAAGCAACTCGCCGAAGTGCTCTTCGACAAGCTGGGGTTTCGAGTCGTCCGCCGCACGAAGACCACGCGCTCCACCGACGCGGAAACACTGGAGACTCTAGCACGCGAAACCGGTCACCCGCTATTTGCGCTACTGCTGGAGTATCGCGAGATTCAGAAGCTGCGCGGCACCTACGTGGACGCGTTGCCGGCCCAGCGCAGCCGACGTACCGGGCGCATCCACACCAGCTACCACCAGACCGCCGCCGTCACCGGTCGGCTGTCGAGCAGCGAGCCGAACCTTCAGAATATTCCCGTCCGCACGGAGCTGGGGCGGCAGATACGACGGGCCTTCGTGCCGCGTAGCCCTGCTGAAGTGCTGATCGTCGGCGACTACTCGCAGATCGAGCTGCGCGTCCTGGCCCACTTCTGCGAGGACGAGGCCCTGATACGAGCTTTTCAGGAGGACCACGACATCCACGCGGTGGTGGCGGCCGCGCTCAACGGTGTTCCGCTAAGCGCTGTGACCAAGGAGATGCGCGGGCGCGCCAAGGCCGTCAATTTCGGCATCATCTACGGCCAGACCGCCCATGGTCTGGCGCAAGCGACCGGCATGAGCCGCGGCGAAGCCCAGACCTTCATAGACGCCTACTTCCGCCGCTACCCGCGCATTCGCCAGTTCATCGACCATTGCGTGGGCGAGGCGCGGCGAAACGGCTACGTGCGTACTATTCTGGGCCGGCGCCGTCCGATCGAGAACATTGAGTCACGCAATGCCAGCTTGCGCGCCCAAGCCGAGCGACTGGCAGTCAACACGGTCGTGCAGGGCTCGGCGGCCGATCTGATCAAGATCGCCATGATCCGGCTGCACCGCGAGATCGCTGAGCGCGAGCTGCCGCTGAGGATGCTGCTTCAGGTGCATGATGAGCTGGTGTGCGAGGGGCCGCGAGACCGGGCTGGGGAGTTGAGCGAAGTGGTGCGGCGGGTGATGAGCACAGCGCTGGACTTGCGTGTGCCGCTGAAAGCAGACGTGTCCTGCGGTGAGAACTGGTTGGACGCCAAGTAGTCGGCGTGGCCGTACCGCATGATCCAAGGCAGCGAGGCTAGGCGCTGCCGGACGGGGGGTCGATCAAGGCTTGGACCTGTCGCAGGGCCAAGGCCACATCTGACATGCGCGGATGGATCTTTAAAGCTCGACGGTAATTCTGAGCGGCGGCGGGCAGGTCGCCCAACTCGACACAGGCGTGCCCCAGCGCGGCGGCGGCGGCGAAGTGGTAGGGGTTCAGTCGCAAGGCGGCCCGATAAGCTGTGGCCGCCTCGGCGTGCTGGTCCAGCGAGGCCAAGGCCAGTCCACGCTGAAAGTGAGCCTCGGCAAAGACAGGTTCGCGCGCCGTCAGGGCTTCCAGGCAGCGCAGCGCGTCGCCGACGCTACCGCTTTCCATGAGGGCGATGGCGTCAGCTAGCGCACGGTTACCACTGGCGCTGCCGGCACGCATCCAGAGCGACCACAGGCAGTGCTCGGCCAGGCGGACCACACCCTCATCGCGGTGGTGCAGGCACAGCGCCAACAGTGGACAGACCGCCATCGAGCCGTACAAGCCGAGGTATAGGACGGCCGCCCGCACGCTGGCCGGATTGCCGGCGGCCAGCAGTGGGGCCAATGTGTCGGGTTGTGGCTGGGTGTTTACGAGCGAATCGAGCACCGTGCGCTCGATGGACAGGCCGGGTGCGACCCGCTGGAGAATCCGGTCTACAGCTACGTCCAATGTCACCGCGCTAACACTCCATGGCACGGTCGCCCGCAGTCCGTCCGCCGTCCAAGCTCCACCCCCCGCAGCGCAATTCACACCCGTCGGGGCGCAGCGGGAACCCTCGCTTGCGATGTGACATCAAAGCCTCATCGCACGCTATCTTACGCTGGGATTTGGGGATGGTCAAATCTAATGCAAATATGCGCTTGCGAGCACTGTCTGCCGGCCGAGGGTCCGAAAAGGTCGACTGCCCGTGGCTCAGTCGTGGTGAAACAGCGCGGTTTGGCGCCGCGGGCCGGTGGCAGGCGTTCAGTGCGCCAAGGCTACCTGCTCCAGCGCCAGGCGCAGCTTGGAAAGGGCCTTGTTCTGGATCTGCCGGACACGTTCCTTGGTCACGCCGATCATCTCGCCCACCTGTTCGAGGGTCTTGGCCTTGCGGACCGGGTCGGACTCGGTGTGGTCCAGGGCGAAACGTGCTGCGATGACGGCGCGCTCCACTTCGCTGAGTTGGGCCAGGTTCTTCGCCAAGATAGTCTTGAGGTCGTGCACGCAATCCCCTTCCTGTGCGTTGCGCACGTGTTCGATGTGGTTGCTCTTTTCCAACGCCGGATCGAACTCCGTCGGGAAATGTCCGCGATAGCGGGCCATGCGAGTGGCCACACGCGAGAAACTCTTCAGGATCGCCCGACAAGCATAGGTGCTGAATTTGTAGCCGCGCGCGCAGTCGAACTTGTTGACCGCCCGCAGCAGGGCCAGGTTCCCCTCGCTGATGAGGTCGGTAACGTCCACGCCCGTGATGCGCGTACGCTTGGCCATGGCCAGCACCAGCGGCATGTTCTCACGCACAATTTCGGCCCGGGCAGCGGCAGCCTGACGCTCCCAGCGCAGCAACTCCATTGCGGTGTCGGCGCTAATCCGCCGACCAGCATGTTGCTGAAGCAGGTTGAAGATCGCTCGCCGATAGTAGTTGAGGCGCAAGAACAAATACTGTTCGCGATCAAGCCGGGTGCCGCCGGCAACACCGGGCAGTGTGCAGGCGGCGCCGTCGTCACCACTGGGGTCGCAGCGCCACCAGTCGGGCAAGGGCTGACGCAGCAGGTCTTCGACAGCCGGATCGTCGTGCAGAGGGCTGGGAACGTACTCAGCCGACTCGCTCAACAGCCGCTTGAGGATCTTGACGTCGGCCGGTGGCAGGCTTTGCAGCACGGCCGGCGTCGGCAACTTGGCTTGCGGTTTGATCTTCCGCAGAGCGGACACGGGTGCGTTCGGCTCTCCAGTGGGCATGGCTTCTTTCATCCTCGCTCGCCTTCCACCTCGGTTCGCAGACGGGGCGCAACACCAATCGGCGCAGCGCTGCTGCGCGAAGCAGCTCGAAGCGACCAGACCGCAGCAAACGCGGCCCAAACTCAGAATCAGGAGCCGTTCACCCGACAGAGGGAGCCGAATCGTCGTCGGAAACGGCACTTTGGGGAGCCGAGGAAAGTATACCCAACGGCGACGGTGATGGCAAGGGAAAATACCGAAATCATTCCCGCCTGCCGCCTCAGTGCGATAACATCAGCGCAGCGGGGCGTTTAGCTGCGAGCCTGCCGCAATTCCGTCAAGTCGCCGATCAATGCTTCGCCGCCGGGGCCGACTGCGGTGAAACCACTTGATTAGGTGTGGCACCCCCGGGCTGAGGGGGCGCGGTCCTGTCCGCCCCAATTACCTGTATCGGAACGACCAGCTTCTGATACGCCGGATCGGGCGAATTCGTCAGGATCTCGATTACCGGTTGTGCGTCGGCCGGCAAACGATCCCCCGGCGGCATGGTCACGGTAATCTGTGTGCCCTCACGCTGCGGGGTAGTCCCGCTGGCCGGCTTCTCCACTTCGACCTTGATCTCGGCATAGTTGGCCCGCGCCGCGGTGACCTCGATCGGATGATCTGGGGCGTGAGCGACCCGCAGAACGCGCTTCATTTCCGTCGGATAGCTGCGTGGCCAGAACAGCTTCTCCGGACGGACGGTCACTGGTGGCTGCACGAAGCCGTACAAAGTTGCGTCGATGTGCGGCAGGAAATCCAGGTTGGTCAGCAGTTGGACTTGGGCCTGGTGCCGACCGACCGGCAACGGCGGCTTGGTGGTGGCGATCAGTTCGTACTTCTGACCGACCTCGATGGGCTTAAGCTCGACCACGAACGGCCCGAAATCCTGGTCCGGTTTCAGGCTCAGCAGCAGAGGATCGGTGTATTTGTTGGTGATGACGACACGACGACTCTCCCCTGACTTCTGAAAAAGCTGGCCGAACACCAGGCCGTCGCGTGGCTCCACGGTGTAGGTCGGCTTGACCTCCCCGCTGACGCGGATGCTGACTGTCGGCCGGGTCAGGTCGTTGGTCTTGATCGTCACGGAATGCTGAGCGCGGCCCGGGCGGTTCTCGGAAGCATAACCGATGGTCATGACGCTCGACTCGCCGGGCGCCAGTGGACTCTTCGGGCGCGTTGCCAGCGTGCACCCGCAGGAGGTCGTGATGTCCAGGATCTCCAGCGGCGCGTCGCCCACGTTGGTGATGGTTATTTCGCCTTTCAGCGGCTGACCCTGCCAGACTTCGCCGAAATTCCACTCCTCGCTGCTCAACTTGAGCTGTGGCTCGCCTTTACGCGCCGGCGGCTGGTCCTGTGCGACCAGGGGAGCAGCGATCCACAGCGCGAGGACGCAAAACACCTTGTACACAGATGCGTTCATCGTGATGTACCTCTCAGCATGCGGTCGACCGACACATACCGTTTACTGACTGCGCCGCGTGGCTACGCTTGCGCCGTGCTGGCAAGGCTTGCCCCGCAGACGCCGCAGCAGCGCGCATCCGGATTCACCCGCCGGCCGGGGCCGCGCGTCGCACCGGCGGTGGGCTGTCGTCAATCTTCACCATCGGGCCCTCGGGCGGCCCTTTCAGCTTGTCTTCAAGCAGTTGTCGATCAGTAGTTATCGGTATCTCGAACTTCGGGCACTTGGGGTCGTTGGTCTCGATGACGATGCTGGTGCCGCCAGCCGGCAGGGCACTGACGGGTGGCAGGACGACCTTGAGCTGCATGGTGGCGGTGGGGGGCGGTTTCAGCAGCTTCATCCCGGCACTGGCCGGCTCCGGGGGCGTGACCGCCACCTCAACTTCGGGGTGCGGGCAGGAGACATTTCGCACCGCGAACTCCTCGGTCCCGTAATAGACGACGTTGACCCAGCGCTGCGAGCGCTGGTTTGAAGCCGAGGCCCGCGGGTCCACCCACAGTACTGGCGGGGCCGGCTCGATCAGCGACAACACCTGAATGCGCACCGGCACGGAGTAGGTCTCCTCGCGCTCCAGGCCGGTCGAGAATTGCAGCGAGCCGCGGACGATGCCCGGCGGCAGCTCCTTGGTCATCCACGCCACCAGATCATATGACTGGCCCGAGTTCACTTCCTTGACCTCGACCTCGAGGTCGGGAATCGTCTTGCCGGTGAGCCTCAGACGCAGCGGTTGCCCGGTCTGGTTTTCGAGGCGTGCCGTCATGACTTGCCCGGGCCTGCCGTCCAGGGTGCGCAGTGCCAAGCCGCCCTCGGGCGTGATGTTGACTACGCGTTTGACGAATCCTTTGATGCGGAAATAGTACGTCGGTCGCTGCGGATCGTTCGTGTTGATGATGATGGTGGATTCGACTTCGCGCTGTTTGCCTTTCGTGTCGAAGCGGATATGGAGGTTGGTAGCGTCGCCGGGCGGTATCGACTCGCGCTGGGCCCGCACGATTGTGCAGCCGCAGGTGGACTCGACGCTGTTGATCTTCAGGTCGGCGTTGCCCTCATTGCGCAGAACCAGCGTGAGCTTCGGGCTTTCGGGGTGCCAGACTTCCCCGAAGTCCCAGGACTCCTGCGATAGCACCATCTTGGGTTGGGGATTGTCTTGAGTGGCAGCGCCACAAAGCGCCCCGCCTAGCACCATCGGCACAATGATGAGCATGGCGCGCATCGCTCAAAGTCCTCCTCGTGGTCCACACTGGAACCGCACCGGCTCGCACGACCGCCGGCATGGCTGTTCGGCGAAGTACGGCGACGCGAACACTTGATACTACCCCAGCAACCGTTGGTATGGCAACGCTTCGCAGCTATGCGGGTGGCAGCCCCTCGTCCTTGGTAACCGATCATATTACATATTAGACTGCCTATCATGGCGATCGTCGCCCACGGTGTTGATCTGGTGCACGTTCCA
>Ga0129299_1000090_pt1 | contig 47324 bp, 16 predicted proteins | sample ConPoolayeCmetaG_FD_94477 | JGI IMG/M metagenome (GOLD analysis project Ga0129299, IMG submission 94477) | Hot spring microbial mat communities from California, USA to study Microbial Dark Matter (Phase II) - Cone Pool mat layer C metaG ...
GTTGATCGGGGGTTCGTGGGGTTCGGCTTTCGCGACACGGGCATCTCGTTCTCTCCACGGCTGAGCAACATCCATGTCTGGCGGCTGGGCGGGGCCTTTCGTCCGCTGGCCGAGGTCGAAGCCCTGAAGGATCTGGAGCTGGGCACGGACTGGTTCCTCTACGCCAAGCATCATTCCGATGCCGCCGTCAGCGACGTCTTCGCTGACCGTCAGTCCGGTTATCTCGGCTGGGAGATGGACTATTTCGCGAATTACAGAATCACCAGCGATCTATCGTGGACGGTCCGGTTCGGCAGCTTCTTCCCCGGCCGCTCCTTCAGCGATCAGACCACGCGGACCTTTCTCTTGACGGGAGTGACATGGTCCTTCTGAATCCGCACGACCCCCGCTGCTGGACACGCGTTCGCCGCCGGTGGCGGATCCCGCCGGCATGGGCCGTGTTGTTCGCCGTCCTGCCGCTGGCCGCCGGTTGCGCGGCGGGGCCGCGGATGAGCACGCCCGCCGTCGATCCCGCCACGCTTTCGGATGTGGCTTTTCAAGCCTACCTGGCGGAAGTCGACCTGGTGACCGTCGATGAGGCCTGCCGCGCCATGCTGATTCTCGCGGACGGCGAGGATACCTCGCGGACCTTTGATGAACGGCGGCAGAAACTGGAATCTCGCGGCATTCTGCGAGCGGAGTGGGGCCTCCAGCCGCAGCAGGTGATCGATGCCGGTTCATTGTCCTATATGGTTTGTCGGATTTGCCGGATTCGGGGCGGAGTCAACCTGAATACGTTTGGTCGCCTGGGCTTGGGAGACCGCCGCTATGCCCTTCGCGAGCTGATGTACCATGGGCTGTTGGATGACCGCGTGGATTATCAATACATGACTGGCGCGGCCGTCGTATCGGTTCTGGCCAAGGCCGATGCGTTGATGGAGAAACGCGGGCTTTATGAGACTGAGATCATTCAGCTTGACGACGCGACCGATCGCGACCAGTTCGGGAATCTGATCGTGCCCGAAGCGCCCTGAAACCGGGCCTGGTCCGGCACGCGACTTGTTCAGATGACCTCTTGCCGTTGTCGCACGGCGGAAATGCGGCCGTTTGGGCACTATTGCCCAGGCTTGGGGAACCGAGACGCGGCGAAGTTGCCGGAGGTGCGGACATGATTCGCAGCAATGGACCGAAGATGACGGGTACGGTTCTTTTTCTTGTAGGGTGGCTGGGTTGTCCTGCGGCCCTGTGGCCGCAAGCGGCAGTTCAGCCCGCCGCCCAGCCTCCCGGCCGGCCGGCCACCGCTCCGGCTCAGCCTTCGGGCGGCTCCCTGGTCTATCGGGTCGTGGGGGTGAAGGGTGGGGTCCGTGTTGCTGCCACCGGGGTTGCGTTGACGAGTGAATCCGATTGGTCTCCGGTGCGGCCCGGCGATGAACTGCGGAGCGGCCAGCAGGTGCATGTGCCCATCCGCGGGGCGGTCAAGCTGGTTGCGGTGCCTTGTGAGCCGCCGACGGTTCTTCTGATCGAACGGTCGTCGCTGGTCAATATTTCGGAATTGGCGATCCGGGATGGCGTGGCTCGCAGCCGGATGGAACTCGGGTTTGGAGCGATTCGCGCCGGCGTCGCGGAGGGCACGGTCCGCAGCGACATGGAAATCAAGTGCCCGGTGGCCACGCTCAGCAAGCGCGGCACCGACATCTTCCGGTTCGAATACTATGAAGGCCGGTTCATGATGTCGCTGTCCGAGCAAGGGCGGGGCATGATCCAGGCGATTCAGATGGAATCCACTGCCTTCGGCAGCGTGACGCGGATGCGGTCGCGGACCATCACGCCGGGCCAGTTCGTCACCCAGCAGATGTTCAAGGCGATCGACCACGTGCAGTTTGATCGCAAGATCACGATCAACGACCTGTTCGGCCTCCGCGGGACCGATGAGCTCTTCACCATGATGCAGGAACGGGGCCTGGGCTTCCTGTTGCCGCAGGGCACCAACCTGGCGGGCTACCTGGACGGCCCCGTGTCTTTGCAGTTCGGTCCTCGGTTGCAGATGGACCCTGCCTTCCAGCAATTCACGGCCGAGCGGCTGTTCGAGGCGTTCCGGCGCACGGGTCGGCGGCCCACGGACGGCGACTTCAGCATCGGGCAGGGTTCGATTCCTGGAATCCTCCATGGGGCTTCGCGTCCGCAGAAGGCCCATGAGACCCTTCCGGAGCGGCCTTTTCACCGCCCGAAAGATCGTGCTTGCGGCAGGCACTGATGCCAGCCTGGGGCATAACAGACCTTCACACGGCGGACAGCGGTTCTCGCGTGGGCTGTTTTGTTCAGGGGTGGGCTTACTGGGCCGTCAATTGCCGCACGAAGGCCTGGGCCGACAAGGGCTGTCGAGTCGCCCGCCGGGTCAGGTCGTCCCAGCGGTAAAGGTTGCCGAGACTCAGGATTTCCCGTCGCAGGTACTCTCCGACCTCGGGCCGGCCGCAAAAGCTGGTGGACCAAGGATGGGCAACGCGGGTCACTTCGCGGGCGATGTATTCCTGCACCTGGCTGGCGAACAGATCACCGAGCAGGTAATTGTGATAGTAGACGGGCGTCGTAACAATGTGGTTCTTGGCGGCGTAATCCGGGCGGTTGACGTCCTCCGGCCGGTTGAGCAATTGGTAGCGGTTTTTCAGGTTCCACCAGAGCTGCCCCAGATTCTGGTCCGGATCCCCGTACATGCCTTTCTCGAACCGCACCATGACCTGGGCCCAGCGGGCAAAAATCAGCTTCTCGCCCCGCGTGGCCCGTCGCGCGGCCGCGACCAGGACGGCGGTCTGCTCGGGGTCGGCCTGCACCACCTTGGTGAGGAACTCTTCATTCTTGGACATGCCGCCGAACATCAGGGCGATGCCCTCGGTGGTGATGCTGTGTGAGGGCGTCCGCAGAATGAACGGGATGTTTCGGTCGATGTGATCGTCGTAGACCGCATGACCCAGCTCGTGGAGCAACGTGTCGGCCCAGGCGGCGTTCGGCCGCAGGTTGCAGAGGATGCGAATGTCGGAGACGCGATCGAGGTTGGCCTGGAAAGCGTGCGGGGACTTGCCCGGTTTCTCGTACAAGTCGCTTCGGGCCAGGATGTGTTCGACCGGCAGGCCGATGCCCGCGTAGTAGGTCTTGGCCAGAGCCAGCAGATCCTGGTGCTGGTAGATATCCGTCAGGGTCCGGGTTTCGGTCACCGGCGGCTCCTGGAAGAAGAGATCGCCGAAATGCCACGGCCGCAACTCCGACGGAGTCAGCCCGAATCGCGCACACATGGCCTGGTCGATTTCTTGTTTGAGTTCCGCGAAGGGCGCCGCGGTGAGGGCGTCCAACTCGTCGAAGATGCGGAACAACTCGGCCTCGTCGATCTCGTCAAGCTCCAGCCGCATGGCGTAGAAATCGCGAAAGCCCAGTTGCCGGGCGAGCTGATTGCGGAGCCGCACGGCTTCGCGGAGTTGCCCATCCACCTTGGCCCCGACCTCCATGTACGCCTTCCAGGCCTTTTCGGCCGCGGTGGAGTCTCGAGTCTCGGCCACGATCTTGCGGACGTCGTTCTCGGTGAGCAGCCGGCCGTCCATCGTGCTGCGATGGGTGTTGAAGGTCTGTTCGAGGTCGGCTTCCAGCTCCACCAGCCGCTTCTGGATCGACGGGTCACCCTGACCGGCCAGGAAGGTTCGATACAGCACATCCAGCTGCCGGCTCATCACCGGCTGCCGAACCTGGCCGCCTTCTTTCAAGGCCTTGAGCCTGGCGAAGACCGCCGGATCATGATGGAGATCGACGATGGCCGCTTCGCTCGCCTTGCGGCGGGCCACCGCTTCGTCGCTGCCGGTCGTGTTGGCGTCCCACCAGGCCTGGGCCGATTCCCTGAAGAGCGGTTCGTAACGGGCGACATACTTCTCGTAGAGTTCGGCGAATTCCTTCTCGCTGGGGTTCATGGCCTTCTCCGGATAGGCGGGCGTGGCGGGCGTCGTTTTCCGACCGCAGCCGCCGCTGGTGGTCATCATCACGCATCCGACCAGCAGGGCGAGACAGATTCTGGGCATGGTCCGCTCCGGGCAATTCGCGGTGGCGGCTCTTCAGCATTCCGATGCCGACCAGAGCCACTCACCTGCGAGTAACTCGGGGTATCCTATGCTGAATCGGCTGTTCGAGGCGATGTTGCAGCCAACGACGCCGCAGCGGGCAGCCTGACGGCAGACGCCGGCGCCGCAGTCGGAGCGGCCGTCAGCCGCTGGTCCGAGCAGGCTGGGGCGGTTTTGGCAGAGCATGTCCGATCGGTTCCCAGACGGTGGGACAGGCCGGGGGGTCGGGCTTGCTACGAGGGTCGTGACGACAGACGGAGAATACATAACTTATTGTTTTTAAATATGTTATTGATTATGCGAGGCTTCCATCGGCGAGGCGATGTTCCAAGGAATGAACGAACCCCGCCGAATCTTCCTGTTCTGCGGGGCGACTTTTTCCGGGGGGGCGGCATTTTTCTTGTGGATTTGCCGGTCCGGCGCGTTAGACTGTCGAATTCGTCGCGCTAGGGGCGGAAATGGGCCGGCGGGTGTGGGACTGACCGGCTCGAACCGCAGATGGCCCTCGGTGCGACAGTCCCCTGTGGAATCCCGGTTTCTGTCAGAGTTGAGGTTCGTCGTCAACCGCTGTGTTTCCAGGCGACACAGGCACGCGTGAGTCGGCGAGACGGTCGGCCGTCGATGGCGGGGAGTCCCCGTTGTCGCGGGCGTTGCGTTTCGGCGGACCGGTTGGCGTCGGCAAGTGGAAAGGGTCGCGAGCGTGAGCACGAGGGAGATTCGCAGTTTCGCCAAGGTCGGGGACGCGATGCCGATCCCGAACCTGATCGAAATCCAGGTCGGCTCGTACAAGCGTTTCTTACAGGCCGATGTTCCGCCGTCGGAGCGAACCCCCACCGGCCTGGAAGGGCTTCTCCGCGAGGTGTTTCCGATCGCCAGCTACGACGAGAACATCACGCTGGAATATCTCGACTACACCCTGGGCAAGCCCCGCTACACGCCGGATGAGTGCCGCCAGCTCCGCCTGACCTACGGCATGCCGTTGCGGATCCGCTGCCGCCTGCACCGCAAGGACACCGACGAGATCATCGAGGATCGCATCTATCTCGGGGAGATGCCGATCATGATCGGCGGCGGGGAGTTCATCATCAACGGCGCCGAGCGGGTCATCGTTTCGCAGCTCCACCGTTCGCCGGGCGTGGACTTCATCAAGGAGACGCTGGCGACGGACCGGCCCCTGCACGCCTGCCGGATCATTCCCGAGCGGGGCAGTTGGATCGAGATCAACATCACCCGCCGCGACGTGCTGGTCGTGCGGATCGACCAGTCGAGCAAGATTCCGGCGACCTGCTTCCTGCGGGCCATGGACCCCAAGTTCGGCCGCGACGAAGACATCATCAAGGCTTTCTACAAGACCAAGAAGGTGAAGGTGGGCAACTTGCAGCCGGACATGTATGTCGTGTCCGACGTGCCGAACCCCGACGCGGAGGGCGGTCCCGACGCCGAGCCGCTGGTGCGGGCGGGCTGCCAGATCGGGGACGCGGTGGGGCGGATCCAGGCGACGGGCCTCCGCGAGCTTCTGGTCATTGAGCATGTCAGTGACCCACTGCTGCTGAACACGCTGGCCGAGGACAGCAGCCACAGCCATGAAGAAGCCCTGATGCGGATTTACAAGAGCCTGCGGCCTGGCAACCCCGCCCAGCTCGACAAGGCCGTCAAGCTCTTCCACGAGAAGTTCTACGACGAGAACCGCTATCGCCTGGGCAAGGTCGGCCGTTTCCGCATTAACCGCAAGTTCGGGATGTCGCTGCCGGCGACGCTGAACACGCTGACCGTGGCGGATTTCGTGGCTTGCCTGCGGCATTTGCTCGATTTGCGGAGTCAGGAGCGGATCGGCTATTCGGTACCGCGGCGGATGCCGTTCGAGCTTTGCGCGTTGCAGTGGACCGCCGAACTGGCCGCGCAGATCAACGCCTACCTGCTGCCGGGCCACGAGCTGAAGGATCCGAAGACCGGCGTCGCGTTGGGCGATCCGTCGCTGGCCCGAGAAGGCCGCAAGAAGCTGACCCCGGAAGCGGTGGTGGAGGAGCTGCGGCGGCAGTTGCGGTCACTGTGTGACACGCCGACGGAATGGGCGCCGGCCTCGGCCATCCACCTCGATCTGATGCGGCCGCTGGTGGGCCGCTCCAAGACGGATCGCGATTCCGAGACGGTCAAGGCGGCCAAGGACTTCATCGTCGCCACGATCCGAACCCGGGCGGGACGCATCCTGGAGGGTCTCGACCGTTATCGCGACATGCAGAACACGCAGCCGCTGGAGAAAGTCCAGCTCGAGTTCATGAACTACTACCCCTTGCCGGGCGTGGTCTACACCTTCAGCGAGAACGAATCCAGGAAGCTGGCCGCCGCGCAGGAGGGCGAGGTGGAGGCCCGCTGGCGGGAGCTGTTCGGGGCGGCGACGCCGCACATGGTCTTCCGCCCGCTGGAGGATGTGGCCAGGTTCAGCCGCGACAGCCAGCAGGACGAAGCACTGTCCATCGGCAACATCTACGAATGCGCCTGGCAGGTGGGCCGGGTGATCGTCGCCGAGGACGACATCGACCATCTGGGCAACCGCCGTTTGCGGACCATCGACGAGCTGGCCACCGATGAAATTCGCAAGGGCTTCCTCAAGCTCCGCCGCACCGTCCAGGAGCGGATGAGCATGAAGGATCCCGACGAGCTGGGCAAGATCGCCGAACTGATCAACTCCAAGGCCATCTCCAGCGCCATCGAGTTCTTCTTCGGTCGGGGCGAGCTTTCGCAGGTCGTGGATCAGACCAACCCCCTGAGCCAGTTGACCCACGAGCGGCGTTTGTCGGCCCTCGGCCCGGGCGGTCTGAACCGCAAACGGGCGGGGTTCGAGGTTCGCGACGTGCACATCAGCCATTACGGCCGCATCTGCCCGATCGAGACGCCGGAAGGCACCAACATCGGCCTGATCGCGTCGCTCAGCATCTACTCGACGGTGGACGAGTACGGCTTCCTGATCACGCCGTACCGCCGTGTGGACAAGGCCGGCAAGGTGAACGGCGAGGTCGAGTACCTGCGGGCCGACGAGGAGATGAAGACGATCCTGTCTCCGCCGGACGCGGTGGATCCCAAGACCGGCAAGGTGATCGGCGAGCACATCATCGCCCGGGCCCGCGGCGATCTGGCGACGGTCGGTCCCAAAGAGGTGGAGTACGTCGACATTTCCCCGAAGCAGACCGTCGGGGTGTCCGCGTCGCTGATCCCCTTCCTCGAGCACGATGACGCCAACCGGGCCTTGATGGGTTCCAACATGCAGCGGCAGGCGGTGCCGCTGCTGGTGACGGAGCCGCCGATGGTGGCGACGGGGATGGAGCGGGAGGTCGCCGTCAATAGCGGCATGACGGTCCTGTCGCGTCAGGCGGGCACGGTCACCTATGTGGACGCCGAGCGGATCATCATCGACAACACCGATGAATACGAGCTGCGGAAGTTCCAGGGGCTGAATGAGCGGACCTGCCTGAACCAGAAGCCGGTCGTGCGGCTGGGCCAGAAAGTCAAGAAAGGCCAGGTTCTGGCCGACGGCCCCGCCTGCCGCGACGGCGAGCTGGCCCTGGGTCGGAACGTGCTGGTCGCCTTCATGACCTACGACGGCTACAACTTCGAGGACGCGATTCTGGTCTCCGAGCGCCTGGTGCAGTCCGACACCTTCACCAGCATCCATATCGAGGAATACGACGTGGAGGTCCGCGAGACCAAGCTGGGCCGCGAGGAGTTCACCCGGGACATTCCGAACGTCTCGGAGAAGGCCCTGGCTCACCTGGACGAAAACGGTGTGGTGCAGATCGGCACCGAGGTCCGGCCGGGCGATATCCTGGTGGGCAAGGTGTCGCCCAAGAGCAAGAGCGAACTCAGCCCGGAGGAGAAGCTGCTGCACGCCATCTTCGGCCGGGCCGGCGAAGACGTGAAGAACGATTCTCTGGAAGTGCCCAGCGGCGTGTCGGGCATCGTCATCGACACCAAGCGGTTCAGCCGGCGGACCCACCAGAGCGAGGAGCAGAAGAAGCAGCTCAAGAAACGCATCAAGGAGTATGTCGACGGCGTCAACACCCGCGTGATCAAGGTGTTCCGGCAGATGATCAAGGAGATGGAGGAGGCGATCGGCGGTCCGATCGTCGACCCCAACACCAAGCAGGTCGTCGGCCGGAGCGAGCTGAAAGAAGTCATCATGGAGCAGATCGGCGAGCCTCCCAACTGGGCTTTCGATCTGAAGTGGATCAAACCGGCCTCCAAGCGTCCGGACGCGGAGCCGATCTACAACCGCTACTGGCCGCGGGTGCAGGAGTACATTGAAGAGCGGGAGCGGAAGGTCGCCCAGATGAAGCGCGGGGACGAGCTGCCCTCCGGCGTTCTGGAGATGGTCAAGGTCTACATCGCGACCAAGCGGGCCTTGTCGGTCGGCGACAAGATGGCCGGCCGGCACGGCAACAAGGGCGTGATCGCCAAGATCCTCCCCGTGGAGGACATGCCTTTCCTGGAGGACGGCACGCCGATCGACATCCTGCTGAATCCGCTGGGCGTGCCCTCGCGCATGAACGTGGGGCAGATTCTGGAGACCCATCTGGGTTGGGCGGCCAAGATCCTCGGTTTCCAGGCCATTACGCCGGTGTTCGACGGGTGCAGGGAGCACGAACTGCACGAGGCCGTGGAGGAGGCGAATCGCCGGGTGGACGAACTGATCGGCGACGAGCGGGTCATTCAGAACGCGGACCGCGAGGGCACGATCCTGTGCCGGATGCCGTACGGCGGCAAGATTCGTCTCCTGGACGGCCGCACGGGCGAGCCTTTCGATCAGCCGGTGACCGTGGGCTACATCTACATGATGAAACTGCACCACCTGGTGGACGACAAGATCCACGCCCGGGCGACCGGGCCCTACTCGCTGATCACCCAGCAGCCTCTCGGCGGCAAGGCCCGCACGGGCGGCCAGCGGTTCGGGGAAATGGAGGTCTGGGGGTTGGAGGCCTACGGCAGCGCCTACATCCTTCAGGAACTGTTGACCGTCAAGTCGGACGACGTGGAGGGCCGCACCAAGATCTACGAAGCGATGGTCAAGGGCGAGAACACCCTGGAGGCCGGCACCCCCGTCTCCTTCGACGTGTTGTGCAACGAGATTCGCGGGTTGGGCATGAATATCCAGCTTGAAAAGGGCCGGCTGATCTGACCCTGGCATCGGTCGGCTCGGGAGTCCCTGGCGATGAATGAGGACATCAAGGTCGAGGTGGTCGACAAGATCGACGTGAACGAGCTGAAGGCTTTCTACGATGCGCAGGGCTGCATCATGCCGCAGTCCGTGGACAAACTGTCGCGCATGGTGGACAACTCGGTGTGCTTCGTGACGGCCCGCGACGCCTCCGGTGAGGTGATCGGCATCGCCCGGGGCCTGGCTGACGGCGTCCGCGGCTACCTCACGGAGTGCAAGCTGGATCCCTCGCGGCAAGGCCCGGGCGCGGTGACGCACATCGACGGCCGGATCGAGCACGACCAGTACGGCATTGCCCGGGCCATGGCCGAGCGGGTCATCCAGGCCCTGGCGGACCAGGGCTGCGAGCGGATCGACGCGTACGCCTACGGCACCGAGGTCGACTTCTGCGAGGAACTGGGCTTCAAACGGGCCGCGGGCATCGTGCCCATGCTGCTGGACGTGAGCAAGCTGCGGAAGAGCCGCGACGCGCAGTCCCCGGCTGGCGAATGACGACGGACCGCCGGTTGGCCCGGCCGGCGGCCAGACCGCCGCCGCGGCGATCGGCTTGAGGACGAGCATACATGGCTGAGAGCATTTACGACCGCATCAACGACTACGGCTCGGTGAAGATCTCCCTGGCCTCGCCGAACGACATCCGCTCCTGGTCCTACGGCGAGGTGCGGAAGCCGGAAACCATCAACTACCGCACCTACCGGGCGGAGAAGGACGGCCTGTTCTGCGAGCGGATCTTCGGGCCGGAGCGGGACTGGGAGTGCTTCTGCGGCAAGTACAAGGGCACCAAGCACAAGGGCATGATCTGCGACCGGTGCGGCGTCAAGGTGACGCACAGCCGGGTCCGCCGCAAGCGGATGGGGCACATCAACCTGGCGGCCCCCGTGGTGCATATCTGGTTCTTCAAGGCGATGCCGTCCCGGCTGGGCACGCTGCTCAACATGCGGACCTCGGACCTGGAGAAGGTGATCTATTTCCAAGACAGCGTGGTGATCGACCCGGCCGACACGCCGCTCAAGGTGGGACAGGTGCTGTCCGAGGAGGAGCACCGCAACGCCGTCGAGAAATACGGCGACAAGTTCGTCGCGCAGATCGGCGCTGAAGCGATCAAGAGCCTGCTGAACCGCATGAACCTGAAGAGCCTCAGCGAGGAGCTGCGGGACGCGATCACCAAGACGAACAGCAAGCAGAAGATCAAGGATTTGTCCAAGCGGCTGAAACTGGTGGAGAGCCTGCGGCACAGCTCCAACGACCCGACCTGGATGATCATGGATGTCATCCCGGTGATTCCGCCCGACCTGCGGCCGCTGGTGTTGCTGGAGAGCGGCAACTTCGCCACCAGCGACCTGAACGACCTTTATCGTCGCATCATCAATCGCAACAACCGGCTGAAGAAGCTGATCGATCTCAACGCCCCGGACGTCATCATTCGCAACGAGAAGCGAATGTTGCAGCAGGCGGTGGACGCCCTGTTCGACAACGGCCGTTGCCGGCGGCCGGTGGTCGGGTCTTCCAACCGTCCCCTCAAGTCCCTGACCGACATGATCAAGGGCAAGCAGGGCCGCTTCCGCGAGAACCTGCTGGGCAAGCGCGTGGACTACTCGGCCCGCAGCGTCATCGTCGTCGGTCCGGAACTGAAGCTGCACCAGTGCGGCCTGCCCAAGAAGATCGCCCTGGAGTTGTACCAGCCCTTCATCATTCGCTGCCTGAAGGAGCGGGGCCTCGCGGACACCATCAAGAGCGCCAAGAAGATGCTGGAGCGCCGCGACCAGGCGATCTGGGATATTCTCGAAGAGGTCATTTATCAGCATCCGGTCCTGCTGAATCGCGCCCCGACCCTGCACCGCATGGGCATCCAGGCGTTCGAGCCGGTGCTGGTCGAGGGCAACGCGATCAAGATCCACCCGCTGGTCTGCAAAGGCTTCAACGCCGACTTCGACGGCGACCAGATGGCCGTGCACCTGCCTTTGTCCGTGGAGGCCCAGGCCGAGGCCCATGTGCTGATGATGGCCACCAACAACATCTTCAGCCCCGCCAGTGGCGCGCCCATCATGTCCCCGAGCCAGGACATCGTGATGGGCATCTTCTACCTGACTTGCGACTTCAGCCCGGACGGCCGGGAAGAGCCTCGTGCCGCCTTCGCCTCGCCGATGGAGGCCCTGTTCGCGTACAGCCTCGGCAAGGTCGGGATTCACGAGCGGATTCGCGTGCGGGTTCCTCAGAATCGGATGGTGGAGGGCTTGAAGGAACAGCCTCGGGACGTTCCCCGCAACCACGTGATCGTCACCACCGTCGGCCGACTGATCTTCAACGACATCCTGCCCGAGAACATGCCCTATTACAACTTCCCCGTCAGCCAGAAAGGCTCCGCCCGGGTTATCGCCGACTGCTACGAGCTGAACGGCCGCAGCGTGACCATCGACTTCCTCGACCGCATCAAGGAGCTGGGCTTCAAGCGGAGCACCCTGGCCGGGCTGTCCTTCGGCCTGACCGACATGCGGGTGCCGGAGCGCAAGAAGGCCATCATCGACGAGGCCCAGAAGAAGGTCGACCGCATCACGCGGGCCTATCAGCAGGGCGCTATCACCGACATGGAGCGCTACAACCAGTTGATCGACATCTGGGTTCACGTCCGCGAGGCGGTGACCGAGGCGATGATGGCGGACCTCAAAAACGACCATCGCGATGAACAACGCCGCTACGCCGCCCCCGGCACGCCGGGCGCCCGCCGCTATCTCAACCCGATCTTCCTGATGACCGACTCCGGGGCCCGCGGCAGCGTCGATCAGATTCGCCAGTTGGCGGGCATGCGGGCGTTGATGGCCAAGCCCTCCGGCGAGATCATCGAGACGCCGATCAAGGCCAACTTCCGCGAGGGGTTGAGCGTGCTGGAGTACTTCAGCTCGACGCACGGGGCCCGCAAGGGTCTGGCCGACACCGCGCTCAAGACCGCCGATTCCGGCTACCTCACCCGCAAACTGGCCGACGTGGCGCAGAACCTGATCATCGACCGGCTCGATTGCGGCACGATCCAGGGGGTGACCAAGGGCGTGCTCTACAAAGGCGAGGAAGTGGACATCTCCCTCGCCGAGTCCATCGTGGGCCGCGTGGCCCGCGACACCATTCGCCACCCGGTGACGGACGAGGTCATCGTCCGCGAAAACGAGATCATCACCACGGAAATCGCCCGGCGCATTGAAGGCTCTCCGGCCGAAGGCGGCCTGGGCCTGGAGACGATCCGGGTTCGCAGCCCGCTGACCTGCGAGTCGCATCGGGGGGTTTGCAGCCGATGCTACGGCGTGGACATGGCCACCGGGCAGTTGGTCGAGCAGGGCATGGCCATCGGCATCATCGCCGCCCAGTCCATCGGCGAGCCGGGCACGCAGTTGACCATGCGGACCTTCCATACCGGCGGCGTGGCCAGTCGCGCCATCATCGAGAGCGACATCAAGAGCGGCGTCGGCGGCACCGTGGTGTTCAAGGACCTGAACGCGGTCGAGCTGGAGGACGCCGAGACCGGCCGGGTCCTGCTGGTCTGTCTGAAGCGCAACGGCGAAGTCGCGATCCACGACGAGAAGGGCCGCGAGCTGGAGCTGTACAAGATCCCCTACGGCGCCAAGATCACCGTGCGCGACGGCGACACCATCAAACCACGCACCGTTCTTTGCTCGTGGGATCCGCACCTGACGCCGATCCTCGCCGAAGCCGGCGGTTTCATCCGCTTCCAGGACGTGGTCGAAGGCGAGACAGTCCGCGCCGAGACGGAGGGCCAGGCCTCCAAGTACGTGGTGGTCGAACACCGTGGCGACAAGAACCCGCAGGTCATCATCGAGGACGCCCAGGGCAAGATCCTCGAATACCACTACCTGCCGGCCAGGGCCCGCATCGAGGTCTCCGAGGGCCAGCAGGTCAAGCCCGGCTGGCTGCTGGCCCGCCGTCCGCGGGAGTTGGCGGGCACGCAGGACATCACCGGCGGCCTGCCGCGAGTCACGGAGATCTTCGAGGCCCGCAAGCCCAAGGAGCCGGCGGTCATGGCGGAGATCTCCGGCACCGTGGAGATCCGCAGCGACAAGCGCCGCGGCAAGATGACCATCGTCATCCATCCCGACAGCAAGGATCTGGAGCCGCGCGACCACCATGTGCCCCAGGACAAACACCTGCTGGTCCATTCCAACGACCATGTCGACGCCGGCGATGCCTTGTGCGATGGGCCGCTGGTGCCGCACGATATCCTGTCCATCAAGGGCGAAGAGGCCCTGCAACGCTATCTGCTCGGCGAGGTCCAGGCGGTCTATCGCGCCCAGAACGTGCGGATCAACGACAAACACATCGAAGTGATCCTCAGCCAGATGCTGCGCAAGGTGCGGGTCGAGCAGCCGGGCGACACCCCGTTCCTGCCCAATGAACTGGTCGACAAGTTCCGCTTCCGCGCGGAGAACAACGCGCTGGCCAAGAGCCTCAAGATCAGCGACCCGGGTGATTCGGAATACACGATCGGGCAGATCGTCTCGAAGGAGGCCTACACCGCCGCCAACGATGCCCTCGAAGCGGCCGGCAAGCAGCCGGCCAAGGGACGGCGGCCCAAGCCGGCCACGGCCTCCACCGTGCTGCTCGGCATCACCAAGGCGGCCCTGCAAAGCGAGTCCTTCATCTCCGCCGCCAGTTTCCAGGAGACCACCAAAGTCCTCACCGAAGCCGCCCTCAGCAGCGCGGTCGACACGCTCTCCGGCCTCAAGGAGAACGTTATTCTCGGCCACCTGATTCCGGCGGGCACCGCGTTCAAGCCATATCAGGAGATGGATGTGGAGCGGCTGGGCGAGCCGATCGCGGAAGAACCCGCCGAAATGCGGGTTCCGGAGTACCCCGTCGGGCCGGTTCCCGCGCCCACGCTGGGCCTGCACCCTCACGCAGGCCCGATGCCGACTTTGGCCTCGACTGATGGGGTATCGGATCAGAACACTCCTGTTGAGGGTCCGCAAGGAGCCGCCGCCTCGACCGCGGCAGATCAGGCGGTTGCCACGGAGTAAGGGGCGGTTGACGCCGGAGCGGCGTTGCCGTAGCATGACGGGTTCGATTGCGGTCGGCGGAGTGGTCGGCCGCTCAGATGACCGAGGTTTGCATGCCAACGATCAATCAGCTCTGCAAGCGGCCGCGGCGCTCGGTGCCCGGCAAGTCGAAGTCCCGCGACCTGGATCTCTGCCCGCAGAAGCGGGGCGTCTGCCTGATCGTCAAGACCATGACCCCGAAGAAGCCGAACTCGGCTCTGCGGAAGGTTACTCGTGTTCGCCTCTCCAACAAGAAAGAGGTGACCGCGTATATTCCCGGGATCGGGCACAACTTGCAGGAGCACTCGATCGTGCTGATCCGCGGCGGCCGTGTCCGCGATCTGCCCGGTATCCGCTACCACGTGATTCGCGGCGTGCTTGACTCGGCCGCGGTGGAGGATCAGGACAAGTTCGGGGTCCGGCGGGCCAAGGGCCGCAGCAAGTACGGCACCAAGCGGAAGAAGTAGCCGCGTGATATCGTCACGGCCGCGTTGGGCGGCCGAGTATGGGGACCGGTGACTACATTCACCGGCGTTGCGTCGCTCGACCGGCGACGCCCCAGAAGGGAGCAGCGATATGGGTTTCAAGAAGTGGACACTCTCGGCCGAGCAACTGCGGGCCGATCCTCGTTACAACAGCCTACTGGCCGCCAAATTCGTCAACTGCATGATGTGGCGAGGGAAGAAGACCGTGTCCCAGCGGATCTTCTACGACGCCCTGGAACAGATTGCCGCGAAGGTCAAGGACGTTCCTCCGATAGAGGTCTTCGAGACGGCGGTCAACAACTGCAAGCCCCGGATCCAGATCCGCAGCCGCCGCGTCGGCGGCAGCAACTATCAGGTGCCGATGCCGGTGAGCGGGCGACGGGCCCAGGCCCTGGCCATTCGCTGGATCCTGGAGGCCGCTCGGGCCAAGAAGGGCCGTCCGATGGCTCAGCGATTGGCTTCCGAGCTGCTCGACGCCTATCAGAACCAGGGCGCCGCGGTGACGACCAAGGAAAACGTTCACCGCATGGCCGACGCCAACAAGGCCTTCGCTCACTTCGCCTTCTGACCTTCTTTTTCGCCAGGCATTCCCGCCGCGGGGCCGGTTTGCAAACCGCCGCCTTCCGAGGATGATTCCCGGCATGGGTCTTCGTTCGGCACCGTCCCGCCCCGTGCTTGATCGGCTGGCGGCGAGGCTGGCCGCTTGGCACGCCCGCCGGGTCATGGCTCGGTTCTTCGCCGCCACGGAGCGGGCCACGGTCGAGCAGGACAACCTGCTGCGGAGGCTGCTGCGGCAGGGCGTCGAATCCGATTTCGGGCGTGAGCACCGGTTCGACCGCATTCGCAGTTACCGGGAATATCGGATTGCCGTGCCGATCGGCGGTTACGAGCGGTTTGCCCCGTACATCGAACGGGTGAAGGCCGGTGAGACCTCGGCGCTCTTCTCTCCGCGTGAGCGGGTTCTGATGTTCGCGCTGACCAGCGGCACGACGGCGTCAGCGAAGTACATTCCCATCACGCGGCGTGTCCTGGCGGAGTGCCGCCGCGGGTGGAACGTCTGGGGGCTTCGAGCGCTGCTGGACCACAAGGACTGCATCCTACGGCACATCGTCCAGGTCACGAGTCCGATGCGGGACCACGAGGCTCCTTCGGGCGTGCCTTGCGGAGCAATCACCGGCCTGCTGGCAGCCACCCAGAAGCGGCTCGTGCGGCGGTACTACACGTCGCCCGCCGCTGTCGCCGACATCAAGGATCCGACCGCCAAGTACTACACGATCATGAGGCTGGCCGTGCCTCGCGACGTGGCCTGGCTGGTGACCGCCAACCCCGCGACGCTGATCCTTCTGGCCCGCACCGCTGACGAGCACCGTGAGCGGCTGATTCGCGATATTCACGACGGTTCGTTGAGCTTTGATTTTTCGATCCCCGAGGCGATTCGCAACGCCTTGCGGCCGCGACTGCGGCCCGACCCGGCCTGCGCCGCCAGGCTGGAAGCCATCTGCCATCGTCACGGGCGCCTGTTTCCTCGTCATTACTGGCGATTGGGCTTTCTGGCCCATTGGACCGGCGGCACCATGGGCCTGTACCGCTCGCTCCTGCCTCGGTACTATGGGGACATTCCCTCCCGCGACATCGGCCTGATCGCCAGCGAAGGCCGCATGAGCGTTCCCGTGGCGGACGGCTCGGCCTCGGGCGTTCTGGCGGTGACCAGCCAGTTTTTCGAGTTCATCCCCGCTGAGGAATACGGCACTGCCCAACCGTCGGTGCTGCGGAGCTACGAGGTTCGAATCGGCGGCGAGTACTTCCTGCTGCTGACCAATGCGAGCGGGCTGTACCGCTACGACATCGGCGATTGCGTGCGGGTGACGGGTTTTCACGGTCAGGCGCCGCTGGTGGAGTTCCTGAGCCGCGATGCCCACACGGCGTCGATGACCGGGGAGAAGCTGACGGAACACCAGGTGGTGCTGGCGATGCAGCAGGTTTGCGGGCTGGAAGGCGGCATGGTGGAGTTCGTGCTGGCGCCCCAGTGGGGCGAGACCCCGTGGTATCGCTTGTATCTCGAATCCCCGGAGATGGAACGTCTGCCCGGTCTGGCGGAGCGGATGGATTCGGCTCTCAGCCGCGTCAGTGTGGAGTACGCCGCCAAGCGGGAGAGTCTGCGGCTCGGCCCCGTCGAAGTAGCGCCGCTTCCGCCCGGCACGCTGGCGGCCCGAGACCAGGCCTTGCGGGCGGGGCGGTCTCGCACTTCAGAGCAATTCAAGCATCAATACCTGCTGCCGCGTCCGGGATTGGATACGGACTTGCGTCGCGACGGCTGCGGCCCGCGGGGCGGCCGGTGAGGGATGCCCCGTCAAGCGGTTGTGGTCCCGGTGCCGATGAGTCTGGCATGGAACGGGTGCGGACGGACTGCGGTGTGACGATCGGCAGCCGCCGGGTCGGGCCCGATCAGCCGGTGTACATCATCGCCGAGGCTGGGGTCAATCACGACGGCGACGTCAAGCTGGCATTCCAATTGATCGAAGCCGCCCGCGAGGCCGGCGCCGATGCCGTGAAGTTTCAAGTCTTCTCCGCGGAGCGGCTGGCCGCGGAAGACGCCCCGTCATGCAGCTATCAGCACGCGACGGAAAGTCAGCGGGCAATGCTTCACCGGTTGGAGCTGGACGAGCCGACATTCCGAGATCTCAAGTGTCGCGCGGAACACGCGGGGCTGGAGTTCCTGGCCACGCCCTTCGGCCTGCCGGAGTTGCAGTTCCTCGTTGACCTGGGGCTTCCGGCCATCAAGATCGCTTCGCCGGACGTGGTGAACGTCCCGTTGCTGCGGGCCGCGGCTGGATCCGGGCGAACCTTGATCGTCTCCACCGGCGCGGCGGAACAGGCGGAGATCGACGCGGCGGTGGCTCTGGTTTCCGCGATGCCGCCCGCCGGGCGACTGGTGCTGCTGCATTGCGTCTCGGCCTACCCGACCCCACCCGCCGAGGCCCGTCTGGCCTGCATCGGAACCATGAGCCGGCGTTATGGTGTTCCGGTCGGCTTCAGCGACCATACGTCCGAGATTCATTTCGGGGGGTTGGCCGTGGCCGCGGGGGCAGTGATGCTGGAGAAACACCTCACCCTAGATCGCCGCCTAGCCGGCCCGGACCATTTCTTTTCTCTGGAGCCGTCGGCCTTTGCCGACTATGTGCGGATCGCACGCGGAGCGTCCGCGGCGTTGGGCGACGGTCGGATTCGAGTATCCCAACTGGAGCGTGAGGTCCGAGAAAAAGCACGCGGCAGCATCGTGGCCGTCCAGTCGATACCGGCGGGCGCCCGTCTTCAGGCCGCCATGCTGGCCGTGCAACGCCCCGGCGGCGGACTGTCCGCCTCCGTATGGGACCAGGTGATCGGCCGGGAGGCGGCCGTTGATATTTCCGCGGGGACGCGGTTGGCCTGGTCGATGCTGCACCCGGCACGTTCTTAGACCCGACTTTGTGCTGTTGTCGATCCCTCCTTGTGCCGAATAAAGCCGCAGAAGGGAGCCGGCGCAGGCGACCGGTCGGACTTGTGGAGTGCCGCGGGAAGGATTTATGGTCGGAACGCAAACGAAGAGCGACTCGAACCGGCTGGTGGAATCCGCCATCTCCAAGGTGGGGGAGATCGCTACCCTGCCGGAAGTCACGGTGAAGATCATCCAGATCGTGGAAAATCCGCGGTCCACCGCTCGCGATCTGCACGAGGTGATCAAGAACGACCCGGCCTTGTCCGCGCGGCTGCTGAAAGTCGTCAATTCCGCCTTCTACGGGCTGCCGGGCCAGATCTCCAGCATCGACCGCGCGATCGTCCTCCTGGGCCTCTCCGCGGTGAAGAACATCGCCATTGCCGCCTCCATGACGCACCTGTTCAACTCGGGGGCGACCATTGACGGGTTCAGCGGCGTGGAGTTGTGGCGGCATTCCATTGCCGTCGGCGTGGCCGCCCGGTTGCTGACCGCTGCCCAGGGTCGGCCGACCGTGGAAGAGAGCTTCCTGGCCGGGTTGATCCACGACATCGGGCTCCTGGTGCAACGGCAGGTTTATCCTCGCGAGATCGCTCAATTGGTCGCCCGCCGGCAGGCCGACAACCGCCAATTCTGCGAATTGGAGCGTGAGATCATCGGGGCCGATCACCAGGCTCTGGGCATGGCGTTGGCCGGCAAGTGGCGGTTCCCCCGAACGCTGTGCACGACGATCGGCTACCACCATCAGCCGATGGAACTGGCTCCGGCCAATCGCGAGTTGCCCGCCCTGGTCTTTCTCGCCGACACCCTGGCCTGCCGGGCCGGCATCGGCTTCTCGCTCACCGGTTCGTGCGAGGAGCCCGGCGAGGAGGTCTTGCAGGTTCTCGGCTTGGGTTCGGAGCAAGTGGAAGAAGTCTCCCGGGCCTTGCCGGAGCAGGTGGCCGTGACCGAGGCGATTTTCTCTGAGTAGCGAATCCACCTTCGCGCCCGTCACCCGAAATTGCATAGTCCAGTTGTCGCCCGCGATCGGCTCTTTGCGGCCGCCGGGTTGGGTGGCCGGTTCTCAATCCGGCGGTATACTGGATCCCCATCGCCGGGCGAATTCAGAGTGAGCGAATGCCCGGCGGTGAAAGGAGCCGTTCCGGTGCTACTCAATATGTGCCCGGGCGGGGCGCCTGTCATGCTGGCCCTGCACGCCCCAGACCGTCTCTTTAGCGGGTCGGTGGTCCTGGTCTTCTCTCTCGTCGTCGCGGCGGTTTTGGCGGTCGCCTTGCGGCGGCTGACGCGGCAGGCGGATCATCGCGTTCCGGCCCTGATGGGCGTCACGGCGGCCTTCATCTTCGCCGCCCAGATGGTGAATTTTCCGATCGCGATGGGCATCACCGGACATCTGCTGGGCGGTACGCTGGCGGCCATCCTGCTGGGTCCGTGGGCGGCCTCCGTGGTGATGGCCTCCGTGATTCTGTTTCAGGCGTTGCTGGGGGATGGCGGCCTCACGGCCCTCGGACCCAATATTTTCAACATGGGCCTGGTGGGTACGCTGATCGCCTGGCTGGTATACCGCGCTGCGGCCGGGTCCGCTCCTTCGTCGGCCCGGCAGGTGGGGGCCGCCTTCTTCGCGGCATGGTTCGCCGTCGTGCTGGCCAGCGTGTTTGCCTCCGTGCAACTGGCGGTCTCCGGCTCGGTTAGTCTGTTTCGCATCCTGCCCGCCATGGTGGGCTGTCATATGGCGATCGGGGTGGGCGAAGCGGCCATCACCGCCGCCGTTCTGGCCTTCGTCTTGCGAACGCGGCCGGAGGTGGCGCGAGCGGCGGCCGGGCCTGCCGGCGGACAACGCAGCGTGGTGTTGGGCGGTTTGGCCTTGTCGATGGTGGTGGCGTTGGGTCTCTCCTTGTTGCCGACCCTGTGGGACTACCCTGATGGGCTGGAGTATGTGGGCATCGAGAAAGGGTTGCTGATCGAGGAGCCGGAGGAGTCGCCGGACGGCGAGTTACTCAGCCTGCCGGCCTATCCGTTAGGGGTTCGCCTGAAGTTGGTGGACGGTCGCCCGACCGCCGTGCATCGCTACGAGGTGCAGGGCGGAGCGTTGCAGGTCGGCGACCGTATTGAAGCGATCGAGGGAAGGGCCGTTTCCGATCTCGCCTCCGCCGCGGAGGCCCTGCGGCTAGGCGAAGGCGAGCCGCCGCAAGGGTTGATACCCGGCCAGTCGGTCACGGTCACCGTCCGCCGCGGGGATCGGTTGTTGGACCTGCACCTTTCAGCAGCGGCAGCCCCGGTCGCCGGCTCGGTTGCGCCGCTGGTTGCCTTGCTTCCTGACTATACCTTCCCCGGAGTGGATGGTTTGATAAGCACCAGCCTGGCCGGCGGTCTGGGCACCTTGATCATGTTCGTCCTGTCGTTCGCCGTCGGACGAGCGCTGGTTCGGCCTGGGCGGCTGGAAGCGGCCTACCTGGCGCAGACCGCGGCCGGCGACGGGGGCGACTGAATGCACGACAAGCCGCTCACGCTGGCCTTCCCCCCGCAGGGCTTCCTCGAACGAACCGACCCGCGGTTGAAGGTTCTGTGCCTCCTCGTTTGGGTGGTCTGCGTGGTGACTTCTCCGATGGAGCAATGGCCTTTACCGGTCGCTTATGCGGCGGTCCTGCTCGTGCTGTTGGCCGGAAATGTCCGCCTGATGGGGAGGTTCATCCGCCGCTTCGGTTCGGCGCTTCCCTTTATCTTCGCCGTCGTCCTGCTGCTTCCCTTCTTCAAAGAGGGCGAGGCAGTCTGGCGGTGGGGGCCGCTGACGGTCACTCGCGAGGGCGGGCACGTCGCCCGACAGGTCGGTGCGACGGCTTGCCTCTGCGTCGGGGCGGTCGCGCTGGTTTGGGCGAGCACATCGGAGGCCGGATTGCTCCGGGGTCTCCGCGGCATCAGGCTGCCTGCCGGGTTCGTGGCGGTGTTCGGCTTCATGCTCCGCTATCTGCACGTGCTTCGCCCGGAGTTGCACCGGCTGACGGACGCCCGCGCGGCGCGGACCATCGGCGGGTCCGGGCCGGGGCCGCTGCGGAGCCTGGCGAATGTCGTGGGCACGCTCTTTCTCCGCGCCCATGATCGGGCCGGACACGTCGCGGACGCGATGGCCCTCCGCGGCTTCGACGGCCGCTGGCGGACGCTGGGCGACCACCACTGGCACGCGGTCGAAGTCGTCGGCGGGATCGGCTTCATCGTCGTCGTGATCGCGGTGCGGTGGCTCCTGGGAAGATGCTGATGTCCTCGATCCAGAGCACCGCCGTACTGCTGGAGGGCGTCCGGTTCACCTATCCTGACGGGGTGGAGGCACTGCGCGGCGTCGATTGTCGGGTGGGGATCGGCGAGCGGGTGGCCCTGGTCGGCCCGAATGGTTCGGGCAAGAGCACGCTGCTGAGGCTTCTCACCGGCTTGTTGACCCCGGCTGCCGGTCGCGTGGCGGTCATGGGTCGGCCGGTGATCCGGGAGAATCTGGTCGATATCCGCCGCACGATCGGTTACGTCTTTCAGGATCCTGACGACCAATTGTTTTCGTCCACGGTTCTGGACGACGTGGCCTTCGGCCCGCTCCATCTGGGCCTGGACACCGCGGAAGTGTTGACCCGGGTGCGGCGTGCCCTCGAGATGGTCGGCCTGTCTCGCTACGAGCGCCGCGTTCCTCAACGTCTGTCCGCCGGCGAGAAGTCCCTGGTGGCGTTGGCGACGGTGTTGAGTTACTCGCCGGACGTCCTGGCGCTGGACGAGCCGTCGGCGGCGCTGGATCCGCGGCACCGTCGCCGCGTGATGGGCGTGCTGGCCGGGGTGGGTGGCACACAGCTCATCGCCACCCATGATCTGGACTTGGCGTGGGAGCTGTGTGGGCGGACGGTGCTGCTCTCGGAGGGTCGAATCGTGGCGGACGGCCCGACGCGGTCGCTGCTGTCCGATTCCGCCACGCTGGAGCGGCACGGGCTGGAATTGCCGTTGTTGTTGCAGGGTGGGGCGCGAGCGGGCTGACGATTCTTCGGAGGCCGCGGACGGCGGCGCAGGACTAACCCCGCGGCGTCCGGCGTGTCGAAGGAGGAAGACGAATGCGGCGTGCCCGGCCGGGCGGTAGAATGACCTGGCCCCGCGCGGCCTTCCTGCGAGGAGAACACGATCATGCGGAGTTCTGTGCGACGCTGGACATACTGGGTGGTGCCGATGTGCCTGCCGCTGCTGATGGCCTCGAGCTGCGACGACGACCGCTCGGCGGACGCCGTCGACATCATTTATGCGATCGGCGATGTGATCCTGGCCATCCTCAGCTTCTTCTTCTGATGCGGACACCGCGGCGGGAGTGAACGGACCACCGTGCCCTCCCGCCCGCACCGGATCGACGCGCTGGACCGGCGGTCGCCGGCCGATCCGTGCGGTCAGGTCTTTTTCAACACTTTTTGCAGGTATCGTCCGGTGTGGCTGGTGGGGTGGGCCGCGATCTGCTCCGGCGTGCCTTCGGCCACGATCCGCCCGCCGGCGTCGCCGCCCTCCGGCCCGAGGTCGATGACCCAGTCGGCTTGTTTGATGACATCCAGGTTGTGTTCGATGATCAGGATGCTGTGCCCGAGGTTGCACAGACGGTTCAGCACGTCCAGCAGCCGGTGGATGTCGGCGAAGTGCAGGCCGGTGGTCGGCTCGTCGAGGACGTACAGGGTGCGGCCGGCGGCGGGGCGGCCGAGTTCCGCCGCCAGTTTCACCCGCTGGGCTTCGCCGCCGGAGATCGTCGTCGACGACTGCCCCAGCGTGAGGTAGCCGAGGCCCACGTCGCAGAGGGCTTGCAAGAGCTGGTGGATGTTGGCGAAGCTCTCGAAGAAGGCCAGGGCTTCCTCCGCCTGCATGGCCAGCACGTCCGCGATGGACCGCCCGCGATAGCGGATCTCCAGCGTCTCGCGGTTGTACCGCGTCCCGCGGCACTCCGGGCACTCCACGAACAGGTCGGGCAGGAAGTGCATCTCGATCCGCTGCGTGCCCTGGCCCTGGCAGGCCTCGCAGCGGCCGCCCTTGACGTTGAAGCTGAACCGGGCCGCGGTGTAGCCCCGCAGCCGGGCCTCGCGGGTCTTGGCGAACAGCTCCCGGATCGGGTCCAAGACGCCGGTGTACGTCGCCGGGTTGCTCCGCGGCGAGCGGCCGATCGGCGACTGATCGATTTCGATCACCTTGTCGATACGGCCCGCGCCGATCAGCCGGTCGTGCGCGCCCGGCCGCGGCCCGGCGCCGTGCAGCCGCCGCCGCAGCGCCGGCAGCAGGATCTGGTTGACCAGCGTGGATTTTCCCGAGCCGGAGACGCCGGTCACGCAGCAGAACACGTCCAGCGGGAACCGCACGTCGATGGACTTCAGGTTGTTTTCCGCGGCGCCGCGGAAAACAACCTGAAGTCCATCGACGTGCGGTTCCCGCTGGACGTGTTCTGCTGCGTGACCGGCGTCTCCGGCTCGGGAAAATCCACGCTGGTCAACCAGATCCTGCTGCCGGCGCTGCGGCGGCGGCTGCACGGCGCCGGGCCGCGGCCGGGCGCGCACGACCGGCTGATCGGCGCGGGCCGTATCGACAAGGTGATCGAAATCGATCAGTCGCCGATCGGCCGCTCGCCGCGGAGCAACCCGGCGACGTACACCGGCGTCTTGGACCCGATCCGGGAGCTGTTCGCCAAGACCCGCGAGGCCCGGCTGCGGGGCTACACCGCGGCCCGGTTCAGCTTCAACGTCAAGGGCGGCCGCTGCGAGGCCTGCCAGGGCCAGGGCACGCAGCGGATCGAGATGCACTTCCTGCCCGACCTGTTCGTGGAGTGCCCGGAGTGCCGCGGGACGCGGTACAACCGCGAGACGCTGGAGATCCGCTATCGCGGGCGGTCCATCGCGGACGTGCTGGCCATGCAGGCGGAGGAAGCCCTGGCCTTCTTCGAGAGCTTCGCCAACATCCACCAGCTCTTGCAAGCCCTCTGCGACGTGGGCCTCGGCTACCTCACGCTGGGGCAGTCGTCGACGACGATCTCCGGCGGCGAAGCCCAGCGGGTGAAACTGGCGGCGGAACTCGGCCGCCCCGCCGCCGGCCGCACCCTGTACGTCCTCGACGAGCCGACCACCGGCCTGCACTTCGCCGACATCCACCGGCTGCTGGACGTGCTGAACCGTCTGTGCAACCTCGGGCACAGCATCCTGATCATCGAACACAACCTGGATGTCATCAAACAAGCCGACTGGGTCATCGACCTCGGGCCGGAGGGCGGCGACGCCGGCGGGCGGATCGTGGCCGAAGGCACGCCGGAGCAGATCGCGGCCCACCCCACCAGCCACACCGGACGATACCTGCAAAAAGTGTTGAAAAAGACCTGACCGCACGGATCGGCCGGCGACCGCCGGTCCAGCGCGTCGATCCGGTGCGGGCGGGAGGGCACGGTGGTCCGTTCACTCCCGCCGCGGTGTCCGCATCAGAAGAAGAAGCTGAGGATGGCCAGGATCACATCGCCGATCGCATAAATGATGTCGACGGCGTCCGCCGAGCGGTCGTCGTCGCAGCTCGAGGCCATCAGCAGCGGCAGGCACATCGGCACCACCCAGTATGTCCAGCGTCGCACAGAACTCCGCATGATCGTGTTCTCCTCGCAGGAAGGCCGCGCGGGGCCAGGTCATTCTACCGCCCGGCCGGGCACGCCGCATTCGTCTTCCTCCTTCGACACGCCGGACGCCGCGGGGTTAGTCCTGCGCCGCCGTCCGCGGCCTCCGAAGAATCGTCAGCCCGCTCGCGCCCCACCCTGCAACAACAACGGCAATTCCAGCCCGTGCCGCTCCAGCGTGGCGGAATCGGACAGCAGCGACCGCGTCGGGCCGTCCGCCACGATTCGACCCTCCGAGAGCAGCACCGTCCGCCCACACAGCTCCCACGCCAAGTCCAGATCATGGGTGGCGATGAGCTGTGTGCCACCCACCCCGGCCAGCACGCCCATCACGCGGCGACGGTGCCGCGGATCCAGCGCCGCCGACGGCTCGTCCAGCGCCAGGACGTCCGGCGAGTAACTCAACACCGTCGCCAACGCCACCAGGGACTTCTCGCCGGCGGACAGACGTTGAGGAACGCGGCGCTCGTAGCGAGACAGGCCGACCATCTCGAGGGCACGCCGCACCCGGGTCAACACTTCCGCGGTGTCCAGGCCCAGATGGAGCGGGCCGAAGGCCACGTCGTCCAGAACCGTGGACGAAAACAATTGGTCGTCAGGATCCTGAAAGACGTAACCGATCGTGCGGCGGATATCGACCAGATTCTCCCGGATCACCGGCCGACCCATGACCGCCACGCGACCGGCAGCCGGGGTCAACAAGCCGGTGAGAAGCCTCAGCAGCGTGCTCTTGCCCGAACCATTCGGGCCGACCAGGGCCACCCGCTCGCCGATCCCCACCCGACAATCGACGCCGCGCAGTGCCTCCACCCCGTCAGGATAGGTGAACCGGACGCCCTCCAGCAGTACGGCGGTGCTCTGGATCGAGGACATCAGCATCTTCCCAGGAGCCACCGCACCGCGATCACGACGACGATGAAGCCGATCCCGCCGACGACTTCGACCGCGTGCCAGTGGTGGTCGCCCAGCGTCCGCCAGCGGCCGTCGAAGCCGCGGAGGGCCATCGCGTCCGCGACGTGTCCGGCCCGATCATGGGCGCGGAGAAAGAGCGTGCCCACGACATTCGCCAGGCTCCGCAGCGGCCCCGGCCCGGACCCGCCGATGGTCCGCGCCGCGCGGGCGTCCGTCAGCCGGTGCAACTCCGGGCGAAGCACGTGCAGATAGCGGAGCATGAAGCCGAACACCGCCACGAACCCGGCAGGCAGCCTGATGCCGCGGAGACCCCGGAGCAATCCGGCCTCCGATGTGCTCGCCCAAACCAGCGCGACCGCCCCGACGCAGAGGCAAGCCGTCGCACCGACCTGTCGGGCGACGTGCCCGCCCTCGCGAGTGACCGTCAGCGGCCCCCACCGCCAGACTGCCTCGCCCTCTTTGAAGAAGGGAAGCAGCAGGACGACGGCGAAGATAAAGGGAAGCGCCGAACCGAAGCGGCGGATGAACCTCCCCATCAGGCGGACATTTCCGGCCAACAGCACGAGCAGGACCGCCGCATAAGCGACCGGTAAAGGCCATTGCTCCATCGGAGAAGTCACCACGCAGACCACCCAAACGAGGAGGCACAGAACCTTCAACCGCGGGTCGGTTCGTTCGAGGAAGCCCTGCGGGGGGAAGGCCAGCGTGAGCGGCTTGTCGTGCATTCAGTCGCCCCCGTCGCCGGCCGCGGTCTGCGCCAGGTAGGCCGCTTCCAGCCGCCCAGGCCGAACCAGCGCTCGTCCGACGGCGAACGACAGGACGAACATGATCAAGGTGCCCAGACCGCCGGCCAGGCTGGTGCTTATCAAACCATCCACTCCGGGGAAGGTATAGTCAGGAAGCAAGGCAACCAGCGGCGCAACCGAGCCGGCGACCGGGGCTGCCGCTGCTGAAAGGTGCAGGTCCAACAACCGATCCCCGCGGCGGACGGTGACCGTGACCGACTGGCCGGGTATCAACCCTTGCGGCGGCTCGCCTTCGCCTAGCCGCAGGGCCTCCGCGGCGGAGGCGAGATCGGAAACGGCCCTTCCCTCGATCGCTTCAATACGGTCGCCGACCTGCAACGCTCCGCCCTGCACCTCGTAGCGATGCACGGCGGTCGGGCGACCGTCCACCAACTTCAGGCGAACCCCTAACGGATAGGCCGGCAGGCTGAGTAACTCGCCGTCCGGCGACTCCTCCGGCTCCTCGATCAGCAACCCTTTCTCGATGCCCACATACTCCAGCCCATCAGGGTAGTCCCACAGGGTCGGCAACAAGGAGAGACCCAACGCCACCACCATCGACAAGGCCAAACCGCCCAACACCACGCTGCGTTGTCCGCCGGCAGGCCCGGCCGCCGCTCGCGCCACCTCCGGCCGCGTTCGCAAGACGAAGGCCAGAACGGCGGCGGTGATGGCCGCTTCGCCCACCCCGATCGCCATATGACAGCCCACCATGGCGGGCAGGATGCGAAACAGACTAACCGAGCCGGAGACCGCCAGTTGCACGGAGGCAAACACGCTGGCCAGCACGACGGCGAACCATGCCGCGAAGAAGGCGGCCCCCACCTGCCGGGCCGACGAAGGAGCGGACCCGGCCGCAGCGCGGTATACCAGCCAGGCGATCAGCGTACCCACCAGGCCCATGTTGAAAATATTGGGTCCGAGGGCCGTGAGGCCGCCATCCCCCAGCAACGCCTGAAACAGAATCACGGAGGCCATCACCACGGAGGCCGCCCACGGACCCAGCAGGATGGCCGCCAGCGTACCGCCCAGCAGATGTCCGGTGATGCCCATCGCGATCGGAAAATTCACCATCTGGGCGGCGAAGATGAAGGCCGCCGTGACGCCCATCAGGGCCGGAACGCGATGATCCGCCTGCCGCGTCAGCCGCCGCAAGGCGACCGCCAAAACCGCCGCGACGACGAGAGAGAAGACCAGGACCACCGACCCGCTAAAGAGACGGTCTGGGGCGTGCAGGGCCAGCATGACAGGCGCCCCGCCCGGGCACATATTGAGTAGCACCGGAACGGCTCCTTTCACCGCCGGGCATTCGCTCACTCTGAATTCGCCCGGCGATGGGGATCCAGTATACCGCCGGATTGAGAACCGGCCACCCAACCCGGCGGCCGCAAAGAGCCGATCGCGGGCGACAACTGGACTATGCAATTTCGGGTGACGGGCGCGAAGGTGGATTCGCTACTCAGAGAAAATCGCCTCGGTCACGGCCACCTGCTCCGGCAAGGCCCGGGAGACTTCTTCCACTTGCTCCGAACCCAAGCCGAGAACCTGCAAGACCTCCTCGCCGGGCTCCTCGCACGAACCGGTGAGCGAGAAGCCGATGCCGGCCCGGCAGGCCAGGGTGTCGGCGAGAAAGACCAGGGCGGGCAACTCGCGATTGGCCGGAGCCAGTTCCATCGGCTGATGGTGGTAGCCGATCGTCGTGCACAGCGTTCGGGGGAACCGCCACTTGCCGGCCAACGCCATGCCCAGAGCCTGGTGATCGGCCCCGATGATCTCACGCTCCAATTCGCAGAATTGGCGGTTGTCGGCCTGCCGGCGGGCGACCAATTGAGCGATCTCGCGAGGATAAACCTGCCGTTGCACCAGGAGCCCGATGTCGTGGATCAACCCGGCCAGGAAGCTCTCTTCCACGGTCGGCCGACCCTGGGCAGCGGTCAGCAACCGGGCGGCCACGCCGACGGCAATGGAATGCCGCCACAACTCCACGCCGCTGAACCCGTCAATGGTCGCCCCCGAGTTGAACAGGTGCGTCATGGAGGCGGCAATGGCGATGTTCTTCACCGCGGAGAGGCCCAGGAGGACGATCGCGCGGTCGATGCTGGAGATCTGGCCCGGCAGCCCGTAGAAGGCGGAATTGACGACTTTCAGCAGCCGCGCGGACAAGGCCGGGTCGTTCTTGATCACCTCGTGCAGATCGCGAGCGGTGGACCGCGGATTTTCCACGATCTGGATGATCTTCACCGTGACTTCCGGCAGGGTAGCGATCTCCCCCACCTTGGAGATGGCGGATTCCACCAGCCGGTTCGAGTCGCTCTTCGTTTGCGTTCCGACCATAAATCCTTCCCGCGGCACTCCACAAGTCCGACCGGTCGCCTGCGCCGGCTCCCTTCTGCGGCTTTATTCGGCACAAGGAGGGATCGACAACAGCACAAAGTCGGGTCTAAGAACGTGCCGGGTGCAGCATCGACCAGGCCAACCGCGTCCCCGCGGAAATATCAACGGCCGCCTCCCGGCCGATCACCTGGTCCCATACGGAGGCGGACAGTCCGCCGCCGGGGCGTTGCACGGCCAGCATGGCGGCCTGAAGACGGGCGCCCGCCGGTATCGACTGGACGGCCACGATGCTGCCGCGTGCTTTTTCTCGGACCTCACGCTCCAGTTGGGATACTCGAATCCGACCGTCGCCCAACGCCGCGGACGCTCCGCGTGCGATCCGCACATAGTCGGCAAAGGCCGACGGCTCCAGAGAAAAGAAATGGTCCGGGCCGGCTAGGCGGCGATCTAGGGTGAGGTGTTTCTCCAGCATCACTGCCCCCGCGGCCACGGCCAACCCCCCGAAATGAATCTCGGACGTATGGTCGCTGAAGCCGACCGGAACACCATAACGCCGGCTCATGGTTCCGATGCAGGCCAGACGGGCCTCGGCGGGTGGGGTCGGGTAGGCCGAGACGCAATGCAGCAGCACCAGTCGCCCGGCGGGCGGCATCGCGGAAACCAGAGCCACCGCCGCGTCGATCTCCGCCTGTTCCGCCGCGCCGGTGGAGACGATCAAGGTTCGCCCGGATCCAGCCGCGGCCCGCAGCAACGGGACGTTCACCACGTCCGGCGAAGCGATCTTGATGGCCGGAAGCCCCAGGTCAACGAGGAACTGCAACTCCGGCAGGCCGAAGGGCGTGGCCAGGAACTCCAGCCCCGCGTGTTCCGCGCGACACTTGAGATCTCGGAATGTCGGCTCGTCCAGCTCCAACCGGTGAAGCATTGCCCGCTGACTTTCCGTCGCGTGCTGATAGCTGCATGACGGGGCGTCTTCCGCGGCCAGCCGCTCCGCGGAGAAGACTTGAAACTTCACGGCATCGGCGCCGGCCTCGCGGGCGGCTTCGATCAATTGGAATGCCAGCTTGACGTCGCCGTCGTGATTGACCCCAGCCTCGGCGATGATGTACACCGGCTGATCGGGCCCGACCCGGCGGCTGCCGATCGTCACACCGCAGTCCGTCCGCACCCGTTCCATGCCAGACTCATCGGCACCGGGACCACAACCGCTTGACGGGGCATCCCTCACCGGCCGCCCCGCGGGCCGCAGCCGTCGCGACGCAAGTCCGTATCCAATCCCGGACGCGGCAGCAGGTATTGATGCTTGAATTGCTCTGAAGTGCGAGACCGCCCCGCCCGCAAGGCCTGGTCTCGGGCCGCCAGCGTGCCGGGCGGAAGCGGCGCTACTTCGACGGGGCCGAGCCGCAGACTCTCCCGCTTGGCGGCGTACTCCACACTGACGCGGCTGAGAGCCGAATCCATCCGCTCCGCCAGACCGGGCAGACGTTCCATCTCCGGGGATTCGAGATACAAGCGATACCACGGGGTCTCGCCCCACTGGGGCGCCAGCACGAACTCCACCATGCCGCCTTCCAGCCCGCAAACCTGCTGCATCGCCAGCACCACCTGGTGTTCCGTCAGCTTCTCCCCGGTCATCGACGCCGTGTGGGCATCGCGGCTCAGGAACTCCACCAGCGGCGCCTGACCGTGAAAACCCGTCACCCGCACGCAATCGCCGATGTCGTAGCGGTACAGCCCGCTCGCATTGGTCAGCAGCAGGAAGTACTCGCCGCCGATTCGAACCTCGTAGCTCCGCAGCACCGACGGTTGGGCAGTGCCGTATTCCTCAGCGGGGATGAACTCGAAAAACTGGCTGGTCACCGCCAGAACGCCCGAGGCCGAGCCGTCCGCCACGGGAACGCTCATGCGGCCTTCGCTGGCGATCAGGCCGATGTCGCGGGAGGGAATGTCCCCATAGTACCGAGGCAGGAGCGAGCGGTACAGGCCCATGGTGCCGCCGGTCCAATGGGCCAGAAAGCCCAATCGCCAGTAATGACGAGGAAACAGGCGCCCGTGACGATGGCAGATGGCTTCCAGCCTGGCGGCGCAGGCCGGGTCGGGCCGCAGTCGCGGCCGCAAGGCGTTGCGAATCGCCTCGGGGATCGAAAAATCAAAGCTCAACGAACCGTCGTGAATATCGCGAATCAGCCGCTCACGGTGCTCGTCAGCGGTGCGGGCCAGAAGGATCAGCGTCGCGGGGTTGGCGGTCACCAGCCAGGCCACGTCGCGAGGCACGGCCAGCCTCATGATCGTGTAGTACTTGGCGGTCGGATCCTTGATGTCGGCGACAGCGGCGGGCGACGTGTAGTACCGCCGCACGAGCCGCTTCTGGGTGGCTGCCAGCAGGCCGGTGATTGCTCCGCAAGGCACGCCCGAAGGAGCCTCGTGGTCCCGCATCGGACTCGTGACCTGGACGATGTGCCGTAGGATGCAGTCCTTGTGGTCCAGCAGCGCTCGAAGCCCCCAGACGTTCCACCCGCGGCGGCACTCCGCCAGGACACGCCGCGTGATGGGAATGTACTTCGCTGACGCCGTCGTGCCGCTGGTCAGCGCGAACATCAGAACCCGCTCACGCGGAGAGAAGAGCGCCGAGGTCTCACCGGCCTTCACCCGTTCGATGTACGGGGCAAACCGCTCGTAACCGCCGATCGGCACGGCAATCCGATATTCCCGGTAACTGCGAATGCGGTCGAACCGGTGCTCACGCCCGAAATCGGATTCGACGCCCTGCCGCAGCAGCCTCCGCAGCAGGTTGTCCTGCTCGACCGTGGCCCGCTCCGTGGCGGCGAAGAACCGAGCCATGACCCGGCGGGCGTGCCAAGCGGCCAGCCTCGCCGCCAGCCGATCAAGCACGGGGCGGGACGGTGCCGAACGAAGACCCATGCCGGGAATCATCCTCGGAAGGCGGCGGTTTGCAAACCGGCCCCGCGGCGGGAATGCCTGGCGAAAAAGAAGGTCAGAAGGCGAAGTGAGCGAAGGCCTTGTTGGCGTCGGCCATGCGGTGAACGTTTTCCTTGGTCGTCACCGCGGCGCCCTGGTTCTGATAGGCGTCGAGCAGCTCGGAAGCCAATCGCTGAGCCATCGGACGGCCCTTCTTGGCCCGAGCGGCCTCCAGGATCCAGCGAATGGCCAGGGCCTGGGCCCGTCGCCCGCTCACCGGCATCGGCACCTGATAGTTGCTGCCGCCGACGCGGCGGCTGCGGATCTGGATCCGGGGCTTGCAGTTGTTGACCGCCGTCTCGAAGACCTCTATCGGAGGAACGTCCTTGACCTTCGCGGCAATCTGTTCCAGGGCGTCGTAGAAGATCCGCTGGGACACGGTCTTCTTCCCTCGCCACATCATGCAGTTGACGAATTTGGCGGCCAGTAGGCTGTTGTAACGAGGATCGGCCCGCAGTTGCTCGGCCGAGAGTGTCCACTTCTTGAAACCCATATCGCTGCTCCCTTCTGGGGCGTCGCCGGTCGAGCGACGCAACGCCGGTGAATGTAGTCACCGGTCCCCATACTCGGCCGCCCAACGCGGCCGTGACGATATCACGCGGCTACTTCTTCCGCTTGGTGCCGTACTTGCTGCGGCCCTTGGCCCGCCGGACCCCGAACTTGTCCTGATCCTCCACCGCGGCCGAGTCAAGCACGCCGCGAATCACGTGGTAGCGGATACCGGGCAGATCGCGGACACGGCCGCCGCGGATCAGCACGATCGAGTGCTCCTGCAAGTTGTGCCCGATCCCGGGAATATACGCGGTCACCTCTTTCTTGTTGGAGAGGCGAACACGAGTAACCTTCCGCAGAGCCGAGTTCGGCTTCTTCGGGGTCATGGTCTTGACGATCAGGCAGACGCCCCGCTTCTGCGGGCAGAGATCCAGGTCGCGGGACTTCGACTTGCCGGGCACCGAGCGCCGCGGCCGCTTGCAGAGCTGATTGATCGTTGGCATGCAAACCTCGGTCATCTGAGCGGCCGACCACTCCGCCGACCGCAATCGAACCCGTCATGCTACGGCAACGCCGCTCCGGCGTCAACCGCCCCTTACTCCGTGGCAACCGCCTGATCTGCCGCGGTCGAGGCGGCGGCTCCTTGCGGACCCTCAACAGGAGTGTTCTGATCCGATACCCCATCAGTCGAGGCCAAAGTCGGCATCGGGCCTGCGTGAGGGTGCAGGCCCAGCGTGGGCGCGGGAACCGGCCCGACGGGGTACTCCGGAACCCGCATTTCGGCGGGTTCTTCCGCGATCGGCTCGCCCAGCCGCTCCACATCCATCTCCTGATATGGCTTGAACGCGGTGCCCGCCGGAATCAGGTGGCCGAGAATAACGTTCTCCTTGAGGCCGGAGAGCGTGTCGACCGCGCTGCTGAGGGCGGCTTCGGTGAGGACTTTGGTGGTCTCCTGGAAACTGGCGGCGGAGATGAAGGACTCGCTTTGCAGGGCCGCCTTGGTGATGCCGAGCAGCACGGTGGAGGCCGTGGCCGGCTTGGGCCGCCGTCCCTTGGCCGGCTGCTTGCCGGCCGCTTCGAGGGCATCGTTGGCGGCGGTGTAGGCCTCCTTCGAGACGATCTGCCCGATCGTGTATTCCGAATCACCCGGGTCGCTGATCTTGAGGCTCTTGGCCAGCGCGTTGTTCTCCGCGCGGAAGCGGAACTTGTCGACCAGTTCATTGGGCAGGAACGGGGTGTCGCCCGGCTGCTCGACCCGCACCTTGCGCAGCATCTGGCTGAGGATCACTTCGATGTGTTTGTCGTTGATCCGCACGTTCTGGGCGCGATAGACCGCCTGGACCTCGCCGAGCAGATAGCGTTGCAGGGCCTCTTCGCCCTTGATGGACAGGATATCGTGCGGCACCAGCGGCCCATCGCACAAGGCATCGCCGGCGTCGACATGGTCGTTGGAATGGACCAGCAGGTGTTTGTCCTGGGGCACATGGTGGTCGCGCGGCTCCAGATCCTTGCTGTCGGGATGGATGACGATGGTCATCTTGCCGCGGCGCTTGTCGCTGCGGATCTCCACGGTGCCGGAGATCTCCGCCATGACCGCCGGCTCCTTGGGCTTGCGGGCCTCGAAGATCTCCGTGACTCGCGGCAGGCCGCCGGTGATGTCCTGCGTGCCCGCCAACTCCCGCGGACGGCGGGCCAGCAGCCAGCCGGGCTTGACCTGCTGGCCCTCGGAGACCTCGATGCGGGCCCTGGCCGGCAGGTAGTGGTATTCGAGGATCTTGCCCTGGGCGTCCTCGATGATGACCTGCGGGTTCTTGTCGCCACGGTGTTCGACCACCACGTACTTGGAGGCCTGGCCCTCCGTCTCGGCGCGGACTGTCTCGCCTTCGACCACGTCCTGGAAGCGGATGAAACCGCCGGCTTCGGCGAGGATCGGCGTCAGGTGCGGATCCCACGAGCAAAGAACGGTGCGTGGTTTGATGGTGTCGCCGTCGCGCACGGTGATCTTGGCGCCGTAGGGGATCTTGTACAGCTCCAGCTCGCGGCCCTTCTCGTCGTGGATCGCGACTTCGCCGTTGCGCTTCAGACAGACCAGCAGGACCCGGCCGGTCTCGGCGTCCTCCAGCTCGACCGCGTTCAGGTCCTTGAACACCACGGTGCCGCCGACGCCGCTCTTGATGTCGCTCTCGATGATGGCGCGACTGGCCACGCCGCCGGTATGGAAGGTCCGCATGGTCAACTGCGTGCCCGGCTCGCCGATGGACTGGGCGGCGATGATGCCGATGGCCATGCCCTGCTCGACCAACTGCCCGGTGGCCATGTCCACGCCGTAGCATCGGCTGCAAACCCCCCGATGCGACTCGCAGGTCAGCGGGCTGCGAACCCGGATCGTCTCCAGGCCCAGGCCGCCTTCGGCCGGAGAGCCTTCAATGCGCCGGGCGATTTCCGTGGTGATGATCTCGTTTTCGCGGACGATGACCTCGTCCGTCACCGGGTGGCGAATGGTGTCGCGGGCCACGCGGCCCACGATGGACTCGGCGAGGGAGATGTCCACTTCCTCGCCTTTGTAGAGCACGCCCTTGGTCACCCCCTGGATCGTGCCGCAATCGAGCCGGTCGATGATCAGGTTCTGCGCCACGTCGGCCAGTTTGCGGGTGAGGTAGCCGGAATCGGCGGTCTTGAGCGCGGTGTCGGCCAGACCCTTGCGGGCCCCGTGCGTCGAGCTGAAGTACTCCAGCACGCTCAACCCCTCGCGGAAGTTGGCCTTGATCGGCGTCTCGATGATCTCGCCGGAGGGCTTGGCCATCAACGCCCGCATGCCCGCCAACTGGCGAATCTGATCGACGCTGCCGCGGGCCCCGGAGTCGGTCATCAGGAAGATCGGGTTGAGATAGCGGCGGGCGCCCGGCGTGCCGGGGGCGGCGTAGCGGCGTTGTTCATCGCGATGGTCGTTTTTGAGGTCCGCCATCATCGCCTCGGTCACCGCCTCGCGGACGTGAACCCAGATGTCGATCAACTGGTTGTAGCGCTCCATGTCGGTGATAGCGCCCTGCTGATAGGCCCGCGTGATGCGGTCGACCTTCTTCTGGGCCTCGTCGATGATGGCCTTCTTGCGCTCCGGCACCCGCATGTCGGTCAGGCCGAAGGACAGCCCGGCCAGGGTGCTCCGCTTGAAGCCCAGCTCCTTGATGCGGTCGAGGAAGTCGATGGTCACGCTGCGGCCGTTCAGCTCGTAGCAGTCGGCGATAACCCGGGCGGAGCCTTTCTGGCTGACGGGGAAGTTGTAATAGGGCATGTTCTCGGGCAGGATGTCGTTGAAGATCAGTCGGCCGACGGTGGTGACGATCACGTGGTTGCGGGGAACGTCCCGAGGCTGTTCCTTCAAGCCCTCCACCATCCGATTCTGAGGAACCCGCACGCGAATCCGCTCGTGAATCCCGACCTTGCCGAGGCTGTACGCGAACAGGGCCTCCATCGGCGAGGCGAAGGCGGCACGAGGCTCTTCCCGGCCGTCCGGGCTGAAGTCGCAAGTCAGGTAGAAGATGCCCATCACGATGTCCTGGCTCGGGGACATGATGGGCGCGCCACTGGCGGGGCTGAAGATGTTGTTGGTGGCCATCATCAGCACATGGGCCTCGGCCTGGGCCTCCACGGACAAAGGCAGGTGCACGGCCATCTGGTCGCCGTCGAAGTCGGCGTTGAAGCCTTTGCAGACCAGCGGGTGGATCTTGATCGCGTTGCCCTCGACCAGCACCGGCTCGAACGCCTGGATGCCCATGCGGTGCAGGGTCGGGGCGCGATTCAGCAGGACCGGATGCTGATAAATGACCTCTTCGAGAATATCCCAGATCGCCTGGTCGCGGCGCTCCAGCATCTTCTTGGCGCTCTTGATGGTGTCCGCGAGGCCCCGCTCCTTCAGGCAGCGAATGATGAAGGGCTGGTACAACTCCAGGGCGATCTTCTTGGGCAGGCCGCACTGGTGCAGCTTCAGTTCCGGACCGACGACGATGACGCTGCGGGCCGAGTAGTCCACGCGCTTGCCCAGCAGGTTCTCGCGGAAGCGGCCCTGCTTGCCCTTGATCATGTCGGTCAGGGACTTGAGGGGACGGTTGGAAGACCCGACCACCGGCCGCCGGCAACGGCCGTTGTCGAACAGGGCGTCCACCGCCTGCTGCAACATTCGCTTCTCGTTGCGAATGATGACGTCCGGGGCGTTGAGATCGATCAGCTTCTTCAGCCGGTTGTTGCGATTGATGATGCGACGATAAAGGTCGTTCAGGTCGCTGGTGGCGAAGTTGCCGCTCTCCAGCAACACCAGCGGCCGCAGGTCGGGCGGAATCACCGGGATGACATCCATGATCATCCAGGTCGGGTCGTTGGAGCTGTGCCGCAGGCTCTCCACCAGTTTCAGCCGCTTGGACAAATCCTTGATCTTCTGCTTGCTGTTCGTCTTGGTGATCGCGTCCCGCAGCTCCTCGCTGAGGCTCTTCAGGTTCATGCGGTTCAGCAGGCTCTTGATCGCTTCAGCGCCGATCTGCGCGACGAACTTGTCGCCGTATTTCTCGACGGCGTTGCGGTGCTCCTCCTCGGACAGCACCTGTCCCACCTTGAGCGGCGTGTCGGCCGGGTCGATCACCACGCTGTCTTGGAAATAGATCACCTTCTCCAGGTCCGAGGTCCGCATGTTGAGCAGCGTGCCCAGCCGGGACGGCATCGCCTTGAAGAACCAGATATGCACCACGGGGGCCGCCAGGTTGATGTGCCCCATCCGCTTGCGGCGGACCCGGCTGTGCGTCACCTTGACGCCGCACCGGTCGCAGATCATGCCCTTGTGCTTGGTGCCCTTGTACTTGCCGCAGAAGCACTCCCAGTCCCGCTCCGGCCCGAAGATCCGCTCGCAGAACAGGCCGTCCTTCTCCGCCCGGTAGGTGCGGTAGTTGATGGTTTCCGGCTTCCGCACCTCGCCGTAGGACCAGGAGCGGATGTCGTTCGGCGAGGCCAGGGAGATCTTCACCGAGCCGTAGTCGTTGATGCGGTCGTAAATGCTCTCAGCCATGTATGCTCGTCCTCAAGCCGATCGCCGCGGCGGCGGTCTGGCCGCCGGCCGGGCCAACCGGCGGTCCGTCGTCATTCGCCAGCCGGGGACTGCGCGTCGCGGCTCTTCCGCAGCTTGCTCACGTCCAGCAGCATGGGCACGATGCCCGCGGCCCGTTTGAAGCCCAGTTCCTCGCAGAAGTCGACCTCGGTGCCGTAGGCGTACGCGTCGATCCGCTCGCAGCCCTGGTCCGCCAGGGCCTGGATGACCCGCTCGGCCATGGCCCGGGCAATGCCGTACTGGTCGTGCTCGATCCGGCCGTCGATGTGCGTCACCGCGCCCGGGCCTTGCCGCGAGGGATCCAGCTTGCACTCCGTGAGGTAGCCGCGGACGCCGTCAGCCAGGCCCCGGGCGATGCCGATCACCTCACCGGAGGCGTCGCGGGCCGTCACGAAGCACACCGAGTTGTCCACCATGCGCGACAGTTTGTCCACGGACTGCGGCATGATGCAGCCCTGCGCATCGTAGAAAGCCTTCAGCTCGTTCACGTCGATCTTGTCGACCACCTCGACCTTGATGTCCTCATTCATCGCCAGGGACTCCCGAGCCGACCGATGCCAGGGTCAGATCAGCCGGCCCTTTTCAAGCTGGATATTCATGCCCAACCCGCGAATCTCGTTGCACAACACGTCGAAGGAGACGGGGGTGCCGGCCTCCAGGGTGTTCTCGCCCTTGACCATCGCTTCGTAGATCTTGGTGCGGCCCTCCACGTCGTCCGACTTGACGGTCAACAGTTCCTGAAGGATGTAGGCGCTGCCGTAGGCCTCCAACCCCCAGACCTCCATTTCCCCGAACCGCTGGCCGCCCGTGCGGGCCTTGCCGCCGAGAGGCTGCTGGGTGATCAGCGAGTAGGGCCCGGTCGCCCGGGCGTGGATCTTGTCGTCCACCAGGTGGTGCAGTTTCATCATGTAGATGTAGCCCACGGTCACCGGCTGATCGAAAGGCTCGCCCGTGCGGCCGTCCAGGAGACGAATCTTGCCGCCGTACGGCATCCGGCACAGGATCGTGCCCTCGCGGTCCGCGTTCTGAATGACCCGCTCGTCGCCGATCAGTTCGTCCACCCGGCGATTCGCCTCCTCCACGGCCTCGTGCAGTTCGTGCTCCCTGCACCCGTCGAACACCGGCGTAATGGCCTGGAAACCGAGGATCTTGGCCGCCCAACCCAGATGGGTCTCCAGAATCTGCCCCACGTTCATGCGCGAGGGCACGCCCAGCGGATTCAGCAGGATGTCGATCGGCGTGCCGTCCTCCAGGAAAGGCATGTCCTCCACGGGGAGGATCTTGGCGATCACGCCCTTGTTGCCGTGCCGGCCGGCCATCTTGTCGCCGACCGACAAGGCCCGCTTGGTCGCGATGTAGACCTTGACCATCTCCAGAACGCCGGAGGGCAGCTCGTCCCCGCGCTTCATCTGGGCGACCTTCCGCTCCCGCTCTTCAATGTACTCCTGCACCCGCGGCCAGTAGCGGTTGTAGATCGGCTCCGCGTCCGGACGCTTGGAGGCCGGTTTGATCCACTTCAGATCGAAAGCCCAGTTGGGAGGCTCGCCGATCTGCTCCATGATGACTTCTTTCAGCTCGCTCCGGCCGACGACCTGCTTGGTGTTGGGGTCGACGATCGGACCGCCGATCGCCTCCTCCATCTCCTTGATCATCTGCCGGAACACCTTGATCACGCGGGTGTTGACGCCGTCGACATACTCCTTGATGCGTTTCTTGAGCTGCTTCTTCTGCTCCTCGCTCTGGTGGGTCCGCCGGCTGAACCGCTTGGTGTCGATGACGATGCCCGACACGCCGCTGGGCACTTCCAGAGAATCGTTCTTCACGTCTTCGCCGGCCCGGCCGAAGATGGCGTGCAGCAGCTTCTCCTCCGGGCTGAGTTCGCTCTTGCTCTTGGGCGACACCTTGCCCACCAGGATATCGCCCGGCCGGACCTCGGTGCCGATCTGCACCACACCGTTTTCGTCCAGGTGAGCCAGGGCCTTCTCCGAGACGTTCGGAATGTCCCGGGTGAACTCCTCGCGGCCCAGCTTGGTCTCGCGGACCTCCACGTCGTATTCCTCGATATGGATGCTGGTGAAGGTGTCGGACTGCACCAGGCGCTCGGAGACCAGAATCGCGTCCTCGAAGTTGTAGCCGTCGTAGGTCATGAAGGCGACCAGCACGTTCCGACCCAGGGCCAGCTCGCCGTCGCGGCAGGCGGGGCCGTCGGCCAGAACCTGGCCTTTCTTGACTTTCTGGCCCAGCCGCACGACCGGCTTCTGGTTCAGGCAGGTCCGCTCATTCAGCCCCTGGAACTTCCGCAGCTCGTATTCATCGGTGTTGTCGATGATGATCCGCTCGGCGTCCACATAGGTGACCGTGCCCGCCTGACGCGACAGGACCGTCATGCCGCTATTGACGGCGACCTCCCGCTCCATCCCCGTCGCCACCATCGGCGGCTCCGTCACCAGCAGCGGCACCGCCTGCCGCTGCATGTTGGAACCCATCAAGGCCCGGTTGGCGTCATCGTGCTCGAGGAAGGGGATCAGCGACGCGGACACCCCGACGGTCTGCTTCGGGGAAATGTCGACGTACTCCACCTCTTTGGGACCGACCGTCGCCAGATCGCCGCGGGCCCGGGCGATGATGTGCTCGCCGATCACCTTGCCGGTCTTGGGATCCACCGCGTCCGGCGGAGACAGGATCGTCTTCATCTCCTCGTCGGCCCGCAGGTACTCGACCTCGCCGTTCACCTTGCCGGCCTTGTCCACACGGCGGTACGGCGTGATCAGGAAGCCGTACTCGTCCACCGTCGAGTAGATGCTGAGCGACGCGATCAGGCCGATGTTGGTGCCTTCCGGCGTCTCGATCGGGCAGATGCGGCCGTAATGGCTGATGTGCACGTCGCGAACCTCGAACCCCGCCCGTTTGCGGTTCAGACCGCCCGGGCCGAGGGCCGACAAACGCCGCTCGTGGGTCAACTGGCTCAGGGGGTTGGTCTGATCCACGACCTGCGAAAGCTCGCCCCGACCGAAGAAGAACTCGATGGCGCTGGAGATGGCCTTGGAGTTGATCAGTTCGGCGATCTTGCCCAGCTCGTCGGGATCCTTCATGCTCATCCGCTCCTGGACGGTGCGGCGGAGCTTGAGGAAGCCCTTGCGAATTTCATCGGTGGCCAGCTCGTCGATGGTCCGCAAACGGCGGTTGCCCAGATGGTCGATGTCGTCCTCGGCGACGATCACCCGGCCCACCTGCCAGGCGCATTCGTAGATGTTGCCGATGGACAGTGCTTCGTCCTGCTGGCTGTCGCGGCTGAACCTGGCCACATCCTCCAGCGGGCGGAAGACCATGTGCGGCGTCGCCGCCCCGAACAGCTCCCGCCAGCGGGCCTCCACCTCGCCCTCCTGCGCGGCGGCCAGCTTCCTGGATTCGTTCTCGCTGAAGGTGTAGACCACGCCCGGCAAGGGGTAGTAGTTCATGAACTCGAGCTGGACTTTCTCCAGCGGCTGCGTGTTCTGCATGTCGCGATAACGGTCGAGACCCTCCAGGATGCGTCCCGCCCGGGTTCGGATCGTGGCGACGATGAAGTCCTTGGCCGCCTTGACCGTCTCGGAATCGCGATCCGTCTTGGAGCGGCCCACCAGCGGCCGCATCAGATCGAGGTGGATGGCCGAGGCCGGCGCCCATTCCGTCGGCGTGTCACACAGTGACCGCAACTGCCGCCGCAGCTCCTCCACCACCGCTTCCGGGGTCAGCTTCTTGCGGCCTTCTCGGGCCAGCGACGGATCGCCCAACGCGACGCCGGTCTTCGGATCCTTCAGCTCGTGGCCCGGCAGCAGGTAGGCGTTGATCTGCGCGGCCAGTTCGGCGGTCCACTGCAACGCGCAAAGCTCGAACGGCATCCGCCGCGGTACCGAATAGCCGATCCGCTCCTGACTCCGCAAATCGAGCAAATGCCGCAGGCAAGCCACGAAATCCGCCACGGTCAGCGTGTTCAGCGTCGCCGGCAGCGACATCCCGAACTTGCGGTTAATGCGGAAACGGCCGACCTTGCCCAGGCGATAGCGGTTCTCGTCGTAGAACTTCTCGTGGAAGAGCTTGACGGCCTTGTCGAGCTGGGCGGGGTTGCCAGGCCGCAGGCTCTTGTAAATCCGCATCAGGGCTTCTTCATGGCTGTGGCTGCTGTCCTCGGCCAGCGTGTTCAGCAGCAGTGGGTCACTGACATGCTCAATGACCAGAAGCTCGCGGAGGCCCGTCGCCTGGATCCGCCCCACCGCGTCCCCGATCTGGCAGCCCGCCCGCACCAGCGGCTCGGCGTCGGGACCGCCCTCCGCGTCGGGGTTCGGCACGTCGGACACGACATACATGTCCGGCTGCAAGTTGCCCACCTTCACCTTCTTGGTCTTGTAGAAAGCCTTGATGATGTCTTCGTCGCGGCCGAACTTGGGGTCCATGGCCCGCAGGAAGCAGGTCGCCGGAATCTTGCTCGACTGGTCGATCCGCACGACCAGCACGTCGCGGCGGGTGATGTTGATCTCGATCCAACTGCCCCGCTCGGGAATGATCCGGCAGGCGTGCAGGGGCCGGTCCGTCGCCAGCGTCTCCTTGATGAAGTCCACGCCCGGCGAACGGTGGAGCTGCGAAACGATGACCCGCTCGGCGCCGTTGATGATGAACTCCCCGCCGCCGATCATGATCGGCATCTCCCCGAGATAGATGCGATCCTCGATGATCTCGTCGGTGTCCTTGCGGTGCAGGCGGCAGCGGATCCGCAACGGCATGCCGTAGGTCAGGCGGAGCTGGCGGCACTCATCCGGCGTGTAGCGGGGCTTGCCCAGGGTGTAGTCGAGATATTCCAGCGTGATGTTCTCGTCGTAGCTGGCGATCGGAAACACCTCGCGGAGAAGCCCTTCCAGGCCGGTGGGGGTTCGCTCCGACGGCGGAACATCGGCCTGTAAGAAACGCTTGTACGAGCCGACCTGGATTTCGATCAGGTTCGGGATCGGCATCGCGTCCCCGACCTTGGCGAAACTGCGAATCTCCCTCGTGCTCACGCTCGCGACCCTTTCCACTTGCCGACGCCAACCGGTCCGCCGAAACGCAACGCCCGCGACAACGGGGACTCCCCGCCATCGACGGCCGACCGTCTCGCCGACTCACGCGTGCCTGTGTCGCCTGGAAACACAGCGGTTGACGACGAACCTCAACTCTGACAGAAACCGGGATTCCACAGGGGACTGTCGCACCGAGGGCCATCTGCGGTTCGAGCCGGTCAGTCCCACACCCGCCGGCCCATTTCCGCCCCTAGCGCGACGAATTCGACAGTCTAACGCGCCGGACCGGCAAATCCACAAGAAAAATGCCGCCCCCCCGGAAAAAGTCGCCCCGCAGAACAGGAAGATTCGGCGGGGTTCGTTCATTCCTTGGAACATCGCCTCGCCGATGGAAGCCTCGCATAATCAATAACATATTTAAAAACAATAAGTTATGTATTCTCCGTCTGTCGTCACGACCCTCGTAGCAAGCCCGACCCCCCGGCCTGTCCCACCGTCTGGGAACCGATCGGACATGCTCTGCCAAAACCGCCCCAGCCTGCTCGGACCAGCGGCTGACGGCCGCTCCGACTGCGGCGCCGGCGTCTGCCGTCAGGCTGCCCGCTGCGGCGTCGTTGGCTGCAACATCGCCTCGAACAGCCGATTCAGCATAGGATACCCCGAGTTACTCGCAGGTGAGTGGCTCTGGTCGGCATCGGAATGCTGAAGAGCCGCCACCGCGAATTGCCCGGAGCGGACCATGCCCAGAATCTGTCTCGCCCTGCTGGTCGGATGCGTGATGATGACCACCAGCGGCGGCTGCGGTCGGAAAACGACGCCCGCCACGCCCGCCTATCCGGAGAAGGCCATGAACCCCAGCGAGAAGGAATTCGCCGAACTCTACGAGAAGTATGTCGCCCGTTACGAACCGCTCTTCAGGGAATCGGCCCAGGCCTGGTGGGACGCCAACACGACCGGCAGCGACGAAGCGGTGGCCCGCCGCAAGGCGAGCGAAGCGGCCATCGTCGATCTCCATCATGATCCGGCGGTCTTCGCCAGGCTCAAGGCCTTGAAAGAAGGCGGCCAGGTTCGGCAGCCGGTGATGAGCCGGCAGCTGGATGTGCTGTATCGAACCTTCCTGGCCGGTCAGGGTGACCCGTCGATCCAGAAGCGGCTGGTGGAGCTGGAAGCCGACCTCGAACAGACCTTCAACACCCATCGCAGCACGATGGACGGCCGGCTGCTCACCGAGAACGACGTCCGCAAGATCGTGGCCGAGACTCGAGACTCCACCGCGGCCGAAAAGGCCTGGAAGGCGTACATGGAGGTCGGGGCCAAGGTGGATGGGCAACTCCGCGAAGCCGTGCGGCTCCGCAATCAGCTCGCCCGGCAACTGGGCTTTCGCGATTTCTACGCCATGCGGCTGGAGCTTGACGAGATCGACGAGGCCGAGTTGTTCCGCATCTTCGACGAGTTGGACGCCCTCACCGCGGCGCCCTTCGCGGAACTCAAACAAGAAATCGACCAGGCCATGTGTGCGCGATTCGGGCTGACTCCGTCGGAGTTGCGGCCGTGGCATTTCGGCGATCTCTTCTTCCAGGAGCCGCCGGTGACCGAAACCCGGACCCTGACGGATATCTACCAGCACCAGGATCTGCTGGCTCTGGCCAAGACCTACTACGCGGGCATCGGCCTGCCGGTCGAACACATCCTGGCCCGAAGCGACTTGTACGAGAAACCGGGCAAGTCCCCGCACGCTTTCCAGGCCAACCTCGATCGCGTCTCCGACATTCGCATCCTCTGCAACCTGCGGCCGAACGCCGCCTGGGCCGACACGTTGCTCCACGAGCTGGGTCATGCGGTCTACGACGATCACATCGACCGAAACATCCCGTTCATTCTGCGGACGCCCTCACACAGCATCACCACCGAGGGCATCGCCCTGATGTTCGGCGGCATGTCCAAGAATGAAGAGTTCCTCACCAAGGTGGTGCAGGCCGACCCCGAGCAGACCGCCGTCCTGGTCGCGGCCGCGCGACGGGCCACGCGGGGCGAGAAGCTGATTTTTGCCCGCTGGGCCCAGGTCATGGTGCGGTTCGAGAAAGGCATGTACGGGGATCCGGACCAGAATCTGGGGCAGCTCTGGTGGAACCTGAAAAACCGCTACCAATTGCTCAACCGGCCGGAGGACGTCAACCGCCCGGATTACGCCGCCAAGAACCACATTGTTACGACGCCCGTCTACTATCACAATTACCTGCTCGGTGATCTGTTCGCCAGCCAGGTGCAGGAATACATCGCCCGCGAAGTGACCCGCGTTGCCCATCCTTGGTCCACCAGCTTTTGCGGCCGGCCCGAGGTCGGAGAGTACCTGCGACGGGAAATCCTGAGTCTCGGCAACCTTTACCGCTGGGACGACCTGACCCGGCGGGCGACTCGACAGCCCTTGTCGGCCCAGGCCTTCGTGCGGCAATTGACGGCCCAGTAAGCCCACCCCTGAACAAAACAGCCCACGCGAGAACCGCTGTCCGCCGTGTGAAGGTCTGTTATGCCCCAGGCTGGCATCAGTGCCTGCCGCAAGCACGATCTTTCGGGCGGTGAAAAGGCCGCTCCGGAAGGGTCTCATGGGCCTTCTGCGGACGCGAAGCCCCATGGAGGATTCCAGGAATCGAACCCTGCCCGATGCTGAAGTCGCCGTCCGTGGGCCGCCGACCCGTGCGCCGGAACGCCTCGAACAGCCGCTCGGCCGTGAATTGCTGGAAGGCAGGGTCCATCTGCAACCGAGGACCGAACTGCAAAGACACGGGGCCGTCCAGGTAGCCCGCCAGGTTGGTGCCCTGCGGCAACAGGAAGCCCAGGCCCCGTTCCTGCATCATGGTGAAGAGCTCATCGGTCCCGCGGAGGCCGAACAGGTCGTTGATCGTGATCTTGCGATCAAACTGCACGTGGTCGATCGCCTTGAACATCTGCTGGGTGACGAACTGGCCCGGCGTGATGGTCCGCGACCGCATCCGCGTCACGCTGCCGAAGGCAGTGGATTCCATCTGAATCGCCTGGATCATGCCCCGCCCTTGCTCGGACAGCGACATCATGAACCGGCCTTCATAGTATTCGAACCGGAAGATGTCGGTGCCGCGCTTGCTGAGCGTGGCCACCGGGCACTTGATTTCCATGTCGCTGCGGACCGTGCCCTCCGCGACGCCGGCGCGAATCGCTCCAAACCCGAGTTCCATCCGGCTGCGAGCCACGCCATCCCGGATCGCCAATTCCGAAATATTGACCAGCGACGACCGTTCGATCAGAAGAACCGTCGGCGGCTCACAAGGCACCGCAACCAGCTTGACCGCCCCGCGGATGGGCACATGCACCTGCTGGCCGCTCCGCAGTTCATCGCCGGGCCGCACCGGAGACCAATCGGATTCACTCGTCAACGCAACCCCGGTGGCAGCAACACGGACCCCACCCTTCACCCCCACGACCCGATAGACCAGGGAGCCGCCCGAAGGCTGAGCCGGAGCGGTGGCCGGCCGGCCGGGAGGCTGGGCGGCGGGCTGAACTGCCGCTTGCGGCCACAGGGCCGCAGGACAACCCAGCCACCCTACAAGAAAAAGAACCGTACCCGTCATCTTCGGTCCATTGCTGCGAATCATGTCCGCACCTCCGGCAACTTCGCCGCGTCTCGGTTCCCCAAGCCTGGGCAATAGTGCCCAAACGGCCGCATTTCCGCCGTGCGACAACGGCAAGAGGTCATCTGAACAAGTCGCGTGCCGGACCAGGCCCGGTTTCAGGGCGCTTCGGGCACGATCAGATTCCCGAACTGGTCGCGATCGGTCGCGTCGTCAAGCTGAATGATCTCAGTCTCATAAAGCCCGCGTTTCTCCATCAACGCATCGGCCTTGGCCAGAACCGATACGACGGCCGCGCCAGTCATGTATTGATAATCCACGCGGTCATCCAACAGCCCATGGTACATCAGCTCGCGAAGGGCATAGCGGCGGTCTCCCAAGCCCAGGCGACCAAACGTATTCAGGTTGACTCCGCCCCGAATCCGGCAAATCCGACAAACCATATAGGACAATGAACCGGCATCGATCACCTGCTGCGGCTGGAGGCCCCACTCCGCTCGCAGAATGCCGCGAGATTCCAGTTTCTGCCGCCGTTCATCAAAGGTCCGCGAGGTATCCTCGCCGTCCGCGAGAATCAGCATGGCGCGGCAGGCCTCATCGACGGTCACCAGGTCGACTTCCGCCAGGTAGGCTTGAAAAGCCACATCCGAAAGCGTGGCGGGATCGACGGCGGGCGTGCTCATCCGCGGCCCCGCCGCGCAACCGGCGGCCAGCGGCAGGACGGCGAACAACACGGCCCATGCCGGCGGGATCCGCCACCGGCGGCGAACGCGTGTCCAGCAGCGGGGGTCGTGCGGATTCAGAAGGACCATGTCACTCCCGTCAAGAGAAAGGTCCGCGTGGTCTGATCGCTGAAGGAGCGGCCGGGGAAGAAGCTGCCGAACCGGACCGTCCACGATAGATCGCTGGTGATTCTGTAATTCGCGAAATAGTCCATCTCCCAGCCGAGATAACCGGACTGACGGTCAGCGAAGACGTCGCTGACGGCGGCATCGGAATGATGCTTGGCGTAGAGGAACCAGTCCGTGCCCAGCTCCAGATCCTTCAGGGCTTCGACCTCGGCCAGCGGACGAAAGGCCCCGCCCAGCCGCCAGACATGGATGTTGCTCAGCCGTGGAGAGAACGAGATGCCCGTGTCGCGAAAGCCGAACCCCACGAACCCCCGATCAAC